>Ga0224555_1003952_pt1 | contig 14344 bp, 13 predicted proteins | sample 714S23034metaG_FD_180687 | JGI IMG/M metagenome (GOLD analysis project Ga0224555, IMG submission 180687) | Peat soil microbial communities from Stordalen Mire, Sweden - 717 S2 30-34 | ecosystem: Environmental > Terrestrial > Soil > Wetlands > Peat | place: Sweden: Norrbotten County, Stordalen...
CAAACAGCGCAAGGACTCGGTCGAGCAGTTCACCAAGGGCGGACGCCAGGAGATGGCCGACAAAGAAGCCGCCGAAATCAAGCTGATCGAAACCTATCTGCCCAAGGCCGCCGGCGAGGAAGAAATCGTGGCTGGAGTCCGCGCGGCCATTGCCGAGATGACGCCCGCTCCTGTCATGAAAGACATGGGGACAGTGATGAAGGCTGCAATGGCGCGCTTCGCCGCGGCGGGGATGCGGGTGGATGGGAAGGTAGTTAGCGAGGCGGTGAGGAAAGAGTTGAGCAAGTAAATGAAGATCGGCGCCATCTACATCATCACGCAGGATTCGCGCTACCGGGAATTACTCCTGAATTCTGCCGCGAGTCTGAAGCGTGCGATGCCGGATTTGCCGATCACCGTGTTCAGCCAGTTCCCGCTGGAGAGTGCAAGTTTCGAGAGAGTCATCCGCGTAGAGGGCTCACAGGATGGCTTCTACGACAAGACGTTGTTTTTCCAGCAGACTCCCTACGAGCGGACATTGTTTGTCGACGCCGATACCTACATCGTCGAGCCCGTTCCTGAACTATTTACGATGCTGGATCAGTTTGATTTTGCCGCGACCCATGAAGAATATCTGAACACAGATTGGTGGAATCGATATCCCCGCCCCGATATTCCGCCCAGCTTTCCGGAGTTCAATACCGGCATTCTGGCTTATAAGCGATCGCCGCGAATGGACAGTGTGTTGAAGGATTGGTCAGAGCTCTATCGGTCGTTCATTGAAAGCCACCCCGGCCAGGAAATAAACGATCAACCCTTTCTTCGAGCTGCCGTTTACAGCAACCAAGCGCGCATCGCCACGCTTACCAGGGAGTACAACTGCAAGTTTCGAGGCCAGGGATACTTGAATGGACGCGTGAAAATACTCCACGGCCACGTCGACCTTCAACTGGAAGAAGCCTTCGTGCGCAAGGCGCTCGAGGTTTTGAATGCCAGCTCCAAACCGCGTGTTTACATTGCCGGGACCGTTTACGAACAAAAACTGGTTGGCCGTATTTTGGACCGCCGAAAACCTGGATTGGTTGGACGTTTTCCGCTGCTCCCGGAGCCAGTCCTCGTGGCCGGCGCGAAGCGCCTTCGGCAAATGCTGAAAGAACGTGGGGCGCGAAGAATGTTTATGAAATTGATCGGGCGCGGGAGGAATGGCTCCGGCGGTTGATGAAGGCTGTAAAGATGATCGAGAAGTTCGTCTTACTACTTGCTCATTTGCCACTCGCGATAGGCTTCGCTCTTGCCGATCCCGCGCTCTTTGGCTACTTTCTTCAGCGCGGCCTTTTCGTCTGCCTTTTCTGCGGCCATGATTTCGCGCACGCGCTGGGCGAGGCTAACGGTCTCGGATGCGGACGGAGCTGCTCCCTCTTCGGCCTTCGCAATCAGGAGCGTAATTTCGCCTTTGACGTCTCCTCTGGCTTTGAGTTGTTCGAGAATTTCTCTCGCGCGGCCGCGCAGGAATTCTTCGTGGATCTTGGTTACCTCGCGGGCGACGACCACGTGCCGGGCTTCTCCTAGAATGGCGGAAACATCGGAAAGCGTCTCCAACAGCCGGTGTGGGGCCTCGTAGAACACCTGCGTGCGCGGGGAGTCTTTTATGCTTTCGAGCAGTTTGCGGCGCTGTCCTGACTTGGCGGGGAAAAATCCGCTGAAGCGAAAGGAATCGGTGGGCAGGCCGCTTGCGACCAGCGCCGCCAGGAATGCCGACGCTCCGGGAATCGGCACGACCGGCACGTGATGCCGGATGGCCAGCGCGATCAGGCGAAATCCCGGGTCGGAGATGCCGGGCATGCCGGCGTCGGTGACGAGAGCAATCTTGGCGCCGCCTTCGAGGTCGACGACCAGTTCGGCGGCTTTGGTCATCTCGTTGTGCTCGTGATAGCTGACGGTGCGCGTGTGGATGCCGTAATGGCTGAGGAGCTTCAGGGTCTGGCGTGTGTCCTCGCAGGCGATCAGGTCGACTTCTTTGAGCACGCGCAGGGCACGCAGGGTGATGTCTTCGAGGTTGCCGATGGGCGTGGCGACCAGGTAGAGAGATGGGCCGCCGATCGCTTCGCCTCGCTCTGAGCTGCTGCCATTCTGCTTGTCTTCGCGCATGAGTGAAGTCTAGCAAGAAAAGAGGGAGGTCAGAGGCGGAGGTCAGAGGTCAGAGGTTAGATTGCAGAAGTTAGAATCGGGGGGCACCCCTGCAATCTAACCTCTGACCTCCCAGGAATCATCCATGCCAACGCATTTCATACTTCGCCTTTTATTCGCTTTGTGCTAAACTGACCAAAACTGATGTGACAGCCAACACTTCACGCTCCAGCCGGCGGGTGTAGGCTCAGGTTCCAGACCTCATAAACAGGAGCAGCCATTATGGCCGACGAGCGTAGCCGAGCAGACGAGCGCAACACTGAGCGTACCAATGATCGCAACAACGAGCGTAGCAAGGCGATTGATCTCGCATTCGCACAGATTGAAAAGCAGTTTGGCAAAGGTTCCATCATGCGGCTGGGGTCGAAGGAAGCCATCGTCCCGATCGCGGTGATTTCGACGGGCGCGATCTCGTTCGATGCCGCGCTGGGCGTGGGCGGCGTGCCGCGCGGACGAGTCGTAGAAATCTTCGGTCCGGAGTCTTCCGGCAAAACTACCATTGCCCTGCAGGTGATTGCCGAGGCGCAAAAGGCCGGAGGGATGGCGGCGTTCGTCGATGCCGAGCATGCGCTCGATCCGGGCTATGCCAAGAAGCTGGGCGTGGACGTGGACAACCTGCTGGTCTCGCAACCCGACTATGGCGAGCAGGCGCTCGAAATCGTTGAAGCGCTGGTGCGCTCGAACGCCATTGACGTGCTGGTGGTGGACTCGGTGGCGGCGCTGGTTCCGAAGGCCGAACTCGACGGCGAAATGGGCGACAGCCACATGGGCCTGCAGGCGCGCTTGATGTCGCAGGCGCTACGCAAATTGACGGGGACGGTCGCCAAGTCGCGCACCTGCCTGATTTTCATCAATCAGATTCGCGAAAAGATTGGCGTAATGTTCGGCAATCCGGAAACGACGACGGGCGGGCGGGCGCTGAAGTTCTATTCGTCGGTGCGCATCGACATACGGCGCATTGCGGCCATTAAGGAAGGAGACGTGGTCACCGGTTCGCGCACCCGCGTCAAGATCGTGAAGAACAAAGTGGCGGCGCCGTTTCGTGAATCGGAATTCGACATTCTTTATGGCGAAGGGATTTCGCGCGAAGGCGACCTGATCGATGCGGCGGTGAACAGCAATATTCTGGAGAAATCGGGCTCGTGGTTCAGCTACAAAGGGGAGCGCATCGGGCAGGGACGCGAGAATGCCCGAGCGTTCCTGAAGGAAAATAAAGACACCATGGCGAAGCTCGATGCCGAAGTACGCAAGGCTCTGGGACTGACCCCGGCCGCTGCGTCACTGGCTCCGGCCGCGGTTCCGGCGCAAGCTACCGGGACTCAGGGACGCGTCACGACGATGCCGACGGTGGCGGCGGAAGCGGCGAAAGTGCCGGCGGCGAGACGGTAGCTGCTGCGAACGCAGCTGATTCATCGATGGGGAGACGGGCGTCTCCGGCTCTCCATCATTTCAACTGCATCACCATTCATCTCGGTCACACCACCCTCCGATTGCCATCCCTGCTTGCCTCCGCATACAATCCTCCTCATCGACTGAGGACCTGTGAAACGCATCAAAGCCATCTATCCCGGATCGTTCGATCCTCCTACCAACGGGCATCTTGACCTGATCGAGCGCGGCAGTAAGATTTTCGACGAACTGATCGTTGCCATTCTTCGGAATCCCGAGAAAGACCCGCTGTTCAGTGTCGCCGACCGCCGCAAGATGCTGGAGGCGATGACTGCGGGCTTTGACAACGTGTCGGTCGACACTTTCGAGGGCCTCACGGTGGACTACGCGTTGCGGGTCGAGGCCCAGGCCATCCTCCGCGGCATTCGTGCGATCAGTGACTACGAGTACGAGCTCCAGATGGCGCTGATGAACCGCAAAATCCAGCCCGGTCTGGAGACGGTATTCATGATGCCCGCCGAAAAGTATTCTTACGTGAGTTCGCGTCTGGTGCGCGAAGTCGCGCAACTCGGCGGATCCATTGATTGCCTGGTGCCCGAACTCGTCGGGCAGAAGCTCCGTGAGAAAATGGACGTGGCGCACAAGTTCGAGAACGGCGAGCAGCTTGCGGGCAAGACGCATTCCGAGGGCAAGAGCAAGTCCAGGAAAAAGAAATTATGAGCACAGTCGTGTCACCCGTCACTCACCCCGTCCGCCTGACGGAACGCATCAATCGCATAGAGCCCTCTTCTACCATGGCGGTGGCGGCCGAGGCTGACAAGCTGCGCCAGCAGGGTATTGACGTCGTCGATTTCGCCGCCGGCGAGCCCCACTTCTCCACGCCGCAGCACATCAAGGACGCCGCTATCGCCGCGATCCAGGCGAATTTTTCGAAGTACACCCCGGTCGGCGGCACCGCCGAACTGAAGGAGGCCATCGTGCACCGTCATGCCGTGGACTTCGACTCGGATTACCGGCGAGAAGAAACCGCGGCTTCGGTGGGCGGCAAGCACGCGCTGTTCAACGTTATTTCCGTGCTCGTGGACCATGGCGACGAGGTCATTCTCCCCGTGCCCTACTGGGTCTCGTTCAAGGATATGGTGCGCTATGCCGGCGGCAGATGCGTGCTCCTCCACAGTGACGAATCGCAGGGATTTCGCGTCACGGCCGACATGGTGGCGCGCCTGGTGACGCCGAAGACCAAGCTCATCATTTTGAATTCGCCTTCGAATCCTTCGGGTGCCGTGATGAGTGCGGAAGACATGACCGAAGTCGTCCGGCTGGCCCACCAGCGCGGCATCTGGGTCATTTCCGATGAGTGCTATGTCTATCTGAACTATACCGGCAAGCGTTTTTCGGTTGGTTCGCTGCGCGAGTTCCGCGACCGGTTTCTGGTCGTCGGTTCGCTTTCGAAGACTTACGCCATGACCGGATGGCGTCTCGGTTTCACGCTCGGTCCGGCGCCCATCATCACGGCCGTGCAGAAGCTGCAGAGCCAGTCCACTTCGAACCCAACCTCGATGGTGCAGAAAGCGGCGGTCGCGGCGCTGAGAGGCCCGCAACAATGCGTGGAAGAAATGCGCGCGGAGTACGTCAAGCTGCGCGATCACGTAGTGAAGGGACTGCGCTCCATACCCGATGTGAAATGTACGCTGCCGGAAGGCGCGTTCTATGCTTACCCCAATGTCTCGGAATTTTTTGGACGCAGCGGGATGAACTCGGCCTCCGAGATCGCCGGCAAACTTCTGCGCGAGGCGCACGTCGCCACGGTTCCCGGAGAAGGCTTCGGCACCAAGGAGCACATCCGCGTCTCCTACGCCACTTCGATCGCCGAACTCGATCGTGGTCTGGAGCGCATGAGGAAGTTCTTTGGCGGGCTGTAGTCGGGACCCGTAAATTTCCGGCATAGATTTGAGTTGTCATCCTGAGCGAAGCCTCTGCATCGTGCACTCAAATCCATAGGTCCTTCGCTTCGCTCAGGATGACAACATGGAATCGAGCAAAGACATCCTGGAACACGACACTGGTTTCACAGTCCGACCGCATGACCCAACTCTACCCACTTCTGATGCAGCCCGCCTTCGACCCGCGCCCGTGGGGCACGCTGGATCTTTCTGCGATTTATCCAAACCACAAGTTCAACGAGAGAATCGGAGAAGCCTGGCTCACCGGGGGCAATTGTCTGGTCGCGAACGGACCGCTCGCGAAACGAACGCTCGCGGACCTGAGCAAAGAATTCGGCTCCGAACTTGTGGGCACGGCGGCGCGCGAGCCACAGCGCTTTCCGTTGCTGCTGAAATTTTTGTTTCCGGAAGAAAAACTCTCTGTCCAGGTGCACCCCGACGACGCCACCGCGCAACGTTCCGGCGAGCCCTGGGGCAAAACCGAATGCTGGTACGTGGCCCATGCCAAGCCCGGATCGCAGATCGCGCTCGGACTGAAGCCCGGCGTTACGATGGCTCAATTCGAGCAATCGATCCATGAAAAGCGAGCAGAAGAGCTGCTCAACTGGATCAACATCTATCAGGGCGAGATGATTTACGTTGCTGGCGGTACGGTGCATACGCTGGGGCCGGGGTCCGTTATCGTGGAGACGCAGCAGCAATCCGACACCACGTATCGTCTCTACGACTACGGACGCGGGCGCCCGCTGCATCTGGAGCGCGGCCTCGCTTCGGTCAAAGAGCTCACCGCCTCCGGCAAAGTGATTCGCCCCGCGCCGGTCAGTATTCACGGTGGCAAGAGCCGGCAGTCTTCGATGATTGCCGCACCCTACTTCACGCTCGGCCTATTTGAATTGAAAGAACCGCAGGAGTTCTCAACCGTCGAGTCCGGCAAAACCTCGGTGCAGATACTGGTCGCCATTGAAGGCTGCGGAGTTGTCGAGGCGCAGGACCGCGACCCGGTGACACTGGCCAAAGGCGATGCCGTCGTGATTCCGGCCGCCCTGCAAAGTTTCAAGGTTCGCCCGCAATGGCAGTTGGAATTTCTGAAGGCTGGCGTGCCCAGCGGGACCGTGCCCGAACCCGCCACGCGCATGTGAGATTCTCACGCCCGAGCGTAAGTGGTAGGCTTTCTACGACGTGAAAGCGAACCCGCACTTCTATCCCATCATTCTGGCTGGCGGCCGAGGCACGCGCTTCTGGCCGCTGAGCCGCAAGCGGCGCGCCAAGCAACTGCTTGCGCTCGATGGTAAGCAGACCATGATCCAGCAGACCGTCGCGCGCCTCGCGCCCATGGCCGCGCCGAGTCGTTTCTGGATCATCACGAACGACGACCTGCGTCCCGCCATCTTGCGTCAGCTTCCGAAGCTTCCTCCGAAGCAGATCATCGCCGAGCCCGCCGGACGCAACACAGCTCCCGCGATTGGCCTAGCGGCATTTTTGTTGCTTCGCCATGATCCCGATGCGGTGCTCGGTCTGTTTCCCTCCGATCATGTCATCGCCGAGCCAGCCCAATACCGCGCCACACTCAGCCGAGGAATCGAGATCGCCGCTGCGGGAGACAGCATCGTTGTGCTCGGCATTCGCCCGACTCGCCCCGAAACTGGCTACGGATATATCGAAGCTGCTTCACCCGAGGACGACGCGCCCGATCAGCAAGGCTCGCTGCGCGTGCGCCGCTTCACCGAAAAGCCGGATCTCGCCCGGGCTCGGCAGTTTCTCGACGCGGGTAACTACTTCTGGAACAGCGGCATGTTTCTCTGGCGCGCCGATACGCTCGCAAACGCGCTGCGCGAACATCTTCCCAAGACCGCTCGGCTGCTCGAAAAGATCGCCGCCGCGTACGGTACGCGCAAGTTCGCGGACACCTTTCGAAAGCTCTATCCGAAGTGCGAAAACATCAGCATCGACTATGCGGTTCTGGAGCCGCGGTCCGCCAAGGGAGAAGCCCAGTCGGGCATCTTCTGTCTGCCCTCCGACTTCGGATGGAACGACCTCGGCTCCTGGACCGCGCTGCATGAGCACCACGTGGCGAAGGCGAAACCGGCCGACGGAAGCCTCATTTCGGCGTCCGGCAGTTTTGCCCTGAATGCGAAGAATAATTATGTTCACGTGCTCGACAAGTTTGTCGCCCTGGTCGGCGTGAGCAACCTGGTAATTGTCGAGACTGAAGACGCCCTGCTCATCACCACGCTTGACCAGTCGCAGGATGTCGGCAAAGTGGTGAAGCATCTGGATGAGAAGAAGCTGAAGAGACTGGTGTGAAAGCCGTCGTCTGTCGTTCGTCGCTGGCTGCTCGCAATACCCTTTCGGTTTGTCATTCCGAGCGGAGCCGAGGATCTACATTTGCGACCAGCGACCAGCGAACGACGTGGGGCGAACGACGAATAGCGAACGACGGACCCTATGACCCAAATTAAATTCGGAACCGACGGCTGGCGCGGCCTCATCGCCGACGATTTCACTTTCGACAACGTGCGCCGCGTGGCTGGCGCAATTGCTGGCTACGTCCTCAAGCACGAAGATCCTACTCGCGGCATAGTCGTCGGCTATGACACGCGGTTCCTGTCCGACCGCGCTGCGCGTATCGTCGCGCAGGTAATCGCCGGCGCAGATATTCCCGTGCTGCTGGCCAACGACTACGTGCCCACGCCCGCGGTTTCGTACAACGTCAAGAAGTTGGGGGCAGCGGGCGGCGTCATGGTCACCTCGAGCCACAATCCGTGGAACTGGAATGGCGTTAAGTTCAAAGCGAAGTTTGGAGGCTCGGCCACGCCTGCGATCATGAAGTCCATCGAAGACGAACTGGGCGCCGGCGCCATGCCCAGCGGCCGCGCGGCGAAGATCGAAGAAGTAGATCTGAAGCCGGCCTACGTCGAAGCGATTTCCCAGTTCGCGGACCTCGATCTCATTCGTGGTGCGAATTACAAGTTTGCCATCGACTCGATGTACGGCTCCGGTCGCGGAGTTCTGCCGAAAATATTTGATGCGCACGGCATTCGCTACGTAGCGATCCGCCAGGAAGTGAACCCACTATTTCCGGGCATTAATCCTGAACCGATTCTGCCGCACGTCGCGTTGCTGCAGGAAACCGTAGTGAAAGAAAAGTGCCACGCCGGCTTGGCCACCGACGGCGATGCCGACCGCATTGGTGCTGTGGCTGAAGATGGGAGCTTCGTCGATTCGCACAAGTGCATGGCTGTTCTGCTGAACTGGTTGCTGGTGTACAGGAAATGGCCGGGCGATGTGGTGCGCGCCTTCAACACCAGTGGGATGATCGACCGCATCGCCGCCAAGTACGGGCGCAAGCTGCGCGAGACCTCCATCGGTTTCAAGTACATTGCTGATCTAATGATGGAGCATGAAATTCTGATCGGCGGAGAAGAATCGGGTGGCATCGGATACGGCCGCTTTCTTCCGGAACGCGATGGCATTCTCAACGCGCTCCTGCTGGCGAATGTCATGGCGGAAGAAAGGAAGCCGCTTGGCCAGTTGGTTGCCGACCTGCAGCATGAATTCGGCGCGCATTACTATGGCCGACGCGATCTTCACATTTCCGATGAGCTCAAGAACAGCGCCATCCGCCGCGCCGCCGATCCGCAGACCACGAAACTCGGTGCTTATCCAATATTGCGCAAGGAGAATCGCGACGGCGTGAAGTTTTTCCTTGACGCTCCCAAGCACGGCAACGGCGCCGACGCCTGGGTATTGTTTCGAGCCTCCGGTACCGAAGATATGCTGCGATGCTATGTCGAAGCGGCCACGCCCGAGCTGGTCGAGGAAATTCTTGAAACCGGCGAGCGATTTGTACGGCAGGGCTAGACGCGGATCGGTTAGATACGTCCAGCCAAAAGCCAGAGCTAACAGCGAAAGTGAGAACTGAAAGCCGATAACTGCTTCACAGCACTTTCGCGTTCTGGCCAGCCTCGAAACACGATACGATAGTGACAACACTCTCACGATAATGGCCACCAAGGAAATGACACCGATTCTCGCCGATTCTCCGGAATCGCGCCGCTACAACCGCATCAAGCGGTGGCTGGGTTTAGGCGATTTCGTGATCGGCTTCGGGCTACTCGTCGTGCTCCTGGCCACCGGCTGGACGGGAACGCTCCGCGATCTGGCGGAGCGTGGCGCTTCGCAGAATTACTCTTTCGCTGTTTTCCTTTACGTCCTGATGTTGATGCTGATCAGCAAAGTGCTGGGAACTCCGCTCGATTACTACGGCTTCCGGCTTGAGCACCGCTACAACCTTTCCAACCAGCGATTCCGCTCCTGGCTCTGGGACGAATTCAAGAGTCTGCTGATCGGCTTGGTCATGGCTACGATTGTGGTCGAACTGCTCTACATGCTCATTCGCCAGTCCCCGCAGCACTGGTGGGTGATCGCATGGGCTGTTTTCCTCGGGCTCATTGTATTGCTTGCGCAACTCGCTCCGGTTGTGCTTTTTCCGATTTTTTACAAATTCGAACCGCTCGAGAACGAGGAACTCAAGCGCCGCTTGATCGTGCTGAGCGAACGCGCCGGAACGCGCGTGCGCGGTGTGTATAAGTGGCATCTCTCCGAAAAAAGCAAGAAGGCCAACGCCGCGCTGACCGGACTCGGCGCCACCCGGCGCATCATTCTCGCCGACACTTTGCTCGACAACTATTCTGACGACGAAATCGAGGCCGTGCTCGCGCACGAACTCGGGCATCACGTGCACCGGCACATTCTGAAAAGCATTTGCGTGCAGGCGGGAATCACGCTGTTCGGCTTCTGGCTGGCCAACGAAGTTCTGCGCTATGCCGTGGAGCGCCGCAACATGTTCGAGACCATGCACGATTTCGCCAATCTGCCGTTGCTGATTCTGGTCTCGACCGTGCTCTCGTTTTTGCTGATGCCCGCTCTCAACGCCTACTCGCGCTTCAACGAACGCCAAGCCGACCGCTATTGCTTCCAGTCTGTGGCCAGCGTCGAGCCGTTCATTTCATCGATGAATAAATTGGCCGAGCAGAATCTCGCCGAAAAAACGCCGTCCCGGTGGGTCGAGTGGCTGCTTCACTCGCATCCGGCGATCACAAAGCGCGTCGCCGCCGCCGAAGCCTGGGCGAGCAGAATTGGTAATTGAGTAATTTGTAATTTGGTAATTTGAAACGGATCCCGTGCCGCACTCGACTGCCCAGGCTCGAATCTGATTCTCAAATTACCCGATTACAAAATCACAAATTCTTCTCCAATATCTCTTCGACCCGCTGCACATCCTCTTCCGTGTCGACGCCTATCGTGTCGAACGGCGTTTCGGCTACGTAGATCGGAACTCCATTTTCGAGAAAGCGCAACTGCTCCAGCCGCTCGCTGCGCTCGAGCGACGACTCCGGCCAGCGCACGAACTGGTCCAGCGCGTCCTTCCGATAACCGTAGAACCCAAGATGTTTGTAGTATCGCGGTCGCGCTCCGTCGCGGTCATGCGGTATGGTTGCACGCGAAAAATACAAAGCCCGCCCCGCGGCATCCGTCACCACTTTCACCGCGCTCGGATTGTTGATGTCAACCTCTGCGGCCGCCGTTTTCAGCGTTCCTACCTCGACCCCCGCGCCCTGCATCACCGCCAGCAAACTCTCGATATGCTCCGCTCGAGTCAGCGGTTCATCGCCCTGAACATTTAAATAAACATCGGCCGGAATCGCAGTCGAGATCTCATGGACCCGTTCGGTGCCCGACCGATGCGCCGCCGAAGTCATGCGTGCGGCAAAGCCTTGCTGCTCGCAGAAGCGCATAATTTCATCCGAATCGGTAGCGACGACGACCTGGTCGAGCGACGAACACCGCCGCACTCCCTGGTACACCCAGGCGAGCAACGGGACGCCAGCGATCGCGCGCAGCATCTTGCGGGGCAGGCGCGTCGAAGCCAGGCGCGCCGGAATCACAGCGATGACTTTCATGCGCCCAGTTTCGCACGGAGACGTGCGGTTTGACACGACATTCCATTGATACTCATTGGATGCACTTTTAGAATGAATCAGGGACGCGTCCACCCGCGTCTGCGTTGAATAACTCGCAGCTTATGTGCCCAGGCACATAAGCGGCCTTTTGTGTCGTTGGTCATTTTGTGGCGGAGGGCGCCAAACGGCGCGTGGGACTGGGAGGTTCACGTTCCGCGCAAGTGCTTGAAGGACCCGGACGGCCGCACGCGCATCGTTTGGGTACCCGACCTGTTGCTCGATCTCCTCAGCGATCGAATTGAAGGTAGTGGTCAATTCGGCGGAGCCGGTGTCCCATCGGACCACTTGCCAACCCAGACGAGGAAAATAGTCGACCGTTCTTCAGGGTCATCCGCCGCCATAACCGGCGAACCCGGCAGATTGGCTCCCCAGTATTTCGCCGCGTCGCCCTGAACAAAAAACATCAGATGCGGATGCCAGCTCATGTCGTGGTCGCTTAAGTACTGCTGCTTCGACATCATGAAGCACATCGCTCCAGGCTCCAGAGCGGGCAATTCCTTCTTATCCAGTGCCGATGCGGTCGCCTGCACAATCTCCGTCTTCGATTTTCCCGCCAGCACCAACCTGGTCTTCATCAGGAAGATGGGCAGAAAGGTCCTTGCGGCCGCCGGATTAAAGCAAATGGGGGCGCGGACCTTGGGATTCCAGAAGTCCCGAGCATCGGTAGCGGCGCCCCATGATCGTTCCACTATGCAGAGAAAGCCATTCGTGCCCTTCACTGCGGTCGTGTATCCTTTCGGTCCCAGAACCATCGCTTCGGCTCTCTCCGAAATGGATGCCGGAGCAGCACTGCGGGCCAGCGCGATTTCAGAATTCTCATCTTTCATCAAGTACTGATCGAGAGGAGCCATGGCCGGGTAAGGAGCCTCCTCCGACTGCGCTCGTGCATGGCACGTTGCGCCAGGTGAGACAATCTGCAAGAGGATTGCTAAAGCGACAAGCCTGATCGTCTTCTTCTGCTGCATGGAATCCTCCGGAACCGCACTCTCCGCTGCGGGTTTGAGAACACCCGAGACCGCAGATGGTCATGGTGCAAAGCCTAAGCTAGGCACGCTCGCTTCACGCCCTGAGCGGCTCATAACGCAGGATCACGCACCCATTGTTGAGCCGCCTCGCCTCGAGCAACCCCATCTTGGTGCGAGGCAGTCCGCGCCCAAATAGCGTCGTCCCCGCGCCGATCACTATCGGGGTCAGCCCAAGCCGCACTTCGTCGAACAAGCCGCCCTTGAGCAGCGTTGCCGACAGCCGGCCACTGCCGAACACGAATAAATCCCGGACAGCCCGTTCCTTAAGCCTGCGCACCGCGGCATTCGGGTCGCCTGGAATAATCGTAGTCCCTCCCAGTCCGCACTCTTGAGCGTGCTCGAGAAAACATATCCACGCTTAGGTGGAAACCTTCGTTTGCTTTCTCGCGGATTTTTAAGTAAGCATGGTCACGATTGCAGCAATGCAATTCACTCCGACGCTTTCAGCATCTTCGCTTCGTACAGCTTCACGCCGTCCTGAAACGCCTGCGGCGTGATCTGCTTCTTATAAACGTTCAGCGTCGTCGTCATGGACTTGTGCCGCGCGAGCGCCTGCCCGACCGCGTAGTTCCCGTTGGTTGCTTCGATGATGTTGGTGATCGCGCCGCGCCTGCCGGCGTGAACGCCCTTCCACCGTACTGTGCTCGCCTTCGGTACCTTCGCGCAGCGCTCGCATTCGAGCTTGCCCTCGACGTGCGGCCTGATCACCCGCGCGATCAGGTTGTTGAGGTTGACCGGCGTGTCGTTGCGCGAGTTGAAGACCCAGCCGTCCTTTGGCTTGCCGCACTTCCGCCGCCACAGCTCCAGCGGAATTTTTACGGCGGAGACGAGTGGCAGCGACGCGATCGACTCCGCGGTCTTCGGCACATCGACGTTCCCATACTTGTCCATCGCGCGCCGGACATGCACGAAGTCCATGTCGAAGTCCTCCCAGCGCAACGGCGCGATCTCGCCGCGGCGAAGGCCGAGGAAGCAGGCGAGCGCCATCACGAGCTGACAGTCCACGTGATCGACCAGAGCCGCGACGATGTTTTCTGATTCCTCCAGCGTGTAATGCTCGGTCCTGGCAGACTCGACCGCGTCGTCTGGCATCTGCACGTCGTCCCACGGATTCGACTTGATGCGCTGCACCCGCTTCGCGTGCTTGAACAGACTCGACCCGCACGCCTTGATGTGCTTCAGCGTCACCTTCCCCTGCGTCGCGGTGAGCGATTGGAGAAACAGGTCGCCGCGCTGCGCGTCGTATTCCTGGAGCGTGAGACCGCCGAAGTGAGTTTTGAGGTGCTGATTCCAAATTTGCTTGTAGCCGCGCACGGTGGACGGTTTCTTCCGCGCCTTGCCGGTCACCTTCACGATCTCCTCGCAGTACGGAATGTAGACCAGTTCCCAGAACTGCGACACCGGCATGTTCTGTTCTGTGACCGTGCTCGCGTTGATCTTCCGCATGAACTCGGCGAAGAGCAACTTCACCGGCTTCGCCTTGATCGCGTAGTGTTCCTGATCGATCGCGCAGAGCCGCTTCGAGCGTCGCCGGCGCACCAGCACTCCATCAACGATCTCAGTCTGTCTGATAGAATTTGACGTGAAATGAGCCGAACGCTTCGTACAGGTGACCGTGCTGGAATCGTGCGCTGTTCACGCGCAGATTCTGACGTGTGGTCTATCAGAAGTCAATGTTGACCTTCGTATGAAGTGACTAACGTCTTTTGTTTCTGCACTGTGGCGGTGTAGCTCAGGTGGTTAGAGCGACGGTCTCATAATCCGTAGGTCGTAGGTTCGAGTCCTACCGCCGCCACCA
>Ga0224555_1003953_pt1 | contig 14343 bp, 15 predicted proteins | sample 714S23034metaG_FD_180687 | JGI IMG/M metagenome (GOLD analysis project Ga0224555, IMG submission 180687) | Peat soil microbial communities from Stordalen Mire, Sweden - 717 S2 30-34 | ecosystem: Environmental > Terrestrial > Soil > Wetlands > Peat | place: Sweden: Norrbotten County, Stordalen...
AAGCGGTACAGAGACCTATGCGGCGGTGAAACTGCAGATTGAAAACTGGCGATGGGCCGGCGTGCCGTTTTATCTGCGGGCGGGGAAGCGGATGAGGAAGCGGGCGACGGAGATCAGCATTCAGTTCAAGCAGCCGCCGCTGTTGATCTTTAACCGGATGGCCGCGAGCGGTCCGTGCCAGGAGATTCAGCCGAACCTGCTGACGATTCGCATACAGCCGGACGAGGGGATTGCGCTGCGGTTTGGGGCCAAGGTGCCGACGACGTCGAACATGGATGTTTGCCCGGTGAATATGGATTTCGACTACGCGGCGGCGTTTGGGAAGTCGAGCGCGAACGGGTATGAGCGGCTGTTGCTGGACGCGATGCTGGGGGATCAGACGTTGTTTTCGCATCGCGACGGCGTGGAGACGACATGGTCGCTGTATACGCCGATTTTGCAGGCCTGGGCTGCGAAGAAGCCGGGAGTGTTTCCGAACTACTTTGCCGGGTCGTGGGGACCGGAGTGCTCAGACCGGCTGCTGGAGCGGGGCGGACATGTTTGGCGGAACGATCTGGGTCGGCAGGGGTAAGAGCAGGGAATAGGGAATAGGGAACAGAGAGCAGGGAACAGCAACCTGCTGGTAGTGACTGCTGAACGATCGACGGAGAAATGGGCGTGACGAGAGATGAAGCATCGAGCTTCGCGGATGAATGGGTTGCCGCATGGAATGCGCATGATCTGGAACTGATCCTGGCGCACTATGCGGATGAGGTTGAACTGACGTCGCCGGTTGCGGCCAGACTTTTGGGGGCTGCGGATGGGAAGGTGACTGGAATGGCGGCCCTGAGAGCGTACTTTGAGCGTGGGCTTGAGGCTTATCCGGAACTCCATTTTCGACTTGAAGAAGTGTTTGTTGGATTGAGCAGCGTGGTGCTGGTATACGCCAATCAAAACGGGACGCACACGGCGGAGTATATGGAGTTGTCCGCAGACGGGAAAGTGGTCAGGGTTGTGGCGAATTACGGTTCGTAATGCAAAGAGCATGAGCGCCGTCCCTACGGGACTCCGGATGAATTGTTGGTTCGCCGACCCCACGCTAAAGCGCGGGGCTAACAACCATCACTGCTGTCCAAGATATCGGCAGCATTGAAAGTGCGCCGCTGTTGATAAAGGCTTTGGGACAGGGTTGAGCGTCTTTGGCGGATGAGGTCTGTGTTTTTTCTGTTCGTAGCCTGTCCAATTCATGGGAGGGCGAGTCGGAGCTGTTCTGGGGCCGGGAGAATAGGCGGCGTGCCGAAGGGATTGTGCAGCCATTCGCGTAAATCGCGGTAGGTGAACAGGTTCAAGCGCAGCATGGTGGCGAGATTGGACAACGACCAATTGGCTTTGGAGAGGTGATGCAGCCATTTGAGCAGCAGCATGGCGATCAAGGCTGTCCAAATCTGGATGTGTAATGCGTTCTCGGTGGTTCCCACGAAAGTTTTGATCTTGAGGTTTTGCTTGAGCGCCTTGAAGAACAGTTCGATCTCCCAGCGTTCCTTGTAGATGGCGGCAAGCGTGGAGGCGGCGAAGGCGAAGTGATTGGTCACGAGCACGATCTCCTGCTGATGCTCTTCGTTCCAGACGACGATGCGGCGCAGCAGGAGTTTGAAACCGTGGCGTTGCGCCCACTCGCTGTTGAAGCGAATGGTCTGGTCGGAGCGGATGGTGCTGTTGTCGGGCACAGATCGGGACTGGACGACTTCGAAAACCATGTGATGGAGCGGCCGGGTGACGAAGAAGACCCCGGCTTCGGTCCATCGAGCAAAGAGGCGGAAATCGACGTAACCGCGATCCATGGCCACGATGGAACCCTTCGGCAAAGCGAGCGAGTGCGCGATACGAACATCGGGAACCCGGGCCGGAGTGATCAACACGTAGCGCGGCAGATAATCGTCGTGATCCAGCAGCACGTGCGCTTTTACTCCGCCCTTGTTGCGGCGGCATAGAGCCCAGGGAAACATCGACAGGCACAGCGAAATAACGGTTGAGTCCAGCGACAGCAACTTGTTGCGAAAGCGGAATTTGCGCTTGCGCGTACCCAGCCCCTGCTGCTCGCGGAAACGCGCCAGCGCGGTATAGAACAGCTCCTGGTAAAGCGCAGCCGGTCGATGCTGGTTGGCATAGGACAAGGTGGACTTGTTGGGGGCTCGGGCAATGCCCAGGTGGACCAGTTTGCCCAGACAGCATGCCAATCCGTTGCAAATCTCGCGCAGCGATTCGGCATGGCCCAACTGGCAGAACAGCATGGCCACGAACTGGGTCCAGCAATCAAATCCCTTAGCCGCACGCTCGGCTTGATGCTTCTTGACCAAGCTTCCAAATTCCAAACGAGGAAAATGGTGCAGAAGTTGATTGAACAAACTCGCGACTTGTACCATAACTGACGCCCTCCCAAGCGGTTTTTCAGCGACTTCTCGACAAAGTCATTCTGATACACCGCCGGCGGAGGGCAGCCAAGTTTTCCAGATCAAATGCTATTTTGGACAGTAGTGGAGTTGGCTAGCCCCGCGCTTCAGCGTGGGGTTTGAGGGCGGAAACTGCAATTAAGCCCCGTAGGGGCGACGCAGAAAACCGGAAAACTGTGACCCCACCCGGTTCATGCGATTGCCTTGGCGCGTCCAAGTCCATTGACCCCACCCCTCATTTAACGATAGAATTGTAAAGTTTGGCGATGCACCCTTTTGAGGATGTGCAGGGCTATGCCGGGTTCACCGCTAATTGAGTAGCGTGTGTGCAGCCCGCGCCCCTTGCATTCACTTGTCTGATGCGCCCCAATGCAGTGCACGGTATCCGATTTTTCTGAAGCGCCTCGTTCAAGAAACCAGAGCGCTGGAGGGTTTGTTATGTACGCAGTCATTCGCACCGGCGGTAAGCAGTACCGGGTCGCTCCGGGCGACGTGGTCAAGATTGAAAGCGTCGTTTCACAAGAGAACGCGGACCAGGCCAAGACCGTCGAGTTCAGCGATGTCATCGCCGTCAGCGGCGAGCCGGGAACGGTAGCCAGGCCGGCCACCGCCAAGGTGACCGCCGAAGTGCTCGGCGAGGGCCGCGGCGACAAGATCCTGGTCTTCCACCTCAAGCGGAAAAAGCAATACAAGAAGCTGCAGGGACACCGGCAGAACTTTACCGAGGTACGCATCAAGGCCATCGAGGCCGACGGCGTCACCTACACCGCCGCCAGCTAGTTTCGACATGCGGCGCAGAAAACTCTAGAAGGGGATCAAGGCAATGGCACACAAAAAAGGTGGAGGCAGCTCCACAAACGGACGCGATTCAAATGCACAGCGGCTGGGCGTAAAGGCCTTCGGCGGCGAACTGGTTACCGGCGGCTCCATCATCATGCGCCAGCGCGGCACCCGCATCAAGCCGGGCCTGAACGTGGGCATCGGCTCAGACGACACGCTCTTCGCCAAGGTGACCGGGCGCGTGAAGTTCAGTGATCGCGGCAACCACGGCCGGTTTGCTTCCATCGAACCAGTCGCCGCCGAATAACTTCCATTTCAAAGCACCAATCAAAAGGGCCTCGGCATCGCCGAGGCCCTTTTGGTTGTTTACTGATCTCTGATCCGTGACCCCTGATCTCTGTTTTTACGTTTCCGATTCGCTGCTCTTCAGGTTCCGGCTCAACACCTTCTCGACCACCCGCTCGACATCGGTGAGGAAGAAGCTGTTGGCGGGCTGCTGCACTGCAACCTGGGTACCGGTGTGGCCCAGGGCCGAGGCAATCTCATTCCAGCGATAGATGGTCGAGCTGACCGGCATCACCATGGCCTGGCGGGCCGGCTCAGGCAGGGCGCAATAAGCGGCCCAGGTCCCCAGCGCGATCAGAATGATTGACTCGTAGACGAATTGGAGAGGAGCCGACAGCGACGAGTTATTCGACAACAGCGAGACAGTGACGAAATCGTTGGCGGACATCAGGCCAAATCCGAGCGCGATCCCGAAGGCAACATCACGCGCCGAAAGGCGTAGGGCGTTCATGCTCAGGCAGAGGAACCCTAGCAGGCAAAGCTCAAGAATGCTGACCGAGTGCATTAACCCAAAGGCGACGTCGGGAATGCTGAGGATTCCTCGATGTGAAAAGGAAATCGAGGAGAAGGTCATGATTACCGAGGCAAGAACCGTCCAGCGAAAGATCACGATGCCGAACTTCATCAACCCTGGAAAGTTCGCCAAGGCGGAGCGGAAGACCTCCATGCAGATGAAGAAGAGCAGAACGGCACTGGCGATGTAAACGGTCCAGTAGGTGAAGAAGTAAGGTACGAAGAGCTTCCGTCCCCAGGGCTGCGCCTGAAGACACAGAAGAGCAAACAGGATCGGCGCCGACGCGACGCGCAAGGCAAGATAGCTGCCCATGGCTGGGAAACGGCGATGCAGGTTCTTCTTCCAAAACAGGTAGCCGAGCACGGTCGTCAGAACGAATTCTGCGCCACCCATGACGGACATTGCGAGATTTGAGGACATAAAGGGTCGACCGCCATTCCGAGAACTCTCTCAGCATAGCGCCAAAATCCTTTAAGCTCAACTGCAAATCAGATTTTTAATAACACTTTCGTGTCATGGCCCACAGCTACTTGCTTGGGGGATTGCTGGGAGGGCAGGTCGGCATGCCGGGTCCGCAGCCCGGAATCGGGAAGGCCGAGGTGGCAGACTGGTGGCTGGCGAGGACGTGCGTGGAGGAGGAATGCGTGGCTGCGGCAGCGGCGCCGGCGAAGACGATGGAGAGAGCGAGAACACGGATTGCGAGTTTCATAATTGGTAACCCCTTCATGGATTGATTTGACCGGAAGTGTTTCTTCCAGTAACACTAAAAAGGTAGACGAAATTTGTCCGCAAGTCCATCTTTTTCATACAAATAAGTATCAAGTTATGATTTTGGTTACTAACGTCACATCGCGCCTTGGTAACCTACCAACGGTAACCAGCTTTCGACAGGCCCTTCCACCCTCGCCCGTACCCCTTCCCCATGCTAAAATAAGACTAGGGAAATTCGATTGAAAGCCCCTGTCTTTCAAGCGGTTAGTCGGATGATTTGAGCTCAGACACCCGAACCGCAAACCGCCCCAACCCGGTCCAAAAAGCGAACACCCAGCAAAGGTAATCGATGGCGACAAAATCTATGGCGATTGACGATCAGGCACCTCTCCCCGGCGAAAACGGCGATAACGGCAGCTATACCGGCGAAAATATTCGCATTTTGGAGGGTTTGGAGGCCGTTCGGCTGCGTCCAGCCATGTACATCGGCTCAACAGGCGAGATGGGATTGCACCATCTGGTATATGAGGTGGTCGACAACTCCGTGGACGAGGCCCTGGCCGGTTACGCCAAAAAGATCGATGTCGTCATCCACGTCGATAATTCCATCACCGTGGTCGATGACGGCCGCGGCATTCCCGTGGACATGATGTCGGTGGGTAACGGCGAAATGATGCCCGCGGTCCAAGTGGTGCTGACCAAGCTGCACGCCGGCGGCAAATTCGACGCGTCGACCTACAAGGTATCCGGCGGTCTCCACGGCGTGGGTGTGAGCTGCGTAAACGGGCTGAGCCAGGAATTCAACGTGGAGATATGGCGCGATGGCCACACCTGGGAGATGGACTTCAGTTGCGGAGCCCCCACCAGCGAGTTGCGCCAGGCCGGGACCAGCAAGCGGCGCGGTACTAAAGTGCACTTCCTGCCGGACAAGTCGATCTTTACCGTAACCGAATTCAATTACGATACGCTGGCTCAGCGGCTGCGCGAGATGGCCTTCCTGAACAAGGGCCTGGAGATCACGCTGACCGACGAACGCACCGCCGATCCCAAGACCGGCGAAGCCCGCCGCGCCGAGTTCAAATATGCCGGCGGCATCGCCGAATTTGTGAAGCACCTCAACCGCGGCAAGCAGGTATTGCACGAGAAGCCCATCGTCATGGAGGCGTCACGCGACGGCGTCGAAATCGACATCGCGCTGCAGTACAACGACAGCTACTCCGAGACCGTCTTCAGCTTCGCCAACAACATCAACACGGTGGACGGCGGCACGCATCTCTCCGGTTTTCGCACCTCGCTGACCCGCACCATCAACGCCATCGGCCAGTCGCTTGGCTTGTTCAAGGACCTGAAAGAAAACCTCAGCGGCGACGATGTGCGCGAGGGCCTTGTTGCCGTGGTCAGCGTCAAGTTGTCGCAGCCCCAGTTCGAGGGCCAGACCAAGGGCAAGCTCAATTCCGATATCGCCGGCACCGTGCAGGCCTTCGTCAACGAGCGCCTCGGCATGTTTCTGGAGCAGAACCCTCCCATCGCCAAAAAGATCATCAACAAGGCCATCGAAGCAGCGCGCGCCCGCGAAGCGGCGCGCAAGGCTCGCGACCTGACGCGGCGCAAAGGCGCGCTCGACGGCGGCGGCTTGCCCGGCAAGCTCGCCGACTGTTCCGAGCGCAATCCCGATCGCTGCGAACTCTACCTCGTCGAGGGTGAAAGCGCAGGCGGCACCGCCAAGCAGGGCCGCGATCGCCGCTTCCAGGCCATCCTGCCGTTGAAGGGCAAGATCCTCAACGTTGAAAAGGCGCGCTACGACAAGATGCTGGGCCACGAGGAAATTCGCGCCATGATTACCGCGCTCGGCTGCGGCATCGGCAAAGACGACTTCGACGCCACCAAGATTCGCTACGGCAAGATCATCCTGATGACCGACGCTGATGTTGACGGCTCGCACATTCGCACCCTGCTGCTCACCTTCTTCTTCCGCCACATGACGGAGCTGATCAAGCGCGACAACATCTACATTGCGCAGCCCCCGCTGTTCAAGATCAAGAAGGGCCGCTTCGAGCAGTACATCAAGGACGAGCGCGAGTTTGTAAAGGTGATGGTGAACCGCGCGTCGGAAGGCATGATTGTGCGCCACGGCGAATCGGCCAACCGCATTGAGGGCGCAGACCTGACGCGCTTCATGGCCACGCTGGATGAGTACCTGGGATATGTTGAACGGGTCGACAAGCGCATTCGCAACGAGAAGCTCACCGAGCTCCTGGCCCGCGCCGAGTTGGTGCATCGCGCCGATTTCGCATCGCAGGCCGAGAGCGACGTTCCGCCCAAGCTGGCGCGGCTCCACGAGGATCTGAACGAATTGGCCGACGAGTTCCAGTTCAAGGTGAATGAGCCGGTGGAGGACGAGGAGCACCACACCTGGTCGATCTGCTTTACTGACTCGCAAGGCGCCAGGCGATGCATCGACTGGACCCTGGCATCGAGCCCCGAGTTCCGCCAGATGATGTCGAAGTACTCGCTGATCAAGCAGTTCCTTGAGCCGCCGTTCCTGATCGAGTACGCAACCAAGGCCGGAGCGGCAGAGGCTACTCCGGAAGAAACGGAAGCTCAAGAAGAAGCCGAAGGCGCGAACGAAACCGCAGAGGTGCAGGCCGAGGCCAAGCAGGCTCGCCGCGCCGCGCGTGTTTCGCGTGAGCCGGTGGAAAAGCAGACCGCACGCGAACTTTTCGCCTACATCGTGGAGCAGGGCAAGAAGGACTACTCCGTGCAGCGTTACAAGGGCCTCGGCGAAATGACCGCAACGCAATTGTGGGAAACCACCATGGACCCCGAGCACCGCACGCTGCTGCAGGTCAAGCTCGAAGACATCGCCGAGACTGAAGCCATCTTCACCACGCTGATGGGCGAAGATGTCGAAGCGCGCCGCAAGTTCATCGAAGACAACGCGCTCGACGTGAAGAACCTTGACATCTAAAATGGCTTTCGCGAAGCACTCCGTAGTGCGATTGAAGCTACCGAAAGAGCTGGCTGTTTCAAAAGAGCAGCCGGCTCTTTCCTTTTGCGCCGCGCAATTATCTTGACAAGTCCGATGCGTCGCGCGCACTGTACAGCAGTCCGTCTCCTTTAAGCCAGTCCCATATCGTAGATGCCCGTCGTACAGATTCCCATCGCAGTTCGCAATCCCGATCTCAGTTTGCGTCCGCTTTCATGTCGATTCCCTTGAGGTGAAAAGACTATGACACTGTCCCGATTTGTTCGGCTCACAGCGATACTCTTGATTCCCGCCATGTTCAGCAACAACCTTGCCTTCGCGGCCAAAAATCCTGTAGATCCGGCCTCGGTCAAAGCAAAGTTGCAGTCGCGCGGCGTTGGACATGGAGTGCGCGTCACAATGGCCGATAACACCGAAGCCAAAGGGCTGATCGTCAGCCTCGGAGATCAGAGCTTTGCGGTGAAGTCAAAAGGCGCCGCCCAGCCGCGGGAGATCCAGTACGCGCAGGTGATCGGCGTGCACAACGACAAGATCGGGACCGGAACCAAGATCGTGATTGCGGTCGTCATTGCGGGTGCGGTCGTTGGCATCGTCGCGGCGGTCGCGGTCCATAAATTCGACAACAGTTTCAAACCTCTCATCTGACGCGGATCGCCGATCTGCCAGTTCCCGGCTCACTCGCCAGCCTATCGAACCCAACAGTGATCGCACCGCCTCGACGCCATGGCCCACACACAATGTATGGTCGAAGACGCAAACGAGTGAGACAACGTCAAAGCGGGGATGCGGGACAGACGTCCCGCATCCCCAAGTCAATTACCCCCGACGCTCTTCTGTGCAGCACGAGGAGCCCGCGGCCTTGATCTGCACAACCTCCGGCTGCACATAGCCCTGCGTCGCATCCACCACATACCCTTCGGCGTACTTATCGTGATGGCGCACCCATGCCATGGAGTGTTTCAGGCCCTCCTCGTCGCGCCCCTTCGGCGCATGGTCGAGGAAGTTATAAGTGCCGACGAAAATGTCGAGCCCGCGCTCATAACTCGAGTAAGTGTGGAATAACTCCCCATGCGCGTCTTTCGCAAAGACGCTGAGCCCAGGGGCTTCCTCGCTGGGAAACTCGGTCTGCCGGTAGTTGTATTCCACCTTGCCCTGGGCCCGTTCTTCCGGACTGAAAGACACGTGGTAGTCGTAATTGAAGTCGCTGCCGAACGACGAGACCCACTTGAATTTCCAGCCCATGCGTTTCTTGAACGCTTCAATCTCCGCGATGGGCGCGCGCGAAACCACCGCCAGCGTCACGTCGCGATTGGCCAGGTGAATGGTCGTGCCGTCGAAGTGGTCGGCGAGGTATGAGCAGCTCGGACAGCCCTCGCGCCAGCCAGGTCCAAACATGAAGTGGTAAATCATAAGCTGGCTGCGCTTGCCGAAAAGATCGCCGAGCGTCTCCTTGCCGTTCGGCCCATCGAAGACATACGGCTTCTCGACCTTCTCCCAGGGAAGCTGGCGGCGCTGCTTGCTCAGTTCGTCGCGCCGATGGGTAAACTCCTTTTCCTTCGCCAGAAAATCCTTGCGCGCCGCAAGCCATTCTTCGTGCGAAACAACCTTCGGGTTCTTAATTGCAGTCATCGTGCTGGCCATTTTGATCCTCCTTGTTTTCGGGTTGCATGGGGAATTCGTGCGCGAGATTTTTCGCGCGGACTCTGTTGATCGCAAGCGCCGCAAGAGTGGCCGCCGAAGTTGCTTTGACGGCGAGCAGCGCCGCGGCTGCGAGACATATTGGACACATAAAAACCTCCACTAAAAGTCGGTCGCTTTCGGCGCAGACGGTGTTACGAGGCCTCTGCGTGTGTACGTGTACGTTCGAGAATCGCCGCCCACCCCTTCGTCGCGCCGGCTTTGTCGTCGTCCTGGATGAACCCCAGTGCGGTGTGACGAAACGTGATCAATGTTCCTCCATCCGCTTCGGTCAGCCTGTATTGCACATTGGAGACGAAGGGATACGACGCGAACAGCGGGCCGCATATCTCCAGCAGCGTGGGCCGCTTGATGGCCTGCACATGGCCCCAGAGATGGCCGTTGTTGTCGCCAAGGTCCCGATACCACCGGCCGCCCGGCCACGCTTCCAGCTTCATTGAGAGACTCGTTCCCTCAGGAGTGCCCATACTCTGCCCCACCTGTTCAAGCAGCGCGGCGAAGGTAACTTCGAGCGACGCCTGGACATGTATTTCCTGCTTAATTTCCAATGTCATGTTTTCAGCGGTCAGCGTTGTCGGAATCATGCTTCCTCCTCAATTCAATCTCGGATTATTTTTCGGAATTCGGAATCGGTTTCAAGTCGCGCATCTTTTCCTCGGCGAGTTCCTTCACGCGGATCAACTGGTGCTGCCAGAATCTCTCGAATGTGCCGGCCCACTCGTGCAACGGCTTGATTGCATCGGCGTTGGTTCGATAGAACCTGTGGCGCCCATTCCGCCGCACACGAACCAGCCCCACATCCCGCAAGACGCCGAGATGCTTTGAAACCGAAGGCTGGTCGAGACTCAGCGCGGCCACGATATCCCCCACCGGACGCTCGCGGTCCGCAAGATAACTGAGAATCTGCCTGCGCCGAGGCTCCGCCACAGCATTGAACGCGTCGGAAGTAGTCGCCGCTCGAGCCATGAAAATAAAATATATTCTCATATAGGAATATGTCAAGAATTATTTTCTTCCGCTCATTCGAGCCCTGTCCGTCTCGACCGGGAAAACGTTTGCATTGCGCCGCTGCATCGGTTTACGATTTGCCCCTATGAGAAATCCGCTCCAATTCGTGCTCTGCGCCCTGCTTTTATCCGTGCCGTTGCTTTGTGCGCAATCCCCTGCCGTTGACCCCCTCGCGCCTACGCAAGGCGTTAAATCGGCCGCCGAGATCGATCGCGAGTGGCAGCAGTCGGTGTCAAAATACGACGCCGAGCGCAACCGCCTCCTGGCTGAGGAACTGAAGCAGGAGAACGACGGCCCCTATCGCGCCGACTGGGCCACGCTCGCCAAATACCAGCAGCCGCAGTGGTACAAGGACGCCAAGTTCGGCATCTTCATTCACTGGGGCGTTTACTCGGTGCCTGCTGCGGAGAACGAGTGGTATCCGCGCAACATGTACCGTCCAAATGAGGGCGCCTACAAGAATTTCCAGGAGCACTACGCGTCAAAGGATCCGGCCGAAAAAGATGCCAAAGGCTACAAGGATCTGATCCCGCTCTTCCGCGCCGAGCACTTTGACGCAGCCGCCTGGGCAAAGCTCTTCAAGGATTCCGGCGCGCAGTATGTGGTCCCGGTGGCCGAGCATCATGACGGCTTCTCGATGTATGACTCCGGCCTCTCCGATTGGACCGTGGTCAAGATGGGCCCCAGGCGCGACACGCTGGGCGAACTGGCCGCGGCCATTCGTGCCCAGGGACTTCACTTCGGACTGAGCTCGCATCGCGCCGAGCATAACTTCTTCTATGACGGCGGGCGCAACCTCCGCTCCGACGTGAACGACCCAAAATACGCTTCGCTCTACGGGCCGGCGCATCAGTGGATCTCTTCTCCCGGCGGTAGCGGATCGGGCCTGGAAGACGACTGGACCTACGTGAGTCCCGAGTTTGCCCGCGACTGGCTCGCCCGCGACACCGAACTCGTCGAGAAGTACAAGCCCGAGGTCGTCTATTTCGACTGGTGGATCGGGCAGCCAAACTACCGCCCCAACGTCACCCGGTTCGCCGCCTTCTATTACAACTTCGCCGTGGCCCACGGCTACACCGGCGTCATCGACTTCAAAGATTACTCGCTCGCCTGGAAAGCCGGCGTGCGCGACTTTGAACGCGGCCAGCAGGATCACATCGTCGCCGACCACTGGCAGACCGACACTTCCATCAGCGATGCAAGCTGGGGCTACATCGAGCACGACACCTTCAAGTCGCCCGAGTTCCTTGTCCGCCAACTCGTCGACATCGTGAGCAAAAACGGCAATCTGCTGTTGAACTTCGGCCCGCGCTCCGACGGCACCATTCCCGAACAGGTGCGGACCACGCTGATCGACATTGGCAAATGGCTCAAGGTCAATGGCGACGCCATCTACGGAACCACGCCCTGGAAGACCTTCGGCGAAGGCCCCACGCAAGTCAAAGCAGGCGCCTTTCACGACACCGACACCAAGCCCTATACGCCTGAAGACTTCCGATTCACCGCCAAGGAGGCCGTGGTTTATGCGATAGGCATGGCCTGCCCCGCTGATGGCAAGGCCACCATTCACTCGCTGGGCTGGGCGCATGAAGGAGCTTCCCTGCCCATCGCCTCAATCGAGTTACTCGGCTCAACGCAAAAGGTGACCTGGACGCAAGGCGCCGATGCGCTCGAAGTAACGCTTCCCACCGGCGCGACGTGCCAATACGCGTACGCGCTGAAGCTGACGCCGGCAAAGTAACCCGTGCTGTCCGAATGCGGAATGAACTGGGTGCCCCATCCTTGCGCTTTTTTCCAGCGCAAGGATGGCAAGCAACCAAGCCAGTGCGAGCCTCCCGCGAGCGTCTGCCGCGCCGCAGGTGCCCGCAGGTGGCGTGTACCCTTAGATCATGGCGCTGGTTGAAGTCGATGCAGTCTGGAAAACCTATCCCCGTCGCGCCGGGCCGCGCACCGAGTTGCAGCACGTGGTCGAGGATGTATCGCTGGCCATCGAGACCGGCGAGACGCTTGGCCTGGTCGGCGAATCCGGCTCCGGCAAAACCACGCTGGCGCGCATGATCCTCGGGCTGGTTGCACCCAGCCGAGGCTCGGTGCGCGTCAACGGCATCGATGTGGCCCGCGCCTCACGCTCCGAATTGCACCACCTGCGCCGCCAGATGCAGCCGGTCTTTCAGGACCCCTACGCCGCTCTGAACCCGCGCATGAAGGTGCTCGACATCGTCACCGAGCCGCTGCTGATCCACCGCAATGAAACGGGGCTCAAGACGGATCGCGCCAGCCTGCGCCGCAAGGCCGTTGAACTGCTGGCCGAAGTCGGTCTCGATGAATCGGCGCTCTTCCGGCATCCGCACCAGTTCTCCGGCGGACAGCGGCAGCGCATCAACATCGCCCGCGCGCTGGCGCTGAGGCCAAAGCTGCTGATCCTCGATGAGCCGGTTTCAGCGCTGGACGTCAGCGTGGGCGCGCAGATTGTCAACCTGCTGCGGCGCTTGCAGAGCGAACACGGCCTGACCTACCTGTTCATCTCGCACTCCATGCCGCTGGTGCGCTATCTGAGCACGCGCATCGCGGTCATGGAGCGGGGCCGGCTGGTCGAAACAGGCGAAGCCGTCTCGCTTTGCGACCATCCGCAGCAAGCGTACACGCACCAACTGCTTGCGGCCACGCCGGAGTTGCCTGCCAGCGTGGCCTGACCACCTGCGGTGGGGCGGACGCTCGCGGGATGCTCGCACTGGCTTCTTTGCCTCCCACCCTTGCGCCTTTTGTCTGGTGCCAGGGTGGGAAACATTACACTCTTCGAGGCCCGATCAGAAGCTCTGGGGCGGAGGATTTGTGGCTGGTGGGTTGGTTGGCGCCGCCGGCGTAGCAGGCTTTGCCGGAGTGGGCGCGCTCGTAGCCGGGGCCGCTGCAGGAGCCGTCGCAGTCGGCGGGGTTGTTGGTGGCGGCGTAGGTGCAGTTCCCGGCGCAGTCCCCGGTGCAGGTGCAGCCCCGGGCTGTCCAGGCGCCGGCGCAGCACCCGTCGGCGGATGCGGCGTCATACCGCCCGAAGGCGGCCGTGCTCCCGGCATGCCGGGACGCGCTTGCGGAGCGGGAACTTCGCTCACGTCTACCAGCTCCACATCGAAGATCAGGTCGGACTTCGCGGGAATCCCCGGATGATCCGGGCGGTCAGGCATGGCGTGGTTTGCATAGGCCAGTTGGTAGGGAATGAAGAGACGCCTCTTGCCACCCACTTTCATCCCCTCAAAGCCCTGGTCAAAACCGGGAAACGGCTGGCGTTGGCCACCCATCCCCTGGGCGAACTGGAACGGCTGCGGTTCACCGAGCTTGGGCTTGCCATCTTCACCCAGCACCGGCTTGCCGTCCTTGTCCTTGAGCGGGGGTCCGGGGTGGTCGTAGGAGGAATCGAACTTGACGCCGTCAGCGGCGCGCCAGCCCGTGTAGTGAACCTTGTAGAGCTTATTGGGCTCGGCATCTGCGCCGGTGCCGATTTTGATGTCCTGGTACTTCAAGGCAAACGCGGTCTTCAGAATGCCTCGCACCGGCGGCACTCCCGGAGGCAGCTTGATCCCTGTCGCCGTGGAAGCATGCGCGGTGGTTGCCGGCCTGGCAGCGGTTGAAGAGGTAGTAGCCGGTTTGGCAGCGGTCGTTTGAGCACTCGCGGCGACCGTGGCTGCCGCCATAAGCAAAAACAGAGCAGTGTGTTTCATTGGGTATTCAAGCTCCAAATGTTCTTGACGGGAGTTTATCAGGAGAGCCCGGCCCCGAGCGTATGCGATAGCCTGTCAAGCGCGGATGCGAAAGTGCGGCATGACGGAGCCCCACCCCGCCAAAGCACCGCCCCAGCGCCAAATCTCCTTATACATCTTTAT
>Ga0224555_1003956_pt1 | contig 14340 bp, 7 predicted proteins | sample 714S23034metaG_FD_180687 | JGI IMG/M metagenome (GOLD analysis project Ga0224555, IMG submission 180687) | Peat soil microbial communities from Stordalen Mire, Sweden - 717 S2 30-34 | ecosystem: Environmental > Terrestrial > Soil > Wetlands > Peat | place: Sweden: Norrbotten County, Stordalen...
GTCCCTTTTGTCTGTGCCAGCGAAGGGCAAGCCAGCAGCAAAGCGCCGAGCAAGGCTGTGACAATGCGGTTCTTCATCACGTGCTCCTTACGGTCAATTTCCTCGCAGACAGTGTACGACCGATTCGCCCCGTAGTCAGATTTATTCTTACGGCGCGACGGTGAGGGTGAGGCCGTCGACGGCGCGGACGGTGACGGCGGTGCCGGCGGGGATGGGTGGGGCGTTGGGTGGGAGCGCGGCCTTCCAGATTTCGCCGCGGACCTCGACCTGGCCGATGGGAAGTTCGCCGGTGGGCAGGACCGGCGTCATGGTAACGGCGGACTGGCCCAGCATTGCTTGCGGGCCGGTGAGGCGTTTGGCCTGACGCGCCTTGAAGGCCAGCCACGCCAGCCCGAAGGTGACGACACCGAAGCCGACGCCCGCACCGGCAGCCACGCCGAAGTGGACACGCATCTCCGGCGACGGGCCGTTGACCAGCGTGGCCAGCCCGAAGACGAGGCAGAGGATTCCGGCGACCCCGAGCACGCCGTGGCTGGCGAACTTAGCCTCCAGCACCATGAGCGCGAGCGCGGCGAACAAGAGCAGCACCGCGGTGTGCTGGACGGGCAGCAGGTTGAGGCCAAAGATGGCGAGCAGCACCATGAGCGTGCCCAGCGCGCCGGGGACAATGGTTCCGGGCACATGGAATTCCAAGTAGATGAGCAGCCCGCCGCAGATCAGCAGTAAGACATCGAGGTCGGGACTGGTGAGGCGGGTGAGCAGGCGCTCGCGCGTCGATGGCGGCAGCGGGTCGATGGTCGCGTGGGCGAAGTTCAGCGTGACGCTGGCGCCGTTGAAGCGCTTGATGGTCTTGCCGTTGAGCTGGGCCAGCAGCGCGTCGTCGTTGGGCGCGACCGCGTCGATCAGGTTCAGCTTCAGCGCCTCGGATTCGCTGAAGGACTTCGAGTTGCGGACGGCGTCTTCGGCGTCCTTGGCGTCGCGTCCGCGGACCTGGACATAGGAGCGCAGGAAGGCGGCGGCGTCGTTCTCGATCTTCTCTTTGAGCACCGGGTCCATGGTGGTGCCTTCAAGGATGGGGTGGGCCGCGCCGGCGTTGGTCCCAGGCGCCATGGCGGCGACATCGGCTGCCTCAAGCAGGAAGAAGCCGGCCGATCCGGCGCGACTGCCCGAAGGCTCGATGAAAATGATGACGGGCACGGGCGAGGCCTCGATGGCAGCGACCATCTCGCGGGTGGAATCGAGCAGGCCGCCGGGCGTGCCCATGGAGATGAGCACGGCTGCCGCATTGCGGCTGGCGGCGTCGTCCAGGCCGCGCTTGAGGTACTCGGCGGTGATGGGCTGGATGGTGTCGTGAATGGTGAGCTTGACCACCAGCGGAGTGGAAGGCGATTGAGCCGGGAGAGGCAGAAGCAGGGCGAGTGCGGCGAGGGCGAGGATCGGGGTACGAAACACGAGCGGGCTCCGGGGCGGTTGGTGGCCGCGTGTTAACGATACGGCAGAATGGGCGACGGCGGAGGAATTCTATAGGCCGGGCCTTCAGCCCTTAGGTCCCATTCCTGCGCCAACCTAGGGCTTCGCCCTAGCTGGCCGGCGCCCAAGTGCGATGGCCGGACGCCCTTGCAGACCGGCGGATAAATATACAAATATTCATATCCTTGAAACCGTCGCTTCACATCCGAATGTGACAGCGGACACAGACCTCGCCCGGTTCTCGCTGGGAAAATGGCTTATTCCTATAGGTCGTGTTGTCTGTAAATCTGCCTTCCATCGGGGGTTACAGATTCCATTTCCAATGGCGTCTCCGGTTTTGGGGCGCGTACGACTTTGGTATCAGACGTGCACCTACCGCGAACGGAAGAATGTGTCTAGTTGTGTTTTGACCTAGTCAGGTATCCCAAATTGTCACGGTAGTTTTGCGAGGAATCGAACTATGAAGCGTACCTTGAATCTGCTCTCGTCTATGTTTGCGACATTTCTGGTTGTATCCCTGTTCTGCGCACCGGCGGTTTTGCGGGCCCAGGAGGATGTGTCGGGCATGGCGGGCGATGTAACGGACCCGAGCGGTGCAGTGGTGCCGGGTACAACCGTCACCCTGACCAACCCGGGCAGGGCGCTGAAGTTTAGCCAGATGACCAACTCCGGCGGCTCGTACCGCTTCACCAACATTCCTCCGGGCCCGGGCTACGAAGCGACGTTCGCGCACGCCGGTTTCGCCACGGTTGACGTCAAGGACATTTACCTCACCGTGTCGACCGTCCGCACCCAGGATGTCAAGCTCACGGTTGCCAGCACCGAGGTACAGGTCGAAGTGACGGCTTCCAACTCGGAAGTCACCATCGATACGACCGATGCCAACATTGGCAACACGTTCGATGTAGACAAGCTCAACAACCTCCCGGTACAGCAACGCAACGATCCCACCGCGCTATTCACCATGCAGCCGGGCGTAAACGATCAGGGATCAACGACGGGCGCACGCGTCGACCAGAATGCGATTACGCTCGACGGTCTGGACGTCGTCGATCTAGCGACTGGCGGCGCGTCACAAAGCAACTCTGGAATCACCGAAGGATTTAGCGGCACCATCGTAGGCCACGCGCCGGTTGACTCCGTACAGGAGTTTCATGCCACCGTTGGCGGTTATGGGGCAGCGACCGGCTCCGGCAGCGGCGGGCAGTTTGCGCTGGTAACCAAGAGCGGCACCAACCAATTTCACGGCAATATCAACGAGTACCATCGCGACCCACTGCTGGTAGCCAACAGCTGGTTCAGCAACAATGCATCGCCTGTGATTCCCCGCAACCATCTGATCCAGAATCAATTTGGCGGCAACATCGGCGGCCCGGTCATGAAGAACAAGCTGTTCTTCTTCTTCGACTACAACAACTCTAAAATTATTAGTTCGCAGCTTGCTTTCAGGACCGTTCCGCTCGATACGCTGCGGGCCGGCACCGTCAACTACATCAACAGCGCCGGCACCCTTACAGGATTGAGTCCCGCGCAGGTAATAGCGCTCGATCCTGCCGGGATCGGCGAAGACCCCAACTGGCTTAGCTACACGAATGCGCGCTTCCCCCACTCCAACGCGGCCGGCGGGGATGGCGTCAACTCGGGAGGCTTCGACTTCAACGCCCCCAATAACAATTCTGAAACGAATTATGTCGGCCGGGTGGATTACAACATCAACTCATCGATGAAAGCGTTTGCAAGGTTCACCATTGCGCGGCAGAATTCGACCGAGAACCTGAACGAGTTTGCCGGTGATCCGCCTACCGACCCGTTTGTCGATCGCACCTACGCCTTTGTCCTTGGTCACGATTGGGTGATCGGCGCCAATAAGACTAATAAGGTCTACCTCGGCGAGACGGTGGAGAAATACTCCTTCCCGAACAACTACAACCCGACTGGGTCGACCTGGTTCCTGTTTGGGGATGGCACCCAGGCCTCACTCGCATCGACCCTCTACCTTAACCCTTCCTTTCAGAGCCGCCGCATACCGGTTCCTGTTGTGGGAGACGATTTCACCATCACCAGAGGCAATCACACGGTCCAGTTTGGCGGGACCTTCAAGGATATCCTGGCCAAGTACAACAGCGCTATAGACTACAACGCGACCGAGATCGGCCTGGGGGGGCAAACCGTGAATCTGGTTCCCAGCCTGCGCCCCAGTGATATCAATACAAGTGCCGCGTCGGGAGTAGGAGCCACCGCGGCCGCTACTTACGACCAGGCCTTCGCCTTCATGCTGGGCCGCGTTGCAAATGTCCAGAGCGATTTCAACTACGATGCGCAGGGCACCGCGCTGCCCCAGCTTTCCAACGACCAGCGTATCTACCAGTCTTATCAAACCCAGCTGTATGTACAAGACTCGTGGAAGGCGCTGCCCGACCTTACCTTGAACTTTGGATTGAACTATCAACTGTTCTCCGTGCCCTATGAGACGCGCGGATTTGAAACGGTTGAGCCTTTCACGCTCAATCAATACATGGACGCCCGGGTCGCGCAAAGTTCTCTCTCCCAGACTGGGCCGCTCGCCGTGCCTTTGATCACCTATTATCTTGGTGGAAAGGCTGCAAACGGTCCGCCGCTCTACCCGCAGGAGTACAAGAACTTCGCGCCCAGCTTCGGGTTCTCCTGGAACCCTGGCTTCGACAAGAAGACCGTGATCAACGGCGGCGCAAGCATCGTCTACGACCGCACCGTCATCAATGCAGTGGAGCAGATCCAGGACGCGGATTCGTACCTCTTCCAACAGACCAAGTCGACCTCTGAGGGCATCCCGGGCGATGCGTACGATTCCATCAAGAATGACCCGCGACTCAGCGCGAATAACACCATCCCGACCGGCACGGATTGGTCGGGGAGGCCCTCCAATGTTTCCCTAACGCCGCCGGCATCGCCACGGCCCCCGTACCAGCCGTTTACCGATCCTGGTTTTTGCTCACAATATGCTTTTGGATCTCCGTGCGGCCTTCAGAATGGGTTGGCCTTCAACGCAACCATCGACCCTGGCCTCAAGACACCGTATTCCATCGGCTACAACTTCGGCGTGCAGCACCAGTTCCCGGGAGACCTGGTTCTCAAGGCCAGCTATGTAGGCCGCCTGGGACGCCGTCTGCTGGCGCAGGCCGACGCGGAACAGGTTCTTGACTTCGCAGATCCTGTCTCCGGCCAGTACCTGTCCGCCGCCTTTGCCGCAATGACCACCCAAATAAGGGCGGGCGTAAACCCATTGAGCCTGCCCCCGGAGGCATTCTTCGAAAACGTCGTGGCTCCCGGATTTGGGGCCTCCCAGACGTATAAAGATGCCAACGGTGTGGTGCATCACTATGCAAACAATACCGACTTTCTGGCCTCGCAGGTTTCCGGCGAGGTCCACAACGGTGATTTTGGCGACTTTAGCCAATTCCTCTCTAATTTTGCCCCTCAGAACGTGGGCGACGCAGCGCAGTTCTCCGAAAACACGTTCTACAGCAACGGAGGGTTCTCCACCTACAACGGCTTCCTGATGTCACTACAGAAGAACCTGTCCCATGGCTTGCAGTTCGATCTGAACTACACTCTGTCTCACTCCATCGATAACATTTCGTTCTTTGCGAATAGCGCGGGCGATACCGGTGTCGGCGGCACCGGGTTGATCTGCGACGTTATCCGCCCGCGTGAGTGCCGCGCCAACTCCGACTTCGACGTGAGGCATTACATCACGGCGGACGAAACCTATCAGCTCCCCTTCGGCAGGAACCGGATGTTCCTGAGCGATATACCGCTGTGGGGGGAAGAGATCCTCGGGGGATGGGACATCAGCGGCGTGACGGAATGGCACACCGGGAATGCTTGGGGAACAGACTCGAATGCCTTCGTTGCCAGCTACTCCAACGATGCCCCGGGCATTCTTATCGGCAAAAAATCTGCGGTGGCTACCGGTCCGACCAAGGTCCTCGGCGGAGGGGTCAATGTCTTCAACAACGCGGTAGCGCCCACGACAGTCCAGCCATTTTCAGCGCCCGCGGCTGCTGCAGCATACGAGGGGCCGATCGGATTCCAGATTGGAGCTCGTAACGGCTTGCGTGGTCCGCATTTCTTCAACCAGGATCTCGGGTTGGCCAAAAACTTCCCGATCTATGCTGAGCGGGTCAATCTGAAGTTCCGGGCGGACGCGTTCAACGCGTTCAACCATCCAAACTTCGGCTTGCCGCTGGAAAACTCATTCAACGGTTACGATCAGCAGGATGTCACCAGCACCACGTTTGGCAACATCAGCAACACCGTGGATACCGATGGAAATAACGGAGCCCGCGTGCTGCAGGTGTCGCTGCGCCTGGAGTTCTAAGGCACAGTAACCCGCAACAGGAATGCCGAGGGCGGAGAGGAAACTCTCCGCCCTTCGCTATTCTGCGTCGATCAAATCGGCGCCCTTGGCTTCAGGCCCGAAGCCGGCGACGGTGGCGACGGTGATCGCGACCACCACCACGGTTGCGGAGAGCGCGACGTTCAGCGAGCCGGCGTTGTGGCGGTCGGCGTAGACCTGCTGGAAGATCTGGTTCCGTGACGACAGCAGATTGCCAAGCTGGTAGGCAAATCCGGGCAGAATGGCGCGGACCGGCGCGGGCGCCAGTTCGTTCAGGTGCGCGGGGATGATTCCCCAGGCGCCCTGGACCATGAACTGCATCAGAAAGCCTCCCACGGCAAGCATGGTCGCGGTGTGGGACCACGCCCAGAGCGGGACCATCGGAATGGCCAGCAGCGCCGCGAAAACGATGGTCCTGCGGCGGCCAAACCTCTCCGAGATGCTGCCGCAGCAAATACCGCCCAGCAGAGCGCCGATGTTGGCGACGGCGACGATAAGGCCGGTGTGCGCTGCGCTTCGGCGCATGTCGTGCTGCAGGAAGGTGGGGTACAAATCCTGGGTGCCGTGGCTGAAGGACGTGAACGCGGTCATCAGCAGGACGACGAAGAGAAAGATGGGCAGATAGCTGATGAGGATGGACAGCGTGAGCCTGGGCTTCTTCTGGGTCAGGCCTGCTTCGCGTTCAGCGAGCCAGGCGGGCGATTCCTCGACCTTGTAGTTGAGATAAAAGCCGAGGAATGCAGGCAGGGAACCGATCATGAACAGGATGCGCCAGTTGGTGAGGACGCCGCTGCCATGGAGGTGGGGAAAGAGCGATGCAAACAGCAGCGCAGCCAGCAGATTGCCGCAGACGTAGCCTTCCTGGAGCAGGCCGGAGAAGAATCCGCGGCCTTCCGCAGGCAGGGTTTCCAGGGCCAGCGCCGCGCCGACGCCCCAGACGCCGCCCATGGCGATGCCAAACAGCGCACGGCAGACCAGGAAGCTCGACAACGTCGGGGCAAGCGCGGAGGCTAGCTCGAACGATGAGAAGGCGATGACATTGACGATGAGCGTGGGGCGGCGGCCATACTTTTCCGCCATGGAGCCGAAAAGAAATGCGCCGACGGGCCGCATCGCGAGGGTCCAGAAGATGGCTTCTTCCGCCTGCTTGCGGCCTGTGTGGAAGGTCACGGCGATGGCGGTAAGGCAGAAGGTGAGCAGGAAGAAGTCGAAGGCGTCCAGGGTCCAGCCGAGGAAGCAGGCGGAAAAGGTATTGCGTTGGACCCGGGTCAGGGCGCGGAACTTACCGAGAAAAGGCATCGCCGAATGCTACCATCCCGTCACGCGGATGGTTTGGGCGACGATCTTTCCGGGAGTGCGCGGGGAGGGTCCAGCTACATCTTGGCGCGCAGCGGCGTCACGTCGGCTGCCGGCGGCAGGGGCATCGCCTCGGGCTCCTGCAGGTAGGTCTTCAGCAACTGGTGGTGCAGGCAATAGAGAGCGAGCTCGAGGCGGTCGGAGACACCCAGCTTGTCGTACACCTTGCGCAGGTAGTTCTTGATCACCTGCTCGGTGGTGCCGATCTGGTAGGCGATCTCTTTATTGCGCATGCCCCGGGTAATGCAGCTGATGATCGCCAGTTCCTTCTTGGAGAGCTTGGGCTGCACCCGCGGGTTGGTGAGCGAACTGGCCTGGGAGCGATAGGCCTCGATCACCCAACTGATGGACTGGTTATCGATCCAGGTTTCGCCGTCGGCAATCTTGCGAACGCATTTGATCAACAGGTCCGGGGAGATGGAGCGGGGCACCACGCCGCGCACGCCGCGGCGGTACAGTTCCACGATGTTGGCCTCGTCGGCCTCCGTCACCTGAACGATCAGCTTGGCGTCGGGGGCGCGCCGGACCAGGTCCGGGATGGCGTCGATGGTGCCCGCGATGAGCTGGCCTTCGAGAACCACGACGTCGGTCGGGTAACGTTGCAGGGCGGTGTGCAGATTGGCCAGGGTCTCGGCCTGCGCGACCACCCGGATATCGTCTTCGAGCGCGAAGACTTTCTTCATGCCGACGCGGTAGATTGCCTGGGAGTCGGCAAGGATAACGCGAATTCCCGCGCCGCCGCCGGCCTGCTCAAAGGCGTCGTTGGCGTGCTTTTCCGAATTGACCGTTAATGTCATCGTCATGCTTTCAGAAAGTACTCGTCGATTACTGCGGCCGCCATCAATTCATGGTGCAACTGCTGGTGGCGAACCACTCGTCCTTTGCAGTGGATGGAAACGTCGTGGTCCAGGCCCATCACTTCCGACGGCATATCCATGGTGAACTCTATGCTGCTGCCGATCCGCGGCAGGCGGGCGGCAACGAACAGCAGACCGTTCGAGGAGATGTCCCTGGTAGCGGCTTCGATCATTCCTTCCTCTGTCTTCAGGTGGACCGCAAGCTCCAGCGGAAACCGAACCGCGGTGCGGACGGCATCCCTTCCGCCAGGTCTCAGCCATGCCGCCAAGCTGCCTCCTTTGGGAACCCCAGCGCCCTATAAATTCGAGCTATGTGGTTACCAAAGTTATGCTACACCCAGATTGTGCCACCTATACCTGGGCTGATCTATGGCACATTAGTTGCATTCTGCACAACTTAGGCGGGAAAAGGTAACCAGCAGGCGCTTCTCCCGGCTGGCCGCGCCGGTACAGAGAAGACAGCTCAGTTTCCAGGTCGAACGGGTCAGGTCCGGGGGGTCGCCGTTATGGGATGGGATGAGCGTCCAGGAAGCCATTGATTTCCTGGCACTCGTCGTGCGAGAGGCGGAGCTTGGCGGCCGGCCAGACTCCCTCAACCTGCTCGGGGCCGCGCCCGCCCACAATCGCCCCGGTGATGGCCGGGTTGGCGAGCGTCCATGCAATGGCAATGACGCCGGCCGAGACGTCGTGCCGCGCGCCGATCTGTTTCAAAAAATCGGCGATGGCGAGATTGCGGCTGAGCAGCGGCTCCTGGTAGTTCTTGGCATTGCGGCGGAAGTCGTCTAGCGGCAGGTTGGCGACCCGCTCTTTGCTCATCGCACCGGTTAGCAGGCCGGAGTGCATGGGCGCGTAGTTGATGACGCCAATCTTGCTCTCGAGGCAGAACGGCAGAATCTCCGCCTCGACCGAACGGTTGACCATCGAGTAGGGCGGCTGGAGCGAAGCGATCGGGGCGATCTCCATGCAGCGCTTCATCTGGGCCACGGAGAAGTTCGAGACGCCGATGTGACGGACCTTGCCCTCATGTTGCAGCCCCACCATGGTCGACCAGCCCTCTTCGATGTCCTGGTCCTCCACGGGCCAGTGGATCTGGTAGAGGTCGATCGCTTCCACCTGGAGGCGGCGCAGGCTCTCTTCCACCTCGCGGCGGATCTCCAGCAGGGTGCGTTTGATCTCGCGCTTCTGGTTCCACACCATGCCGCACTTGGTGAAGATAAAGGGCTTGACGTGGGACTCTTTCACCGCCTTGCCGACCACCTCTTCGGAGTGGCCAAGGCCATAAACGGGGGCGGTGTCTATCCAGTTGATCCCCAGGTCGATGGCCTTGTGAATCGCCGCGATGGAGGCATTATCGTCCTGCGCCCCCCAGGACATCGCCCAGTCGCCGCCGCCCAAGGCCCACGATCCGAAACCGATCGGGGTGAGCCACATGTCCGAGATTCCAAGTTGACTGATCTTCATAGGCTTTCGCGGCCCTGCAGGCTCCCAGCAGCAGCGGCCGGCCAGACGCCGCTCGCCGCCACACTATGCAAGCTATATGTAAGCTACCCGACCTCAAGAACATTCGCCAGGCTCGCCCTTAGACGCTAATTCTAAATCTTGCCGCGCGAATTCACCAACCCGTGCTTTCTGCGCGTTGCGTTGGTGCGATAGTCTCATATTTGCCGTATGAGCGAGATGAATCCAACTGAAACGAAGTCACCTGCTGCGCGCCCAGCCCGTGGCCGCAAGCCTGCATCGGCCAGGAAGCCCGCGAAGAAGGCGGCGAAAAAGAGCGGGGCGCCGAGCGAGGACCTCTTTTTTGGGCGTGACGAGTCGTGGATGCTTTTCAACCAGAGGGTACTCGAAGAGGCAGAGGACCCCACCAATCCCTTGCTGGAGCGAGTGAAGTTTCTGGCCATCACCGCGAGCAACCTGGACGAGTTCATCGAGATCCGCGTGGCCAGCCTGCTGCAGCACATCGAGGATGCGTATGGAGAGCCGCAGCGCGTGGATGAGGTGGGCCGTACGCCGCAGGAGCGGCTGGACCGGCTGAACGTGATTCTGCACAGCTTCGTCGACGCGCAGTACGACTGCTGGAACCACAGCCTGCTGCCGGCGTTGCGTGCGGCAAACATCCATCTGCTGGGGTGGCGCGAACTGGACGACCGCGCACGTGCCTACGCATTGAACTTTTACGACAACGAAGTCGATCCGCTGCTGACGCCGGTGACCATCGACCCCTCACATCCCTTCCCCCGGGTGCTGAACAAGGCGCTCTGCATCGCGCTGCTGCTTCGCTCGAAGCGCAGCAGCGGGTCGTCGCCCAAGGGAGCGGCCGCGCTGGGTGTGGTCACCGTTCCACGCGCTCTGCCCCGCCTGGTCCCGCTTCCCAGCGCCGAGGGACGCCTGGAATTCATCATGCTGCACAAGCTGATCGAGGCGCAGGTGGGGCGCATGTTCCGTGGGTACGAGGTGCTCGCCCGGGCCCCGTTCCGGGTGACGCGCAACAGCAACCTGTATCTGCAGGAGGAGGAGTCGCGCAGCGTACTGGAGAGTGTGCGGTCCGAGCTGCACAACCGGCGCAAGGGTGACGCCGTGCGCATGGAGGTCGAGCGCAGCGCGCCCGAGGAGATCATTGAACGGCTGCGTACCAACTTCGAACTCGGCCCGGAGCAGGTCTTTCGCACCAAGGGGCCGGTGAACCTGGCGCGCATGATGAATCTTTACAGCCACGTGGAGCGGCCCGACCTCAAGTTTCCGGGCTTCCAGGGACGGCGCTATCGCCTGTCGCCCAAGTCGGCAAATCTGTTCGACGAGTTGCGCAGCAAGGACATCCTGTTGCATCACCCCTTCGATTCCTACGCGACCGTCGAGGAGTTCGTCGAGTCGGCGGTCAAGGACCCGGCGGTGATCTCGATGGAGCAGACGTTGTATCGCACCAGCGAGGATTCGCCGCTGTTCACGGCGCTTACTGAGGCTGCGCAGTCAAAGGAAGTCACCGTGGTAGTGGAGTTGATGGCCCGCTTCGACGAGGCCTCCAACATCCGCTGGGCGCGCGATATGGAGGATGCAGGCGTGGGTGTCTTCCACGGCATTCTGGGCCTGAAGACACACTGCAAACTTGCCCTGATGGTGCGCCGCGATGCGGACGGAGTGGTGCGCCGATACGCGCACCTGGGCACGGGCAATTACAATTCGGTGACCGCGCGCTTCTATACCGACGTCAGCCTGCTGACCGCGCGCCCGGAGATTACTTTGGCGGTGCAGACGGTGTTCCGCTACCTGACGGCCAAGTCCGAATCCGAGGATTATTCCCCGCTGCTGGTGGCGCCGCTCACCCTCGCGTCCACCATCCTGAAACTGATTGCCCGCGAGGCGGAACACGCCCGGGCGGGCAGGCCGGCGGCGATCGTAGTCAAGATGAATGCCCTGCTCGACCGGCCGACCATTGAGGCCCTATACGCGGCGTCCAATGCAGGGGTGGAGATCGACCTGATCATTCGCGGCATGTGCGCGCTGCGGCCCGGCGTCAAGGGCATGAGCGAGCGCATCCGGGTGCGTTCCATCGTTGGCCGGTTCCTGGAACACAGCCGCATTTTCAGCTTCGCCAACGGCGGCCGGCCCGAGGTCTTCTGCGGCAGCGCGGACTGGATGCAGCGCAACCTGGTCGAGCGCTGCGAAGTGGTCTTTCCGGTCGACGATCCGGCGCTCGCGGCGCGCCTGCGCGAGGAGATTCTGGGGGCGTATCTCAAGGACAACGTCAAGGCGCGCCTGCTCCAGCCCGACGGCGTCTATGTGCGCGCACCCAAAGACGGCCCTGCGTTCAGCTCGCAGGACCACCTGATGGCGATTGCGGCGACCGAGAGCGTCGACCCACAATAATCCAGTTCGCCCAAACAACGGACCGCTCCCGCTGGAGCGAAGCGGCCGGTGCCGGGCGAATGGAAGCGTCAGTTGATGCTGTAGGTGATTGTGCTGGACTGCTGAATCACCTGACTGGACGAAACCGTGTACGTCCCCACCACCGTCACCACGTAAACTCCCGCATATGGGTTGGAATTGGTGGTCGTCGTGGGTGGTGCTGCCTGGCTGGAGCCGCACCCGCTGGCGCCGCCGACAAGCGCTACCGACAATGCCACCAGCAGCAAGCTGCCCAGGCGCCGCCTGCGCGGCAACGTCAGCAGCAGCAGGGAAGCGATTGTCACCCCCGACCCCGCGAGCTTCCACGGCACTCTTCCGGAGTTCTGCCGCGCCAGCATCGTGCCCGAATCGACGGCACCGGGCGCGTTGGGCATCCGCAGGTCGGCCTGGATTCCGGACAAGGTAAGCTGGGTGGACGCCGTCGCGTTCGACGTAATGTTCACCGACGAATTGCTGAGGGTCAGCGTGGGAACGTAGCCGTTGGTGTTGGTGCTGCTGGTGGTATAGGCCGCGAAGTTCACCGTTCCGGTAAACCTGTTGACCGGAGTCAGGGTAATGGTCTCAGCCGGAATCGTTCCTCCCGCTGCGACCGGAACGGAGACGCTAGGCGAAAGAGTGAAGCTGGGACATGTGCCCGCCGCCACTGTAACGATCAGCGGCGAAGTTTGGCTGGAGCCGTTGGATGTCGAGTTGGCCCCGCCGGTCGTCAGCGCCGGCCCTACGGACCCGGCGTAGGCTACGTCGCCCGAGTAGGACGCGGTGATGTCCTGCTGGCCGAGCGTAGAGCAGCTGGTGTTGAAGGTGTACGTGGCAACGCCGCTGGGGCTCAGCGTGACCAGGCCGCCCACCGGCGCGTTATTCACCAGGAACTGGACCGTGCCCGTAGGCGTGGAACCCTGCGCCCCAGTCGTGACGGAGAAGCCCGTCACGGTAGCGGTCAGGGTTACGGTCGGGCTGTTCGTCGGGCTCGCCGTGGCGATGGTGGTAGAAGCGACAAGGTTGGTCGACGAGATATTCGGTCCCGGAGATCCGCTGCTCAGTGGTGTCACCGTGGTCCAGGCGCTCGCCAGGTTGGCGACGTTCGGGCTTCCCCAGCCGCTGGCGAGATCGTAGCCGCTGCCGGCGCTGTAGCCGATTACCCCTCCAACCAGGCAGTTCGGGCTGTTCGCGACACACGGCAATTGATTGTTGCCGGTGGTCACGTCGTTGAATACGACGGTGGGAAGAGTGGTGATCGTTTGTCCCCGCGAGTAATAGGCGGCGTCGTTAGCCAGCGCATAGATCGTGGGGTTGGCATTCCCCACGCCGTGCAAGCCGTTCTTCTGTTCGACCAGTGCCAACATCCCGCCGAATATCTGCGAGTCAAACGAAGTCCCCCCCGCTGACGCCAGGTTGGTGGAGGCATTTCCGAATCCACTGGTGCAGGACTCAGCGCCGTTTGCAGCGGAGACGTCGACGCAGTACAGGAAGGTGTCGTGGCTGTCGGACGCGTCCAGCGACAGGTCAGGCACATCGCGCGCGCCGTCGGTGGGAACGGTCGAATTGTACTGAACTCCACTGAGAGTGAACTGCTGCTGCCAGGCTGGTTTCGGGAAAAAGTTGCTGAATCCGCCGCCTCCGCCGTTGAAGCCAAGGATGCTGGGAAAATCGTTCCATGGCTGCTCAGGGATATAGCCGGTTGCGGAACCCGCGTTGGCTGTGGTGCTGCTGCTGTTGGCGTTCCAGTACTGGGTTACTCCGAGCGCGGTCCCGTCGTTGAATTGCGTGCCGCCCATGCTGGTGACGTAGGGTGAACTACCGGGAAAATCCACCGCCACGCCCTCCTCCGCCAGGGGGCCGGCGTCGCAGTCCGCAACGCCAGTATCGGCGGATGCTGCAAGAACCGTCTGCCCCTGCGCGTTAGCCTGTTTGAAGAGCTGGTTCAGCGTGTTCATATCGGTCGAACCCCAGGCAGCTTCGCAGTTCCCGTAGCTGGTGGTAATGATTGGAGCCAGGTCCTTGTCAATGGCCTCGGTCATCGAGTTGAACACCACGTCAACGCCGTTGACAAACAGGATCGTGGCCGACGGCGCCATCGCTCCCGACCACTCCAGGTCGATCGAAGACTCGGCGAGATCGTCCTGGTTCGGCGACGGGCAATTGGATGAGGTCTCGGGGGAGCAGTTGCGGGTAGCGCTAGGGCCAGTGCCTTCGACCACGACGGTAGGAAGGTTGGTGGTGCTCAGGCCGGAGGCGCTGCGGAAGGCGGTGATGTCGGCCAGGTTGACGTCCACCTGGCCGGTCACGGCGATGTCGCCGCACGTAGTTCCAGCCGGCACGCTGTGACAATTCGCCCCGGTTCCAATACCCGCACCGCCGGCGCTGAGCAGTGCTGGA
>Ga0224555_1003957_pt1 | contig 14335 bp, 12 predicted proteins | sample 714S23034metaG_FD_180687 | JGI IMG/M metagenome (GOLD analysis project Ga0224555, IMG submission 180687) | Peat soil microbial communities from Stordalen Mire, Sweden - 717 S2 30-34 | ecosystem: Environmental > Terrestrial > Soil > Wetlands > Peat | place: Sweden: Norrbotten County, Stordalen...
GATACTCGCGGATGTGTTCCGGACCTAACTGATCGGGGGAACGGTGAAAGTATCGGGAGAAATGTTCCACGGCGTGAATGTAACAATCGATGGTGGTCTGAGCGTAGTTGCGACGCTCAAGCTCTTCGAGCATGATCTTGCGAAGATGGGTCACAGAGAAACCTCCCTTCTCTGTAACTAAACTAGATCAGCCACCTCCAGAACCGCTGGCCCCATGACACGCGATAGCGTCCGTCGCACCAGCGACTTAGTTCAAGTCCGGTTCTGGGAAATTTGATGGGCTGATTTCGATCGAATCACAAGCAATCCGGAAATAATCCGAAATGCGCTTGAATATCTGGGTCGGATTAGGATCCGCTAACGGTTCCTGAACGTTCCTTGCAACGCCAAAGGTGGCTGCCAGTGCCGTTGAATGTCAATCAGTTACCGTTGAATAGGATCTTGACACGGTGGAGGCCCGGGATCCGCGCTCTATTCTGCTTTCTATTAGCGTGTCCGTCCCGTGCCATTTCCATGCCAACTACCGAAATAGCCGCGTTAGAGTGCTGTCCACCGCGCGGGGAGCCCGAGCCCTCATTTATCCCAGGTCCCAATAACCAGCTTGTTAAGCCGGTCCTGCCTTGTCTTAGCCCATTGCGCGTAGCTGCGCTCCGTGGTCTTGATGGATTCGTGACCGAGCAGCTTGCTCACCTCTTCCATCGGCACGCCCTTGCTCAGCATGTCCACCGCGAAAGTATCACGCAGCCGGTGGGACCGCATGTGACCGTCTGACTCAACCCCCGCCGCTTTGAACAGCCTCCGCATATCGTCTTGCCAGTGCGTGACCGTGCTGGACTCCAGGCCGTTGCCACTCCAGAAAACGTACTTGGGATTTCCGTTGAGCACGGCTAGCAGCTCCTCGGCCACCTCGGGCTTGAGAGGAACGGATACGTGCGTCCCAGTCTTCTGCCGTGACGTGACGATGCTGTGTAGCTTCGCGGCTTTGTCGAAGTGAATTTCCCCTCGCTCCAGCGTCACCGCGTCACGGATGGCTAAGCCCGTCCACCGCATGAGCTGAATCAGGGCGTGGACCTTGGCGGGCTTGTCTTTCGGGTATGGGTGCTGCCCGAAGGTTGCGGGGATGGCCTTCAGAAGCGCGGCGTATTCCTTATCCGTGAGTGGCAGCGTAGGCGGTTGGTCAACCCGTATCCGCGTCAACTTTGGGGCACGATCTAGCCAACCGGAATCCATGCAAAACCGGAGGAAATGCTTGAGCCGAGCCTGTACCTGATACCGGGTCATGGTGGACCCGTACACGTCGGGCCATGTGGCCGCGTAGCCTATCAGCAATTCGCGGGTGATCGCTTGCACGGTGAATACCGAGTGCCGCTCGCAGAACGCGCGCAACCGGTCCAGCTCCCGCTCATACTTGCTTTTTACCGTGTCCGTGACGCCCTGATTTTCCTTGTCCGCCCGGAATAGCCGGATGGCCTCTTCAAGGGGAAGGCCGGATTCGTCTTTGGGCAAGGGCCGCCCGCTCAATTGGGCCTCCAGGCGGTCCTTGGCTTTCTCGGCCTCCGCCCATGACCGCGTACCGGCTGACTTGCGGAACTGCTTACCGCCTTGACTCCATCGGAGGGCCTTCCGGCAATTGCAGCGTTTGCAAAATTCATCCCCGGCGTACCGGCACTTTTTGGAGTGGCGGACCAAGATCGTAATTATGGGTGTGCTCACTTGGCCCTCGGTTTCGGGCGGCTGTTGCGGTGACCCTCGGAGCGGCCCATCACGTAGGACGTTCCGTTAGACATGAGGCAGACGGTTGCGGTATCGTCTCCCCGCTCGTACAGCTCCAACAGTCGGCGAGCGACACGTACCATTTCGTTGTGCTGCACAATAGTCTGTGACTTGAATTTTTTCACGCTTGGCGTTTTCATGGCCCTACGCTAAGCCAAGATTAAGCCAATAACAAGGGCACGAAAGTACTACGTAGTTCTTGTGCAGTGTTTATTGGTTTTTTGTGCGTTAAAAGGTTGGAGGCGCGGGTGAGAATCGAACTCACGATAGAGGTTTTGCAGACCTCGGCCTTACCACTTGGCTACCGCGCCGGATGGTTCGCTGAAACGATACTTTACAAACGTCACTCTAAAACGAAAAGCCCTCGCCAAGGCAGGGCTTTCAAAAACTGGAGCGGGAGACGGGATTTGAACCCGCGACTTCGACCTTGGCAAGGTCGCACTCTACCACTGAGTTACTCCCGCCCAACTGTATGAGTATAAACGACCCCGTCCTAGCGGAGCAAACATGGCTATCAGGACTGCAAGTGTTCGGCCGGATGATGCGGCGACCACTGCGGATCTTCATCCGGCGCCACGATCTGGCCATCGCGCATGTGGACGATGCGGTCGCCATAGTCGGCGGCTTCGGGATTGTGCGTAATCATAAGCACGGTCTGGCCTAAATCCTTGTTCGACTGGCGCAGCATGTTGAGGACAACGCTCGAGCTTTTCGAATCCAGGTTGCCGGTGGGCTCGTCGGCGAGCACGATGGCGGGGCGGTTGATGAGCGCCCGGGCGAGCGCGACTCTCTGCTGCTCGCCGCCGGAAAGCTCGTTGGGCCGGTGCTCCAGACGTTGCGCGATGCCGAGCATCTCGGTGATCTTCTTCAGGAATGCGGGATCGGGCGTGCCCAGGCCCGCGATGTCGACGGCGATCTCGATATTCCCTCGCGCGCTAAGCGTGGGCAGAAGATTGAATTTCTGGAAGACGAATCCGATCTTGCTCTTGCGCAACCGCGTGCGCTCGCCGTCGGAAAGCGTGGCGAAATCCACGCCGTCGATGGTGACGCTTCCCGAGTCGGCCTGGGTCAGTCCGCCGAGCAGATAAAAGAGCGTGGACTTTCCGCTGCCCGAAGGGCCCACGACCGTGACGAACTCGCCCTTCTGCACGCTGAACGAGACACCGCGCAAGGCAGGCACGTCCACTTTGCCAACCCGGTAGGTTTTGCGCAACTCCCTGGCTTCAATGAAGGCCGACATCCATTGAAAACGATATCACAAGCGTGGTTGAGTCATTGAGACATTGAGTCATTGATTCATTGAAGCATCGGGTCAATGACTCAATGATTCAATGACCAAATGCCTCAATGATTCTGCTCACGCCACGGTCGCGTGTTCCACGTCCACCGCACGGGAGCGGAGTTCAACCTGCCGCTTGGGACCGCGCTTGCGCACCAGCAACAGGCGAATGCGTTCCAGCAGTTCCGCCGGTTCATACATTCCCTTGGAGAGAAAAACATCGGCGACGGTTTCGCGCTCGAAGATTTTGGTTCGGCCTGAGATCAGCACGGCCGGAGTCTGCGGCGAAAGATTTTTGATTTCCTCGATCAGCCGCGAACCATCCACACCGGGCATGATCAGGTCGGTAAGCACCAGGTCAACGCCGCCGCGACGGAAGGCTTCGAGGGCCATTTCGCCGCTGTTGCATGCCAGCACGCGGTAGCCCCTCGTTTCCAGCAGGATTTTGCGAATGGAGAGAGACTGTTCGTTATCGTCTACACAAAGAATCGTTTTCTTGGGCTTCATTGGCCTGACCGGGAGACTGTCGTCACAAATGTTTTCTGAATTTGATACCTGATTTCTTTTTTTGAGAACCGGGAGCGAGGGGAATGCTAAATAGAATTGGAGCTCGGGTAAAGTAGCGCGCTCGCCAATGGCACTCCAGTGTTTGGCAAGATCGTGCCATCGGGCCGAAAGCCGCGACAGTCGCAGTGTTTCGATGCGCTAGATGGCGAGCGTGACTTCACCGCGAAGAACTTCTACACAATTTCCACCGACACGCACATTGGCGACATGGTTATCCTGCCCATTCTTCTGCTTGGTGGCGCGAACAAATATGCTGCTGGGGCGGTGCATTTCGAGGCCTTGCTCGATCAAAACCTGCTCATCGCTGGCAGCAACGGCGTGCGCCACCATCCAGGCGGAGCAGCATCCGGCGGCGGACCCGGTAGCCGGATCTTCTCCGTTGTAAAAAATCATGCGGGCGTGGAGGCGGGCTTTGGGATCAACAGTTTCGCGGCAAACAAAGTAAAAGAACTTTCCGCCGCTGCGCGCGAGATATTCGGCGGCGCCCGCGAGATCGAGGCGGAGGTTCTGCAGCGTCTTCAGCGACCGCAACGCGGCGATGGTGAAAGGAACGCCGGTGGAGACGGTTTGGATGGGCACGGAATTGTCGAAGTCAGCCGCGCTCAGGCCCGTGAGACGCGCAACGTCCTCCGGGTTGTGGATCGCGCCGAACTCGGGATCCTTCTGCGTCATTTCTCCGAAGGCGAGCTGCACTGGTTCCTGGGTGAAGCGCACTGGCACGGTGCCGACGTTCAGATCGAGCCGGACTTCGGATGCAACGGTCTGGCCACGCAGAACGAAGGCAGTGCCCAGCGTAGGATGTCCAGCGAAAGGCAGTTCTTCCTGCACAGTGAAGATGCGCACGCGGACTCCGCGACTCTTTTCCGCCGCAGCGTCTCCGGGAAGAATGAAAGTCGTTTCGGAGAGATTCATCTCGCGCGCCAAGGCCTGCATTTGCTCGTTGCTGAGGCCGCGGCCGTCGAGAAAAACAGCGAGCGAGTTACCGCTGAGGGCGCGGTCCGTAAACACATCGACCTGCACCATTGACAACTGGACCATGGAGAGCTTTCGTGTCGAAGCAGCCATGCCTGAGATTTTATCGGGCCGCATGCGCCGCGCCAAGGCGTAATTGCGGCCCGATGCGATACCATAATTCCCACCGCAGACGGCCTGCCCCCGGTTGACGGGCTGCTGGCAGCTGGATATTCTATCTCTACTAATGTAGTGGGGTTTAAACGCACTGGCCATCTACCGATTTCAAGAAACTACGCGAGGAACCAACATGTCTCTACGCATCAATTCCGAAGCTCCCAACTTCACCGCCGAAACCACGCAGGGCACCATCAACTTCCACGAATGGATCGGCGACGGCTGGGCGATTCTGTTTTCGCACCCCAAGGATTTCACGCCGGTGTGCACAACCGAACTGGGCTACATGGCGGGTCTCGAACCGGAGTTTGCCAGACGCAATACGAAAATTATCGGGCTGAGCGTGGATCCGGTAACCAGTCACGGCAAGTGGGCCGCCGATATTGAAGAAACGCAGGGTCACAAGGTAACCTATCCGATGATTGGCGATCCCGAACTCAAGGTGGCGAAGCTCTATGACATGCTGCCCGCCGCGGCTGGAACCACCAGCGAGGGCCGTACGGCGGCCGACAATGCCACGGTGCGCACCGTGTTCGTGGTTGGTCCGGACAAAAAGATCAAGCTGATGCTGATCTACCCCATGAGCAGCGGACGCAATTTCGATGAAGTGCTGCGCGTGCTGGATTCGATCCAACTCTCCGCAAAGTACAACGTTGCCACGCCCGTGAACTGGAAGCCGGGGCAGGACGTGTTCATTCCCACATCGGTTTCAGAAGACCAGGCCAAGCAGAAATATCCCGGCGGCTGGAAGACTCTGAAGCCCTATCTGCGAGTGGTGGCGCAGCCGAAGTAGTTCGTGTTACGTTCCAGACGAACCTCCTCGCGAACGATGGAAGCGCATGCGGTCCGGTGATCGTCCCGGTCTTCAAAACCGGCGGGCGGCATCTTCGATGTTGCCGGTGTGTTCGACTCACACACGCTTCCGCCATATTTAGTGCTGTGTTATCAGTGATTTACAAGCTGGCATAATATTGTGTGCTAGATTTGTGCTACGATTTGGACGATCGACACTTTGCGGGACAGGAATGACCGCATGAGCACACCTGTAATCACGATCTTTGTTAGACACTCGAAAGACTGCCCTTACAAGGGGGACGAGTTTAACAAACGTTGCCGCTGCAACAAGCATCTGCGCTGGAGCGCAAATGGCGAGCAGTATCGCAAGTCCGCCAAAGCCCGCTCGTGGGCCGAGGCTGAGGTAGCGAAGCGAAAAGTGGAGGAGCAATTCAAGCCCACAGGCGAGCGCGGCACATCTGCCGCCGAGCACAAGACCCTCCAGCAGGCAATCGATCTGTTTATAGACTTTAAAACGGCTGAGGGCTTGGACTCGAATCTGCTGAAAAACTACAGACGGGAACTGGATCGCTTGCGCCAGTTCATGGACAAACGCATGGCGTTCCACGTCGTGGACATCTCGCTTGAACATCTGACCAAGTATCGTGCAACGTGGAACGAGCAGTACCCGTCCTCGACCACCCGCCAGAAAGTCCAAGATCGTCTGAGAGCATTCTTGCGTTACTGCTATGACGCTCGCTGGATCGACCGGGTGCCAACATTGTCACCCATCCAAGTTGACGAGCCGCCCACGATGCCGCTCACGGATAAAGAGTATGAAAAGCTACTCGCTCAATGCTCGAAGGAATTCCAGCCAGAGAGGGCAAAACAAGTTCATGCGCTCATCCAGTGCATGAGATACAGTGGGCTCGCCATTCGAGATGCTGTTCCGCTTGAGCGGGACGAGATTCAATGGGACAAAAAGAAGAAGGTTCATCGCATCGTGACCAGCAGGCAAAAGACGGGCGTGCATGTCAGTGTGCCGATACCGCCCGATGTAGCTAAAGAACTGCTTGACCTGCCCAACGGAAATCCCAGATACGTGTTTTGGAATCGGGGCGCATTCGGCGGGCACGACAGCGAGAAGCGGGGGAAAGAGGGAAAGGAAACAACCGCAGTGACCACGATGCAGACTGACTTGCGTAATCTATTCCGCGCAGCGGGATTGTATTTGGAAGACCAGCACATGGTAAGCCATCGTCTGCGGGACACGTTCGCAGTGAGTATGCTATCGCACGGAGTTCCACTGGAAGAGGTTAGCAAGATGCTCGGCAACTCGCTCAAGGTCTGTGAGAAGCATTACGGCAAGTGGGTGCAGTCACGTCAGGACAGGCTGGACACGCTCGTGATCGGGACGTTCAAGAAACTCAAGAAATAAAATCGCTGCCCGCTTCCCCCAAGCCCTGAGGAATCGGGGCTTTCTTATTTGCTATCGAACTGTGTGTCGCTCTTGCACCCGGCGCAACACATTCTCGGGTATAAGGAGTGTTCGTTGGCGTCTGCGGTTGCGAGTGGTCTTGTCGTTGCCGTAGATGCGTACTCCGGGCTCATGCTCAAACATGCGAGTGATAGTCCAGCGGCTTAACCCGAGCAACTGAGCTGCTTGGTTGACGCTGTACTCTGGATGGATTGGCTGCTGGATTGACGTATGCGCACGCTGGCGCATGGCTTCTTGCTTCGATTCGAGAGATTCGCTTGAATTGTATCTAGACACGGGCTCGTTCTTTGGCTTGAAATCACCGAGAACGCGCCCCCTACCGCTTCCGCGTCATAACTGACGTTTGCCGTAGGTATTAGGTGCTGCTGTAAGCTCGCAGCGGCTGCACGATTCTACTTTGGTCATATAGTAATACTGGATTTTGATCGAAACCCGCGTAGCATTTGATCTTTTCTTGGCGTCTCCAATCCGTTCAACGGATCACGCGGTCCAAACGCTAGGCCATCGGAGCTGCACGGGTGCCTGTGGCGCAGGCGAGGACTGGCACGGACGCGGGACCGCCTCTTCGTTCCCCGGAAAGCCGCTTAGCCTCACAAAGCAGGCGGCACCGCGCCGCGATGGGGCCGTCGGTCCCTCGGCCATCGCGCCTTAGAACGTCCAAATCCTCTCCTGCCTGTATTCAAGTCCCGCTCGGGGCGCTTTCGCCTTGTCGAGCCCAAGTTCGGGAATCTGCCACTTATTTTTCCGGGCAAGACCGAGAAATCCAGAAAACGTCGTATTAGGAGGGTAAGGGAGAAAAAACGACATGAAAAAAGCAAAAGCCACAAAACAAACATCCGTTGGACACGCAACAGCAACGAATAGTGCGAGTGAAATCACTACCACCACCACTATTGACATCTTAAAGCCAGAATCTACCAACCTCGTGCCATTGGCACAAAGTGACATCGATTCGATGTCATACGACCAACTGGACGGCTTCATGGCCGATGGCTGTAAAGAGATGGTGAGAAGTAGCACGAAGGCAAAAGAGATTAGGAAGACTCTCGAACCAGCCATCATTAGGATGCACGGATTGCTTTCCAGTCAAGGTGCACGCACGGATTTGGCCGATGCTCCAACATGGGAAGGCTGGATGGAGAAGCATAAGGCCTACGGTTCACCACGCACCTTCTACCGCATCTTGCGAGAAGCGAAGGTCATTCCCCCACAGATTGGCGATGCGTATCTCACCAAAGACAACCAAGTCGCCAAAATCTCACACTTGCATAGCACGGCACCAAACAAGGTGGATGGTGAAATTGACCTTCATGACGGAAATCCGCCTGTCACCAAAACCTACAACCTCAATGACCTTAAGCCGCTTACGCCGAAGCCAACTTACTGTGCAAAAACGCCGGACGGTTGGCCTATAGATGTTGCCAAATCCGCCGCACACAAATTCATGCGTTGGGGGGATGAAGGCAACGGTGTCTACTTCATCAAACAACTCTACGGGACGAATGAAGAGGGCCGTTGCCGTATCAACGTCTGGAAGCAAATATTCGTCTATGCGTGTGAGGACATCGGCGTGGCCGATTTGACCGTCAAAACGCATGTTCTGGACGCATACCTAAAAGCCCAAGTAAAGAAAGAAATACACGAACTCGAACAGATAGCCGAAGTTTGTGGGGGAGACACTCGGAATTCGGACCTCATAATGGTTGTCCTCGCAATGTTGATTTGTTGCCGTGCCGAGAAGTCTCGTGCGGCGGATAACGCTATCGTGTATTTCAAATACAAGAATCCAACCTACAAAGCACCAACACCAGAAGAAGTTGAATTGGCTCTCAAAACGAACCAGCCGAAACCTGTCATCCCCGAAGACAGTCCCATTTATGACATGCACACAGCGAAGGGACGCCAGATGGGACGTAAGGGGAAGGCCGGGATCGACCATTTTTTGAAAGAAGGTGCCAGACTAGAAAACGAATCGAGTATTCCCGATTTCCAAGCACCCGCACCCGAGAAGCCGTTTCTTACGGAAGGCGGCTTGTAGACGAAACCAACCTTCGAAGAGGACCGGACGAAAAGGGAGAATCGTATGGAAAATGCAAAAGAAGATTTGGTTTGGCCGCTGGAGCGGTGTTTGAGCGATCACTTCAAGCAACTCAACAACACCTGCCAGTTTCCCAACGGCAAGATGGACGGCAGAGATGTATTTTGTGGCCGTGATGCGGTGCAAGAGGTCGAGGGATCTCTCTTTTGCTCCTTGCACGCGCCGATGGCCGAGCGCGGCTGCTTGGACATCGAATACACCGATGGCACCACGCCACGGGGATGATCGAGTCTGCGGAACAGGAATAGGCATAAAGTTTGCCTGCTTAGCTCCCCCCGCTCCCACAGGCGCGCCGAGGTACTGCGCCTGATCCGGGTCATCAATGTCGAAGATGCGAGCCGATCTCCGTTTTGACACGGATAGGCTCCGTTTTTCGGGTTATTGCTGGCAAAAGTGCAGGGTAAACAAAATCTTCAAGTTTTCCCTCCGGGGTCGGGTATTAGGAATTGTGGTGCTGATTCATTCGGGATAACTCGACAGCGCCACAGATGAAAATTGATAGGTCATTCAAGCCGCATGTTGGCTTGGTGACAGGAGAAAGAGTCATGACCAAGAAAATGTTCTTAAAGAATGAAAAAGCGTATCGCGAGCAGACGTGGAACCCAGTCGTAGGATGCTCGCGAGTCTCGATGGGCTGCGACCCCTGCTACGCGATCCACGAATGTCAGCGAATGAGCGGAAACCCGGCGATAACCAAGAAGCACGGAGTTAATCCGTACCTCGAACTCGTCCAAATAAAGAATGGCAAACTGGACTTCTCGGGCAAGCTGCATTTCTTCGAAGACCGCTTGGATGTACCGTTGCATGTGAAGCGACCTACGATTTGGTTCGTCAACTCGCTGTCTGACATGTACCACGGCGGGGTCTCGCTCGACGTATTGAAGCGAATCTTCGACGTGATGAACCGTGCTGATTGGCACATTTTTGACATCCTGACCAAGCGGGCGGACCGCATGGCGGAACTCTCGGGTGAGTTCACATGGACCCCAAACATTTGGCAAGGCGTGACGTTCGAGGGCATCCCAGCGAACATGGCGGACGGCCAGCGTAAAGCCGTCTTGTCGCGGATTTCTGCTCTCCGCGAGCATCCTCCCAGTGTGAAGTTTGTGTCGTTCGAGCCGCTCGTCGGGCCAATTCCGCCTGACCTTGATTTGACAGGAATCCGTTGGGCTTTCTTTGGGGGAGAGTCGCACCCCACGAGATCGCAAGCACGCCCCATGGAGCTGCAATGGCTGCGGGACGGCATCGCGCTATGTGAGTCGCATGGATGCAAGCCGTATATCAAACAACTTGGAACAGCGTGGGCTGCGGCAACTGGGAACTGGCGGCACAAGGACAAGGTAGGGAAAGATTCGCTGCCATGGCCGGAAGACTTGCGCCCGTATGCGATCCACTCGCTGCGGGAGATCACGCCTCATGACCTTGGCTCTACGGTCACCGTCAAAAAACCAAAATCGTGAATTCCCTCAGGGGCGACCTCTACCCATAGTGCTGTTTTGGGATTGGCCTCCTGAGGCTCCGAACCGCGATCGGCTGCCCCGTGTATCCAATGCTCTTGCCGCCGAGCCCGCGCCAGCGGGCCATTGATCAAGAGCTAGCAGATAGCGCCATTTGGAGATTTACGGACTGCTGTGAGCATTTGAACGAATTCATCCCATGTGGTCGCCACTGGCGGCATCCTAAACTCGATTTTCTCGCCAGTCGGCGGATACCGATTCTCATCATTCGGAATTATGTCAACACTCCCCCGACGTACCCGACAAAGGTGAGCATGTGAACTAATGCCCGGAGTCGGATTCTTCTCGATAGTTTTTTGCACCACCATCATCAATGGAATGGCTCCCATTCCAGTCCCCGCGATCTCCCCTTGCAGCAATGACATAGTGTTTGACGAAAAACCGTCGAGCACCTGCTGATATGGAGGGACACTACTGCCAGAACCTATAGAAACGACCTCACCTGTCCGCGCCTGGGTTTGGCAAGTTCCCTTGGCCCATTTCGGCGTTTTAATTTGGCCCACCCTAAGTTGTTGATTCCCTTAGCAAGGCTGTTTTTGCCTCACCCTATATATAAGGAGTCGTCGAAGCTGGGGGAATGTGGAAATCGGGAAGCGATTTCCAAGGGCAGTGGGAAGGGTGGAAAACCTGATTTTGGTTTTCCAGGCTTTCCACTGCCCGTCATTTCCACAGCTTAAGCGGCTCCGTGCGTCTTGGCTCCCTTCTTTTGCTTTTCCGCCGTTCGTCGGAAGCGATAGGATTCGGTGCCCGTCTCCAGGATGTGAGCGCGATCGGTGATTCGATCCAGCAACGCTTTGCAGAGTCGTGCGTTGGGTATGACCTGCGTCCACTCAGAAAACGGCAGGTTTGTGGTCAGCACCACTGCGGCTTTCTCGGCTCGCTCGGCAACGACCTGAAACAGGAACTCGGCGCCGACTTCGGCCAAGGGTACGTATCCCACTTCGTCGATAGCAATCAGATCGTAGCGACTCCAACGGGCCATCACGCGCCGAAGCTGTAACTGATGCTTGGCCTCCACCAGTTCGTTGACCAGACCGGCAGCGGTGGTAAATCGTACCCGCCGCTTCTGCCGGCATGCCGCCACGCAAAGTCCGGTGAGCAAGTGGGTCTTGCCGGTGCCGCATTCGCCGATGAACAGGACGGGTTCGGCCCGTTCGATGTAGCCGCCTTCGGCCAGGTCGCGCATCTTCGCCGCCGTCACATTCGGCGACTGCGTGTAATCGAACTCCTCCAGTGTTTTCATGCGTGGCAGATGTGCGTCCCGGATGCGGCGTTCAATCGTGTTGCGTTCGCGCTCTTCGATCTCGGCCAACAGTAGTGCTTCGAGATATCCGATATGGCTCTGCTTCTCGCGAATCGCCTGCTCCGCCAGCGTTCCGAACTGCGAGGCGACCATCGGCATTCGTAGAGTCTTGCACTGTGCTTTGATCGTTGCCTCCTGCAACTGCACCATCGGGTTGCTCATGGCCTGCCTCCCATGGTGAGGAGTTGATCGTACTCAAGCAGGACCGGCATAGGCCGCGCGTATCGCTCCAGCACACCGACGTCGATGGCCTCGCAGGTTGTGTGCCTCAGATCCTCGGAGCTCAACAAGTGCTGGACCGCGGCAGAATCATAGCAACCGCTGGACAGAGCCGTTTCCACTGCCTTCTGTAACTTCTCCTGCCCATGCTTCTGCGACAGCTTGAGCAGAGCAATCATCTGCTTGGTCCCGCTCTGTTTTCCGTGGCGCTTCATCAGTGCTTCCCAGATCCGGTCGAAGCTCGGCGGCCATAATCCGGCTTGACGCCTCTGCTCCAGTGGCTTCGATCCCGCCAGGGCACCCGGCTTTCGATACAGGACGTCCAAGTAATGTTCGAGATCGAGAATCTGTTGTTGCCGCCGGTAACAGCGTTCATGCTGCGCTACGCACCGCCCCTCGTGCCACAGTTCGACGGTGCTGGCGTAGGCTTTCGCTTGCACCTGAGCGCCAGCCGGCAACGGGAGAGAGTACATGTTGGTGAGCACCTTGGCACAACCCAACCCGTTCACCGTCGGGAAACTCGTCTGCGCTAGGTCGAATCCCTCTTCCGCCAGCGGCAACAAATGTTCGCGCTCGATGACCAGGCCGGAACCCACGGTCCGCTCGCGCCCCGCAATAAGCCGGCGTTCGTCCTCCTGGCACGCTTGCAATAGCTGCCGGTTGAGCGCGTCCACGTCCTCCGCTTCCGGCACGGGCACCCAATGGTTCCGCCGAAAATACCCGGCTTCTCCCTCAATGCCGCCCTTTTCATGGGGCTCGGCCGGCGTGCAAAACTCCGCCTCAAATCGCCAGTGCGAACGGAAGGCAACAAACCGGGAGGTCTCTTCCCGTCGCGATCCTCGCAGGATCTTCTTCACCGCAGAGGTCAGGTTGTCGTAACGAAGCTTTCTAAACACCCCGCCAAAGTAGGCGAAGGCCAGCTCATGCGCTTCCAGAAACGCTTGCTGGGTCGCATGCAGGTAGGCGCAGTGAAACGCAGCTCCGCTGGCCATGCTGCGCATCGCGAACACCTGCAGTTTCACCCGCTCGCCGGTCAGGTCCGCGTAGGCTTCATACCAATCGACCTGCGCCTCCGCGCCCCAGCTGTAACTCTGCGGTACGCAGATCTCGTGCACTGCCATCCCCAGCACGATCTTTCGATTATGCACGTAATGGCGAACCGTCCGTTCTCCGATCCTGCACTCCGGTAGCTGGTGCCCAATCCGCTCCCAGATCCGATGCGCTGTGTGCCGCTGCTTCCGCGGTGCTTTGCGGTCGCCTTCCAGAATCGCATCGATAAACTCGACCGCCGCTTTTAGTTTCCACCTCGGACGCTCGGTCTTCTTCCGCGGCTTGGGCAACGCGCTGCCGATCGCTTCGCGCACCATCCGACGGTGCATTGCACTCCCACCTTCTTGGCCACCCCCGCGATCGTCCCGATTCCGAACTCGTACTCTCGGCGGATCTGTTCGAATAACTCCACTTTCGCTCTCCAGTCCAACGAGTCCCCTCCGTTCGGGCTACGCCCGAATCAGAGTACCCGTTCGTCTTGGAGGGTGGGCCACATCAAACCGCCGAACTGGGCCGGATCAGACTACCGAAATCACCGCGCCATTTGCGGCGTGAAATCAGGCGACTTCAGGATATGAACAAAACAGCGTGCGTAACCCGGTATCCCGACATCTTCGGTGGGATGAGCCCCCAAAAGCATGAGATGTGAGCGAAACGCCTGTTCTGTCGCTCCCGAGTCTCGAAAGACTTGCCTCGCGAGGTCTCCTAAATCATCGGCGACATCATCTGGGAACCACGCTGCACTCTCAGGCAGGTCTTGCAAGTGTTCTACGAGAGCGTTCACCATCCCGAAACCAATCCGCACTGACCCGGCAAAACCTGCGGCGATGAAGCGGCTTATTGGGTAGATTTTCTGCAAACAGTCCCGTTCTGATCTATCCGCTAAGGTCACGCAGGTGTCTGAAATCCCGACTGCATATCCCAAAGCTGCTGCCGCACCGATGATCCAAGTCATACGCCGGATGGTATCAAGAGCCTCGGCGCAATTCGATAGATTCCATGACTAGTGGCCTGTCGCAGAGTAACCATTACTAGGCCGTTAGCATCAAAGCTGTCATGGCCAGTGGCAGCGAAATCTTACTCACCCAGCAACAGCATTCCGATCTAAGCAGCATCGCCCAGTCCCGTT
>Ga0224555_1003960_pt1 | contig 14330 bp, 12 predicted proteins | sample 714S23034metaG_FD_180687 | JGI IMG/M metagenome (GOLD analysis project Ga0224555, IMG submission 180687) | Peat soil microbial communities from Stordalen Mire, Sweden - 717 S2 30-34 | ecosystem: Environmental > Terrestrial > Soil > Wetlands > Peat | place: Sweden: Norrbotten County, Stordalen...
CGGACAACGATGGCGGCGATGGCGCAAACTTCCACGGCCAGAAGCGCTCCAACGAGACCCATGAATCGACCACCGACCCGGATGCGCGGCTGTACAAGAAGAGCTACGGCAAGGAGTCGCATCTGGCGTATCTGGGACACACGCTGGTGGAGAACCGCAACGGCCTGATCGCCGCCGCCATGGTGACGCAAGCCGACGGATACGCCGAGCGCGAGGCCGCGCTGCTGATGCTTCAAGAGAAACAAAAGGACAGCAAGCGGCGCATCACGGTGGGCGCGGACAAGGCTTACGACACCAAAGATTTCATCGCGGCCACACGCGAGTTGAACGTCACCGCGCATGTGACGAAGAACCAGAAGGGACGCCGCTCCAACCTCGACCGCAGAACCACGCGGCATCCCGGCTACGCCATCAGCCTGAGCCGCCGCTGGCTGATCGAAAAGGGATTTGGATGGCTGAAGCAGACCGGTCCGATCCGCCAGGTGAAGCTGCGCGGACTGCACAACGTCGACTGGCTGTTCGTCTTCAGTTGCGCAGCCCACAACCTGATGCGCCTGCCCAGGCTGATCGCCCAAAGAGCGGAGCAAGGCCTCAGGCAGCAGTGCGCCTGAAGATCGACCGGAGGGCGGAAACCGCCTTCCAAGAGCCGCCAAAGCCCGCGTAAACACTGGCAGAATGCTCGTTTCGAGCACGAATCGACCGAGACACCCCGGAAAACACCAAGCCACGCCCACCGATCACGCGAATTTCAACGAGTTCCTAGAGGAGTGGACTTCAACGAGAGGCTTCAAAAGCGCGGTACGTCGTCTTATTACGACGCTTGACGAACGCCCAGGCTCGCCCCGATGTAGGTCAGTCGGCTGGAAAAGGACGATAGTAAGGATTGTGACAGGATTCCATGCATCGCCGGCGGTGAGCTTCGGGAAGAGTACATTCGCCCGAACATACTAGGGATCCATATTCTCCATCAATAGAATGAAGCCACCTGACCAGGTTTGTACGGGCCAAGCGGTTAATCTTCAGGACGCGTGCCAGTGACAGCCACCGGGACGCCAGACCAGGCGTGCACTCGCTGAGTAGTTGGGACGCTTCCTCCCATCGCTGTCCGGCAATCAAATTCTTCGCATACTCGATTTTGCTCGCCTGCTTCACCCGCTCGATTTCTTGGGGCTGACACTTTACGAGTTTGCCCACTATGTCGATGCTCGCCAGTTCGGCGCGCGCCATCTTCAAGTCATTTCCGGACAGACTCTGAGCGGTGGGCCGATACCCAAACAAGTCGACTTCGGATTTAACAAATCGCCAATTCGTCAACGCGATTTTGAGCCATACATTTACGTCCTCAACTCCTATGATGGCCCGCGTCTCCTCAAATCCCCCGACGTCCAACAGTGTTTGCTTCCTGACTAGTGCGCCGCTGGGCGTGATATAAGCTTGCCTATGCCACAGTTTGCCGAAGTCGATTGAATCAAACTGATTGGCATGTATTACACCTGTATCCGGCGTGATGTATCCGAGTTGAATTTCCGTCTTTCGCGGCAACCAGAGGTCATCGCTATCGAGTAAAGCGATCCAGTCACCTGAGGCGGCTTTGATACCCGTGTTTCTTGCCGCTCCGGGCCCTCCGTTTGGCTGTTTGAGTACGCGTGTCCTGGCAAAGCCTGCGGCGACTTCGCATGTATGATCCGAGGAACCGTCGTCTACAACAATAATCTCGGTGACTTCATAGGTTTGAGCGAGGACACTCTGGATTGCTTCAGCGATAAAGCGCTCCGCGTTGTACGCGGGAATCACCACACTTACTGAAGGATTGCCTAACGGAACGTCCATCTGGATGAATCCCTTTCGCGTTTGAAACTACCAAAAAGCTAGTATGGCGGCAGAGTTTCGGCGGCACATAATAGTGACGTCTACACTCCATCAGATTCTAGAGAACGACGATTGAAGCTCGACACATGAGGCCGGGCGGCTGCATTCCGAGTCGAGCGGATGTGAGTATCGGCGGTCATCTTTACGGCCGAGATATCCTCTCGATCAGGGTCTCCCGCGAGCTTTAGAACACCACAATGACGGCTGTCGTCGCTCTGTGCCGCGTGGCCGTGCTTGCCAGAGCAACACTGCGCCTCCCTAAGACGTTTGTAGGAACTGCGCCGGCAAATCCGGGGCGAATCAGGAGTGACACAATCTTGTCCGCGGGCCCGGCAAACTGTATCGTATAGTTTGCCGCACACTACTGCCTGACAATACCGCATCGTATCATGACCGATGGCGCGAACGAACTGCACCAAAAGAGTTATGGAGGGAGTTGGGTAGATGTCTTTTGCGTGGGCTTTGCTCGGCTATTGTGGTCGCGGACCTTTTGACAAAGAATTACCGGGGCCAGGACTGCACCTCCCGAATGATTGGCAGCATGACGTCAACTGGAAGAGCGGCTTCCACCGGGACGACGGAAGCTGTTTGGTCGGTCGGTAGACGGGGCAGGCGACGTACCGTCACATGCATGGGGGCCAACGACAGGTTCATGTCGGCGCATAGGACTTCTCCCGCAGCCTTAGCCATCGTGTATTCGGTCATGCCCTGCGGTCGTTCCGTAACTGCAACGGAGGACGGGTAAAAGGCGGATAGTCGAGGCTGGCGAGCGCACAGCGCATGCGATAACTGCCAGAATCCACTTACATATACATCCAGAAATTCCTTGAACCGTTCCTCGGCGAACATCTCTGATTGGGGCCGAAATATAGCAGGTGTCGCAAAGTAATATGCGTGCGTAGGAGCTTCTGTCAACAAACCTAGTTGCGCAGCCGCCGGCTTGGAGGTGTCGTAATGGATGGCTTCGCACATACCATGAGCCGAGCGGATCTCATTGACAACCCGTTCGGCATCGTCCTTTCCGGTCCGCCATGTGACAATCACCCGCCCGCCGCCTGTGGCAATCAGCTTGGCTGTCAACTCTCCCAATCCCCGTGAGCCGCCAACGATCAAGGCTGTGCTGCCGGCGAATTCTGCCGGTCCCACCCGCCCTGTCAGCGTCGCCATTGATGCCTGCTCCACTGGCGGCGTGCGAGCAGAGCTATACACAGTTCCAATCAACCCGCCGCCCGCTATTTCCATATCGACCGTGCGGAAACGTGGGTCGGCTTCCTTCACGCGAAATGCAAGAAAGTCCTGAGGAATAGATTCGGCGCAGGATCGAAGCGACAGTTCGCTATAGATGGAGTGCAGTCCTGGGCAGACCATGCCGACCAAGTAGGTGCTGGCCGCCAGGGCCGCAATGCGCTGCGCGCCAAGCCACTTCGTGGCGGCCGGAAAGTGCGCCATCGCAACCTCCGGCGACATTTGAAACAAGATGCGGCCGGAGCGCTCCGCAATCTCTTCAAAACTCAGATTCAACGGTGCCGACGACAGAGGCACCACGTCCAATGATGAAGTCATCCACTCGGGACAATCCTCAACCGTATCGCCAAAAGCGAGGATAATTTTCGAACGCGAGCCCCCGCCAACAGAGAGGTCCAGTCTTGCGCCAGTCGGTCCTCGTTGGGTTAGTGCTACGTCCACGCACTCCTCCAGATAGACGAATTTGTTGAAGCTTGCGCGCAAATTGCGCAACGGTGGCAAGTGCGGTTGCGCTTCCGCCAAGGCATTGAGTGCCCAAAGCAGCAGGTTGATTCCGTGTACCACAGGCGCGCCAGCCTGCGTGCGCCGCGCCTGGAGCGCATCCATGTGCATCGGATTGTGGTCGCCAGAAGCAGTCGCGAACCGCATCTGATCGGTGGCGCTGAAGCTTCGCTTTGCGATGCTCATCCGTCCGCCTCCTTCACCAGTCTATGACGACATGTGAGATGGTCTTGATCGAAATCCCGGCGCCCGTCAACAGACCGAAGATCGCAAACTCCGAGGTGCGCCCGTGCCAGACGCCAATCAGAAAAAGGGGACAAAGAAGCAGAAAAAAACCCAAGATAGGTTCCAGCGCCGGCGACGAGATGCGCCACATTTGCGCCACCAGCAATTACGGAAGCTGTCCACTGGCACGAATGTCCTTGAAGAGAAGAATCGACGCCTCCGCCTGGAGATGGTTCCGGTCAAACAACAATGGGACCGAATCGCTCGCATATACCGGGCAATTCGGCTTGCAAAGATCGTTGTAGATCGAGATATAGGGAACGTGCCAACGCAAGCGAGCCAACTCTGCCATGTCACGATCAAGGATCTGCGGTCCAGTGAGACGATGATCCTGAATCTCATCCGGCCGCCCATCACGCAATGCCAAGATAACTGTCCGTGCTTCGGGCTTGTCGTACTCTATGGATGGGCCCATCAAGACGACCGGGATGTTATGGGCGTGCGCGTATTCGATGGTTGCCCCAACTCCATTAAGGTCTGTCCTGCGCCATCGTGCCTCCAGCAGCAAAGTCCCGACGCGATGATGCAAGAGGTAGTCGTTGAAGACAAAGTTCAACAAGTTCTTACAGTTCTCTGATTCCTCCCGCGTGCTCTCCACCAGCGGTGCACAATCGGAGGCGGTCGCCTGCATCAGCTCGCGATCGGGGAACACGGCTGCGAGCCCGGACCGCAACATCCCCGCATGACTGTCGCCCACGAAAAGGATTGATGGCCTCCCGTCCGGCGGTGACATGCAGACATCTTTTGTAAAGTCCTTGAAGGTGTTCTCCGGACCCAGAAAACAGGTCCCAGCGCCGAAATCCGACACGGTGTTAACGCTTGCCGAGTCGGCCACTTTTAGAGCATCTGCCGGGAAGCGCCATCGCATCCCATGGGTCCACAGCATTCCCCCTGCCGCCGCTGCAAGCAGCAGCGTTGCAAATCCGCTAATTGCGAAGACAGCGCGCCTCCCCGGACGAAATCTTCCCGAACGGAACGGCTGCTCGACAAATCGCCACGATAGTGTGGCGACCGCAATTGACAATGCCGAAATGGCGACCTTGATCGAGCGTGTGAGGATTGCGCCGTGCATCACCATGCCGCCGGCATTCTGGAACACAATGATCGGCCAATGCCAAAGGTAGAGCGAGTAGGAGATCAACCCGATGAAAGCAATAGGACGCCAGGCCAGCAGCCGGCCCACCAAAGAAGACCCCGTCTCCCCCGCGGCGATGATCATCGCGGCTCCAAGGCAAGGCGGCAGCGCGGTCCATCCGGGGAACACGGTGAGGTCGTCATACTTGAAACCCGGAACCATGATTAGCAAAAGGCCCGCGCCCGAAGCCAGGTTGCGCGCCAGACTGCCGCGCAGGCTGGGAATGTACTTCTGGCTCACGATGGTCCCCATCAGCAGTTCCCACGCTCGCAGCGGCGCGAAGAAGAAGGCCGCAATCGCGTGCGACCGCACCGTTAGGCAAGCCGCAATGAAAGAGACCACTGAAATGCCGATGATCGCAGGCCGCAGCTTCCGCGGGAACCATCGCCGAATCATGACCAGTAACAAGGGAAAGAGGATATAGAACTGCTCCTCAACTCCCAGCGACCAAGTATGCAGCAGCGGCTCCAAGTCGGGCTGGTCGAAATAGCCGCCCTTGTGCCAGAAGAAAAAATTTGAGCCTGAGAGCAAGGCCGCCAGCAGGGACCTCGAGTAGTCCTCCACCTCGGACGGAATCAAATAGCGGTATGCCAAGAGCGTTACGACCAGCAGCATCACCAACAGAGCCGGAAAGATTCGGCGCACTCGTCGCTCATAGAAGCCGACGATTGTGAATTTGCCTGCAACCATGTCGGACAGGATATTTGCGCTGATGAGATAACCCGATATGACGAAAAATACGTCGACGCCCACATACCCGCCGGTCATGTGGGTCTCAAGATGGTTCATGAGAACCAAGATCACCGCGAGAGCACGAAGTCCATCGATATCAGGGCGATATCGGACGTGTACCGACGGGCCTATTTGCTCTTGCATAATGACGTAGATTGTAACTGAACGCCGACCCGCGGCCGACGGTATATACCGTGGCTCGCTACCAGATTTCTGTGAACTTTATCCCGGTAAAATATAAACATTCGCCGCGCGATCCACTCGGTGAAAACGAATATGAGGCAAATTGTCAGCAGGGGGATTAGCGGGAGCAGTATCCAGTCTCGCCGCGGCAGCTTCTCTTCTGAAACTGGAGCGATAGCATTCGCCTGGCTCATGGGATCGACTTCTCCCGTGCCTCGATAAATCCCTGTGAAACGACCCTCATCGGCGCACGCTCAGGGTCCGCGTCCGCGAGAAACATCTCCCAGCGTGTCACACCGGAAGCATCCTCCTCAACTTTCGTGAATCCGAGCTTCTCGTAGTGATCGACGACCAGCTTGTTGCGGTCCGTTGGGAGATAGGTGCCGGATAATTTGTGGATGCCTGCGGCACGGGCATGGTCGAGAACCTCGCGCAACACCATATGCTCCACTCTTCGCCCGAGCACGCGACAGCTCATCAACCAGGTGTCAATCTCCCATGAGTCAGCCTTGCCTGGACGACAGATGACCACACTGATCATGCCATTGTCGCCGAAAACATCCACCAACCTGACCTGTAGCGTGAAAACCTCGGGGTCATCCTCCGCTGTAGCCACTTCAGGATCGGTGTAGCGGCGTGTCGTCAGATTGTATTGATTCGACTTGTTGATCAGCTGGACGATGCGTGCCCTGCCGGTCGCGTCGAATGGCTGGAAGGTGATGGTCATATCCAGCGAGGCCAGGTAAGCGTCCAGGCCCCCCACCTGCTTCTGCAGGCTGGCTCGTTTCGCATTGTCCTGATAGAACCCTGCGCGCTTGAGATCCTCCGCGGCAAACGTAACAGCCTCGAAGTAGCCGCCCGCCATCAGCGTTCTCGCGTAGTAAGCCGGATCTTCCGGTAGCTCAGGCACACTCACTTGCGGCAGCAGCTCGCGTACAAGCCCCCTCTCGACTGGGTTGTCGTCCAGAAAAACCAAAGAGTCGAAGCCCAGGGACAATTCCTCCGCGATAGCTTGGATGTTCGTCGCCTTATCGTTCCAGTTGGCCTGGAATACGGCAATATGTTCCAGCTTAAGCAGCATTTCCGGATGCTTTTCAAACGGCTCCCGCGCCACCTCGTCGGTATTCTTCGAGGATACTGCGAGCACGATTCCGCGCTGCCGCAAGTCAAGGGCGAGTCGCTGAACCGCCAAGTGCGCCTCACCCCGCGCATCGCCTTGCGCGATTTGGATGCCCTCCAATCCATCATCCCCGATCACTCCTCCCCACACCGTATTGTCGAGGTCGAGAATCAGAACCTTCCCACTCTTGCCGCGGAGGGCAGCGATCGTGCGGGCAACGTGATCGGCATAGAGCGGGATAAGTTCGTCGGAGAAGGAGAACTTTGCCATGTTCCACAATTGCGGGTTGTGCCAATCGGCCAGACCGACAGTTTCTGCAAGTCCAGCCACGTCGAGCAGCACATCTCCCGAACCCAGAACAAACTCAGCGAGTTCGCGGTTGACACCATCGAGCAGACTTCTCATGGTTCCCGGCAGGGCACGGTCCAGGCTGCCAAACAGGGTTTCCGGGGGAGGGGCAAAGTTTTGAAAGATGCAAACGGCATTCGAATTGGCCTTAATGCCGTTACGAAGAGCCTGCAAGTAGCCAATTGCGCCTTGCTGGGTGGCAATCGAAGTCTCTGAATCTCCCAGAGAGAGCTTCAGCGGGAGGGCCCGATAGTCCAGCGCGAAGAGTACCGCATCGGGCTTCGAACTGTTGACTTTGGAGTCTGGAGTCAGCGCCTCTTGCGCCACCTGGTCGTATGAGGGTTGTACGATCTCGAGATCGATGCCATGGCGTGCGGCGCTAGCCACTAGCGCCGGCACAACCAGATCGATCGTCGAGTTACTGAGCACGGCCAGCCGGAACGGCTTTAGCGGGCCTAGAGACTTGCCTTCTGCGCGCGCCTTTACAATGACCTTTGCGAGCTTGGTCAACTGGTTCAGATCCAGGCCGTACAGTGCCAGGGCTTGCAACTCCTTGCCGAGCGAGGCGGTCGTATTCCCCAAAGCCCTTAGCTTGTCGGAGAACTCTCGCGGCACGCGCGGGAGCCATTGCAATTCTGCATAAAGTGGATTCATGGGAGAATTGACTGTTCTTTCATGCAAAAAGTGGGAGTACTTCCGTCCACATGACGCCTCAGACCCGCGTTTGGATCAACGCCACAAGGTCGCCAACATTTTCCAATTTGCCGATCTCAGAAGTGGAGAATTTGATCTTGAATGCCCTTTCGACTGTGAGGATCAGGCGAATGTGTGTAAGGCTATCCCAGCCGTCCACTTCTTTGGCGGAAAGCTCAGGAGTCACCTTAATTGAATCCTCGTCAAATACGTCTTGGAATATTCCGGTCAACCGGGTATAGATCTGTGCGGTGTCCATTGTGGAGATCGCTCCGCGACGTCCTTCAGGTCGTAATTCTTGAAAAGAGGCTCAAAAACCCAAGCTCGAATCAATATTGTAGCAGTTGCCCCAATGCCGGTCGTCGGCAACCTGGCATCTCTCTTGAGTCCGGCAAGCAAGTGCCCACTTTGTGGTATAGGCGGGAGAAGGTATTAAGGTTTATTACTTTTGACAATCGATTACGAAGTCACGACCGGCCGTACATGTTTGATAGGATCAAGGTGATCGCGCTGCGGAGAGTCGCACAGTGAAGATCGTCTTCTGGCTGTCGCTGATCGGCGTGCTCTACACATACATTGGCTATCCGGCAATGATGTGGATGCTCGCGCGTCTGCGGCCGCAGCCCTGGAAGGTCGCTCCGATTACTCCGAGCGTAAGTATCGTGCTCGCTGTTCATAACGGCGCGTTACTGCTTCCGCGTAAGATCAAGCATCTCCTTGACCTCGACTACCCCAACATCAAAGAGATCATTCTCGTATCGGATGGCTCGACCGACGGCACGGCAGAATTGCTGACCCGCGAGCAGCATCCACGTATCAAGGTGGTCATCCTTGACCAGCATGGAGGCAAAGGGGTCGCAGTCAACGCCGGTGTGGCGGCAGCTACGGCAGACGTGATCCTGTTCGTTGACATACGGCCTGAGATTGCTCCAGGCGCGATTCAGCAATTGGTCGGCAACTTCGCTGATGAGCAGGTTGGCTGCGTGTCTGGCAACCTCAAACTGCGGGACGAAGGCCAGGACGCTGTCGCGGCCGCAGTCGGTGGGTTCTATTGGCGCTACGAACAGTGGATCAGGACATGTGAAGGTCTCAGCGATTCTCCGGTCGGAGTCTATGGAGGGTTCTACGCCATCCGGCGCAAGCTTGCCGTGCGGCAGCCAGAAGGCATCATTCTGGATGACATGTTTCAGCCGCTCTCGATTATTCGCCAAGGCTACCGGTCGGTGGTTGATCCGGCCGCATACGTATTCGACACATGGCCGAAGAAGGTTGAGGGCGAGTTCCATCGTAAAGTGCGGACGCTGGCGGGGAACTACCAACTCTTCCAACTGGCGCCGTGGACCCTGACCCCGCAGAATCGAGTTTTGTTTCAACTGGTCTCGCACAAAGTGATGCGTCTAGTCGTACCTTACCTGTTGGTTCTTATGCTCGTCTCCGCAATCGCGCTTTCGGCTGGCTCTGCAATCTTCGCCGCGCTCGCCATCCTTCAAAGTATTTCCTGGATAATCGCTATCGTTGCCCTTCGCTATAGGATTCCAGCCCTGCATCGTGTCGCGGCACCGGCTGCTGCGCTGCTCGTGCTCAATGCTGCCGCTGTTGTTGGCCTCTACAAGTTTCTCTTCACAACCGGGCCACTCTGGAAGATATGGAATTCGGGCAAGCCGGCGGCGACGGGTGTTACAGCGGGAAGCTATCCCACTGACGTATGATTATGTTCCCATCGATGAGATGGAAACTACTCTGCTATGCCGGAACGGGTTGACTCAAGCTATCGGCGTAGACGAGGAATCCAGAATTCGTTCCACTAGTGAGGTAGTGCCGCGGTGCTCGTTGAATCCTTCATCGTCAAAATTAAGCGTGCTGAGACCCCCTTCTACGCAGGATTGAAGAAGCTCGGTAAGGCGTTCTTGACGCTTCAACTGCCGATCCCGCGAGCTCTGGATCCGATTTACGTATTGATTCTTCGTCCGCAGTTGGTCGCACTGATACAAGGGCTGGACTGCGCTGTAAGCGCTGGGTTAGATGGCGATGGAGTTTTGATAGCATCCGGCATCGCGCAACGGGCTGCCGGATGACAGTCTACGCGGATTTGCTTGGCGCGCAGATGGCATACACATACTTTCTGGATCAGAGTTAACTTCAACATGACAAACACCAAGACCATAGCGCGGAATGCGGGATGGTACAGCATCAAAAACGTAATCAGCTTATTTGTTGGCTTATTCACTTCGATTGCGATTGCCCGCACCCTTGGACCATCGAAGAATGGATATATCGTCTGTGCGGCGGAAGTGCTTCTCTGTTCGCTCTCTTCGGGTTCATCTACGTGATGCGCGTGCTGGAGCCGGAAGACCGAAACCGCTTCAAACTTCTGGCCGGAATGCTGCCGAAGCCAATGTACGGACCGGAGATAAGTTTTTGTCGCTGTTAATTCGCCCGAGATTTGAGAGTGTAGCTCCGACTAACTCGTAATCTGGTAGTGGAGATGGGAGCGGCAGTGATCTGGAAAAGGTTTACGGGAGGGGCCGGACAATGATGCTTCGAACAGCTGCACTATCGGATCATTGGCTACCTCGATTTCTTCGCAGGTGCAGGCGAATGGTGCTGAATTGTGGGCTGCCACCAATTCCCCGTGCCCTGTCGGTTCCCCTGCTCAGTTTGTTCCTGCTTCTCCGCTCGATTTACTACTTTGTTGCTAGAGTCTTCTTTTGTGAACCCTTCTTCAAGGCATACTGCACTAAGTATGGACGGGGCCTGCATACCGGTGTTTTCTTTCATTGGATACAAGGCCGGGGTGAATTGATCGTCGGCGATAATGTCCGAATAGACGGCAAATGCACCTTTACCTTTGCGGCTCGTTTTTCAGAACATCCAACCTTGATCATCGGAGATAACAGCGGAATAAGCCATGGATGCACTTTCACAGTAGGGAAGAAGATTGTAATCGGACGGCACTGCAGGATCGCCGGGCAGGCGTGGATTTTCGATTCTCCGGGGCACCCAGCAGATCCCAGCGCGCGCATGGCAGGTTCTCCTACGGCCGACGAAGAGGTTAAGCCTGTCGTGATCGAAGACAATGTCTGGATCGGACGAGCTGCCATTATCATGCCAGGCGTCACCATCGGAGAGGGCAGCATCGTGGCAGCCGGAGCCGTGGTGATGTCCGACGTGCCGCCGAATACGCTGGTTTTGGGGAATCCAGCGCGCCAGATTCGAAAGCTCATTGGTTCAGCCTGACGGCACGAAGAAGCTCATAAGCTCGCCAAGCAGATGTTTTGGTGCATGCTCCACGAGGAGACTCCAAACAGAGCTTTGCCGAATGCCGGAGCGAGGATGCAAAGACAGCCCAGGAAGAGCTTTGGTTTGGAAATCTGGCACGCCTTTTCCGTACATTTGCGTGTCTTATGCCGTTGCGGCGTTCACAATAACTCTGCGCAGATTTTTCCAAAATTTCCCACTTCCGCGACGACGCGAAATTTTCTGCCGTACATCGATTGCCAGTCCATGAGAGCTCTGAATTCATCGTCGCGGGAGAAGAACTCGTCAAAGAAGAGGAGCGTCCCCTTCGGCATGACAGGACCCAGAAGGGCCAACGCAATCATAGTCGACGAATAAAGGTCGGCATCAAGGTGCATGACCAACCGATTTTTCACCGAAAACCCGCGAGCAAAAGGCGGGACGGTTTCGTTGAACCATCCCTTGATGAACTTGACTCGTTCGTCGTCAATTTGAGGTTCGGCTCCGCCAGTACTGAAAACCCCCTTTTCCGTCCTGCACCATTTTTCGGGTAGGCCTTCAAACGAGTCGAAGCCGAAAAAGCGGCTACTTCTGTTCCTGTCCAGGTTCGTCCAATAGCGGATTGTGTCGCCTTGATACACGCCAAATTCGAGGTAGTCTATCGGATCCTCCTTGATCACGGATTCATGCACATAGCTGTACATTTGCGTCCGATCGTCGCAGGACTGGCAAGGATGAGCTTCTCTGAAGTTCTGGAGATCAATTTCAAGTAGGAGATTCCTCAAGGCCCAGCTGATATTGCTTCCGTGTAGGTGTCGGAGACCGCAGCTATTGATGAGAAAGTCCGCAAAACTCTTTCCTGATGGCATCCCTACGTCTCCTCTGAAATCTCTTTTCAGCCCCGATTCCCTCGAATTGTACTGCTCCAAAGCAGTGAGCAAGGGTAAAACGGAAATTCAGGTATAAAAACAAGGCGATTGCGTGCTGTTCGAGCTCGTCCGCATAATCGCGAGCCTTCCTTGTCGATTTCATCGGACACTCTATTGTAACGAATCGCGACGTTACTGCTTCCGGTAAGATAACGATGATCGCGATGCAAAATTCAAATTGCTGTGGGAGAAAGGAGGGCGAAATGTATCACGCCCATTAGGTGCGGACTCCCGGAACGTTCGCACGCTCATAAACATTGACGATTGCGGCGACCTGTCTGGCGTCAACTACTCTTTCCGGTCAACGACAACCATAATTCCTGATAGTTGTTGGAACTTCTTTCTCTCCTCTCCATGCTGAGATGGTGTTGTTGCTGGCAGGGCCGGAGCGTAGCCCCGAAGGGGCGGAGCGGAGGGCCTGCCAGCAACAACGGACGCCGGTCTCCGCCCCCGTCAGTTGGCTTCGTTGCTTTCTGGTGCTGGGTCCCGATTCTTCTTAGCCGCCTCCATTCGGTAGCTGGGGATGTTCAGTTCCACGATGACCGAGTGATGCACCAGCCGGTCGATGGCTGCCGCCGTGGTCATCGGATCTTTGAAGATCCCCTCCCACTTGGAGAACGGAAGATTGCTGGTCAGCAGTACGCTGCCGCGTTCGTATCGCTCGGACAGCAGGGTGAACAGCACCTCCATCTCCTCGCGACTTTGCTGGACGTAGCCCATTTCGTCGATGATCAAGCCGCCATGGCGGGCCAGCTTCTTGATCTCTTTGCTCAGCCGCAAGTCGCGCTTGGCCACCAGCAGATCCTGCACCAGCATGGCGCAGCTGGTGTACTTCATCCTGCGTCCTTGCGCGATCAGTTCATGGGCCAGGGCGCATAGCAAGTGGCTCTTGCCCGCGCCAGGATTCCCGAACAGAAGCAAGTTCTCCTGGCGATCGAGGAAGCTGCCGTCCACCAGCGCCTTCAGTTGTCGTCCGGCCTTGACGGGTAAACGCTTCAGGTCGAAGTTTGCCATCGTCTTCTCTCGCGGCAGTCCCGACTCGCGCAGCAGTGCGGCGATGCGGTTCCTCCGTCGAGACTCGCACTCCCGCTCTGTCAACTGCAGCAAGTATTGCTCGTAGCTGAGAGTCTCTTTCTCGGCCTGGTGCGCGGCCTGCTCGAAGCACTCGCGCATCGTCGGCAGATGCAGCTCTTTCAGGTTCTCCGTCAACGCCGTTCTAATCTGAGGGGCCGCGCTCATTGCAGCACCTCCTGGGCACTGAACAACTGGTCGAAGACGCGCAGATCCACCGCCGCCACATGCACATCGCGAACGGTCATGCTGTGCTCGTCTCCAAGCATGGCCTCGATCCCTGCGGCGCTGATCGGCTCATCGCCTGATCCCAACAGGACAAGCAGCGCCGCATCGACTCTGACCTCACTGTCCTTGGCGGCCAACTCCAGGATCTCCAGGTATTCCTTGCTGCCCTGATACCGGCCAAGCTGTTCCTCAAGAAGGTCGAAGGTCATGCGGAACCGGCTGGTGGGGAACAACTCGTCGCGGTAGCGATAGTGTTCAAAAGCTCCTGGCTTGCGCACCAACCAGTCGATGATGTGCCGGTAATCCACGCGATGCTTCTGCCGCCCGCGTAAGCGTGGCATCTCGGCGACCTTCTTCTGCCCGTACCAGACCTCCACATGGTCTACAAACAGCCGCGCCTCCACCTGCTCGCCGATCAACCGGCTCGGTACCGAGTACACGTTGCGGTCCACATAGATCAGGCTGCCCGAGTCCACCTTGACCCGATCGCGCCTGGCCGATTCCATGCGCCGCTCCGGCAACTCCCGCATCACCGCCATCTCTTCGGCAAGCCGCTGACTGCGCCCGGCGTTCAACCGCTCCAACATCGCTGCCAGGAAACGCCGGTACTCGTCCACGCTGGCGAAATCCACGCTGCCGCGCAGCATCAACTCCTGCGCCACAGCCCGCTTGAAGCGATGGTGCCGCTGCTCCACATCGCCGTTCTCGTTGCCATGCCCGGCCTGCGTCTTCTCGCTCTCCAGTCCATAGCAAC
>Ga0224555_1003961_pt1 | contig 14327 bp, 9 predicted proteins | sample 714S23034metaG_FD_180687 | JGI IMG/M metagenome (GOLD analysis project Ga0224555, IMG submission 180687) | Peat soil microbial communities from Stordalen Mire, Sweden - 717 S2 30-34 | ecosystem: Environmental > Terrestrial > Soil > Wetlands > Peat | place: Sweden: Norrbotten County, Stordalen...
AACCGATGGCTTGATTCAACGATTGCAGATCGATTGCCGAACGGCTCCACTGCCACCGGTAGTTCCGCAAACTTTGGACGGTAAGGCCTTCAATCAATGGGCTAATGCCGCGGCGGTCCTGCACGCACTGGGCAGAAATTCCGAGGCGCTCGATGTGAGCAGCCGGGCCTTGAACATTTTCCCTAATAACGGCTTCGTACATTTCTTGCGGGGGAATTTGTTTGAGCAAGCGGGAAATTTGAAAGAGGCGGAACAGCAGTATCTGGCGGCCGCCAAGCTGGGGAACAACGGAGCGAATTGGTCGACGCTTGCCACCCTCTACCACCAGGAGGGCCGATTACCGGAAGAGATCGACGCCTGGGAGCACGCAGTCGACATCCTGCCCGATGCGGGTCTGGCGCTGCTCTCGCTGGGTTATGCGGACTTGGACGCGCACCGGCCGCGCCAGGCTTTGGAAGCTTTCGATAAGGCGATGTCAAATCAGCCAGCGAGCCCTGACCGTTCGTTCCGAGCCAATGTGGAACACGGGCGTGCGGTCGCCTGGACTGCACTAGGCGATGTGAGCCGTGCGGCGTCCTGTGAAGAAGAGACACTGAGAATGGCTCCGGAACGCTACGATGACTGGCTTTATCTTGCCAACCTGTACGAGCGCTCGGGACGAGTTAGTGAGGCGCAACAAGCGAGACAACGGGCTGCGGCTATGCGGTCGCAGTGAACTCAATTGTGACCTTAATCAAATTTGCGCCAGTTGCACAAAACCGGAGCGTTGTCGTAGGGCAACGCGGCGCGGAGTTCCTGGTCGGCGGCGGCTGGTTCGTAGCGATGCAGCAGGAAGCCGTAATTGAGATGTAATAGCCGGTCCTGCGGGTTTTGTGTAATGGCCCACTGGTACTGGGCGACGATCTCGCCAAAATTGACTGAAATTTCCGCCTGTCTTCTCAGCCGCAGCACATCCTCGGAGTTGGTTAGTTGGTTGGTGAATGGAGGCCGCTCCAGCTTTTTGAGAGCTAAGCCAGCGACCCGCGCGCGATCATAAGGTGTAAAGGCAAGCAGACGTTCGCAGTCTTCTTGGGAGATCGGATCAACGTTCACAGCGGTGCCTCGTAATTCGCGCGGCAGCCTGCCGGCAATCTGAGTAAATAAAGCGCGCCCGAGGAGGTAGTTGCCGCGGGGGCTCATGTGTACATGCTCGTAAAAGAGGTCGCTGCCCGGAATGCCGTGCGCGCTCTCGCTGGCAAAAATGGCGGCTGCATCGACCAAGCCGACGCCCGGATCTGCTCCGGGCAGGGCGCGGATAATTTCGTTAATTCTGCTGTCGGCACGAAAGCGCAGGGTGTCCAGGTCCTGGGCACGCACGAAGCGCTCTTTGGCTCCGTCAAAATTACCCAGCGCCCACATACAACGGGCAATGCGGAACTGTAGTTCGGCATACTGAGGATCGATATCTGCTGCCGCGAGGTACAGCTTGAGGGCATCAGCGTATGATCCGGCGCTCTCGAGGACCGTGCCACGTTGAACTAAGTCGTCCCAGGAACTTAACTCATCTGGCCGGATGCCTTCGCGGTGCAAGGAGGCAAAGGGAGCGCAATCCTTTAAATTCGTGGCGACGGTGCTGATGAGGACTTTTGCTCCGGCACGGCGGGCGATCGAGATGATGTCGCGCAGATTGGCAGAGAAATTGTCGTAGACCGGCTTCATCTGCGGGGAATCGGCGCGCACCTGGTGTCCTAGAAACATTTCCATGCCGCGCCACTCGGGTGCGTTCTTCTGGTTCGACTGGACAGCCTTCCTGACAAGCTGACTGAGTCTGGTGGAATTGACGGAAATTCTGGTTCGGATGGCGAACCGGCTTGAACCCCCGTCCATCAACACCGTTCCAGGCCCAAAAGGACCCACAACCTCGTTGTTGCCAGCATAGATAAGAAAAAGGTCAGGCTGGTAATTCACCAGGTCCTCGACCATCGGCAGCAGCACATGCGAGTTGATGGCGGTAATGCTGGTATTGATCACCTCAAACTTTACCTGGGGAAAGCATTCTCGAAGCATTACCTCCAGGTATCGGCCGAATCCGTAGGTTGGATCGGGATCACCCCAGGCGGCCGATTCGCCCAATATGAATATCCTGTACGTTCCTGGTGCCTTTCTTGCGGGAATTGCGTAAGGACGTGTTTCCCGAAGCATGTTCGGTGGAAAGAACGGCGCGGTGAAAAATTGGTTGTCGCAGTGAGCTGGGCGACCCTGGTCTGTGCAGGGGCGGGTCGCGCCGGTCGGCGCCCCAACCCCGCAAATACGCAGCGCCACTTCTGCGACGGCGAGCAGCAAAACCGCGACCAAGACCATGGCGACAGTCGCGGACACTCTTAACCAGCAGTTCCGCAGACGGCTGTAACCCTTCGGTACTTCCTCCATGATTTGCGCGCTTGGCGGTGCAGTCATCTGTTGACTCCCGCATTCGGTTTCTGGCAATAGGTTCCCGGCAGCGGATTGGATTATTGGCCGTTAGGACTCCACCTGGGACACTCAGGGGTGCTTCCAGGTTGCCGCTGCCACTCAAGCGCAAAGCTGTTGAGTTTCCCGGCTAATCGAACGGCCAATCCTCTGTTGAAGATAGTCAGGGTACACCCTCCGAACAGTGCCTATTATCACAGTCTCTCGTGATTAAGATCACAGTCGCCCCAGGTGTCGCCAAATTACATTGGCAGCACTGCTCTGCGTATGTGGGTTCTTTATGAAACTTCAATCGCTCAGAAGGAACGTTACGACGGCCCAGAGCCGAGACACGGGCATGGCCATGGTTCTTCTGTTTCTGATCCTGGCAGTCTTCCGAAAGCGGGAAGGGTACTTATTCGTGGCGATTGCGATGCACGTGACGAATATGATCGTGCCCCAGATTTACAGGCCAATTGCCGTCGTCTGGCTCGGGCTAGCGGATCTGCTGGGGGCCGTGGTCTCGAGGATTTTGCTGTCAATCGTCTTTTTCGCCGTCGTGACCCCTATCGCGCATCTGCGCCGTTTGCTCGGAAAGGACTCTCTGAAATTGCGTGCCTTCAAGGCGAGCCGGGAGTCGGTCATGGTAGAGCGAAATCACGTTTTTGTCGGTCAGGACCTCGAAAGGCCTTATTAGGACGAGGGGGCGAGTATGGATTTCTTAAAAGACCTGTGGGGATTTCTTAGGAATCGGAAGAAATTCTGGCTGTTGCCGCTGATCTTGATTCTGTTGGCCTTTGGCCTTCTCATTGTCCTGGCCAGCGGATCGGCGATCGCGCCATTCATCTACACGTTATTTTGACGTGGCTGGGCACGAGAACCGAAGCGCGATAAAAAAGAACACAATGAAGAAAGCGATCCTCGGAATCTCAGCTTACTACCACGACAGCGCCGCGGCGATACTCGTTGACGGACAGATTGTGGCCGCGGCACAGGAGGAACGATTCACTCGAAAGAAGCACGACTCGTCGTTCCCCGTTCATGCGTGTCGCTACGTGCTCGATGAGTGCGGAATACCCTACAAGAATCTCGCGGCAGTGGCGTTCTATGACAAGCCGTTTCTCAAGTTCGAACGGCTGCTCGAAACTTATCATGCTTTTGCGCCCCGCGGTTTCCGGAGCTTTCTCTCGGCCATGCCGGTTTGGATTAAAGAGAAATTGTTTATGCGACGACTACTGGGAGAAGAACTCGCCAAGCTCGGCGAGGGCGCGGTGCCGATCTACTATCCGGAGCACCACCTGTCGCACGCCGCCAGCGCCTTTTATCCATCGCCTTTCTCGGAAGCGGCCATTCTGACCATTGACGGAGTTGGAGAATGGGCTACGACCACCATCGGGCGGGGTCGCGGAAAAGACATTGAGATTCTGCGCGAGCTGCAGTTCCCCCATTCCGTTGGCTTACTGTATTCCGCTTTCACTTATTACGCCGGGTTTGCGGTCAACAGCGGTGAGTACAAACTCATGGGTCTTGCCCCATACGGCAATCCTCAGTCTCCTCAGACCGTGGAATTCAAAGAGAAAATCACAAAAGAACTGGTCGACATTCGAGACGACGGGTCCATTGTGCTCAATATGGATTATTTCGAATACGCGACCGGATTGAAGATGGTCAACGAAGCCCGGTGGGAGCGGCTTTTCGGAGTCGCACGCCGGGAACCGGAGTCTGATGTTTCCCAGATCTATATGGATTTGGCGTTGGCGATTCAACAGGTGACGGAAGACATCGTTCTTCGCCTCGCGTGTACGGCGCGAAAGCTAAGTGGATGCAAGAACCTTGTACTTGCCGGCGGAGTGGCGCTGAATTGCGTAGCCAACGGAAAGCTCTTGCGGGCGAGAATCTTCGACGACATCTGGATCCAGCCTGCGGCCGGAGATGCGGGCGGAGCCGTTGGGGCAGCTTATACGGTCTGGCATATCCGCGACGGTGTCGAGAGAGAGATGAACGCACGCGGGGACGCAACCAGAGGTTCCTTTCTGGGGCCGGAGTTTTCGGACGGTGAGATTCTCCGCTCCCTGCAAAAATACGACGCTAAGGCTCACTACTGTGAAGACTTCCAGAACCTCGCGACCGATGTCGCCGCGAAACTCGCGGAAGGCAACGTAGTCGGCTGGTTCCAGGGGCGCATGGAGTTCGGGCCCCGCGCCTTGGGAGCCCGGAGCATCCTGGGGGATGCAAGAAATCCGGAAATGCAGAGGAAGCTAAACCTCAAAATAAAGTACCGTGAAGGTTTCCGGCCGTTCGCACCCTCGGTCCTGGAGGAGGACATCGGAGAATATTTTGATCTCGACCGGCCGTCTCCTTATATGCTCCTGGTGGCGCCCATCCGCGAGGACCGGAAAATCCCGCTCCCCGAAGGCTACTGCGAGTGGCCTCTCTACGAACGGCTGTACTTCCTGCGGTCCGATCTGCCGGCGATTACTCATATCGACTATTCGGCGCGCATACAAAGCGTCAGCAAAGACACGAATCCACGTTATTGGAATCTGATCAACGAGTTCAAGAAACTGACCGGCTACGGTGTGATCGTTAATACAAGTTTCAACGTTCGCGGGGAGCCGATTGTCTGTACGCCTGACGACGCGTACCGATGTTTTATGAGGACTGAGATGGATTACCTGGTTATGGGAAACTATCTGCTCGACAAGAAAGAGCAGCCGAAGCTGGAAGAACACGGCGATTGGCGGAGCGAATTCAAGCCCGACTAGACGCCTGAGACGCAAGTTATCGATACATGACGCTCGAGGACGTTACTCATATGCGGATCCCGCCGGGGATGGTCAAACCAAAAGATATGGATACAGTCGCCAAGATGTTCGCCACGGCGGCGCGGGTGGGCAAAGCGCGGAAGTAGGTAGCTGTAGGTCATTCATGCAACCTGCGGGCTATCCAGATTCGACGGCAAACCTTTGGTTCCAAATGCTGTTCAGCCGCTGCAGGCCAGCCATGTGAGATTGCTCACGCGCTTCAGTGACAAATCTCACTGACTTTCCGGTTGTTCTAAGCTACCGTACTGCCTGCAGTGGGTAAGGGGTTCTTTACTAGGCTCGTTCGTCCAATCGCTGGTGTGTACTTGCCGCCTTCGCGGTAATTACGTTTCCTGTCGAATCCCCCGGACACAGTCCAACAACCCTTCCAAGCGGCTTCGTTGTTTCCCCCGTTCTGAAACAGAAGGTGTAGGTGTGCCGGCGCGCCGTCAGGCTTAACTGACGGCGAACCATAGCAGTTCACCGAGTGCCATCTCAGTTTATTTTGCTTCATAAAAAACGTTCAAAAAAACTCTTTGGAGGTAAGAACGATCATGAACCATTCTGTACCTGACTGCGATGTAGCTATTATTGGGGGCGGACCAGCCGGTTCCAGTATGGCGTCCTATCTCGCCAAGGCCGGACTCAAGTGCATCCTGTTCGAAGGCGAAAATTTCCCCCGCGAGCATGTGGGCGAATCTCTGGTACCGGCAACAACCCGCATTCTGCGCGACATCGGATTTCTCGAAAAGATGGACCAGGCTGGCTTTCCCCGCAAGTACGGAGCCGCCTGGACTGCAGCCGCGGGCAACCCCGCCTACACCCACAGCTTCCACGACATGGACTTCGACGGATTACACGCCAACTCCGGCGCAGAGATTCGCTTCGAAGAACGCGAGCAAGATACCGGCCAGAAGTACACCTGGCACGTGGATCGCGCCAAGTTCGACCTGCTCCTGCTGCAACATGCCAACAAGTTGGGTGCGGAAGTGTACCAGGGCGTGCACGTCGACGGCGTGGATTTCAATGCCGATCCCGGCTTCGCCTCGGTGAAGTACCACCTCGGCAAGAAGGAAATGAGCACCAGCTGCAGGATCGCTGTCGATGCCAGCGGCCGCAACACTCTGATCGGAAATCAGAAAAAGTGGAAAACCCAGGATCCAATGTTCAACCAGTACGCCATCCACACTTGGTTTGAGAACTACAATCGCACCGCGATGGCCTACAAGGAAGGGATGAACAATTATATTTTCATCCATTTCCTGCCCATCTCGAACACCTGGGTCTGGCAGATTCCGATCACGGAAACGGTGACCAGTGTGGGTGTGGTCACGCAGAAAGAAAACTTCATCGGCAGCAAGCAGGACCGTGAGCAGTTCTTCTGGAACTCGATCAAGACCCGTCCCGAATTCTATGAAGCATTGCAGAAGGGCACGCAGATGCGTCCCTTCAAGCATGAGGGCGATTACAGCTATGCCATGAAGCAGGTCGCCGACGACCGGCTCATCATGATTGGCGACGCGGCCCGCTTCGTCGATCCAATTTTCTCCACCGGCGTCGGCATCGCCTTCACCTGCTCGAGACTCGGCCAGGCGGACATTCTGCAGGCCTTCGAGACCGGCGACTTCAAGCGCAGCGCCTTCCAAAATTACGAAATCCAGCTGAAGCGCGGCGTGAAGAACTGGTACAACTTCATCCGCGTGTACTACCGTTTGAACGTGCTGTTTACGGCCTTCGTCGGTGACCCGCGCTATCGCGTCGACGTCATCAAGTTGCTGCAAGGCGACGTGTACGACGAGGAGGAGCCAGCCGTTCTGACCCGCATGCGCAACCTTGTGAGCGCCGTGGAAAACAATCAGAACCACGTGTGGCACAGCCTGCTGGGCAACCTGACCTCCAATCACTTCGCCGAAGTCGGCGAGGCGATGGCGTAACCGTGTTCTTGCAGTAACGCAGCTGTGCCGCCGGGGGGGAGGCATGGCTGCGAGAGTTAACCCTCCCCAAGGGAAACCTCATTCGCAATATCCTGGCAGTCCCGTCGCTTCCGAAGCGGCGGGGCTGCAAGCTCTCTTTTGGAGGCTTTCATGTCAACCGAGGTTGGCCATGCCAGCGCGCCTTTGAAATCCAGCCCTCCTCTTAGCTTGTACCGCCTGCTCGATCCCGAGGTTCTGGCTAATCCTTATCCTTTATACGCACGCCTGCGCCGCGAGCAGCCCGTGCTTTGGGACCCTTATCTTCACGCCTGGGTGGTCACGCGCTACGACGACGTAGTGCGAGTGCTGCGCGACTTTTCATCGGTACGAACCCCGAAGCCCGAACAGCTCGTCGAACTTGGCCTCGCCCACTTGAGTCCGATCGCCGAAGTGTTGGTGAAGCTAATGCTCTTTATGGACGGGCAGAGCCATGCCCGCCTGCGCGGCCTTTGCTCGCAGGCATTCACACCCGCCCGGGTTGAGCGCTTGCGCCATCATATTCAGAATATCGCCGACCGCTTGCTCGATCGAGTGCTCGCCTCCGGCGAAATGGAGATGATCGACGATTTTGCCGCTCCTCTGCCCTCGATCGTGACCGCCGAGTTCCTGGGAGTTCCCGTTACCGACCATCGCAAGCTGAAGATCTGGTCCGCTGACTTTGCCGAGCTCCTGGGAAACTTTCAGCACAATCCCGAACGAGCCGAGCGCGCCAGGAAAACACTGGACGAAATGGTGGAATACTTCCGCACTGCGATTCGCCGGCAAAAAGAATTCCCCACCGAAGGTCTGGTGAATTACTTAGTCAGTACGGAGATGGACGGAGACAAATTTACCGAGGACGAGTTGATTCCCAACTTAATTGCGACCATGGTCGGCGGCCAGGAAACCACCATGAACCTCATTGCCAACGGCACCCTCACGCTCTTGCGCCAACCCGAGGTGCTGGAAGACATGCGCGCGCATCCCGAACTGGTTCCCAGCGCCGTCGAGGAACTTCTGCGCTACGAGAGTCCGAGCCAGCACACCGCTCGCCTGGCTCCGGAAGACGTCGAACTGGGCGGAAAGCACATCCAGAAGCGCCAGGCGGTGATGGCCGTGATGGGCGCGGCCAACCGTGATCCAGAACGATTCACCGATCCCGACCGCCTCGACATTCGCCGGCTTGACAACAAGCACGTCGCCTTCGGCTTTGGCGCTCACTTCTGCTTCGGCGCGCCCCTAGCCCGGATCGAGGCACAAGTGGCTTTTGCCACGCTTCTGCGCCGCCTCCACCACCTGAAGCTGAAGCCCGGCCCTGTAGAATGGCGGAATAACCTCGGGCTGCGCGGGCTGACGGCTTTGCACTTAAGCTTTGATGCCTCTCAGGAAAAGCGTAGCCTGCATCCCGATTGATGCTGAGCCGCCGCCCAACTCCGATACTCACCTTGGTTTTCCTGGCTTTCGCCTTCCGAGGTTCGTCCGCGCAGACGCCGCAAGTCGATGGAGTCGTCCGCGATGCCAGCGGCGCTGTGGTAGCGAAGGCGACGGTCAACTTCCGTAGCAGTTCTATGCGCGCGACCGTCGTCACCGGCGATCACGGCCAGTTCTCCTTTTCTCATGTGCCGAGTGCGACCGCAACCGTCGAGGTAATCGCAGAGGGATTCGCCGTCGCGCGTCGATCTTTCACGGTGCAAGCGAACCAGACCACGTACCTCGAGATCGTCCTGCAACCTTCATCCGCGAGCGCGCAAGTCACCGTTTCCGCCGCCCACACCGAGGTTCGCTTATCGGAAACTCCGGGTAGCACCATTCTGCTCTCCACCTCCGACCTTGAAGCCACCCCCGCCTTGCGGGTCGACGACGTGCTCCGCCAGGTTCCTGGCTTCTCGCTCTTTCGACGCTCCAGCAGCCGTACCGCGAATGCTTCCAATCAAGGCGTTTCGCTGCGTGGCCTGGGAGGCACCGCCGCCAGCCGCGCTTTAGTCCTTGAGGACGGCATCTCTCTGGTGGATGCTTTCGGGGGCTGGGTTTACTGGGACCGCGTTCCACCTGCCGCGCTCTCTACCGTGGAAGTATTCCGCGGCGGTGCCTCAAATCTTTATGGCAGCGACGCCCTCGGCGGGGTCATTCAGTTCATCACGCGCCAGCCCCTGGCCCCCGCATTCCGCCTTGAGACTTCGTACGGCAACGAGCGCACACCCGATCTCACTTTCTGGACTGGAACTCGTACCGGCCCGTGGGATATCTCCATAGCATCGGACATGTTCCGTACCGACGGCTTTATCATCGTTCCCCTTTCGCTTCGCGGCAGCATCGATACCCCCGCCAATTCCGAAGACGCGACAGTCGAGCTCAACCTTGGCCACCAACTTGGCAGCCAGGGAAGAGTCTTCGGCCGAGGCAGCTTCCTCACTGAGTTCCGCAACAACGGCACGCCTATCGAAACCAATGACACGCGTCTCGGCGAAGGTGCTCTCGGCCTCGACCGCCAATTCGGCAGCCAGGACTCACTCAGCCTGCGCACCTATGGCTTAGTGCAGGGCTACAACCAGGCATTCTCCGCCGTCGCCGCCGATCGTAACAGCGAATCGCTCACCGACCTGCAGCACGTCCCCGAACAAGTCGCGGGCGGCGGTGCGCAGTGGAACCACCTTCTCGGCAAGACCCAGACCCTGATCGCGGGCGCGGACCTCATGGAAGTCATGGGGGCCAGCGATGACCAATCTTATTTCTCCGGCGCGAACACTCGAGACAATGCCAGTGGGGGACGGCAACGCATTCTGGGGTTGTTCGGCGAAGACATTCTGCGCTTCCGCCAGAAGTGGACCATCATTCTGGACGGCCGCATCGATGATTGGAGCAACTTCAACGCCAGTTCCATCTGCACCCCGGTTACGGCTTCGTGTTCTTCCTCACCCAGCGTGCTCTATCCCACCCGCAGCGACCTTGCCTTTGATCCCCGTCTTTCGGTGTTGCGCTCTCTGAACAGCCATATTTCGCTCACCGGCTCCATCTACCGCGCCTTTCGCGCGCCCACTCTGAATGAGCTCTACCGCACCTTTCGCGTGGGCGACGTCCTTACCTACAACAATCCTTCTCTCAACGCCGAGCGCTTGACCGGTGGCGAGGCGGGAGTCAACCTCACAGGATGGCAGCGTAAACTCGACTTGCGCGGGACTTTCTTCTGGAGCGACATCGTCAATCCCGTCCAGAACGTCACCCTTTCCCAGACTTCATCGCTAATCACGCGCGAAAAAGAAAACCTCGGCCGCACTCGTTCGCGGGGCGTAGAACTCGATGCTGCCGCGCACATCAATCCCTACATTCAGCTTTCGGCCGGTTATGAGTTTACCGGCGCCACCGTGGTCAACTATCCCACTCCCGCCGGCGGTGTGTCTCTCGTGGGCCTCGAAGTCGCGCAGGTCCCGCGCAACCTATTCACCTGGGAAGCTCGCTACTGGAATCCCCGGCGGCTGCTGTTCAGTCTCCAGGGACGTTTCGTTGGCAAGCAGTTCGATGACGACCAGAACATGTTTCCCCTCGATCGCTTCTACACCATGGATCTTCAAGTTGGCCGCGCCATTACGCGGAAGGTTGAACTGTTTGCCGCTGCCGAGAATTTGACCGACACGCGTTATCAGGTGGCGCGCACTCCCATCGTCAATATAGGACCGCCAATCCTATTTCGTGTCGGGCTTCGTCTAATCTCTGGCCGGCGAAGGATGTGCCGCCCACTTCGCAAAGGCCCTGTCATCCCGACCGAAGCTTCCTGACCGAAGGGAGGGAAGCGCAGTGGAGGGACCTGCTGTCGTCTCCATTTCGCTCTCTGTAGAACGGGCGGAATTTCTGTCTTTATCTCGACTGAAGACAAGCAGTGGGCCGCCGATGAAGTAGAAACGGCGCAACCCCGGCAAGTGATCGCCATCACTGCAAGACGCTTCTCCATAGTGTGTTCTCGTATCTAGGAGAACCACGTCATGGCGAAGACCATCATTGAGCCTTTCCGCATCAAAAGCGTTGAGCCCATCCGCTGGACCACCCGCGCCGAACGCGAAGAGCTCTTACGCGCCGCTTCTTACAATTTGTTCCTGCTGCCCGCCGACGATGTTCTGATCGATCTTCTTACCGACTCCGGCACCGGCGCCATGTCCACGCACCAGTGGGCCGCGATCATGGAAGGCGACGAGAGCTACGCCGGCAGCCGCAGCTTCGATCGCTTCCGCGACTCCATCCGCAAGATCTTTGGCTACCGTCACGTGATCCCCACCCATCAGGGCCGCGCCGCCGAGCGCATTCTTTTTGGCGTAATGTGCAAGCCCGGCCACGTCGTCCCCAACAACACGCACTTCGATACCACGCGCGCCAACATCGAATTCGTCGGCGCCGAGGCCGTCGATCTCGTCATCGCGGAAGGCAAGCAGCCCAGCCTGATTCATCCCTTCAAAGGCAACATGGACGTCCCCGCTCTCGAAAGTCTGATCCAGCGCGTAGGCCGCGAGCGCATCCCCCTGGTGATGCTGACCGTCACCAATAACTCCGGCGGAGGCCAGCCCGTTTCCATGCAGAATGTCCGCGAAGTAAGCCAGGTCTGCCGCCGCCACAAAATTCCTCTCTATTTCGACGCCTGCCGCTTTGCCGAGAACGCCTACTTCATCAAGCTGCGCGAGCCCGGATACGAGCGCAAAACTCCCCTTGAAATCGCGCAGGAAATGTTCAGCTACGGAGACGGCTGCACCATGTCGGCCAAGAAAGATGGCATGGCCAACATCGGCGGATTTCTCTGCACCAACGACGACATTCTCGCCCAGCAGGAAAAAGATCTCCTGATCCTGACCGAAGGCTACCCTACCTATGGAGGCCTCGCCGGCCGCGACCTTGAAGCCATCGCCGTCGGCCTGCAGGAAGCCCTGCAGGAGGACTACTTGCGCTATCGCATCGCGTCCACGGCGTATCTCGGCAACCACATCGCGGAACAAGGTGTCCCCATCGTGCAGCCGCCCGGAGGCCACGCCGTCTATCTCGACGCCCGCGCTTTTCTTCCCCACATTCCCGTCGAAGAATTTCCCGGCGTAGCGCTGGCCGCCGAACTCTATCTCGCCGGTGGAATCCGCTCGGTAGAAATCGGCTCCCTCATGTTTGGCGCAGCCGCGAAAATGGACTTAGTCCGTCTCGCCATCCCCCGCCGCGTCTACACCCAGAGTCACATCGACTATGTCGTCGAAGTCATCCTCGAAGTCTGGCGTAACCGCAAAAATATCCGCGGCCTGAAGCTAACCTATGAAGCCCCATTCTTGCGTCACTTCACCGCGCGCCTGGAACCCGTGGATCAGCCCGTCGCACAAACTGTGTGAGCGGCGAGAGCAGCGCGTCCGCAGCTTACGAACATTTTCTTGCGCCGCGAAAAACATTTTCGAAAGGATTTTTCATGAAACTCCTGGTGGTTGGCTCCGGCATGATGGGTTCGGCGGCGGCGTTCGATATGGCGCGCACGCCTCAGGTTGATTCGGTTACGCTGGCCGATACTGATAGCAAGCGCGCGCAGGAAGTGGCGGCGCGGGTAAATCGAATTACGGGCTGCAAGAAAGTGCGCGCTGTGGCTCTCGACGCCGGCAACCAGCGAGCTGCAGCCAGGCTGATGCGCGGGCACGACGCCGCGCTTTCTGCCGTGCCTTACTTTCTGAATCTTGGACTGGCGCGTGCCGCGCTGGACGCGCGTTGTCATTTCGCCGATCTCGGCGGCAACAACACCGTAGTACGCCAGGAACTGGCACTTTCCAAACAGGCCGAGAAGCGGGGAGTGGCTCTGGCCCCCGATTGCGGGCTCTCTCCCGGCATGGCATCGATTCTTGGCGGTGAGTTGGTACGCCGGCTGGGCGGCCGCGCCGATGCGCTGCGGCTTTACGTCGGAGGATTGCCCGAGCGGCCCACCCCGCCATTTCACTACCAACTTGTATTTTCCGTCGAGGGACTCATCAACGAATATGTGGAACCGGCGCGCATTCTGCGCCGGGGCAAAATGACCACGGTCGATCCTCTGACCGAGCCCGAAGAATTTCACCTCGCCGGTTTCCCGCCCTTGATGGCCTTCCAGACCTCCGGTGGCACTTCCACATTGCCCGAGACGTTTGAAGGAAGAGTCGGCGAGTGCTTCGAAAAAACGCTGCGCTATCCGGGTCACTATGATCTGCTTTGCGAGCTCAAGGAGCTGGGCTTGTTCTCCGGCGAAAAGATGAAAATCGGCAAGGCGGAGATCGCTCCTCGGGCCATGATGGCGAAGATTTTCGAGGGCAAGTTCGCCTCCAAAGGCCCTGACGTCTGCATCATGCGGCTCGAAGCGCACGAGTCCGTGCATCGCGCCGGGGTGCGTGGATTGCTGGGCGCGCAATTGAAAGGCCGCGTGGCCTCTTTTACCATGGTCGACCACTACGATCCCAAAACCGATATGAGCGCCATGATGCGCACCACTGCGTTTCCAGCATCGATTGTGGTGCAGATGCTGGTCTCGGGGGCGATCACCAAGCGCGGTGCAGTTCTGCAGGAACGCGATGTCCCAGCCGATTTGTTTCTGGAGGAAGTGAAGAAGCGCGGGATCAAGATCGACTACGCGCTCGACTGAGCGACAGGCAGCTCTCTTGGCGTGTGCGGTTTGGTCTTAAAGTCAACGGCGTCATCCCGAGCGCAGCCGTTTTTCAGGCGTAGCGAGGAGCCTGCCCTGAGCGGAGTCGAAGGGATCTCCCGCTGATCCGGCATGGCGCATAAGCCAATCTGAGCCACTGCCTAACCCCCCCCGGACCCCGCATCCCGCCGCATTTCGTAGTAATCTAACCAAGCATGGCGGCTGCAAAAATCCTCATTGTCGATGACGAACGCCTCGTCCGCTGGTCCCTTCGTCAGAAGTGCGAAGAGTGGGGATACCACGTCATCGAGGCCGAATCCGGCGAGCCCGGCATCAAACTGGCCCAACGCGATTCCCCCGACCTCATCCTGCTCGACGTTCGCATGCCCGACCTCACCGGCCTCGAGGTCCTCGATCAATTAAAGAAGAGTGGAGACTGCCCGGCGGTCATCATGATCACCGCCGATCCTCAGCTCGACGATGTCAAAGCAGCGCTCAAACTCGGCGCCTACGACTTCATCGGCAAGC
>Ga0224555_1003962_pt1 | contig 14312 bp, 15 predicted proteins | sample 714S23034metaG_FD_180687 | JGI IMG/M metagenome (GOLD analysis project Ga0224555, IMG submission 180687) | Peat soil microbial communities from Stordalen Mire, Sweden - 717 S2 30-34 | ecosystem: Environmental > Terrestrial > Soil > Wetlands > Peat | place: Sweden: Norrbotten County, Stordalen...
ATGGTGCTGGTGCCGGTCACCATCACCGATCCATTAAACCGGCTTGTGACCGGCCTCGACCGCGAGAACTTCAACCTTTTCGAAGGCAAAGACCAGCAGGAGATCAAGACTTTCTCCAGCGAAGACGCTCCGGTTTCGATCGGCGTGATCTTTGACATGAGCGGCAGCATGAGCAGCAAGATCGAGCGCGCCCGCGAGGCGGTGGTCGAGTTTTTCAAGACCGCCAACCCGCAGGACGAGTTCTTCATGATCACCTTCGCCGATAAGCCGGAGGAGATTGCCGATTTCACCAGTTCGGTCGATGACATTCAGGGGCGGCTTGTCTATGCGATGCCCAGGGGCCGGACGGCGCTGCTGGATGCGATTTACCTCGGCGTCACCAAAATGCGGCAGGCCAAGTATCCGAAGAAGGCTCTGCTGATCATCTCCGACGGCGGCGACAACCACAGCCGCTATACCGAAGGCGAGATCCGTTCCATGGTCAGAGAGGCCGACATTCTCATCTACGCTATCGGCATCTACGATCATTATTTCCCGACCGAAGAAGAGCGGCTCGGGCCCAGCCTGCTCAGCGAAGTCACCGAACTGACCGGTGGGCGGGCTTTTACCATTGATAACCCGAACGACCTGGCGGACGTTTCCACAAAAATCGGCATCGAGTTGCGCAACCAATATGTCATCGGATACCGTCCAAAGAATCCAGTGCGCGATGGCAAATGGCGTAAAATAAAAGTGAAACTCTTGCCGCCAAAAGGATTGCCGCCGCTCCGGGTCTACGCCAAGACGGGTTACTATGCGCCGACGGAATAATGTTTCTCTGCTGATTGTTTTTCTGCTGATTTTCTTTCTCTCGACAACGCTGTTCTTGGCTAATTCTCAAGCGCAAGCGGGAGCCGCGAACCAGTCGCCTGCGGCCCCGGCTGCGAGTTCGCAATCGCCCACACCGGCGCAGTCCCCATCCGCGGCCCAATCGGCACCTGCCGGCGCCGCGCCTCCACCAGCCTCTGCGGGGCAGGTCGTCACTCCGAGTGTTTCTCCGAATGCGGGTCAGTATCCGGATGCCTCCGACAACGGCGTCTTTGTTTTCCGCAAGCAGGTCGATGAAGTCGTGCTGCATGCCACGGTCATCGACGACAAGCAACGCATCGTCACCACCCTCGTTAAGGACGATTTCAACGTCTACGAGGATGGACATCCCCAAACCATCACCTCATTCCGCCACGAAGACATCCCGGTCGCCATGGGCATCGTCGTCGATAACTCCGGTTCCATGCGCGAGAAGCGGCAAAAGGTGAACGCCGCCGCCCTGAACCTGGTGCGCGCTTCCAATGCAAACGACGAGGTGTTCATCGTCAACTTCAACGACGAGTATTACCTTGACCAGGATTTCACCTCCAGCATCAAGAAGCTGCAAGAAGGGCTGGAGAAGATCGAGACTCGCGGCGGAACGGCCCTCTACGATGCGGTCGTCGCCTCCGCCGACCACTTGAAAAAGGACGCGAAGCTCGAAAAGAAAGTTATTTTTGTAGTTACCGACGGAGACGACAACGAGAGCGCCGAAACTCTTGAGCAGGCGGTGCGGCGTCTGCAGGCCGACGGCGGACCGACGGTTTACGCTATTGGCATCCTGGAGAAGGAAGAGCATCCGAAGCACGCCAAACGTGCCCTGCAAATCATGTCCGAGAGAACCGGGGGCATCGCTTTCTTCCCCCAAACGCTGGACGAAGTTGACGCCATCAGCCGCGCCGTGGCCCACGACATTCGCACCCAGTACACGATTGGATACAAACCGACCACGCCGAAAACCCAGGGCGGCTATCGTCAAGTGAAAGTGGACGCCCGTTCGCGCAGCCACGGCAAACTCACCGTCCGCACGAAAAGCGGCTATTATGCCGGAACCGAACCCGCTTCCGGGGCGCAGTAGAGGGAATTTTGTAATTTGGCAATCTTGTAATTTGGTAATTTGGAATCCGGCTTTTGCTCGGTGCAAGCGCCGCAGCCGTCTTAAATTCAAAATAGATTACCAAGTTACCAAATTGCAAAATTACAAACTCCCCGCATTGACGCTCCCCCTTCCCGTTCCTTACTCTGTAGAGTGCCGACAATGACCTCAAACTCGCGCCTGCGCGTTAGCGACGATATCTCGAAGCTCGTCGGCGAAACGCCGATGCTGCACATGAAGAAGCTGGCCCCTCCGGGATCGGCCGACATTTTCGCCAAGCTCGAATACCTGAACCCCGGCGGCAGCGTGAAAGATCGCGCCGCCATTGGCTTGATCGAGCGCGCCGAGCGCGAAGGCAAGCTGAAACCGGGGGGCACCGTGATCGAAGCTACCGCCGGAAACACCGGCATCGGCCTGGCGCTGATCGGCGTGACTCGCGGGTACAAGGTGCGGCTTTTTATCCCGGAAAAATTTTCGGAGGAAAAGGCCATCATCATGCGAGCCCTCGGCGCCGAGGTGACTCGCACTCCGGAAGCCGAGGGCATGCAAGGCGCCATCCGGCGCGCGAAGGACCTGTTGGCAAGCGACCCCTCGGCCTTCCTGGCCGCGCAGTTCGACAACCCCGCCAACACCGACTACCACTACGAGACTACCGCCCGCGAGATCTTTGAACAGATGGAGGGGCGCGTCGACGCCATCGCGATCGGCTGCGGAACAGCGGGAACCTTTTCTGGAGTTGCTCGTTTTCTGAAAGAGCGGCTGGCGAAAGTGCACGCCGTGGCGGTGGAGACCCAAGGCTCGATCCTGGGTGGAGGAAAGCCCGGTCCACACAAGGTGGAAGGCATCGGCAACAATTTTATTCCTGGAAATTTTGACCGTTCGGTTTGCGACGAAGTGATGATGGTGACCGATGACCAGGCCTTTGGCATGGTGAAAGAGCTTGCCGCCCGCGAAGGCGTGCTCGGAGGCTCAAGCTCCGGCGCCAACGTGTATGCGGCGGTTGAAATTGCGAAGCGGCTTGGGGCAGGGAAGCGCGTAGTGACGCTGATTCCCGACTCGGCCGAACGCTATCTGTCGAAGAAAATTTTCGAAGGCGGGGTATAAGAAGACGCTGTTCGCTGTTCGCCTTTCGCTCGCGAAAAGCGAATAGCGAACCGCGACGGGCGAACCCAGGAGAAATCTTTGACCACTAAGCCATCGGGCTTCGCAACCCGCGCCATCCACGCCGGCCAGGAGCCCGATCCCGCTACCGGTGCTGTCACTGTCCCCATCTACGCGACTTCCACTTACGTTCAAGAAGAAATTGGCAAGCACAAAGGTTACGAATACTCGCGCGTATCGAATCCCACCCGCGACCGGCTGGAGACGAACCTGGCGGCGCTCGAAGGCGGCATCGCTGCGAAGGTGTTCGCCAGCGGGATGGCGGCGATCAACGCCGTCGCTTCCATGCTCAAAGCCGGAGACCACATCGTTGCCGGCCACAATCTGTACGGGGGGACGCCGCGCCTGTTCAATCAGGTCCTCGCCAACTTTGGCCTTACATTCACGTACGTCGATACATCCGACCTCAGCAACGTTGAGCATGCATTCCAGAAGAACACCCGGCTGGTGTTTCTGGAGACGCCGACTAACCCTCTTATGGAGATCTGCGACCTTCGCGCCATCAGCGAACTCAGCCACCGGCACGGCGTTGAGGTCGCGGTCGACAACACTTTCATGTCGCCATATTTTCAGCGTCCGATCGAATTCGGCGCCGACATGGTCGTCCACTCCACTACGAAGTTTCTCAACGGACACAGCGACGGGCTGGGAGGCGTCGTAGTCTGCACCAAACCCGAGCAGGCCGAAAAGCTCGCCTTTCTTCAGAAATGCGCCGGCGCCATCCTGTCGCCCTTCGAGTGCTGGCTGATCCTGCGCGGCGTCAAGACTTTGGCCGTGCGCATGGAACAGCACGACCGGAGCGGGCGCAAGGTCGCGGACTATCTTTCGAAACACAAGAAGGTGCAGAAGGTTTTCTATCCAGGATTGGCCGAACATCCGCAGCACGAATTGGCCAAGCGGCAAATGTCCGGCTTCGGATCGATGATCGCGTTCGAAACTGGATCGCTCGCGAACGCCAACAATATGCTGCGCAAGGTGCGCGTCTGTTCCCTGGCCGAGTCCCTGGGCGGAGTCGAAACCCTGATTTCGCATCCCGCTACCATGACGCACGCAGCCGTCGGCGAAGAAGGACGGCGCAAAATCGGCATCACCGACGGACTGGTCCGCATTTCCGTCGGTATCGAGGATGTGGAAGACATCCTCGCCGATCTCGACCAGGCGCTGGCCGGGATCTAGCGCGCTCGTGGAGGGACGGGCGTCTCGCCCGTCCAGCCGGGCGGGGACGCCCGGCTCTCCACCTTCAGCGCACCGACTCCCCAATCCACTCCAGGTACGCCGCGCTGCCATCTTCAATGGCAACCTCGATACACTCGGGAAGTTCGTAGGAATGCAGCTCACTCAAAGCCTCGCGCACGCGATCGAAAGCGTCTATCGTCGTCTTGATTACGAGCAGCCACTCCGTTGCCGTCTCGATCTCGCCTTGCCAGCGATATACCGATTCAATCTGAGGAGCGATGTTGACGCACGCTGCCAGTTGCCGCTCCACCAGCGCGTGGGCGACGCTCCGGGCTTCTTCGAGCGAACCGCAAGTCGTGAGAACGAGCCTTTTGTCGGTCATATAAAATCGAAGATTCCAGTTTCAGGTTGGAAGTTTCACTGGAAGCATACGAGGCAGCCGATGGCAACGCAAATCAAGTTTGGCACATCTGGATGGCGGGCCGTGATGGCCGAGGAATTTACGTTTGCCAATGTCCACCGGGCCGTGCACGGCATTGCGCGCTACGTGTCGGCGCAGAAATCGAAGGGAGCAAAAGTCAAAGTTATTGTTGGCCGTGATCCGCGTTTTCTGGGCGAAACTTTTTGCGCCATGGCCTCCGACATTCTGTCCAGCTACGGCATGACGCCGCTGCTCATCGCCGAGCCTGCGCCCACTCCCGCCATTTCCTACGCTGTGATCCAGTCGAAAGCAGACGGCGCCATCAACTTCACCGCTTGGAACAACCCGCCGGATTACAACGGCATCAAGTTCTCGACGGCCGATGGCGCGCCCGCGCTCCCCGAAGTTACGCAAGCCATCGAATCCGAAATCGCAGCCTTCGACCGGAATCCGCAGACTCCGCACAGAACAAAAGCTGAGTCACAATCCCAATCCGAATCACAATCCCAAACCATCGACCCGCGCCGCATGTATCTCTCGCGGCTGCGCGAAATTGTCGATCTCGACGTGATCAGGAAAGCCGGGGTCAAGATTGCGTTCGATCCCATGTGGGGCGCTGCTCGCGGCTATTCTGACGCGTTCCTGCGCGAGGCCGGCGTAACCGTGGCCACCATCCACGACACTCGCGATGTGCTCTTCGGAGGCCATGCCCCCGAGCCCGACGATCACCTGCTCGAGGACCTGCGTCAGAAGATGCGCGAAATCGGCGCGGCTATTGGCATCGCGACCGATGGCGATGCCGATCGCTTTGGGATTGTCGACGAGAACGGCACGTTCCTCCAACCCAACTACATCATCGCGCTGCTGTTTGATTATCTGGTTGAAACGCGCGGCTGGAGAAACGGAGTCGGCAAATCCGTCGCCACTACCAACCTGATCAATGCGCTTGCCGAAAAACACAAGATCGAGCTCTACGAAACTCCGGTTGGCTTCAAGTACATTGGCGAACTGATCAAACAGGACAAGATCCTCATCGGCGGTGAAGAAAGCGCCGGGCTCTCCATCCGCAAACACGTCCCGGAGAGAGATGGCGTGCTCGCCGGCCTTCTCTGCTGTGAGATGGTGGCGCGCCGTGGCAAGTCGCTGGAAAAGCAATTGGAAGAAGTATTTGCCGAAGTTGGTTCCTTCTATCCTTTAAGGGAGAACTTCAGCTTGACGCCGGAAGTGAAAGAGAAGTTTACTGAGAAGTTACGGGGCGATCCGAGCGAGTTCTATGGCATCAAAGTTGCCCAAGCGGTGAGGATCGACGGACTCAAACTGGTGCTCGCCGACGGATCGTGGGTTTGCTACCGGCTCTCGGGCACGGAGCCAGTGGTGCGCGTATATAGCGAAGCGCGCAGCCGGGAAGGCCTGGCAAAGTTGAGTAGGGCAGCGAAAGCATGGATCTTCGACTAGGACCACCGTCGCGAGTGCGCATTCTTCCCCGTCCGGAGGAAGGGCTGCGCGCGGTCATTGATCAGGCGATGGGTCAGGTCAAGGAACAAGCGAAGGATCAGGCTCCGCGGGCGGAGGCGGTGGCGGCGCGCTGGGTGGAACGCACGCGCCCGTTCTGGTCGTGGTTTGCAGTGGAGTGGCGTCGTCTGGGAACCGCGGCCGCCGTCCTGCTTATTGCTGGATTACTGCTGCACGCCATGTTTGGAGCCAACGGCATGGTCGTCTATCGTCAGAAGCGCACCGAGATGCAAGCGCTGCAGAGTGAGGCCGAGCGCCTGCAGAAGGAAAACAGTCAGTACGCCGACCAGATCAAATCGCTCAAGTCCGATCCCGCCGCCATCGAGAAAGAAGCCCGCGAGCAGCTGCATTACACTCGCCGTGGAGAAGTTGTTTACGTCGCTCCCGATCCTCCGCCGAAGCCACCCACCGGCCGCGCCAAGAATGGCAGGTGAGCTGCGAGCTGCGAGCTGCGAGCGAATCATGTGGCCCGCAGCTCGTAGCTCGCGGCAGCCCAGCCTCGGCTCCTTCTGTGATAGAGTGCAGAGATCGCATCACGTGTGGGAACCAATCTAAGGTGGGAACTAAATCTACAAGGAGGGTGACATGCGGAAACTTCTCTTGTTGTTACTTGCCGGCGCGCTGATTGTGTCGGTTGCCTCGGTGTCATTTGCCAGCGATGTCCAGACCGTGAACGGCTGGGTTAGCAACTCCAAGTGTGGCGCCAAGGACGCCAACGCGGACGGGGCCGCATGCACGAAAAAGTGCATCGCAGCCGGCGCCAGCCCGGTCGTCGTTACTGACAGCGATCAGAGGGTTCTGGCGGTGGACAATCCCGATGCTCTGAAGGGTCACTATGGACATCACGTTGCCGTGACCGGGCACATCGACGGCGACAAGATCCACGTTGACAGCCTGAAGATGCTTTAGGGCCAACAATTTCAACAGATGCAAAAAGGGCGGCCCATGCGGCCGCCCAATTGTTTTTCTGGTAGAGGTGTCACGCCCGTCCAGCCTAATTTCCAGTTGGAATCCAGAGTTGCCGCGACCCCAGGCCGAGGCCGAGCTGCGCTCGGCTTGGACGGGCGAGGGCGCCCGTCCCCACACGAACAGCGTCTACCGCACCACACCTTCCAGCGGCGAACTGGCCGTCGCATAGAGCTTCCGCGGCATTCGCCCCGCCATGTATGCCTGACGTCCCGCCAGTACCGCGTGCTTCATTGCTTCCGCCATCAGCACCGGTTCCTGGGCGCCGGCGATGCCGGTGTTCATCAGCACCGCGTCGTAGCCTAATTCCATGGCGATGGCCGCGTCGGAAGCTGTGCCCACGCCCGCATCCACAATCAATGGGACTCCCGTGATCAGCTCGCGCAGGATACGCAAGTTGGCGGTGTTCTGAATCCCCAGTCCGCTGCCGATCGGCGCGCCCAAAGGCATCACCGCTGACGCTCCCGCGTCCACCAGACGTTTGGCGAACACGATGTCGTCCGACGTATAGGCCAGCACGGTGAACCCCTCTTTCACCAGCACCGCTGTGGCTTCGAGCGTCGCTTGCACATCCGGATAGAGCGTGGCCTGGTCGCCAATCACTTCCAGCTTGATCCAGTCCGAAAGCCCAACCTCGCGCGCCAGCCGGGCCGTGCGGATGGTGTCGTCGGCGGTATAGCAGCCGGCTGTGTTCGGCAAAAGAAAATATTTCTTCAGGTCGATGTAATCGAGCAGAGATTCCTTGCTGCGGTCAAGATTCACCCGGCGCACGGCCACCGTCACCATGTCGGCGCCGCTTGCCTCGAGCGCGCGCGCGGTTTCCTGAAACGATTTATATTTCCCGGTCCCAACGATCAAGCGGGAACGGAACTGCCTGCCAGCGATAGTCAACGAGTCCGTCATGTCTTTATTGTAAAGGTTTTGGAATCGGCGGGCAGGAAGCATTTAAGAGGGTGGCAGCCATATTTCGTTGGGAGCGACGGGCGTCGCGCAAGCCTGCCCTGAGCGGAGTCGAAGGGTCCAGCCGGGCGGGGACGCCCGGCACTCCACCGGCTCACCTTCCATCTGTCTCCGCCTTCTCGTACATTTCATCGATCAACGCCCGGTATCGCGCCTCAATCCCCCGTCGCCGCACCTTGAAGGTATGGGTCAGCGTTCCATTCGTCTCCGAAAATTCCTCCGATACCAGCAGCACCCGTTTCAGTTTTTCGAAGCGCGCCAGGTTCTGGTTCAGCTCTTCGATGATGCCTTCATAGAGCGCCTGCACCTTGGCGTTCGCGACCAGTGTCTGTCGCGAAGTGAAGTCAACATGGTTCGCCCGCGCCCAATCTTCCAGCACCGGGAAGTGCGGCGCGATCAGCACGGCGGGAAACTTCCGCCGGTCGCCGAGCACCACCGCGGTTCCGATCAGCGGGTTCAGCTTCAGCGAATTCTCAAGCGGTTGCGGCGCGATGAACTTCCCGCCCGAAGTCTTGATCAGATCCTTCTTGCGATCCGTGATCGAAAGGTATCCCTCGCTGTCGAGGTGTCCAATGTCGCCCGTCTTGAACCAGCCGTCCACAAACGCGTCGTGCGTTTCCGCCGGACGATTCCAATAGCCCTTGAATACCGAGGGCCCGCGCACCAGCACCTCGCCGTCGTCTTCAATCCGCACTTCGACGTTCGCCAGAGGCTTGCCGACAGTTCCCAGTTTGTGCGTTCGGGGCGTGTTCACCGCGATCACCGGGGAAGTCTCCGTCAGCCCGTATCCCTCGTGGATGGGAATGCCGATATCGGCATACCACTCGGCCAATTCCCGGCCCAGCGGCGCGCCTCCGGAAATGAACTCCTCCGCCTTTCCACCCATCCCGGCGCGCACTTTGGAAAAGACCAGCCGGTCCGCAATTTTCCAGGAGAGCGCCGAAGGTTTGGTTCCGGCCAGAGTCTCTTCGCGGTGAGCGCGCCCGACCGCCAGCGCCCAGCGATAGATCGCGCTTTTCGGAAAGCCCGTAGCCTTGAGGATCACCTGTTGACGAATCTTCTCGTACACACGAGGCACACCAACAAAGATGGCGGGTTGCACTTCCGCCAAAGCCTGCGCCAGTTGCGCCAGATCAGGACAATACGCCAGCACCACTCCGCGGTAGAGCAGCGCGCAGTCGGCGTGCCGCGCCGTCACATGGGAAAGTGGCAGAAACGATATGCTCACCTGTTCTATTGTTCCGATGTCGAATCCATCCAGCGAATACGAGATATTCGACGCCAGGTTCCCGTGGGTCAGCATCGCTCCCTTCGGAGGTCCCGTCGTGCCTGAGGTGTAAATAATTGTGGCCAGGTCGTCGGGCCCGATCGACTGCGCGCGGGCGTCGAATTCCGTATCGAAGTCGCTCGGCCCTCGCAGCATCAGTCCCTGCATGTGGACCGCGTGCGCGGTTTCGACCGCGTCCATCACCAGGATCCGGTCCACCGGCGTGTGGCGCTGGATGGTCAACACCTTTTCCAGCTGGTGCTTCGAGGACACCGCGATGACGCGCACCCCGGCATCGTTGAGCACGAACGAAGTCTGGTCCGCGGTCTGGGTGGAATAAATCGGAACCGTGACTGCGCCGAGGGCCAGCGCGGCGAAATCGGTGATCATCCACTCCGGGCGATTTTCGCTGAGGATGGCGACGCGATCGCCTTTGCCAACACCCCAGGATTCAAGCGCGCGAGCCACGCTCACCACGCCGCGGTAAATCTCAGTGGAAGAGACTGGCATCCAGCCCTGGGCTCGTCTTTGCAGCATGACGCGGTCGCGGCGGTTTCTGCATACCGCCAAGAAAATGTCGTTTAGAGTCTGGAGGCCCGTCCGGTCCATTTAAGGTCCCGCACCATTGTACGCAGCCAATTGTACGTCCGCAGGAGAACCTCGGCACCTCTGCTCATGGAAGGATTGATAGTGGTGCAGTTTGAAACGAAGACCGCATGTGACGGGCGAGGTAATTGCCGCAAATGGTCAATATAGAACAGTTCCTCTTTCGGCTTCGCCTCAATATGGAAACGGGATACCCGCCTATCTAAGCAGATCGGCCCACCGGTGCCCTGCGGGCTCATGAAAGAGGGAATGAAAATGACCAGATTCGAAAGCTCCTACAAATTACCGATGTTTATGGCGTTATTATTCGCCGCTTTGCTTGCAGGCGGCGGAATCGGAAGGCTCTTTGCTGCCGTTGCCCCCGGTGTTACCGTTGCTCCCGGCACTCTTGTCGGGGCAGCTACAGAACCCACGGTGATTTCGTCAAGCCCAAGTGACAGCGCCACGAACGTACCGACCAGCACAAATAGCAGTAATAACGTTGTAACTGGCACCGTAGTGACCGCAACCTTCAGCCAGCCGATGGATCCGGCAACGATCAGTTCTTCCGAGGCGGGAAATTTGCTCACGTTCACGGTCAAGGAGACAACCGGAAACGACGTACCCGGTACCGTCGTCATGAATGAGGCGAATACTGCTGCGACCTTTACGCCAACCCTGTCCGCTCTCCACCCGAATACCAACTATACCGCCGCGGTTACGATGGCCGCGAAGAACGCAGCTGGAGTTGCAATGGCCAATCCCATTGAATGGACATTTACGACCGACGGCGTCGAGCGTACCGGACAGACACCGGTAAATCTCGGAAAGGCAGGTCCTTTCGCGATCCTGACCAAATCAGGGATTACAGACGTTTATCCATCTGCCATCAACGGGGATGTTGGATCTAGTCCAATCACCGGAGCTGCTATCCATCTAAGGTGTGTAGAAATGGCGACAGGGAGAATTTACTCCGTTAATGCGGCGGGTCCTCTTCCATGCAGGGTAACTGACCCCAAGTTGCTCACAGTGGCCATCGGCGACATGGAAGCTGCGTACACCGACGCCGCCGGACGAAAGTTGCCCGATTTTGTCAATCGGGGAGCCGGACTGATTGGCGGGTTAACCCTCGTTCCCGGCCTCTACAAATGGAGTACCCGTGTTTTAATATCAACGGATGTCACGATCTCGGGTGGCCCAAACGATGTCTGGATATTCCAGATAGCGGGAACTCTTACTCAGGCCAGCGCTACGAAGGTGATCCTGAAAGGCGGCGCACGGTCCAAGAACATCTTCTGGCAGACTTCCGGTGCAGTGGCCATTGGGACGACTGCCAACTTTGAGGGAGTCATACTGGCTAAAACAAAGATCGCCATGAAGACGGGTGCATCGGCAAACGGCAGACTGTTAGCACAGACTGCGGTCACTCTTGAAGAGAATGCGGTTACACGGCCCGGTGCCCGGTAAGGACCAAAGAGCATCATTGGGCGGACCAAACCAGTTAGCGACCGCAGGGTGCGCTTCGAGAAATCGTTCCGAAGGAGTTCTCATGAAACGAAGGAGTGTTTCGACCATGCTGGGGGTCTGGCTGCTCACCGCTGCGATTGTCTGCCCGCAGATCCAAGCGCAGGGCAACAAGCCCGAGCCGGCGCCCATGAAACTGAAAGTCGGTGACGTCGCTCCCGACTTCAAGCTGCAATACTTCGATGGCAGCGACCTGAAAGATGTTTCTCTAAGCCAGTATCGCGGCAAGAGCAACGTGGTTGTGGCGTTCTACATCTTCGCCTTCACCGGCGGTTGAACCGCGCAGATGAAGGCCTTCCAGCAGAATCTTAAGCAGCTGGAAGCCGCCGACACCCAGGTTCTGGGTGTGAGCATGGACAGCCCCTTCGCCAACAAAGCCTTCGCCGACCAGATCGGTGTCACCTTCCCGCTGCTCAGTGACTGGGGAGGAGACGTGACCCGCCAGTACGGCCTCTACGTCGACAAATACAAGGCCGCGCGCCGCGTCAACTTCCTGATCGGTAAAGACGGAAAAATTCTGGAAGAGCAGATTGACCGCGACGCCATCGATCCCAAGAAGATCGTCGACGCCTGTGAGCGCAAGAAGCTGAGCCGCTGAAGCAAGCGTGCCAGCAAGGCGGAGAAGCGCCAGGAGCGGGAAGTGGGCTTGGCGACAAAGCGGTGTGCAAGATATTAGCCAAATTGGGAAGTCCCGTTGCTCCCAATTTCACTTTGAACGAAATTCCCTGCTGAACTCTGCTAAGATGAAACGTTGTGAAAGACTAAGTTCCTGCATCCGAACCAGTTCCAAAGTCGCGGTTTTGGATGCCGGAATGCTCTATCATTTGGCTCTCCCTCTGCCGCCGACTGGCCCAGTGCCGGGTAGGAGTGCAGTTTGAACGACCCTGTTTTGAGCGACGCGCCGACTGGAAAACGCGTGCGACGAAGACGGAGCTGGTATCGCCGTCGTCTGCGCATGCGCCGAATTCTTGCCGCGGTGGTCGTGGGAACGGCGATCGTCGGCGCCTGCTGGCAGAATGCGGCGCGCTATTTTTCCTTGCCCACCTTGCATGCTTCCCAGGTTTTGCCCGACTCCTGGGTGCGCGGCAACGTCCGGAAAAATCTCGCGTTGATGGCGGCGCAGTCCTCCAAGCCCGCGAAGTTTCGCGCCCGGATCCCCGGAGTCTATCCTTACTCGGTGATTCCCGGAGGCGTGAAAGATCCCGACGATCTTCGCTATGCGGCGTTGCGCGACTATGTAATTCGCCGGCATTACGCTCACTTCAATTACAGCCAAGCGCAACTGCTGCGCGCCACCGAAGCGCGCGAAGTTTATCTTTCCTATCGCATTCGTGACAGCGTCTTTTGGACGCGCAGAAAAATTCACCTGCGCGTCGGCGAACTGCTGCTGACCGACGGCAAAATCACGGCGCGTGCGCGTTGCGGCAACCAGATTTCCGATACGGCGAAGCCCGAGGTTTCCGAGGAAGAGCCTGACGAAGATGTTTTGGACCAGCCCGTAGCCGCGGTCGAATCAGCGCCGTTCTCGCCCGTCCGGCCTCTGCTCGGCGCGCCCAACTTACCCGCCGGCCAACCGACTCCGCCCCAGCTTTTTGCCGGTGGCTTCATTTTCCCGTACGTGCCGGTCGGTTTGCCGCTTCCTTCCGGACGCTGCACCGCCCCCAATCAACTGGTTGACGGACACTGTGTTCCCAAAAAACACCACAAATCGCCGACTATTCCCGAGCCCTCGACCATGTTGCTGGCCGCTTCCGGACTGGCGTTAATCCTGTGGCGTTATCGAAGAACCGCCCGCCCCGTAGCGGAGTAGCGGCCCGGTTTCCGCATTCAATTTTGCTCGCCAGGGTGACCACGATACCTTAGTCAGGCTGGTTTACTATGGCGGAGACATAGTCATAATCTAGTCTATGGGCCTCAAGCTCTGGCTCACTCTTGCGATGGAGGGTCTGATCTTCCTGGCGCTGCTATTCGGCGCTGCGGGGACGATCCGCTGGCCCGCCGGGTGGGCGTATATCGTCATATTTTCCGTCGGAGCCGGGTGGATCATCCTTCAGTTGGCACGGCACGATCCCGCGCTTCTTGTCGAGCGGATGAGATCGCCCTTTCAAAAAGGCCAGCCGTTCTGGGACAAAATCTGGATTCTGCCCATGATGATGGTCTGGTGCGGCTGGTTAGTTCTGATGGGTCTGGATGCGGTCCGGTTCCGCTGGTCGGTCATGCCGTTGTGGCTGCAATGCGCCGGCGGGGTGTTGATCGGGTTGTCGTTCTGGATGATCGCTCGCGTTTATCGGGAGAACCCATTTCTGACGGCGGTCGTGAAAATCCAAAGAGAACGGGGGCAGAGAGTGATTTCAACCGGACCCTACGCCACGGTCCGCCATCCGCTCTATGCCGCCATGCTGATCTATCTGCCGGCGAATGCGTTGCTGCTTGGCTCGTGGTACGGTCTGGCGGCCTCGGTTATTCTTTTGGGCGGCCTCGTTTTTCGGACAGCGATGGAGGATCGAGAACTGCAGCGCGGCCTTGAAGGTTACACAGATTATGCTGCCCGGGTTCGATACCGGCTGATACCGTTGGTCTGGTAAGCATAGTCTGGTAAGCGGCAGAGAGGCTCAATGCATGATCTGGAGTTATCTCATTGAAGGGCCGTGGATCGTCTTCATCGTCTACTGGCTAGTGGCCTGTCGCAGTGAATTCGTTACTGCGGACGCGGCGGGTGGGGTCAGAGTACTTCCACTGGATGGGCCGAGCATTGGCGGAGTAGGCGTTGATATAGCGGCGGAGCTTGCGAGCTAAAT
>Ga0224555_1003966_pt1 | contig 14308 bp, 13 predicted proteins | sample 714S23034metaG_FD_180687 | JGI IMG/M metagenome (GOLD analysis project Ga0224555, IMG submission 180687) | Peat soil microbial communities from Stordalen Mire, Sweden - 717 S2 30-34 | ecosystem: Environmental > Terrestrial > Soil > Wetlands > Peat | place: Sweden: Norrbotten County, Stordalen...
GCGCCGGTCGACGGTATAGCCCTTCTCCTCGAGCTGATGCGCAATGTCGCTGGACGTAACCGAACCGAACAGGTGGTCGTTTTCGCCCACCTTGCGCGTGAACACCAGTTCCACGGCTTCCAGCTTCTTGGCCAGGTCTTCCGACTCGACCTTTTCCTTGGCCAGCTTGCGGATGGATGAGCCCTTCATCTGCTCAATCACCGCCTTGTTCCCAGGGGTGGCCTGGATCGCTAGCTTCTCCGGCAACAGGTAATTGCGTCCATATCCGTCCGCGACCTTGACCACATCGCCGCGGAGGCCGAGCTTATTGACGTCTTCCTTCAGTATCACTTCCATTGAATTTCTCCAATCGTATCGGTCCGTCTCCGGCCCGGATTTCAAAAGTTTTACGCCGGGATCTTCATCGGCTCGGCGGTTGTGGTCGGCAGCGGAATGGCGTCGCCGAATTCGCGCATGACGCTCAAGTGCCCGCCGATCGCTTCCTGCATGTTCTTCTTCGTATCCTGCAACGTAGGACCGGTGCTGATGCAACTGGGAAGATCGGGAACGTAGGCGCTGTAGCCGGTGGGCGTCTTTTCATAGACAACCAGATACTCGCTGGTCTTTCCTTGCTCCGCCATTGTTACCTCCTCTTCAAACCTGCCTGCCTAAAAATACTCAGTTCAGTGCCGATTGCGACATCATCCGAGGGATGACCCGGGATAGTGACTGTGCCGGGCTTCTCAGGATGGCGAAAGTGGCGGTGGCTGCCTGTCGTCCGGACATGCTGCCAGCCATCGCGTTCCACCAGCTTTGATAAGGTCACGTACCTTCATTTCGCCTAGAACCGCGCGGCGAATGCCAGCAGGGCGATGTTGCGCGACTGCTTGATGGCCTGCGAAACCTTGCGCTGGTGGCGGGTGCAGACGCCGGTCAGGCGGCGAGGAACAATCTTGCCCCGCTCAGCGACAAAGCCCTGCAGCAGGCGGACATCGCGGTAGCTGATTGCGTCGATCTTCTCGGTGCAGAACTTGCAGACCTTCTTGCGCCGGAAAAACTTCCGTCCGCCTGCTCCTCCAGGTCCGCCGCCTGGGCCTCCCGGACCGCCCGCGGGACGGGGCGGACGCGAGCCTCCCGGACCTGCGTACGCAGGTCGCGGCGTGTAGGGCCTTGCTTCTCTTGGCGCTGGTGCGGATTGCGCCGGTGCGGATTGCGCTGGTGCGGATTCCGGTGTGCCTTGCGGTGTGCTGGTTTCGTCAGCCATTGTATTTTCCTCTTGGGACCTTTCCTCTCGGGGGTCTCCCTGTTGTGCCGTCGCCCGCTCCAGGTTCTCGGCAGGATTGCATGCCTGCGAGTCGCCTTTTTAGTGTCCGCCAACCAGGCCGGGGTGAGAGCGGGGATGGAAATTTGATCCTCAGGGCGAAGCAGCAGTGCTGCCCCGCAAAACGGAGCTTCCGTGCGCGCGGCCTAGGCCGGGGCTGCGACCGGCTCGGCGGATTTCGCTTCCGGTTCGGCGGAGGCAGACGGCGCTTCGGGAGCGGGCGTTTCCGCGGCAGCGGATACGGAGGGCGCGTCGGCAGCGGGCGCTGGAACAGACTGCGGCGCAATCGGCTGCGCGCTGCGCTTTACCCGGGAGTCGCGCAGGGCCTTCACCTTGGCCAGTCGCTTCTCTTCCTCGTCCATGCGCACGGTGATGAACTTGATCACCGGCTCGGAGACGCGCAGGCGGCGCTCGATTTCGCCGATCAGGCTGCCCGGAGCTGCAACCGTGAGCAGCACGTAAAAGCCGTCGTTAAACCTGCGCACGGTGTAGGCCAGCCTGCGCCGTCCCATCTTCTCGACGGCGGTGACTTCGCCGCCGCCCGAGGTGATGTTAGCCGAGAACCCCTCGATCAACTTGTCGAGGTCGGCCTCTTCAACGTCCGGACGGACGATAAACATGATTTCGTAGGTACGATTCATTCGGTTACTTCTTTCTGCGAAGTTCTGCTTCGCACCGCGCCGGCGTATGTTCTGCCGGCCCGGTCTGGAAAGTTTGACTACAAAGTTCTCGGTTGTCGGTTGTCAGTTGTCAGTTCTCAGTTGAGAACCGACCGCTCGACCACCTGCGCTTTGTCTTCCAACTGACAACTGTGAACTGACAACTTACAACTCGCTTCTATTGAACTCGCTCATCGCGGGACCAGGTCCCTTGGTGAGTATTGCCTCGACCGCGCTGCGAACCCGGTCGAGCACTTCATCCAGCACTGCAAGCTCCTGCTTCCGCATCGGGCTGAGCAAGTAATCCGTGCCGCCCGACTTGATCTCTCTGCCATCCGCAAGAGGCGGCTTGCCTACCCCGATGCGGATCCTCAACCACTCGTCCGTGCCCAGCGCGCCGGAGACGGAAATCGCTCCATTGTGCCCGTTTGCCGAGCCGCGCTCGCGAATGCGAATCGTGCCCAGCGGCAGGTCCAGCTCGTCATAGATCACGATCAGGTCCGGTATTGCCGATGTGGACGGGATCGGAATTTCGAACTCGCGAACCAGCGCGGCCACCGACAGCCCGCTCAGGTTCATGTACGTCTCCGGCTTGGCCAGCAGGACGTCGTGCCCTGCCAGCTTTGCCTTCCCCGTAAGCGCCCTGCACCGGCGATTCGCGACGGTCGCATTGCAGTACTCAGCAATACGATCCACCGCCAGAAAGCCGGCATTGTGCGGGGTGAATTGATACTCGATACCGGGGTTGCCGAGACCGATGATCAGTTTCACGCCGCCATTCCTCTGTCTTCAACTGACAACTAGCAACCAGCAACTGACAACTGTTCTTCTTACTTCTTCCTGTCGGACTTCTCTGCCTTGTCGTCTGCCTTGGCATCGGCCTTGGCATCCTTGGCATCCGGCGCGGCTTCCGCTTCGCCCTTGCCCTTCTTGGCAACTTCCGGTTCGGTCGGAACCGCGGTTGCGTCCACTGCCTCAGGCTCCACAACCTCTTCCTTGATCGCGGCGACGTGGGCAACCGTCAGGCTCTCGTCCGACAGAAACTTGATCTTGGCAGAGTGGGGCAGGTCGGAGACGTGGACCGAGCCGTTGATCTCCAGCGCGGAGACATCGACGTCCAGGTGGCCCGGGATATCGCTGGGCAGGCACTCGACTTCCACCTCGCGCAGCACATGCTCCAGGATGCCGCCCTGGGCCTTGACGCCCAGCGGCACGCCAATCAACTGGATCGGCACCGAGACTTGCATCGCCTTGTCCATGGCAATCCGCTTCAGGTCGATGTGCAGCAGCGCGCCCTTGACCGGATCATGCTGCCAGTCAACCACCATCGCCTTCACCTGGGCGCCCGCGACATCGAGATCGAAGATCGTATTGTGGCCTGAATCGGAATGCAGAATCTTGGTAATGATGCGCGGGTCCACGGTTACGGCGACGGACGCCTGCCCCGCTCCGTAAACCACTGCGGGAATCTTGCCTGCGGCGCGCACGCGACGAGCTGCGTTCTTGTTGAACTTGCCCTCGCGGGGCGTGGCGACGACGGCGGGAATGCTAGAGGTTGCTGCCATGATCAATCTTCCTTTCGGGCACGGGGGAAAACAGTTGTCAGTGCTCAGTTGTCAGTGCTCAGTTGAAGAACCGACCCCGCCAATGACGCCTCGATCTCCGCTCCCTTTGCGGCTTTGCCGCTGAATCTAAGACCGCACTTGCCTTTTCAACTGACAACTGAGAACTGACAACTGAACACTCGCTTCTAATTGAACAGCGTACTCACGCTGGTCTCCATATGGATGCTCTCGATCGCGCGGCCCAGCAGCCCGGCGATCGATAGCACCTTGATCTTCGGCACCAGCAGTGCGTCTCCGCGCAGTGGAATGGTGTTGGTCACCACCAGTTCCTCCAGCCGCGATGCCGCAATGCGTTCTACCGCGGGGCCCGACAGCACCGGGTGCGATGCGCATGCATAAACCTTCTTCGCGCCCTGCGCCAGCAGCGCTTCCACCGTTCCCACCAGCGTTCCGGCGGTGTCGATGATGTCGTCGACGATCAGGCACGTCCGGCCTTCCACATCGCCGATCACGTTCATCACCTCGGCCACATTGACGTCGGTCCGCCGCTTATCGACGATGGCCAACGGCACTTCCAGCTTCTTGGCGACGTGGCGCGCGCGCTCCACACCTCCGGCGTCCGGCGAGACCACGGTCAGATCGGGCAGGTTCAAATCCCGGAAGTAGCCGACCAGCACCGGGCTGGCAAACATATGGTCCACCGGGATATTGAAGAAGCCTTGAATCTGCGCCGCATGCAGATCGACCAGCAGCGCCCGGTTCGCACCGGCGGTGCTCAGCAGATCGGCAATCAGCTTGGCCGTAATCGCCACGCGCGGCCGGTCCTTGCGGTCCTGCCTTGCGTAGCCGTAGTACGGCATTACAGCCGTAATTCTGCCTGCCGATGCGCGCTTCAGCGCGTCGATCATAATCAACAACTCCATCAAATGCTCGTCCACGGGGCGGCAGGTGGGCTGGACCAGAAACACATCCACGCCGCGCACGTTCTCGAGCAGCTGAAAGTAAACCTCGCCATCGGCAAACCGCTGCAACTTGGCTTCGCCCAGCGGCACGCCGACGAACTTGCAGATCTCCTCCGTGAGCGCACGATTGGACGATCCGCAGAAAATCTTGAAGCGCTTGTCTTCACTCAGCCGGGGAGAACGCTTCCGCTCCGCAGCCGGTTTTGCTCCCTCGGGAGCAGCCTTTGGCAATCCATCTGCCGAAAGCTTTGGCGCAGGCTGAGGATCTTGTTCTGGCTCCTCAGCCTGACCTGAAATAGGGGAAAGGACCGCAGTCGTGTCTTGGTTGCTCACGTCGAAACCCTCCAGGCTGGTTGACCTTGGTAGCTCCTGCTGCTTTACGTCTTACGGCGCCTTGTTGCGACGCCGCTACTTCGACCTGCGAAATATCAGACTCGGCCCTTCAAACTTCTTACTTCTGAACTTCTACGTTCGCGCCAATTTCGGCGCAGCCTGCAAAACCTCAAAATCCGTCTAACTTCCGCGGCATGTTGCTGCCGCCAAAGAACCCTAAGTTGCTTGTTCGCGGAGTTTCCTGAAGCGTCGACTGTTGGCTGGGCGACCAGGATTCGAACCTGGACAAAGTGCGTCAAAGGCACTTGACCTACCGTTAGTCGATCGCCCAGTGAATCCGCTTGACCGGCTACCTCAGCCGATCGCCCAGTACGTCACCGGTGTTCCCACCCGGCAAGCATCACTCTGCGAACATCGTGCGCCAATATTCCCGTCTCGGCAAGGTCTCCGTCAGGATGGCCTTGCAGCCGAAAGCTTGAACGCGCTGTTGAGCTGCCCTTGCATCTGCCTCGGACCGGTAAAGTCCGAACAGAGCAGAGCCTGAACCCGAGAGCGCAGCGTACAAAGCCTTGCCGCTCAAGTCATCCGGACGGCCTTCACGAAGCCCGTCAGCCGGTGGTCCCATCAATTCGTGCTTGATTTCACGCAGGAGGGGATACTGAAGAAAGACGACTTGTTCGAAGTCGTTTTCGATCCCGGTGCGGACAAGCGCGAGAAGTGGATTCCCGGCCAGACCGTTCAGTATGCTGCCCTGTTCAGAGGTTTTACTTTGCTCCTCTAAACCACCCTGTTTTGTCTCAGAGCTGGATGAACCTTGGCGGCTACGAACGATACCGGATGTGCCAGACGTTTGCGCTGCCCCAGGGTCGCCCCCAAAAACAGACGCGTAAACGTGACTCAACTCCTCTAGCCTATCGGGTTGCACAGGCGAAGTCAACCCGCCGCGCAGATCCGTTCCCTGTTCCCTGTTCCCTGTTCCCTGCTTTGCGCACAGCCCATCCCACTCCTGGAACGCACGCGGCGTCGACACTCCAACCTCCGGCACCGCAACCACGCACCACGTCGCCTGCAAGTCCGGCATCGGCGACACCACTTCACCGCGCCCCAGCCCCAGCACCGCGCCGCCGACCAGAAACAGCGGGACATCCGACCCCACCTCCGCCGCCAGCTCCATCCGCACCGCCTCAGGCAGCGCCATCCCCAACTCGCGCTCCAGGCCCAGCAGCGCGGCAGCCGCATTCGCCGACCCTGCGCCGAGCCCGCCCTGCACCGGCAACTCCTTTTCAATGTGAATCTTCACCTCGGCTGCCACGCCCATCCGCTGGAGCGCCCGCGCCACCATCTTCCAGGCCGTATTGCGCTCGTCCGCCGGTACCTGCGCATGATTCGTCGTCAGCAAAATCCGCGACTCGCCGGGCGTTGGGTGCCCCATGTCAGCCGGCTTCTCGCCTGGCGTGGGTTGTGCCTCGACGGTCACCACATCATGCAGCGCCAGCGTCTGATACAGCGTCGCCAGCCCGTGAAACCCATCCGCCCGCACTGGCCCGATCGCCAGCCCCAGGTTGATCTTCGAATACGAACGTACACGCGTAGCCATCGCCTGCCATTCTAGCGGCTTATGGCGCGACCGACCCGGATCAGCGCCACGGCGCGGAGCCTACTGTGCAGCAGGAGCAGCCGGAGGCGTCTGTTCCGGACTTGCAGGCGCCTTGACGAAATCAAACGTACAAGGACGCCCGACGATCCCCAGCCCTTCATTGCGCAGCCCAGTCCCCTCGGTGTCTTTGAACTCGGCTTTGACGTCCCACGTATAGCTCTCGCCCTTATGCGCGAATACCCCGCGAGCATAGGCCCGCGAGTTGATGATGCCCGAGCCGGTCAGCTTCGCCTTGCCATTCTCGCCGACCTTGCCCTCCAGCAGAAAGTAGCCCGGTTCTCCGGCCGTCCTGCGCTCTGCGCGCAGGTTGCCGTCCTTGATGACGCTGTCCATGTTCCAGGTGAATCCCTGCGTATCACCCTTGGGCGGACAGACGATCTTCGTGTGCCACGTCCCGTCGAAGTGCTCCCCGGCAATCGATGCCGCCGGCAACACCAGCAGCACGACAGCGGCCAGCACACTGACAAATCTCCTCATCACGACCTCCTGGATCTTCTTCGCATGCGAACACCATACGCCTGCTTCAAGCGAGTCATCGAAAAAAAAACGAGTCAGCAAGCCATCGACCACCTTGGCTTTTGCTGACTCGCTGACCTGCTGACTCGCTGCTCTTAGAAAATCTGGAAGTTGACCTCGACGTTCAACTGCACCGCGACCGGCTTGCCGTTGTACCGCGCCGCCTTGAACTTGTACTGCTTCACTGCCTCGAGGGCCTTCTCGTCCAGCCCCATGCCCACGCCGCGCAGCAGGTGCACGTTCTGCGGATTGCCGTTCGGGTCCACCACCAGGGTTACCGTCACGATGCCCATGAACTTCGCGCGGCGGGCTTCCTCAGAGAACTCTGGATCGACTTTGTAGGTCAGCACAGGCTCGGAAACCCCTCCGCCGATCTTCATCAATCCGCCGGCATAGCCACCTCCGGTTCCCGGCCCCAGACCCGACCCATTGCCCGAGCCCATTCCCGAGCCGCGCCCGTTGCCCATCGAGTTCCCCAGCAGCGGAGAATTCGGATCGCCCAGGTTCGGCATATTATTGTTCGCCATCTTCAGATTGGTCTGCACTTCAAGCGTCGGGTCCGGCATGCGGATCTTCGGATCTTCCGGCGGTGGCGCCTTGGGCGGCGTGATCTGGATCTTCGCAAACTTCGGCAGTTGCCCCTTGCTCACCGGAGTCGGCCCACGCTGCCCGCCGCCTCCGCCCATCACGTCCTTCGCCTTCGGCATCTCCGGCGGAGTGTTAATGTCAGCCGTCATCAGCATCTTTGGAGGAGCCATGAATCCGGTCTTCACCGCCCCCACCCACAGCACCAGCAGGATCGCCGCAACATGCAGCAGCACCGCCGCCCCGGTCGACCGCGCATCCCGCTTCGGCGACATCTTCGCCAGGAACACCTCGGGCGCAAACACCGCCGGGGACCGTCCCAAAACTGGGTGCCCCATGTCAGGCTGATTCTCGCCTGACGTGGGTTTACCGGCCGCCATCTCCCGCACCCAAACCCGCGTCCGCACCTTCGCCCGCACCCGCTCGGGCAGCTCCGGGTTCGCCACCGTCCGCAGCACATCGTTCAGCAGCACATCGAACTCGTCCATCTCCAGCCTCTCCGTCGTCATCGCCTATCCCCCCATCCATCCGTTCCAATCCGTGCTTATCCATGCCGATCCGTGGTTGCCCTTGTCTTCCGCATCGCCTCAAACCTTCGCTTCAACTCTCCCCGCGCCCGCATCACCCGCGTCCGCACCGTGCCCTCGGGAATCCCCATCGCCATCGCAACCTCGCGCGACGTCATCTCCTCGATCGCCGACAGCACCAGCGGCTGCCGCAACTCCTCCGGCAGCGCCTCGATCAGCCGCCGCAGCAACTCCCGCTCGCCGTGCCCCACCAGGCTCTCTTCCGCCGACTCGCCGCCCGCTGCAAACTCCCGCCGAGCCTCATCCTCCAGCGGCTCTGTCCCGCGAGGCCGCCGCGCCACCACATCCAACCCCACGCGCCACACCGTCCGCGCCAGAAACGCCTTCTCGTCCTCCATGCGCAGCCAGCCGTCGCTGCGGTAGAGCTTCAGCAGCGCCTCCTGCACGGCGTCCTCGGCATCCTGCACGCTGCGCAGCAACCCATGCGCCACGCGGAACATGAACCGCGCCTGCCGCTCCGCTATCTCAACAAAGCGCCGGTCGTGCTCAACGGAATCGATCGCCACCACCTCCGCAACGCCGTCGGCTGCGCCATCCTCCAGATCGGTACTCCGCGGAAACTCCACTACGCCGCCCCCAACCCCCCGCGCCAAAGCCCGAACCGGAAGACCCATCGTGTTCAACCTCGTCGTCCCGCGAGCGCCGTCGACCTGCACTCGAAAAGTCCGTTCAATATCTAGGACCGGCCCGCGCGGAAGATCGTTCACTTTTCTTCGACGATCCTAAGGGAAAAAGCCGCCATTCGCCCGGTGCCATCTCTTGTATAGCCCCACCCCTATAGACGGGCTATTCTGTCAGCAGCCTCGCCATGCACCCTCGTCGCCGCGCCAACCCGCATCCCAGCCTTCGCCTGATCGCCGGCTGCATAGCCGTTGCCCTGGCCTCGGCCTCCACCGCAGCCCAAACGCCGGCCCAGGAGACTCCCCAGCCGAGCCGGACCGCTCCCTACACCATTGTCAGCCCACCGCCCACGCGCGCGCAGCATGCGATGGTGGTCAGCGTCCACCATGATGCCTCCGACGCCGGCATCGAGATCCTGAAAGCCGGCGGCAATGCGGTCGACGCGGCGGTCGCCGTTGGATTCGCCCTCGCCGTCGTCTTTCCCCAGGCCGGCAACCTGGGCGGCGGCGGCTTCATGCTGGTCCGCATGCATACCGGCGCGGCCCACTTCATCGACTACCGCGAACAGGCCCCCGCCGCTGCCACCGCAGCCATGTATCTCGACGCGCACGGCAACGTCGTCCCGGACGCTTCCACCCTCGGCTACAAGGCTATCGGAGTGCCCGGCACCGTCGCCGGCCTGGCCTACGCGGAGAAGACTTACGGCCGCCTCGGCCTCGCTCGTGTGATGGCCCCCGCCATCCGCCTGGCAACCGAAGGCTACATTCTCTCCGACGAGGAGGCCACGGACCTGGCCGCCGCCCGCAACCTGGCCGCGTTCCCTGCTTCCCGCCGCATCTTCCAGCGCGACGGCAACTTTTTCAAGTCCGGCGACCGCTTCACCCAGCCGGAACTCGCCGCCACGCTGCGGCGCATCGCCGCCGACCCGAAGACCTTCTACACCGGCGCGATGGCTGCCGAGCTGGCCGCATCCGTGCAGCAGGGCGGCGGCCTCCTCACCGCCGCCGATCTCGCCGCCTACCAGGCGAAGGACCGCGAGCCGCTGCTGGGCAACTACCGTGGCTACGACATTGTCACCGCGCCGCCTCCGTCCGCCGGCGGCATCGTCCTGCTGGAGATCCTCAACATCCTCTCCGGCTACGACCTGGCGCGTGCCGGCATGCAAAACATCACAGCCCCTGACATGCCGCTCTTGGGCGACCGCACGCCGCAACAAGTCCACCTCATCGTGGAGGCCTTCCGTCGCGCCTACATGGACCGCGCCGACTACCTGGGCGATCCCGACTTCGTGCCAATGCCCGTCCAGCAGCTGACCTCGCCCGCCTACGCCGCCGCCTGGCGCAAGTCGATCCAGCCGGTCGCACCCTCGCCCTCGGCTACGCTCACGCGCCCCGCCGGATTCCTACCGCCGCCGCCCTCCGGCGCGTACCTGCCCGCTGAATCCACCCAGACCACCCACTTCTCCGTCGTGGACGCGGAGGGCAATGCCGTCGCCAATACTTACACCCTCAACAACACCTTCGGCTCGGGCGTCACCGCCGGCGCGCTCGGCTTCCTGCTCAACGACGAGATGGACGATTTCACCGCCAAGCCCGGCGTCCCTAACATGTACGGCCTCATCCAGAGCGCCGCCAACGCCATCGCGCCGGGCAAGCGCCCACTCTCCAACATGACTCCTACCATCGTCGTCGGCCCGGAGGTCTGCCCTCCCGGCCCCAGCCTGCAGTGCAAACCCGGCAAGCCGCTGCTGGTCCTCGGTTCGCCCGGCGGCTCGACCATCATCACCACGGTCGCCAACGACATCATCAGCATCCTGGACAATGGCCTCAACGTGCAGCAGGCCGCCGACGCTCCGCGCTTCCACCACCAGTACCTGCCTGACGTCCTCCAGGTGGAGAAGGCGTTCCCGCTCGGCGTGGTGGAGAAGCTGCGCGCCAGCGGCTACACCGTCAGCCGCGCCAACCAGGCCGACGAGCACAACCCCGGCGTCTGGGGCTCGAGCGAGATGATCTACATCGACCCCAAAACCGGCACCCTCCTCGGCGCCGACGACCAGCGCCACCACTTCGGCAAAGCCGCCGGCTACTAGCGACCACCACATCGCTTAAGCTGCTAGCTCAAAGCTGTCCGGCTTAGAGCTCGAGACCCGTTAGCTGTTTTGTGTATCTCGAATTCTTCAAACTCGTCATTCTGCCGCAGACCCTTCAAGTTTGTCATTCTGAGCGTAGCGAAGAATCCCCGTATTTTGTTCGGAGCGCCAAAGAATTCTAAGCCTCAATTCTCCGATGGCATCTCCACGTGATCGACCACTGGAACCTCCAACGGAAGTTTCGCCGGCTCCAACTTCAGCCCAAGTTGGTCCTTCACCACCTGATCAAAGGTCGCTTCCGGCACCGCGGCCTCGGTGTCCCCACCTGCCGCCGGCGCACCTCGCGGCTCCGGCGTGTACTCCATCGAGAAATCGATCGCCCCTTTGATTCCCGTCCGGTCCACAATCGGCCGCATACGCCCCACGCTGCTAAAGAACGCCGCCATCGACTCGACCGATGTATTCCGTGCTCCCGCCAGAGTCACATTGTCCGGCTCATTCATTGCCATGTAAATATTGCACGGAAACATGTCGAAGGTCACCGGCGCACCGGGCGGGCGCGGCACAACCGCATCGCACGCCGGTCCATCCGCATGCAACCGCAGCCGAGGCCCGAGCTTTCCCGGCTTGGCCAGCGTCATCACCAGCACCTCGGTCTCCTGCGTCTCATAATGCAGCACCAGCTTGAATCGCTCCGCCAGCAGCGATTGCATCATCAGCCGCATCTGGTCCTTGGTCGCGTTGGCCGGCGCCCGCGCCTGAATCTCAAACTGCTTTTTGCGGGCCCAATCTGGCAGATGCGAGAGCAAGTTGTACTGCTCGGGTAGCTTATAAGCAAAGTCGATGAACCCCTGCAGGGAAAGGTCCGCCGTAAACAGTCCACCCGTATTGGTAAAGCCATCATCCGCGTCCATGGAAAACGGCGGCGGGTGGAACTTGCCGGACAGGTCCTCCCGGACTGACGCCACCTCAAACTCCGCCTTCCCGCCCGCCGCCGTCTGCCATGCCGGCACCTTCTCCACTTGTGCGGAAGGCGTCTCCCGCGGCACCTGTGCGCGGGCAGGAGCGTTCCAAAGGTCCGAGTGCCCCAACGCCACGACCGTCATTACTGCAGCAGCGCTGATGAGCAGCTTATTCTTTGACTTCACTTTGGGGTGCATTCGTTATAGACGCAGGAGAAACGGAACCGCTCGGAGTTTATTGTGCTCATGATTCTCCGGCACGTCTTCCTGCCTCCTCCACACCCGGCTGCTGTACCTTAAGAACACACCATGCAACCCGGACTCTCCACCTACGTCTTCTTCCAGCACCGCCTGCACCCCGGGCTGCTGGACGCCCTCGCGGCCGCCGGCGCACCCCACGGCGGGACCATGACCATCGAGGTCTGCGCCGCGCGGCACCACTTCGACTACACCGACGCTGAATCCGTCCGCGAGATCGCCGCCTGGTTCCGCTCCAGCGACGTCCGCGCCGTGCTCCACCAGCCCATCTACCTCTCTGACCGCGCCGACACCCAGTGGTCCCGTCACGTCGCGGCCAACCTGAACCTGATCGCGCCGGAGAAGTCCCATCGCATCGCCGCCATGGACGAGGTCAAGCGCGCGCTGGAGTGCGCCGAGCAGGTCCCTTTTGCCGAAGCCGTCCTCCACCTGGGCCTGCGCGATTCCGCCTGGGACGAGCCCGCCATCGAGCGCTCGCTCACCGCTATCGAGCACCTGCAGGCCTTCGCCTCGCCCCTGGGCGTCCGCCTGCTGCTGGAGAACCTGCAGAACGAAGTCGCCACACCGGAGCACCTGCTCTACATCCTGCAATCCGGCCACTTCGACCGGATCGACATCGCGCTCGACCTCGGCCATCTGCACCTGGCGCAGCCCGTCGAAGACGCGCCCCGTGACTCCGGCGTCGGCGCGGCGATCGCACTCCTCGGCAAGCGCATCGCCCAGGTCCACCTGCATGACAACCATGGCCCGTTGGCGCCGCATGTCGACATGAAGGACGAGCACCTGTGGCCCGGCGAAGGCACCCCCGGAGGAGGAACTATTGACTGGGCTGCCGTCTCCGCCTCGCTGGCCGCGCTGCCCGCCGCAACGCCCGGCATCCTCGAAGTTGCCTGCGACCGTGACGAGCCCGCCGAATCCGTTACCCGCAAGGCCGAAGCAGCCTTCCGCAAGCTCGCCGAGTGGCAATCCGCGCCCAGCACGCCCAATATGTAACCATAGTTGATCGAAGGTAGCGCCCCATGAGTGCAAATAATCCAGAAATAGTTACAAATACAGCCGGCAGCGCGCCGGTAGCCGCCATTTCCGCCCTTGCCGCACACGAAGGCGAGCGCGTCACCCTGCGCGGCTGGCTCTACAACATCCGCTCCTCCGGCAAGCTGCTCTTCCCCACCTTCCGCGACGGCACTGGCACCATCCAGGGCATCGTCCCCAAAGCTGCCGTCCCGCCCGAGGTCTTCGACCGCGTCAAATCGCTGACGCAGGAGTCGTCGGTCATCGTCACCGGCCGCGTCCGCGCCGACTCGCGTGCCCCCTCCGGCTTCGAACTCGACGTCGAGAACGTCGAAATCGTCCACCTCGTCCCCGAGTCCGCGCCCTTCCCCATCTCGCTCAAGGAACACGGCACTGACTTCCTCATGGAGCATCGCCACCTCTGGGTCCGCACCCCGCGCCAGTCGGCCATCCTGCGCGTCCGCGCCACCATCATGCGCGCGGCGCAGGAGTACTTCGACAGCAACGGCTTCATCCGCACCGACCCGCCCATCCTCACGCCCGCCGCCTGCGAGGGCACCAGCACGCTGTTCGAGCTCGACTACTTCGGCGACCCCGCCTTCCTCACCCAGTCCGGCCAGCTCTACGTCGAAGCCACCGCGCTCGCCCTCGGCAAGGTCTACAGCTTCGGCCCAACCTTCCGCGCGGAGAAATCGAAGACCCGCCGCCACCTCACCGAGTTCTGGATGATCGAACCGGAGGTCGCCTTCATGGATCTCGAAGGCGACATGGACTTGGCCGAGGCCTTCCTCATCCACATCGTCACCACGGTCCTCGCCAACCATCGCGCCGACCTCAAAGTCATCGGCCGCGACATCGCCAAACTAGAAGCCGTCATCGCTACAGAACCGGGTGCCCCAGAACTGGGTGTCCCAGGTTCGACGGCCTCATCGTCGACCCTGGGAAGTATCCCTTCCGCACCGGAGAATAGCAGTGTCATCCTGAGCGAAGGCGCAGCCGGAGTCGAAGGACCTGCGGTTTCAGCCGCCAATCAAAACAGTGAAGATGTCATCCTGAGCAAAGGCCGCGCAGCGACCGGAGTCGAAGGACCTGCGGTTTCCGCTGTCACCCATCGCTTCCCCCGCCTCACCTACGACCAAGCCCACGCCATGCTGGAGCGCGCCTTCGCGGAAGGCAAACTCGAAGCCCCGCACATCTACGGCG
>Ga0224555_1003970_pt1 | contig 14288 bp, 14 predicted proteins | sample 714S23034metaG_FD_180687 | JGI IMG/M metagenome (GOLD analysis project Ga0224555, IMG submission 180687) | Peat soil microbial communities from Stordalen Mire, Sweden - 717 S2 30-34 | ecosystem: Environmental > Terrestrial > Soil > Wetlands > Peat | place: Sweden: Norrbotten County, Stordalen...
CAGCCAACCGACAATACCCGCTATGGAAGCTGCCACTTAGCTGAGGTGAGAGGAAAAACTCGATGGCAGCGATGATTGCTGCCAAGAGTACATTCCGATCACGGACTTTTTCAACACCCACGCCTGTTATCGACAGCCGTCCACAAACGCTCGGCTAGAATGTCTGCATGGCTGCTGGATTTCCGCTGTCAGCTGCCCGAGATAAGGAAAAGAAGCTCAGCGCCCAGCGGCCTTCGAGACCCAGGTTTCGCCCGTTCCAACTGTTACGAGTACCGTGCCTTTGACGGTGCCGTCCTCGACGAAATTGCGGACGGCCTTCATGAGGGCAGGCGAGACTTCATGGCCTTTGGCGGCGACAAGCACCCCGGTCGTAGAGCACAAGTTATCGTTCAGGATCATGCCCGTACAAAGGTCCCGGACGTCAACCGGGCGCAGTTCAGTGGGCCCTCGACTGAGCTTGAAGTCTCCGAGGGCAACGACCATTTGGGCATCGTAGTCGATGGGACTCCCCCTAAGTGTCGACAGAGCCTCCTGTCGTTCCGTTCCAGTGCTCAGCAGACCGTCGAAAGCCAGGCTGACCTTCAACATCTGTGCCCCCCGCCGGACAGTTTCGGCGGCGGGGGATAGAAATTGTGGAAGGTCCCTGGGTACCTCTTTCTGCTTGAGAATCATGTCAGCTACTAGTTCCAGTCGTGGAATCCGGACCAACAGGTCGTGGGCGATCTGGGGATGCTGCGAGTAGCGCCTTTCATTTTCTGGACTGAGCGGGTCGCCGTGGTGGATGGCTTCCAGCAGGTCGGGGGTGAGAGCCAAGCATCCGAGTTCGGAGAGCATGGCTGCGATTTCATATTGCCACGTATCGGAGGGGCAGAGCTTTCTTGCAATGTGGCGCACGTACTGGCAGATGCGAGCGCCTTTGTTGAACGCGACGGGATTGGCCAGGTGGAGCACCTCGCTGAGAACCCGGATCGTGCCGGTGAGAGTTTTCTCCAGCAGTTCTTTTTCGCGACGCACGAGGTCATATTGGGCAACACAGCCTCGGAGTGTCTGTGCCAAGTCTTCTCCGGTGACCGGCTTGTTGAGGAAACGGAAGATTCTGCCTTCATTGACGGCGCGCATGGCGGCTTCCGTGTCGGCACATCCGGTGAGCATGACGCGGATAGAGTCGGGAGCAATGTTGCGCACTCGGGAGAGGAACTCGGCGCCATCCATGACGGGCATGCGCATGTCGGAAATCACCACGATGTAGGGGCCATCATTCTTGATCTTCTCCAGTCCCGCTTCAGGCCCTTCGGCCAGGTCAGCTTTGAACTCGCGGTAGACAGATCGGGATAGCCCTTCGAGCGCAAGCGGGTCATCATCGACGAAAAGAATCTTGGGTTTGTCGTTCCGGGTAGGGACGACACCCGCTTCGGACGTCATTTCGAGCCTCCTGTAGCAGAATCGAACCGGAGTGGGATTCTGACAAAAAATGTCGTGCCTTTATCTAATTCGGTATCGAACCAGATGTTTCCGCGATGTTTTTGCACAACGATGTCGTGGCAAATCGCAAGTCCCTGGCCGGTGCCCTCTCCAACCTCTTTAGTCGTGAAGAACGGGTGGAAGACTCGGGCTTGGACAGCGAGCGGGATACCAGTCCCGTTGTCTTGGATTTCTATCTGAACATCTTTGCCGATTTGTCGGGTGCGAATGGTGAGCTTTCCACGGTCGCGGGCTTGTTTCTTCGAGGCCTCACGGATAGCGTGCGTAGCGTTTACGATGAGGTTCAGAAAAACCTGGTTCATCTCGTCGGCGTAGCATTCGAGGCGCGGCAGGTTGGGCTGATAGTCAGTTTCAACATCTGCGATATGCTTGATCTGGTTCTGGGCGATCGTGAGAGTTGCGTCGAGCGCTTCGTTGAGGTCGACCTGTTCTCGTTCTCCACCACCGGTGTGGGAGAAACGCCGCATGGCACCGAGGATCTTGCTCATGCGCCGGATCCCTTCGAGGGACTGTGAGATGGCCTTGGGAACTTGTTGCCGGAGCCAATCCCACTCCTCGGGAGGGCCAGGGGCAGCAACGGCTCCAGAGGGACGAGAGTCGGAAGCGACCGAGGCATGCGCCGGAGTCAGGCGGAGGGCCATGGCGGCGTCGAGCTGGTTCCACACGTCGCTGAGGAAGGTAATGTTGTCCGAGACATATTGGACCGGCGTATTGATTTCGTGGGCAATGCCGGCAGCGAGCTGTCCGATAGCGGTAAGCTTCTCATTCTGCATGGCCATCCGGCGATCGCTCACATCGCGAGCGGTGATGACGCTGGCCTCGATCTCGCCGTGAGAGTTACGGATGAAACTGCCATGAGATTCCAGGGTGGCGTAGGTTCCATCCTTTCGTTGCATTCGGTATTCGACTATCTGGCCAACGCCAGTCTTGAGAGCTCGCTGAGCAGCCTGGGTCACCAGGGGCCGGTCGTCGGGGTGGATCTGCTGGAAAGAAATAGTGCTTTTCAGCTCTTCCTGAGTGTAGCCCAGCAGACGCTCATACGCGGGGTTGTTATAGATGCGGTGGCCGCTCTGGTCGACGACGGCAATCAGATCAGCGCTGTTCTCTGCGATGGAGCGGAACAATTGGTCAGAGCGGTGTTTCGTCTCTTCCGCCTGCTTGCGCTCCGTGATATCACGACTGACGACGATCACTTTCTCGATCTGACCCTCTTTATCTGGAATCGCGGTGGCGGCTGATTCCAGAGTGCGCCACGTCCCATCCTTGTGGCGTACGCGGTATTCAATCTGCTCCCCTCGTCCGGTGAGTCGTTCATTCTCCGCCGCTACTAGTACCAGCTGCCGATCCTCGGGGTGGATTCGCTCCGTCGGCGAACTCAACTGCAGTTCCTCCGGCGTATACCCGAGAATTTTCTGGTACGCGGGGCTGCTATAGAGCAGATTCCCCGCACGATCGATAACGGCGAGCATGTCGGCTGCGTTCTCGGTGATCACTTTAAAAAGCTGATTGCTCTCGGCTAGTTCGCGACGGATTCGCTGGAGTTGGAGCTGCTGGTAGACCGTGTAGATGTCGAATAGGAGCACAAGGCATGCCAACCCCCGTACCCACTCCTTAAGATTAAACCACTCGGCATTCTCGAAGGGGTGCGGGCCGGCGAAGGTCAGAGATGCGATCCCAGCCGTCAACACTAACGTAACTGTGACGGCAGATCCCCACAGCGACCACTCGCGTACTTCAACCTGCCGCATCGGCCTAGCGCGGTATTGCTTGCGTTTTCCGTTATTCAAAGCCAACCCGACGAATGCACACATCAGTGTTTACAGTGTGAGAACAATGGGAAGAAAGTGAAAGTTACGAAAGGCAAATACGATAGTTTCTGTTCTGATTTCAACTGCTATTTGTGCGCAGGCGTCAGCTTCCTGAGCCTGGGACAAGGCGTCGTTTTCGGTAATTCTCTTACACGAGTAGCCAGTGAGCTTCATGAGAGAGGAGGACAATTTCGTCCTTACCGTAGTAACAAGAGCGTGATAGGTTACTCACCCGCCATCGCATTGTTGGCGAAATATCGCCATTTCACTCATCCTATGAAAGAGGATGTCAAGAACAAATACTTTTCCCTCCCCTCCCGGGATGGGTGGATGTGGTGACTTACATCCAGCCCCATCTCATTCTTGGAGGGGTTGTTGGTTTGTACGTTTTGGGTTGCCGCGCAGTTCAGCGGCAATGCCACCCCCAGTTGCTTATCCCAACTCCACGGTTTCATGACGCAGTGGTACTCGACGCCATTCGGTTACGAAGCTACGCAAGCTAACTGTTGGCTAAAAGTGCCAACCATGATCCTATGTGTCGAGTAGGGCCTGCGGCCCGCGAAAGCTCATGAAAATTACTCCGACTCGAATGCAAAATAGGAAAGGCTCGGAGCGGCGAGATTGAAGTCTCAGTGGAGAAGTTGACGCTGTCTATGTGTCTGATCCGGAGCGTGCGTGGTTGAGCGAATAATTGGGCGTTGTCTCTCCCCTCTTGGGAGCGGCGATAGCCTGTGACCCTGCTTAAGGATGTCGCAGCACGCTCTCCGCTCCCGCCAGGAGGAAACGTTATGTCTTACAGGATAGCGGGAATCGACGTTCACAAAAAGATGCTGGCTGTGGTCGTGGCCGACGTTGAAGTTCAAGGGGAGTACCAGTTTGAACGGATCCGATACGGTAGCAATCCTGAGCAGCTGCGATTGCTGGTCGCATGGCTGATCGAGCACGAGGTCGAGGAAGTCGTGATGGAATCGACGGCACAATATTGGAAACCCGTCTGGGGAGCACTGGAACGGTACTGGAAACCGAGCTGCCAAAAGCGAGAAGGCGCAGGCCCGATGTCGGGAACGCTCCATCTGGCGCAAGCACGATCGAATCGTGGACGGCGCGGACGCAAGAAGGATTTCCCCGACGCCGAACGTTTGGTAAAACGGCTGGTGGCCGACGAGCTGGTCCTAAGTTTTGTGCCCGATTCCGAACAGCGGCTATGGCGGACGGTCACACGCCGAAAGTACCAGCTGACACGCAACAAAGTGCGGTTGCAAAACCAACTGGAGGCTCTACTGGAGGAAGCCCACATTAAGTTGTCTAGCTTGGTCTCGGATCTTCTGGGCGTCAGTGCACGACGCATGCTGAAGGCAGTCGCCGATGGAGCAACCGATCCGGCGGCCCTGGCCGCTTTGGCCGATAAGAAGTTGCGTGCCACCCAGGCACAGTTATGCGACGCGCTGGGCGCGTGCGCGGAGCTCCAACCCGTCTACCGCCGACTGCTCAAGATGTTCCTGGAGGAGTTGCAACTGATCGAGCAGCAAATCGGCCAACTGGACCAAGAGATGGCGACTCTGCTCAGCCAGCATCAGGAGGCGGTCCAGCGGCTGGCGGAAATACCCGGCCTGGGTGTGGATTCGGCGCAGCAGATCATTGCCGAGGTGGGTGCTACAGCAGCGACATTTCCTTCCGGCAAGCACCTCTCTTCCTGGGTGGGAGCATGCCCCGGAGACGAAGAAAGCGCGGAAGTATCCCAGAGCCACCGCTCCCCGAAGGGTAACCGCCACATGCGGCGCATTCTCAATCGAGCTGCCAACGCCGCGGTCAAGTCGAAAGGAACCATGTTCGAGATCCTCTATCGCCGACTGGTGACACGCCTGGGACACAATCAAACCATCGGGGCCATCGCCCATCGGCTCTGTCGCCTGATCTGGATCATTCTGCACCGGGGAGTCCGTTACGAAGAAAGAGGTCCCTCGGTGAGTACCAACGCAAGACGACAGCGCACTACTAGAATGATCCGGGAACTCCGCAACCTCGGCTACAGGGTCGAACCGGTGGGCACTGCGGCATGAGCGTGGTGGATTTTCGACCCTGAGGCTCGAGGCCTATGGCTTTTTTGGGTTATCCGAGGGGGCATAGGATTGACCCGGAGACTCGGCGCTGCACGTCAGCACACAGAGCGCCTAATGAGTGCATGGATACTCTCCCTCGAACCCGAGCATTGCAAGAACCGATTTGGCCACCACCGAGGCATGAAACCTGGGGAGATCACCTGGGTTCTATTTGATGCTCAAGCTGTTTGCGTTTTCAGTTGTTCCGCGTCGAAACGTTCCTCCTTCTTCCAAAGTGTCAAAGTGATGGCCGCGATCTTGCGCGCCAGCGTCAGACGAGCCATCTCCGGCTTCATCCCCTTAGTCAGCAAGGCCGCGTAGAAATTGCGGAACGGTCCCGTGCCACAGCTGGCCCGATTGGCCGCACCTTTGAAGATCTCTTTCATGGCGTGACTGTGATTTCGATTCAGGCCACGGATCTGCTGGGGTTTTTTGGAGCGCTGCAGTTGTCCGCCAACATATCGGTATTGCGCACTGTCGTGCGTCTCAATGCCCAAACCACTATAGGTCCAGAGTTGCCGCTTGCTGCGGAACCGGTACGGGGTTTGCATCAGTGCGATTAATAAGCCGGCTCGAATCGGACCGATGCAAGGCCTGCAATCCATCCAACTGTTGATAGAGCAACTCGGCGCGGCGGCGCACTCCAGTTTGCGGAATCTTGCCCAACCATTCCTCCCGATAGCGCGGGGCATAGACCTGGGTGCCGGCACAGGGAATGCCCCAGCCGCGATACAACGCCTTCAGCCGATTCATGACGCGTGTCAAATCTTTGCTGATGGTCTGATAAATACGCGCCAACTCGCGCAGCGTCCGCAGTCCATTTTCTCCGTGGTAGACCGGCCGCAGCATGCCCGTCCGCAGCAGGTCCGCCAGCTTGTGCGCATCCACCTTGTCGCTCTTGCTGCCCTCCTTTAATAAGGCATTGCGCCGCGGATTACAGACCACAACGTGTTGCACCTGCGGCTGCAGCAGATCGAAAAGCCAGGCCGCCCAGGTGCCTTCTTCCCAATTTACATGCAGCTCGCCCCGTAAACCGTGAATGAACTGCAGAATGCTGCTGGCTTTGGTTTCCAGGATGGTTTCCATCACCAGCTTCCCGCTCTCATTCAGGACGGCGATCACAATCGCTTGCTGGTGCACGTCCATGCCGATATACTTGATGTCGCGACTCATCGTAGTTGCCTCCTTGGGGGAAAGATCATTCGTGCCAACGCTTGTCTTTCCCTCTAAGGTAAAGTGCCATTCTTCAGCCGATTTGCCTAGCCACCGCCGGAGACACCCTCGACTCCCAAGCGCCGCCGTAGCGGAGCGTAGCCCTGCACAGCGTAGCGCAGCGGAGGCGGCGCCTCATCTGGCTTCGATGTTCTGAAGCGGGCGTTCTTTCATAATGCGTTGACCCCGGCCAAGGGGGGTTGAGTGTAAACGCTGTTCGCGACAACTACCACCCGTGACTCGGCCATCCCGTTGTACAATCCGCTCACCAGTGCCGAATCTGACGGCCCGGAGGGCTCCATGAACAACCCGCTCCGATTGGTAGTAGCTGTGGCTGGTCTTCTATTCGTGATCGGAGGAACTGCAGCACAAGATGTAAAGCCGCCTGCATTTTATCCAGTCCCCGAGCTGGGCTACCACGTGATTCCTGATTTTTTTCATGCGCAAGATGGAATAAACGTGGGAGAAGCTTCAGGAGTGGCGTTGAATTCACAGGGACACATTTTTCTGTTTCAGCGAGCCCAACCCATGCTGGCCGAATACGACGAACGTGGAATCTTCCTCCGCAGCATTGGGGAAGGGCTGTTCACGCACCCGCACGGATTGCGAATTGATGATGACGACAACCTCTGGACAACGGACGATGGAAGTCACCTGGTGCTGAAGCTAAGTCGAGAAGGTCGTGTTCTTCTTGTGCTGGGACGCAAAGGCGTTGCTGCAGAATCAGACTGGCTGTTCAATCAGCCAACGGACGTGGCTTTCGGGAAGAACGGGGAAGTCTATGTTTCCGACGGATACGGCAACTCGCGGGTGGTGAAGTTTGATCGCGACGGGAACTTCCTGAAGTCCTGGGGGAAATACGGAACGGGTCCGGGTGAATTCAATCTGCCACACAGCATTGCGGTAGACAAACAGGGCAACGTTTATGTGGGGGATCGCGAGAACCAGCGGATCCAGATCTTCGATGCGGAAGGGAATTTCCTGAAGCAATGGACGGGTATTGGATACCCGTATGGTCTCTTCATCAGCGCGGATCAACACGTCTGGATGATCGATGGGGGCTACGACCGGATTATTGAGCTCGATCAAAACGGGAGGATTCTGGGCGCACTTGGTGAGCCAGGACACGCGCCAGGGCAGTTCGCTTGGGGACACTTCATGGCTGTGGGGAAAGATGGGAAGATGCTGCGCATCCTGTTGATCGGCTATTTGTATGGCATCACCAGCGAGCGCAAGTTGGTCGAGGAACTGCGCATGCATCTGGCGTGGCGCTGGTTTACCGGCCTGGGCTTCGATCAGGAAATCCCGCATCACTCGACATTTTCCAAGAACCGACACGGACGGTTTCAGGAATCGAAGCTGTTCGAGCAGTTGTTTGAGCAGATCGTGCGGCAGTGTGTGGAAGTGGGATTGGTCAAGGGCGAGGACCTGTCGGTGGATGGCAGCTTCGTGGAGGCGAACGCGGCGAAACAGAGTCGTATTCCCCGGGAGCAATTAGCGGAAGCTGCCCAAGTCCACCACACCATGCGCCAGTATCTGGTGGAACTGGAACAGCAGAATCCGGTGGAAGAGCCCGTGCATGAGCAAGAGCAGGTCTCGACCACCGATCCGGATTCCACCTACGCCACCAAGGGTGGCACACCCGCCCGGCTGGGTACTACGACAACTACCTGGTCGATAATCCTAGCTGTGTGATCGTGGGGGTACAAGGGACGGCCGCCCGCATGAGCCAGGAAACCGTGGCCGCACAGGACATGATCAGTCGTTTCGCCGAGTGGCAAGGACGGGAACCGCAGTCGGTGGCCGCCGATACCACCTACGGCAATGGCGAGTTTCTGCAATGGTTGCTGGAGCGGGACATCACTCCCTATATGCGCACGCGGGACAGCATCCACAGAAAGAACAGCCCGTTCTACGGCCCGGAGCGGTTTACCTATCAGCCGGAAAGCAACAGCTATCTATGCCCTGCAGGGCAGCAACTCAACTACGGTTGCCGCAGTGCTCGGAATCGCACCTATACCTACATCGGAACCCGCAAACGTTGTGGTGCGTGTTCGCAAAGACCGCAATGCACTAGCGCAGCCTTCCGCTGTCTTGCCATCCACATGCATGAGCCGGCTCGGCAGCGCGCACGCGAGTTAGTCAACACGCCCGAGTTCGCCAACGCACAGCGCCAAAGAAAGAAAGTGGAAGCCCTGTTTGCCGAACTGAAGAATCAGATCGGACTGCGTCGCCTGCGTCTGCGGAGATTAAGGTTTGTTCGGGAGCAATTCTTCCTGGCGGCAGCTGCCCAGAACATCAAGCGACTGGTCCGCTTCCTCAGCCAAGGGCCAAGACCAATGGTAGCCGCGACGACGTAGTGGCCATCCCGTTGTGAAGCAGAACTCGCGCTACTGCAGTATCCGAAGGTGAGGAAAGATCTCCTTTGGAAGCTCCTTTTTCAACACCTAGCCTGTGGCTGTTGAAAAACTCATTCTCTCAAAATCGACAAAAATAAAATCGCGTCAGGAAGCCCTACAATCGATTTTCTTGGGTCGCCTAGACATTTTCTATCCCCCTAATTTTGGCTGTTCGGGACGAAAAGCGAGTTTTCAACAGCCACGCCTTGGTTACACTGGTACTCCGAACTTTTCGGCAAACAGATAGTGGCTTTGTAACTCGCAGAACGCCCGCGTCTTCTGCCGGGTGCCGTCGCCCAGAATCTTCGTGACGGCCAGTCTCGTGTTGTCGTACAGAATCGTGGTCGGAACGCCGCCGAAATAGGCGAAGGCCTGAACGTGGCCCTCCAGAAAAGCCTCCGTCGTCTCCGCCGGAAACGCCATCACAAAACAGTCGTCGGAGTGCGGCAGGTCGATCGCCAGGTAATGCGCCTTCTGTTCGACTCCACCCACGATCACCAGCGCTTCGCCGAAATCGGCCTGTGCCTCGCCCGGAGCATGTGTCAGCGGAACGAACATCTCCTGCTGGCGCAGCGTCGCGGCCCGCACGTAGTCCTTCACGAATCGTGTAGCCACCCGTGTAGGCGTGTTCCGACCGCAAACGCTCAAAAATCCGCTTCGCCGTATGCCGTTGTTTCTTGGGTTGCTGCTTGTCGTTTTCCAGAATGGCGTCGATCACGCCCACCCGCGGCCCCAGCTTGGGCCGCTTCGGGGGCTGCTGCCGCCGGTAGCCCGGCGGCACTGCGTAGCGCAGCATCTTCCGCACTGTCTCTCGCGCTACGCCAAACTCTCGCGCTACTGTCCGTTCACTCTTGCCCTCCACCAGAACCGCTCGCCGTATCCGCCCATAAATCTCCACTGAGTACATCCCTCCGGTGTTCCACGATTCGCGGCCATCGGCTCAACGGAACCGAACCAGTTCCGTTACCCCCGCAACCCGCTGTACCGTGAAACAAGAATCCGGCGGTCTAGTTTTCCTCCGCCGCAGCACCCCGCTTACGCGGCGTGATGTGGCCTAGTATTGCTCCGGCGCATATAAATTCACCATCCGCCAGAAAGAAACCCCGCCCAAGGAGAGTTGGGCGGGGCAATTACCAGGACGCCAGAAGCAGTTACTTCTTCACTGTCTGCTTCAATGCCTTCGACGTGCTGCCGCCGAAGTTCGAGTCGCCGTCGTACACTGCCGTGATTTGTGACATGCCCACGGGCCGCGCCGAGGTCGCGAAGGCGGCTGATCCGCCAGTTAACGTTCCCGTTCCCAGTAACGTCGCGCCGTCCATAAACGAGACGAGTTCTCCATTCGGTGGTGCGGGAGTGACAACTGCGGTAAAGGTCACCTCTTCTCCGGACGTGGACGGATTAGGCGAAGACATGAGCGTGGTTGTGGTCGCTGCAGCCCCCGGATTCACTTCGAAAACAACGCCTGCTCCGCTCGATCCGCCACCGTAGGTAGTTCCATAGAGGTTGCCGCCGTCCAGAATCAGGCTGTCATACGGCCCGCTTCCGTCGGTGCCGTTGAAATTCCAGAGAATCTTCTCTTTGTACCTGCCATCGCTAGCCACTAGCTTATAAACAGTTCCATTGACGTACTTGCCGCCCTGGTTCGTAGAGCCGTAAATGTTCCCGGCAGCATCGAACACAATCCCCCCAAATCGGTCGCTGCCGTCTTTTGTGCCTCCCATAAAAGAATAGAGAATCTTCTCCGTCCATGTTCCCTTCTTCTTTCCCGTCGTTACGGGAGTCAGCTTGTAGACCGTTCCATTGCTCTTGGCTCCGCCACCCGTTGTCGTACCGTAAATATTTCCGGAGGCGTCGAGCACGGGAGTGCCCGTTGGATTGGAACCGTCTTTGGCGCCCCCGGAAAAGTTGTGGATCACAGTCCCGTTCCAGCCACCGTTGCCGTTGGGCGACACCTCGGTGAGCGTGTTCTGATTAGCGACTGCGAAGATGTTTCCAGCGGCATCCATAGCCAGCCCGTAGGGGCTCCCACTAAAACTGAAGTTGTAGAGCACCTCCTCCGTCCAGCCGCCGCCGGACCGGCCTAGCTCGAAGATGGTTCCACCAAAGCCGCTGGCGCTCGACCAAGTTGCGCCATATAGATTGCCTGCCGCGTCCATGGTCAGACCGTTTACCAGGGATTGGCCATCCACCCCATTGGCGACAAAACTTGTTGATACAGAGTGCTATTTGGCAGTGTAAGTGCAATCAGATCCTGCGGGCAAAGAAACTGATTCTCTGCACTGTCGCTTGCTCCACCGGCATATAATTTTGAGCGAATCAGAGCCGACAAGGAAAATTCCGTATGAAATCTTGGGCCACTGGGGCCGCGCTCGCGCGTCAGCCATCCCTTTCGACTCTCGAACAGGTTCGGAAAGACTTGCTTATTCAGGCTCGCGAATACTATCCATTCTTGCAGGGTACGATGACAATTCGGATAGAGAGGGTTCGGCAAGAGTCATCAAACCCGTTGCGACGTTTCTTGTTGATCTCTGACGGGAAAACGCAGGCGCGAATCATCGCAAAATGGGCCGAAGTTTGCCCCGACAATAACGAGGGCCTTACAGAATACCTACACTATCTTTCTTTCAATTCTGATTGCGCCCGCAGGTCACTGTTTCTCCGATGCCCAAGACCACTGGCCTTCCTGGAGACATACAACGTTTTGCTCACTGAAGAATGTGCCGGAACCCCCTTGTCCGAAGCGTTCAAATCGCTTTCAGGTACTCTGTCCGACAGCGAACTCCGTAGGGGTGTTCAACATTCCGGCGAATGGCTGTCTTCATTTCACGAATATTATCCCTCAATGGTGATACCAATCAAGGAGACTTGGCCTACGATCACGCGCAGTTGTCCATGGATTGTCGAGTGTCTGAATTGGACCGTTTTGGACCGTAGGAGGTTTTGCCCGAGTTGTGGGTATCGCGCCACCCTTCTGTGGCTGGAGAAGCAGGAGGCGGCCCTTCCCGACATTCCCTATGCGGGCGTCGTCTTTACGATGCCGCGTGAACTATGGAGCATTTTGGGGTCGCGAGCAGTTTCCTGCGCGCCGAAACAGGGGTGCTAGTTGCTCACGTGGGGACCGCATGGCTCTCGAAAGCGGTACCGCGTTGGCGGCACTAACCGCACGGATTAATCTGATAAATTCACAACCCATGTAGCTGATAGCCGGGAAAAGATCTAGATCCAAAACCCGCGATTGTGCATACCGTCTTGTCGTCAATACGAAATAGTTTCTGCCCAAGGCCAGTAGTAATGCTGCTTAATTCGAATCGCGTTTCGCCGCAAGAATTCGAGGGTATCGTCCGCGATGGCGCGGTGAAGCTTCTGAACGGATCGTTACCGGAAGGCACGCGCGTACAGGTGCGCATCAAGAAGTGAAGAGCTGAATCAAAGAACTTTAGATAATCGATGCCACGACGAAACGCCCTGCGGCGTTTAAGCCACCGCTCCCGCCGCTTCCTTTGCCGACAACTTCAACACCACCTCTCCCGCTAGATGCTGCGTATTGGGCAAAGACAGCAACGCGCGATCCATGTGGTGCACCGCGAAGACGGCAAATCGTTTCCACGCTGAAGCCTTCTCCAGTGGCGTCCCGCGCAGGACGAGCCGTGTCACCCTTCCGAAACATTTAAAGAACTCGGCCTCTAGGCGAAACTCGCGCTGCAACGTGCTCATCGATTCCGGAGTCAGCGGATAACACCGCGGCGAAACGCTCGCTGGCACCGCAACCGGCACATGCTTGCGCAACCGGCTCAGCAGCGGACTTTGCGCGATCGGTTCGGTGAACACGCCAAAACCCTCCGGCGCCAGCACACGCGTCATCTCGCCACTCGGCGTTTCCAGATCGCTCTGCAGGTGATGCCAGATTCCGCATCCCACCACGCGATCGAACCAACGATCGGGAAATGGAATCTGCTCGCACGTCGCCACCACGGGATGCACGCGCTCTCCCACGCCGCTGGCCTCGGCCATCTGCACCTGCACGCGCACCGCCTCGCTGGCGATATCGAGCACCCATACTTCCGCGCCCTTCATCGCCAGCAGAATTCCCGAATTATCGTGGCCACAGCCGAGATAGAGAATCCGCTTGTCGCTCACATCTCCCAGAATTTCAAACCAGCGCTCCAGATAAAACAGCCGCGGATGCCGCAATTCGCTGTAGCGCCGCACCACTTCCGGATGCACCGCCAGCGATCCCTTCTGCTGGGCGCTATAGAACTCGTTGTACCAATTCTTATCGACAGCGCTGGAAAGCTCCGCCGGATTGGAAGCGACGCTTGTCGGAGAGGAGACACCACTACCCGCATTGGTATGCATGCAAGGGAACCCTGGGTTAACCGGAATTTCCTTTTTGACTCCAAAAACGGCTTTCATTGTCACCCCATTCCCTGTTCGCGTCAATGTGAAACACTTTTCATCCTGATCGCCCCCCTACGGTACGAGATTCCGGACCAACACCGCCGAAATTGCGACAGTTGCGGCCCACTTTTGCAACACTCCTTCCCCCAACTCGCTGTAGACAGACTTCGCTGCCGACCCGACCACCATTTCTCTTATCCCGTCGGTACCGGCAGCAGCGCGATCCGACCCAGCATCGCCCCGAACCGCCGCCGCGTCAGATGTCCTTCGGCCAGCAATAGCCAGTAGTAACGCGCATGTTTGACCAGCCGTCCTCCGGTCTTGACCAGCCGTTGCTGCAAACTCGTGAGCGACCAGTTCTCAATTCCCCTCGGCAAACCCAGACGCCGCCACAAATTCCCCAGCCGTACTTGGTTCGAGCGAAACCGATGGCAAGAGAGCCGCGTCATCTTGACCGCCTGCTTGCCCTCCTTGATCCATTGCTCCGCCGTACCCCGCTTGTTATAGAACCGCACTACCGCCCGGCTCGGTGTCTCCAGATTGGTCACGAAGAAATCTGGATCGACTGGCTGTCGGACGCATGAGCGGGTATCGAATTGTCCAAGGGCACACGTCTTTAGAGCCTCCGATTCGTATCCAACAATACTTACCAAAGCACCAGCAATAGGAATTTGCTTTCTATCTAGGACCCTTCCACGGATATGAGCAGAGCGGTCGTGATCCAGCCTCACCTTCGCGGCTAGATTGTAGTCGTCACCTATTGAGCATTGCATAATATATGTTGTTAGCAAGTTAAAATGTCCGGTTTTTGTAGCAAGTGAAATGTCCGGTTTCGTTAGTCTCCCGTAGCCGCCGCCGAGGCGGTGGAAAAGTGGGAATCCCGCGCACTT
>Ga0224555_1003971_pt1 | contig 14287 bp, 12 predicted proteins | sample 714S23034metaG_FD_180687 | JGI IMG/M metagenome (GOLD analysis project Ga0224555, IMG submission 180687) | Peat soil microbial communities from Stordalen Mire, Sweden - 717 S2 30-34 | ecosystem: Environmental > Terrestrial > Soil > Wetlands > Peat | place: Sweden: Norrbotten County, Stordalen...
CTGGAGAGCAACATAAACCGGCTCGGCAATTGCCTCCAGCGCATCCAGAATCGCTGCCGTCTCTGCTTGCGACTTGCCCGATACCTGCAACTGTTCCGGACGCAACGCCACATCCCGATACTCGCAAGCGAGCTTATAGTCCATCAGGGTTGTGAGTTCGCCTCGCAGCGCCAGCCGGACTGTCTCTGCCGCCGCTCCGGAGCTGGAACGAAGCGCGGTGATGAGCACCGATGTATCGCGGACCGTCCTCACGAAACTATGGTATCACTGGTGGCATCATTTCTGACGGGTCGCTCATCGCGATAGTAATGCTGCGATGAACGGGGCACAGTCGCTGAAACGGTGTGGAGTGGGCCACCTGCGATTTGAAGTATCCAGGAAACGGATTGCGCGGATTAGCCGGCCCATGCGGGTTGCTGGGGCGATTTCGGATTTGGGCCGTATTCGTTCCTGCCTGGTTGGCTGTCGAACATCAGGAACACGAGAACGATCAAACCGATCCCAGGAACCAGGTAAAGGAGCAGCCACCAACCGCTTCTTCCAGTGTCGTGGAGACGGCGCACGCTGCATGACCACGACGGAAGGGTCGAGAGCAGACCATAGCCCATGATCAGGTCGTTCAAGAATTGTCCGATATCGGTTTTCGCGAGAAATAGGGCAGGCAGCATGAGCGCAAACCCGATCAAGGAATTGATCAGCGTAAACATCCAATACTCTTTGCGGCGCGAACGGCCGGAGAATTCGGTCGCTCTGGTCCAGGCCATGACAAACCAACTCATTGCTCACCTCGAGTGATTCTGTGCAACCACCATATACCTGGGCAGGTGGATATCGGTTCGTGGTCCCCGATTCGCGATGAGAAAACAAGCGGCCTGGAGGCGGAGAAGATTTCAGAGATACTCTGAGGCCTTTCGCCGCGTCCCTACAGGACGCGAGGGTCTCGGGGGATGCATTTCCCAGGGCTGCGCTGCGCTTGCCCTGGGCTATTCTCGTTCGGTCCCTACGGGACGAGAAGCAGGTCCCCTTCGTCAAGCTCAGGGCAGGCTCTGGGGCATCCAGATTTGAGAAGCAGGTCCTTCGACTCCGCTGCGCTCCGCTCAGGATGACACACCTTATGTAAGACATGGCGTTGAATTAGAAGCCGGCGCCGGGGATGTAGGTGTACTGGATCTTTTCGGGGCGCTTGACGGGGTCGCCGGTGAGGTCGTGGGTGTGCCAGACGACCGATTCGGCTGCGACTTCAGGGTGCTTGCGGAGGAAGATCAACGCATACTCCGAGGCGGTGGGGTCGTCTTTCTGGTCGGCGAATTTGGCGGACTCGATGGCGGCTTTGGCCTTGTCGCCGAGGCGGCGGTAGAGGATGGCGAGCTGATAATGCGCGGCGAGGTCGTCGGGATCGACGGCCTGGAGGCGCTCGTAGATTTCGCGTGACTTTATGTAGTCGTGCTGCTGGAAGAAGCTGAAACCGAGTTCGCGGAGGCCGTCGCGGGAGCGGGGATATTTGGCCAGCATGGCTTCGAGGTCGGCGATGGCTTCTTTGATTTGGCCGGCGTTGCGCTCGACGAGTGCGCGGTAGTAGAGGGCGCGCGGATCGCCGGGAAGCAGGGTGAGGGCCTTGGCGAGATTGGCCTTGGCGTCGTCGTATTTCTCCCAGGAAATTTCAACGATACCCATGTTGGTGAAGGCGTCGGCGTAGTCGGGACGCAGGGCGGCGACGCGCTCGAAGGCGTGGACCGAGGCTGCGTACTGCTGGGCGTCGAGCAGGGTGATGCCGTAGTTGTTCCAGCGCATCCACTCTTTATTTTCAGAGGGGTCGGGCGGGACGGGGGCGTTTTCGCCGATGTTGAGGGTCCTGGTTTCAGAGGCCATGTCGACGATGGGCATCGGGTAGGGCTTTGGCTCTTTCTGGCCGGTCTGGGTGATGGCGTAGTCGATGAAGTGCTGATTGAAGCGGCGATAGCGGACGGTGGCGGTGAGGGAGACCTGGCCCGTAATGTCTTTGGGCAGGCGGAAGCGGTAGCGGACCAACTGCGATCGGCCGGACTGGATGGTGTTGTTGTAGGCGAGAACGCGGTTGTGCCAGATCTCGTGGAGGCTGTTGAGCTCGCCCTTGTTGTTGATGAGGCGGTTGGTGAAGGAGTGGGCTCCGGGATCGAGCGAGCCGTCGGGCTGGAGGAAGCCGGATTCGGCGAGGGTCTTGCCGGCGTTGTCCTTGACGTTGAAGTCGACCCAGGCTTCGTAGAAGTCGCGCTGCTCGGGGACGAAGGAGTGGCCGATGCCCTTGTTCTGAATGACGACGTCGGCGACCAGGGTTTCACCGGGGACGAGGGAGAAGGCGGTCAAGCCGAGCGGGGCGACGAGAACCTGGTCAGCCGCGGTGGCGGCGGCGCTTTCTTTTTCGAGGGCGAAGATGTCGACGTTGAAGACGCCCTTGCCGTCATAGGAGTTTTTGAGGAAGTCGGTGATCTTCTGTAACTGCTCGTCATTCTTGTAGAACTGCGCCATGAGCGTGTTGGCTGCAGCCCAGCGGTGGGAGACGAGCTTGCCGTCCTTGGCGCCGGGATCGACTGCACCCTCTTTGAGGGGTTCGCGGACCATGTGGCAGGTCTGGCAGGTGGAGACGGTGTCTTTGCGATAGAAGGGGAGCGGAGACTGTTTGGTGAAGCTGGCGCCCTGCCACTCGTCATATAAGGAGATGGCGCGGAGCCATTTGTAGTCGTCGAGGGAGCGCGGGATGGCGGCCTTGTGGCAAGCGGCGCAGAACTCGGCGGTCTGGAGGAGCGGGCGCATGACGGCCCTGGAATGGCGGTCGAGGTGGGCGAGGATTTCGGCGTCGGAAACGGGGCCGGGGATGGGCGCGCCGGCTTCGTCTACCAATACGGCGGGGACGCCCATGACGTAGCTACCGGTTCCGGTGGCGTCCGTAGAGACGATGGAGTGGCAGGTGGAGCAGGTGACGCCTTCCTGCTCAAATGGGCGCTTTTTGGGCATGCCCTGCGAAAGGTCGCCGGAGAACAGGGCGACGGGGTTGTGGCAGCCTTCGCAGTGGCGGGAGAACTGCACGCCTTTCTCGTCAATGAGGGCGTTGACGTTTTTCAAATACCAGGGGGCGCGGAAGCTATTGGAATGCACCGACTGACGCCACTGGTGGTAGGCCTCCTGGTGGCAGTGGCCGCAGTATTCGGCGGTGTAGAAGCTTTTGGGGCTGACGAACTGGCCGGTGGAGGTGGTGGCGTTGGAGGGAAGGAAGGGCGAGTCTTTGCCGAAGGCGTAGTTGTAGCGGGAGGCGACCGAGTCGTGAAACTGGGTGGTGGGGCCGGTGACCTTGATGGCGGCGGTATAGGCTGCGCCTGCGTTGGGAGCGTCGGCCGGAGCGGGGGTTGCAGCGGGGGGAGTAGTCGGCGCGGATGAGGGGTCGGTGGCTGCGCGAACGGTCCAGGCCGCCGTGGATGCCAGAGCGACAAATAAGAAGGTCAACAGCCAGCGGCGGGGCGCAGATTTGAACATCGTTCGGTGATCTCCCAGGGAAGAGCTTCAAAACCCGGCGGAACACGAATGAGGAATGGCCGCGGGAACATAAGAAACGTAACAGGGTTGGGGGATGGGCTGTCCTCCATCTTAGGGTGGAGAGCCGGTGCCTTGCTCGAGGACCCGCTCATCATAAGGCCGCGATGAACGGGGCACAGCCTCCGATGCTGCGATCAGTGGGACGGGCGTCTGGATTTGCAGCGGGCGGTTCATAGAGTGGTATGAATGGCGAGAAATTGGGGCCGGACCGTGTGAGCGAGCGCACATCTCCTTAGCCAAACGGGGGCGCAAACTGGTACGGTTGTCTTGAAGGATTCCTTTTTGCCGATGGCCTCAAGTCCTTATTTTTCTCTTGCAGTTTTGTTCGTGGCGGCGCTGGGCTTTGGATTGGCCCCGCTGGGGCTGGCGTGGCTGTGGGGGAAGGTGTTTTCTCCGGCCAAGCCGAATGCGATCAAGAACGCCATCTACGAGTGCGGGTTGGTGTCAAAGGGCGATGCCTGGATGCAGTTCCGCTCGGCCTACTACCTGTATGCCATTATTTTCCTGATATTTGACGTGGAAGCCGTATTTCTGCTGCCGTTTGCCGTGGCGTTTACGGGTCTGGGCGTGGCGGCGTGCGTGTCGATGCTGGTATTTGTGCTGATGCTGATCGAGGGGCTGGCGTGGGCGTGGGGCAAGGGCGTGCTGACGTGGCAATAAAGCTAGTTGTCAGTTGTAAGTTGTAAGTTTTCGGTCAGTAGCCCCAAGTCGCCAATGACTGAAAACTTACAACTTACAACTGAAAACTGAAAACCGGAGCGGAGCGACCAATGGTTGAAGCAGGACTGAAGATCGAACTGGGCAAGCAGGGCGTCTTCGTAACGACCATCGAGGAGCTCTATAACTGGGGGCGGCGGAGCTCGATATGGCCGATGCAGTTTGGGTTGGCGTGTTGCGCGATCGAGATGATTGCGACGACGATGGCGCGGTACGACCTGGCGCGGTTCGGCGCGGAGGTGTTCAGGCCGTCGCCGCGGCAGGCGGATTTGATGATCATCTCCGGGACGGTGACCAAGAAGATGGCGCCGCAGGTGGTGCGGCTTTATAACCAGATGGCCGAGCCGAAGTACGTGATTGCGATGGGGGCTTGCGCGATTTCCGGCGGGCCGTTCAAGCAGGGATACAACGTGCTGAAGGGGATCGATCGCTACATTCCGGTGGACGTGCATATTCCGGGATGCCCGCCGCGGCCGGAGGCGCTGCTGCAGGCCTTCATGACGCTGCAAAAGAAGATTGACGGTCAATCGCTGACGGGGCCGGATCGGCCGCGGCATTTGAATGCAGAGGCGCAAGGGGAGTTTCCGGTGCCGGTGCAGGGCGAACATGATTTGGAGCCGACTTCGAACAAGGGAGTGTGGCCGGTACCGATTACGATTCGGTGATGAAGACAGGGACCAGGCGCTAAGGGACTAAGGGACTAGGGACTGAGGTAAGTGGGATTGAAGACGGTCGAGGAGATCAAGGCGGCGATTGAGGCTGGGGTTCCCGGCGCGGTGGTGGAGATTGTGTCCAACCCAAGCGTTTCGGGGCAGCACTCGCTGCGGCTCAAGCCGGGTGATGCGTTTGCGGTGGCGAAGTTTTTGCGCGACGACGCGGAGCTGGCTCTGGACTTTCTATCGAACGCAACCGGCGTGGACTGGCCGGACAAAGAGATCAGTGAAAAGGTGAAGGGGACGCGCACGGTGACCAAGACCGTGGACGGCGTGGAGCAGACCGCGGAAGAGACGTTTGAAGAGACGAAGAAGCGCGTGGCGCCGGGATGCCTGGAGGCCGTGTATCACCTGTTTTCAATGGGCAAGGGGCACGGGCCGGTGGTGATCCGGATGAAGACGGTTAACCGGACAGACCAGGTAGAGCTGCCGTCGCTGACACCGATCTGGCGGTCGGCGGAGTTTCAGGAGCGGGAGATCTTCGATCTTTACGGGATTGTGTTCAAGGGACACCCGGATCTGAGGCGGCTGCTGATGTGGGACGAGTTCAAGGACCACCCGATGCGTCGCGATTACGTGGAGCCGGACGATTTTGAATACGAGCCGACGGCGCACGATGACGTGCTGTTGAGGACGAAGGCGCACAGAGACAGGGAATAGGGAATAGGGACTAAGGGAATAGGGCTTGGATGGCTGTTGCGGAGAACAAGACGGATAAGTTGGAGGGCTGGAATCGGCCGCCGGTGATTGTGCCGGACGGCGAGGGCGAGCTGCTGGAAGTGGCCATGGGGCCGCATCATCCGTCGACGCACGGGGTCTTCAGGATGGATGTGGCGCTGGACGGGGAGCGGGTGATCCGGCTGAAGCCGGTTTTCGGCTATCTGCACCGAAATCACGAGAAGCTGGCCGAGGGAATGAGTTACCTGGGGTCGATGCCGTTTACGGACCGGCTGGATTACATTTGCCCGCTGACCAATAACTGGGCGTATGCGCTGGCGGTGGAGACGCTGACGGGGCAGGAAGTGCCGGAGCGCGCGCAATATCTGCGGGTGATTCTGGGTGAGCTGACTCGGGTGGTAAATCATGCATCGGCGGTCGGTTTCTTAATTCAGGAAATGGGCGCAAGCGGGACGCCGCTGATGTATGCCTTCAAGGAACGGGAGAAGGTTCTGGATCTGTTTGAGGCACTGACCGGGGCGCGCATGATGGTGAACTACATGCGCTTTGGCGGCTGCCGCGTGGATGCGACACCGGCCTGGCTGGATGCGACGCGCAAAGTAGTGGCGGGGCTGCCGGGGTTTGTGGACGAATTTGAGGCGCTTCTGGCCGCCAACGAGATTCTGATGGCGCGCACTCAGGGCGTGGGCATTTTGCGGCCGGATCTGGCGGTGAATGCAGGCGTGACCGGGCCGATGCTGCGGGCGTCTGGCGTGAACTACGACATTCGCAAGGTGGATCGCTACGGGATTTATGACCGGTTCAGCTTCCGCGTGCCGCTGGGCGATCATGGCGATGTGTATGACCGGTTCATGATTCGGCTGCTGGAGATTCGCGAGTCGCTCAAGATTCTGGAGCAGGCGCTCAAAGACATTCCGGTCGGCCCGGTGATGGATCCCAAGGCGAAGCTGCGCGGCTTCAGGCCCAAGCCGGGCGAGGCTTATGGGCGCATTGAAGCGCCGAAGGGCGAGCTGGGCTTCTATCTGATCAGCGATGGAGGGCCGAATCCCTATCGCTACCGGGTCAGGCCGCCGAGCTTGATCAACCTGACGATACTTGAAGACATGTGCCTGGGCCAGAACGTGGCGGATGTGGTGCTGATTTTTGGAAGCGTGGATATTGTGCTGGGGGAAGTGGACAGATAGTTTTCAGTTGTCAGTTTTAAGTTGTCAGTTACCGTACTACGACTGAGTGCAGTTAGCTGACAACTTACAACTTACCGCTTTATGGAGGGGTAACTTGCTGGGCGAAGGGATACTGAAGGGGCTGGCGGAGACGGCGCGGAACTTTGCGGGCAGCTATGTGTCCGCGGAGCGGCTGACGACGGTTCAGTATCCGGAGCAGCGGATCGCTCCGATTGAGGCGACGCGCGACTTTCCGTTTCTTGTGTACGACGGCGGCGACTGGGAGAAGGGGCTGCGCTGCGTGGCCTGCCAGATCTGCGAGAAAGAGTGTCCGCCGAAGTGCATTTATATCGTTAAGAGCACGGATAAAAAGCCGGACGCATTGGGAAAGATGCAGATTTATCCGGCGCGCTTCGATATTGATATTTCAGTTTGCATGAGCTGCCAGATATGCGTGGAAGTTTGCCCGTTTGAAGCCATCAAGATGGATACGGAGTTTGAACTGTCCACGACGGATCGGTTCGGCGGGTTGCTGCTGGACCGGAAGGAACTGGCCAAGTCAAACGAGCATTATCACAAGATTCATCCGACCGAAGCGACGGAAGTGGATGCGCGCTTAGCGGAAGAAAAAGTCAAAGCGGAAGCGAAGGCAAAGGCTGCTGCTGCTGCGGCCGCGGCTAAGGCTGCTGCCGCAGCGGCTGCCAAGCCAGCGGCGGGCACGAACGAAACCGCGGCCAAACCCGCTGTTGCGCCTGGAGATGTGGCGACGAAGCCGGCTGGAGGGGAGACGAAGGCATGAACGGGTCTTCCCTGATTAATAATGCGGATCGGATATTCATCCTTCTCAAGCTTTGGGTGATTGGGTTTTTGCCGGCGTGGATGCAGCAGGCCGCGGGCGTGGTGTTGTGCGTGGTGGCGATCATCTGCGTATTTCCAGGGCTGTTTGCGATCTCGGTGTTGCTGGAGCGCAAGGGGCTGGGCCGGATGCAGAATCGCCTGGGCCCGAATCGCGTTGGGCCTTACGGAATTTTGCAGCCGGTGGCCGACGGCATCAAGTCGCTGACCAAGGAAGACCTGGTTCCCAAGAGCGCGGATGGCGTGGTGCATTTTCTGGCGCCGGTGTTTCTGGTGGTGGTAGTGTTCATGGGCTATGCGGTGCTGCCCATGGGCCGCAACATGACGCTGGTGAAGATGGACGCGGGGCTGCTGTTTTACTTTGCGATGGGCGCGTCGACGGAGCTGTCGGTGTTCATGGCGGGGTGGGCGAGCCGCAACAAATATTCGCTGCTGGGCGCGATGCGCGCGGTGGCGCAGATGATCAGCTACGAAGTGCCGCTGCTGATGTCGAGCGTGGCCGTGGTGATGATTACCGGGTCGCTTTCGCTGGAGAAGATTGTCGAGGCGCAGAACCAGTACACATGGGGATTGCCGCACTGGTACATCTTTACGCCGTGGGGATTTGCGGGGTTTGTGCTGTACGCCGTTGCCGCGACGGCGGAGACCAATCGCTCGCCGTTTGATTTGCCTGAAGGTGAATCCGAATTGGTGGCGGGGTACTTCACGGAGTACTCGGGCTTCAAATTTGCGGAGTTTTTTCTGGGCGAGTATGTGGGCATGCTGTCGATCTCAGGGCTGGGGACGACGCTGTTTCTGGGCGGATGGTCGGCGCCGGTTGCGTTTCTTGGATGGGTGCCTTCGTGGATTTGGTTCTTCGGGAAGGTGATGCTTTCGATCTGCGTGTTTATCTGGATGCGCGGCACGCTGCCGAGGTTGAGGCAGGACCAGCTGATGAACTTTGCGTGGAAGTTTGTGCTGCCGTTGACGATGCTGAACCTGTTTGTGGCGGCGCTGTGGCGCTTCATGGGCGATGGATGGGAGCGTTGGGTGGTGTGCTCGGCGATCCTGCTGCTGGCGTATGTGCTGATGGCGCGCGTGGGCTTCAAGAGAAGGCATATTGGGTCGAGGAGTTACCGGTATGCGGAGTAGCTTTTGTGTCAGTAAGAGCGGTGGAGAAGCAGGTCCTTCGACTGCGCGGTCCGCAAAACGCGCGGCCCGCTCCGCTCAGGATGACAGCCTTTTGTCGAAGGCTCAGGGTGGCGGCCGATGAGCGTGGTGTTTTATCTGCTTGCGGGGTTGACGGTGGCGGGTGCGCTGGCGGCGGTGCTGTTGAAGAATACGGTGCATTGCGCGCTGGCGCTCACGGTGGCTTTTGCGGGACTGGCACTGCTGTTTCTGAATCTGGATGCACAGTTTGCGGGGTTCGCGCAGATCTTGGTTTACATCGGCGCGGTTGCGATCTTAGTAGTGTTTGCGATTTTGCTTACGCGTGGCTCAGAGACGCCGAAGGACGGCGTGTATAGCAGGAACTGGCTGGCTGGATTAGTGATTGCGGCGGGCGTGTTTGCGGCGCTGGGCTGGGCGGTATTGCAGAGCGTTAGGGGTTTACCACATGCTGCGGGACCTGCGCCAACGGTGACGGTGTTGCAGATTGGCAATGCGCTGATGGGCCGTTACGTGCTGCCGTTAGAAATTGTCGCGCTGCTGCTGACGGCGGCGCTGATTGGCGCGGTGATTGTGGCCATGCACGAGAAAGAGGGCGCGCGATGAATCCGCTGGCTGGGTATCTTCTGGTGGCCGCGCTGTTGTTTGCGATTGGATTGGCGGGGGCGCTGACGCGGCGCAATGCGATCCTGGTGCTGATTGGGATTGAGTTGATGCTGAATGCGGCGAATCTGAACTTGATTGCGTTCTGGCGTTACGGGCCGCATCCCGAGGCGCTGACGGGGATGATGTTCGCGATCTTCTCGATTGCCGTGGCGGCGGCCGAGGCGGCGGTGGGACTGGGGCTGGTGATTTCGATTCATCGTCATGCGCATACGACGGATTTGGACGCGATGAACAGGATGAAGGGGTGAGGAGTTGATGCAAGAGACAATCTCGTTCACTCCGCAGTTGGCGGCTTCACCCATCGCGGGGATCTTGTGGTTGATTCCGGCTGTGCCCATTGTGGCATCGGGCGTGATTGCGCTTTTGAAGCAGCCTAAGCGCAGGACCGCGGCCGCACTGGCGATCGGGTCGCTTGGATTTTCGCTCTTATTGGCACTGGTCGCGTTTGGTCACGTGGTGGCGGGCTGGTCGCATGGTGGGGCCGTGCGCGAGACGGTGAACTTTACATGGATACAGTTTGGTTCGACCAATGTGGACCTGGGGTGGGTGCTCGATCCGCTGTCGGCGGTGATGCTGGTGATGGTCACATTTGTCGGGTTGCTGATCTTCATTTACTCAACCGGCTACATGGCGCATGACGAAAACTTTACGCGCTTTTTCTGCTTTCTCAGTTTGTTTGCGGGGGCGATGCTGGGCGTGGTGATTGCGAACAGCCTGTTGCTGCTCTTCATGGGCTGGGAGCTGGTAGGACTTACTTCTTACTTATTGATCGGGTTCTGGTATCAGAAGCCCGCGGCGGCCGCGGCGGCGAAGAAGGCTTTCATGACGACGCGCGTGGGCGATGTGTTTTTTCTGCTCGGGATCGTGTGGCTGTTTGCGCAGACCGGCACGCTGTTGTTCTATAACAACGGCGCGGGTTCAATGGAAGCGACGGCGCTGGGTGGATTGCTGGCGCAACATGCCGCGTGGGGATTGACCGCTGCGGGTGCGATTGGATTGCTGATTTTTGCAGGGGCTGTGGGGAAGAGCGGACAGTTTCCGCTGCACGTGTGGCTGCCGGACGCGATGGAAGGTCCGACGCCGGTGTCGGCGCTGATTCACGCGGCGACGATGGTGGCGGCGGGCGTGTATTTGATTGCGCGCGTTTTTCCGCTCATGCATGCGGGCGCGTTGACGGGTGGGACGACGGCGGCGCTGACCGTCGTCACTTGGGTGGGTGCATTCACCGCGGTTTTTGCTGCGTTGATTGCAGTTGCGCAGAACGACATCAAGCGCATTCTGGCCTACTCGACCGTGTCGCAACTTGGCTACATGATGGCGGGGCTGGGGATGGGCGGCGTGGCTGTCGGCATGTTCCACCTGATCACGCATGCGTTCTTCAAGGCGCTGCTGTTTATGGGCGCGGGCTCGGTGATTCACGGCTGCCATGAGGAGCAGGATATTCGGCGGATGGGTGGATTGAAGTCCGACATGCCGGTGACGTTCCTGACGTATGCGGTCGGCATGCTGGCTCTGTGCGGGTTTCCGCTGTTTTTTTCAGGCTTCTGGTCGAAGGACGGGATTCTTGAGGCCGGCTCGGTGTGGAGCGTGTCGAAGGGGCCGTTTTACATGCTGGTGTTTGGCGCGTTGCTGACGGCGTTTTATATGACGCGGCAGGTGGGGTATGTGTTCTTCGGCGTGAATCGCGGCGAGAAGCATGCGCACGAGAGCCCCTCCTCGATGACGACACCGCTGGCGATCCTGGCCTTCTTTGCGATGACGCTGGGATTCATTGGAACGCCGGCGTGGCCTTGGTTCAAGGCGTTCTTGAATGGCCAGGCAGCGGGCTTCGATTGGCATGGATTTGCGGAGCCGGGATTGCTGGCGCTGATGGGGACCTCGACGGTTGTGGTGCTGGTGGGTCTGTTTTTGGGTTGGTGGCTCTATTTTGGCAAGTCGCCAAAGGTGGAAGACCCCGATGTGCTGGAAGCGGCTGCGCCATTGCCGTGGGGATGGCTGCGCGACCGGCTGTATGTGGATGAGTTCTACGGGGTGACGGTGATTGCGTTTTACGAGTGGTGGGCAAATGTCGCGGACTGGCTGGACCGGCGCGTGTGGGGCGGCGCGGTGAGCGGGGTTGCGTGGGCGTTTCGCGGATGGGCGCATTTGAACCGGTTCCTCGATAGCAATGTTGTGGATGGCGGCTTTGACAAGGGCTGCGAGGAATTGAACACAGGCGGCGGGCTGCTTTCGCGCATGGAGAATGGGCGCGTGCAGACGTATTTGCGGCTGCTGGCGCTGGCCGTTGTGTTGCTGGTGGCGTACCTGATCTGGAGCAGCCGGGCATGAGCGGATTTCCGATATTGACGGCGTTGACCGTGCTGCCCCTGGTGGGGGCGGTGATTGCTCTCTTGTCTGGCAAGCACGCGCGCGGGGTGGCGCTGATTACAACGCTGTGTGGATTGGCTCTGGCTCTGTTTGTGTGGACGCAACTGCCGTCGGATGGAAGCATCGGCTTGCTGGAGCAGCATAAGTGGGCGCCTTCGCTGGGGATTGAATACCACCTTGGCGTGGACGGATTGGGAGCGCTGATGTTGGTGCTTTCGGCGATTGTGACGCTGATGTCAGTGGACGCGGCGACGCGTGTGCATCATCAGCCGGGGCTTTATTTTGGACTGGTGCTGGTGCTGGAGTCGGGGCTGTTCGGTTCGTTCACGGCGCTGAATTTCTTCCACTGGTTTTTGTTCTGGGAGTTGAGCCTGATCCCGGCGTTCTTCCTGATCAAGCTGTGGGGCGGGGCGAAGCGTGGGCCGGCGGCTACTCAGTTTTTTGTATATACGATGGCTGGGTCAGTGGCGCTGCTGGTGGCTTTTCTCGCGGTGTTTCTTTCGACGAGCAGTATGGATTTTGGACGGCTCGCGGACCTGGCGGCGAAGGGCGATCTTGCAAAGCTGGTGGCGCAGCAACTGGGTCCGGGTTTCTTTGGGCTTCCGGTGATGATGTGGCTCGCGATTGGCGTGCTGGCGGGGTTTGCGGTGAAGGTGCCGATGTTCCCGTTTCACACGTGGCTGCCTGCTGCTTACTCTGAAGCGCCTTCGCCGGTAACGATGCTGCTGACGGGCGCGATGTCGAAGATGGGCGTGTACGGGTTGCTGCGAATTGCGCTGCCGCTCTTCGGCGTGCAGATTGCCGCGATGCGAACGCCGCTGCTGGTGCTGGCTGTTGCGACTGTCGTGATGGGCGCGTGGGCCGCGGTGGCGCAGAAGGATTTGAAGCGGGTGTTTGCGTATTCAAGCGTGAATCACCTGGGGTATTGCCTGCTGGGGATTTTTGCGCTGGCGGTGCCGGTAATGAGCACGGCTGACTCAGCCAGTCAGGCGGCGGCACTGAACGGCGTGATTCTGCAGATGTTCAACCACGGGCTGACGGCGGCGGCGCTGTTCTGGTTTGTGGCCATGTTGCAGCAGCGGACGGGCGGGCATCGCGGCATCGATGATTTTGGCGGGCTGAGGAAGCCGGCGCCGGTGTTGGCGGGGCTGATGGGGATTGCGCTTTTCTCGTCGCTGGGACTGCCGGGGCTGAATGGATTTGTGGGCGAGTTCCTGATTTTCCGCGGCGCGTTTTCGCTGGCGTGGATTGCTTCGACGGTTTCGATTCTTGGATTGCTGGTGACGGCGGCGGTGATTCTTACCGTGATTCAAAAAGTATTTGCGGGGCCGGTGCCGGAGCGGCTGGCGCAGTTCCCCGATTTGCATCACGGCGAGCGCATGGCATTGGCACCGGTGATTGGATTGATGCTGCTGATTGGCATTTTGCCGCAACTGATTGTGGACAGCGTGAACCCGACGGTTCAAAACCTGCTGGCGCACTGGAGATTTTAGATGTTGGCGTGGACGATCTATCTCTCGTTTGCCGGAGCGTTGCTGCTGGCGCTGTTGCCGAAGGGCAATAACGCACTGGCGCGCTGGCTGGCGCTGGCCATTGCGTTAGGCGGGCTTGCGCTTGGAGTGCTCGGGTTTGTGGACGGAATGGGGCAGGGACGGACGATCATTGCCGATGTGGCCTGGGTGCCGTCGATGGGGATTCACTACCTGCTGGCTGCCGACGGTATCAGCCGCGTGCTGGTGCTGCTGACGGGGCTGGCAGCGGTTGCGGGCGTGTTGTTCAGTTGGAACATCGAGCTGCGCACGAATGAGTTCTTTGCATTCTTTCTGGCGCTGATCGGCGGAGTCTACGGAGTTTTCTTAAGCTTCGATTTGTTTCTGCTTTTTGTGTTTTACGAAATTGCGATTGTGCCCAAGTATTTTCTGATCGCGATATGGGGTTCGACACGGCGTGAGTACGCGGCGATGAAGCTGGCGCTCTACTCCTTTGTGGGATCGGCGATGGTGCTGATCGGGCTGCTGGCGGCGTATGCGACGGCAGGGAGCCACTCAACGGGATTGATTGCGCTGGCGGCGGCGGGACGCTCGGGCGCGCTACCGGTGAGCTTTCAGATGTGGTGCTTCCCGCTGGTGTTTACTGGGTTTGCGATTCTGGCGGGCATGTGGCCATTTCACACCTGGGCGCCAACGGGGCATGTGGCCGCGCCGACGGCCGCATCGATGCTGTTGGCCGGCGTGGTGATGAAGCTGGGCGCGTATGGATGCCTGCGGGTGGGAATCTGGCTGTTTCCGCATGGGCTTGATCCGTGGGGATTTTCGTTTATCGGTGTAGGCTCGTGGCGCGATGTATTCGCGTTGCTGGCGGTGATCGGGATTGTGTATGGCGCGCTGGTGGCGCTGGTGCAGACGGATTTCAAGT
>Ga0224555_1003975_pt1 | contig 14253 bp, 10 predicted proteins | sample 714S23034metaG_FD_180687 | JGI IMG/M metagenome (GOLD analysis project Ga0224555, IMG submission 180687) | Peat soil microbial communities from Stordalen Mire, Sweden - 717 S2 30-34 | ecosystem: Environmental > Terrestrial > Soil > Wetlands > Peat | place: Sweden: Norrbotten County, Stordalen...
AGTTTGGATAGACATGGAAAAGTAACTGCGGGAGAATTGCGCCCACAAGCCACTTGCTGGTCGTGCCGCACCTGCTGCCGAGGCTATTTGCGGATGCCGAATAAACCTTCCCGCCATTGAAATCTACGCTGATGCCGTCTCCGGGAAGTTAAATCTGGCGCTGCTCCAGGCTGGATTGGATTTTGGCGAGGGACAGGCCAGCGGCGTCGTAGGTATAGCTGGTGGTGTGGCTGAGGGCGTCGGTCTCGCTCGGAATTTGCATAGTTCATGAAAACTACCTGTTGAGGATCGCGGTCTCCCATGTCTGAAAATCCAGACATGGGCCACCAAATCATTTTGGGTTAGTCAGATCTGGGCCACCCGCCCTCAGGGCCGTTTAGAAAACTCACCGGGGATCGGGGCCACCCGCCGCCACCCTCCCGCTTTGATAGAAACCGACCGAAAGGATCATTGCTCCACGATGTAATCGGGAACAGGATAAGGAAGATTTCGTCTCGGATTCTCAGGCAGATAAAGAACACAAATACCAGCGCCGGTTTCCTGTTGATCTGTTGAGTTCCCGCTTCCCCTAACCTGCGCCCCGGTTTCCGTGCGAAATTCGTATTCAATCGAAATTATTCCCCTGCCACTCACACGACAATTTGTCACGATGCCAGTCACCGGCTTCCCCCAGACAAGCAACTTACGATCCCTGTAGACTGCTGTGGATGTAACGCTACAAACTGTCAAAAGCCCTATCAGTACAAAGATTAACGGCCACTCCGACGAAAGGGACCATTCCCATGCGGCAGGGTGATTGATGGCTGGATTGGAAGGAAGATACCGTATCGTGGTAATTGTGGATCCCTCAAGATCTCGCATTAACTGTGGTGGTACCTCGGCCTTATCGGAAATTGTCCCGCCATTGGCAGTAAAAGTGTAGCGGATAATATTCCCTCCCCGACCAACGCGCTTTAGAAATGTGATCTCGCCCTGGACTTCTACACCATCGTGGCGCAAGGCTGACCTCTGCTGCATCTGAATTACCACGTGTTTACCATACCAAAGACCGGCAATGACGGTTATTCCAATCAACGACACAAGCACAAACCGTAAAATGCGCGAACTATCCGACAACTGGATTCTTCTCGGCACCGAGCCTAAGAGCTCCGACGGCACATTAGTGATTGTTTGAAAAAGAGAATTATTATCCATTTCAGCCTCCAGATTACAAACTTACTAAAAACACTGCACAGCCGATCGCTCCACCTGTCCAATCGAGCCAAAAGTTATTTTCGTTTTTTTTCGACGGAGTTTCGGAATACTCGTTCAAATCGTAGAGAGCCTGGGCCATGCCGATCGCGCAACCTAACGCTCCGGCAGCAGTGTTTAATGTAGCCACGCGCCCCGTTGGGTTCCAAGCAATCGTAATGCATCCATAAGTTCCGGAGGCAAGACCACCCCATCCAAGAGCTGCTCCTCCAATTCCCGAAACACCGGCGAGAGTCTTCCCTAACTCGTCATTGATAGCCAAAAAGCCGATGTTGGAAATGCAGCCAATTGTATTAGCAAATAGTACTGTTCTTGTTACGGATTTCGCTGTTACGAACACGTCTTCTAAAAACGCCTCCTGGCCGCGTGGATCGATTCGATTCACAGGGTCCCCCCCTGCGTAAAGGTATTTGTGCAGGGTTATTGGGAACTGCGGATGCCCATCCTTCGGATCACGGGACATGAAGCGTCCCGTGGCGGGATTGTAGTATCTGGCGCGCAGGTAGTAGAGGCCGAGGTCGCTGTCGTATTGTTCGCCGCGATACAGGTAGTTGTTGGGAGTCGTGCCGGACTTGGTAAACGAGTTGCCGTAGGCGTCGTATTCATACTCGTCCGTAACAACACCAGCGGAGTTCGTGAGTTGGCGAACCGAACCTGCACCGTCGTATACATAAAAGCTCGGCGTCCATGCGCCATTCACCATTTGGCTTTCGCTGATGCGCTGGAGTCCGTAGGTGTAGGTGCGCTGGACGACTCCGTTGATAGTCTCTTCCAAGACTTGCGGCAAACCAGTTGGGTTCACATCATCTTCTACGAGATATTTTGTTGTCACTCCATTGACTGTCTTCGAGACACGATTTCCGAAGGCGTCGTAGACCATGGTGATGACCTTGCCGTTGCCGATGGCCGAGAGCATGTGATTCTGCGAGTCGTATGTGTAGACGACGCCGCCCGCGCTCAGGACATTGCCGTTGGCGTCGTATGTTTCCGAGGAGATTTGCTCGTCGTTGGCATTGTAGCTGTCCGCGACGGGGTTGAAGCCGCTAAAGGTAGAAGTAACCGAGGTTCGGTTGCCGACCGGATCGAGGCCATAACTCGCATAGCCGTTGTTGCCGCCGTTATTGGTTGGGTCTCCGCTGATGGTCTCGTTTGTCAGACGATAAATCCCATCATAGTTCCAAGTCAGCGAGCGGCCATTGCCTTCCGTCGCGCTGGTGCGATTGCCTGTCGGGCCGAGTTGGTAGTTATAACTCGACACTGGCGTTGATACCGCAGTCATGCGGCTTAGTTGGTCATAGGTGAAGGTCGTCTGGAAGCCATTGGGGTAAGTCGCCGTGGCGACATTGCCCGCAGCGTCGTAAGTATAAACAGCCGTGTTGGCGCCCGAAGGCAGACGATTGTCGATCACCGTCGAGAGACGGTTCAACTCATCCCAGGTTAGCGTGACCGTGACGCCATTCGGATTGGAAGAAGCGATGCTTTCCACGTTGCCGCTCGCGTAGTAAGTATAGCTCAAAGTGCCCTCAGGCGTTGCCTTGGTCGTCAACCGGTCGAGCGAGTCATACCCATAATTCACCGTACCATCACCAGCCGTCGAAGTGAGGTACTTTCCGGTTGCCGTATAGGTGAATCTGATTGTTGGCTCACCAGGCGTCGATTGTGTGAGCCTACGATTTTGCGCGTCATAGGTGTAAGTCGTCGTCACGCCGTTGAAGTGGGTGAGCGATTGCAGATTTCCGGCGGCGTCGTACGCGCGCGTCTCTTTGAGAGTCTGATCGGGCAGCGTCTTCTGGGTCAGCTGGTTGAGCACGTTGAAGAGGTTGCTGGTTGTGTCGATGCGCTCATCCGTCAGGCCGATCAGGTTGCCGAGCGGGTCGTAGCCGTAGGAGTTGGTGTTGTGCGACTGGTCTGGATGGTTGAGCTGGACGACGGTCGCTAACTGATTGGCGGCGTCGTAGGCGTACTGAACGACCGCGCCCGCCTGATCGGTGACGCTGGCCAGATTGCCGGGGCCGTCGTAGGTGTTGACGATGGTGGTTTTATCTGGATTAGTCGTTTTGATGAGGCGCTTGCGGGCGTCGTAGGCGAATTGCGTCGCGTTGCTGTTGGCGTCGGTTGAGGAGATTCGATTGCCCGCGTCATCATAAGCGTAAGTCATTTGATCTTACTCAAGTCCGAGTGGTCTTCCATACTTAATCGCCAAATCCTCTGGAAAGAAAGAAGAAAGACGTCCACCGAATGTTTTTTGCTTTGAAAGCGCAGGGCTCTCTTCAAGTATCGCAAACTCTTTTAGCAAGCGACAGCTTTTTACCTTCTGCTCTTTGAGCCAGTTTGCCACCCGCTCTGTACACAAAGTAAAGCCGCGTAGCGGCCATACGACAAAAAAGTCCTCCCCTGTCCATTGTTCCCAATCAATAATATTGCGATAATCTTCATTAGGACTATACCAACTCCAATGACACGCCGGGCAGCTGTCTACGATATGCATCCCCGATTCCTCTTTTGCTACTCCTGCCCAGCCAACAACCCTAAAGTCGAAATAGTCATGCGATTCATATCCGTCACCAAAGCGAACTGTCGCGGGCTGGACTCTATAACCAGTAAACCCTTCTCGTGCAAATGCCTGTAATATGTTCTCATGTATCGCGCACTGCAAGTCCCAGCTCCATATAATATACTCGTCGCGATTATTATGCTGCAACTCAAGGTAGAGCGGACTAATTCGCCGGTCTCCCTCATCATGCTCTTTGGTTATTGGGCACGGAAACACTTCGCGTTCACAATCCTTCTCGTTCGCACCAGCCGCCAATATCTCCGAAGCCGGAAATGTAAAATTGAAAAATGGGATTTCTTGTCGTGTCATTCGTCATCTCCAATACACTCAAGCTGTTTTTGAAACTGATTCATCAAATCCGCAAGAAAGTCCAAGATGGCAATCGTCCCCCCAGCTGGACATTTCCCTAGGTTTCGCCCATATATATAGATTCTCCACCTTTGATTCCATTCAGGATGCAGCCCTCCACTTCCTGTATGACAGTTTTGAGGCACGCACTTCATGTATTCCGGAGAATCAATATCGGGAAATCCACACTTTACAAACCAGTCTCTAAACTGTTGGGGCAATAAATGATGATTGTCTTCATCTGGTTTGCATCTTGCCTTTTCCTTAACCGAGCATGGGCCAGTTCGTTCAATCCACGCATCTAAACCCCTTCCCTTATCAATCCCGTATTTGACATCAGCGATAGTATTGGTTGCATCCCAAGTTAGTCCACATACCACTGCCACCTCGACTGCTGCAACTGCAGCTATGTTTCTAATTGATATCACTAATGTCACTAATGCATATTCAATCCCAGCCGTACTAGGCATCGGACCTGCAGTAGCTCCATCCATCCGTCCACTTGGATCAATACGATTCACCGGGTCTCCGCTCGCATAGAAATACTTATGCAGAGTCGCTGGATCTGTAATGATACCGCCCTCTGGGTCACGAGACATGAATCTTCCGGTGCTAGGACTGTAGTATCTGGCGCGGAGGTAATACAAACCCAAGTCCGAATCAAATTGCTCCCCGCGATAGAGGTAGTTGTTGGGCGTTGTGCCTTGCTTTGTGAAAGAGTAGCCAAAGGCGTCGTACCCATACTCATCCGTCACGGCTCCGTTATAATTCGCCAACTGGCGGACGCTACCAGCGCCATCGTAGACATAGAAGCTTGTGGTCCATGCGCCGTTGATTGACTGATTCTCGCTGATTCTTTGGAGTCCGTAGGTGTACTGACGGGTAACCGCGCCATTCACCACTTCCTCGACTACTTGCGGAAGTCCTGTTGGATTGAGGTCGTCAACGAGATATTGTGTAGTGACTCCATTGACGATCTTTGCGACACGGTTTCCATCGCCGTCATAAATCATCCTGACCGCGCCGTTGTTCGCCGAAGTCATGTGATTTTCGGCATCATAAACGAAAGTATTGCCGCCTGCGGCCAAAACATTGCCATCGAGGTCATACGATTCTGATGAAATCTGATCATCGGCGTTGTATCCAAAGCTGCCGGAGTTGATTCCCGGAAGCGAAGAGTTCAACGACAGACGATTGCCCACAGGGTCGAGACTGTACGCCGCACTTCCATTGTTCTGCGATGGATCGGCGGTAATCGTCTCGTTTGTCAACCGATAAATTCCGTCATAATTCCAAGACAGAGTCCGCCCGTTTCCTTCGACTGCTCCGATTCGGTTGCCGGTTTGGCCGAGCGTGTAGGTGTAGCTTGAAATCGGCGTCGTAAGCGAAGTCAGCCGATTCAACGAATCATAATTCAGCTTCGTCTGCAAACCGTTCGGCGCAGTCACTGTGGCTACGTTGCTGGCCGGGTCGTACGTGTAGGTGGTCGTCTGATTGCCAAGCAAGCGGCTGTCGGTCACCGTGCTGAGCCGATTGAGTTCATCCCAGGCATAGGCAACCAAAATCCCATTGGCATGATTCGACGACATCGACGCAAGGTTCCCCGCGCCGTCGTAGCTGTAACTCAGCACGCCGGCTGGGGCAGCTTTGGTGGTCAAGCGGTCCAATGTGTCGTAGTTGTACGTCGTCGTTCCGCTCCCGACAGACATGGTAACACGTTTGCCAGCCGAGATTTGTGGGACCGTCCCGATCATCGCGATAAGACTGCGATGAACGGGCCACAGCTTCTCATCGCTCAGGGCTGTTCTTTGCGGCTGATGACCGGGCCACCTGCCCAATAATTGAGCATCGAGTACGGTGAATTTCTCTTCGGGTTCTGAGGCAGATAAAGAACTAAGATATTCGCGTTAATTATCTCTGTGATACTTGAAACTCCGGTCCCAACAAATAATCTTCCATCTTCCGTCCTGAATTTGTATTCAATTCGAATAGCATCTTTGTCTTGCTTGCTTCTTGTTACTGCGCCAATTGCAATTACTCCTTCGCATACTAATCTTCGCTCTCTTAGCAGTATTGTTATAATTGTATTGCTCATCATCACTGCGAATATCATAAAACAATACAGTCCCCAATATGAATTAACAGACCATTCCCAAGCGTCTGGGTGATTAATTCGGGGATTTGCAGGGAGATACCGAACAAGTATATTGTCTGACTCCCGGAATCTCCTCACAAAGTTCACTGGTATATCGGCCTTGCCAGAATACGCCACGTCATCGACTGTAAATGTATATCTAACCGATTCGTTTGGCGCACGAGTCGTCCATATCCTTGTGACCTCACCAGTGACTACGCGCCCATCGCGTCGTAATGCTGTTCTGTTCTGCAATTGCAGGCAAAACCAGATGGCAAATAAAGGAATCAATGCAAGCAATAACGCTGCAATTATCCAAAGAGTGATTCCTTTCCCAGACAAACCTACTTCCCTTGGAACTGGACCAATGAGTTCCTGGGGAATTGCTTGAGCTTCGCGATTTGTAGAATCTGAATTCATTTCATCCTCATAAGCTTGCGGCAACCCATGTCATGGCACAGCCGAAATCACCTGAAAGCAAATCAATTTCAAAATGCATTAAATCATCTGTCAAGATTGACGAGCTAGCAGATGCCTTGTCATCGTTCAAATATTTTGCAACATCTAGACCTACCTGAATGGCAGCGGCTGCGCATCCAAGTCGCCCAAGTACATTACTTACTTTAACTATCGTCTCATACTTCGTAATAAACATTGAGACGCACCCCGCAACAGTTGAGATGTTCCCCACAGCCCCAGCTCCATACCCACTAAAGGAACCGAAAGTGTAATCATTGAACAAAGCACCAGATACCAGTGTGAAGGCTAAGCTTCCGCCACAACTGACTGCACTGGCAAACATGCCTGTTGTTACTATGGATTTTCCCGTTCTGAGTGCAACATCCACCAAATCCTCAAGTCCACGTGGATCTATACGGTTCACAGGATTGGCACTTGCATAGAGATACTTTTGCAAGCTCATAGGTAATATCGGATAACCGGCTTGGGGGTCTCTTGAGAGGAACCGTCCAGTTGCCGGGTTGTAGTATCTGGCGCGGAGATAATACAAGCCCAAATCCGAGTCAAACTGTTCGCCGCGATACAAATAGTTGTTCGGCGTGGTTCCTTGCTTCGTGAACGAATTGCCGTAGGCATCATATTCATACTCATCGGTCGGCGTTCCGTTAATGTCGGTTAGCTGCCGCACGCTGCCCGCGCCATCGTAGACATAGAAGCTCGCGGTCCAAGCGTTGATGCCAGTAACAGTTGGGCTGAGGTATTGGCTGATGCGCTGCAACCCATAAGTGTACACCCGCTGCACCGCTCCGCCAACCTTCTCCTCCATCACCTGCGGCAGGCCGGTGGGGTTGACGTCGTCCTCCACCAGATACCACGTCGTGACGCTGGTGGCGCCGCTGTTCACCGTCTTCGCAACGCGGTTGCCGAAGGCGTCATAGGCCATGGTGATCGTCTTGCCGTTGCCGGTGGCGGAGGTCATGTGGTTTTCGGAGTCGTAGGTGTAGCTGTTGCCGTTGGCGGCCAGGGTGGTGTTGCCGTTGGAGTCGTAGGTCTCCGACGAAAGCTGATCGTCGGCGTTGTAGCTGCCCGCGACGGGGCTGAAGCCGCTTAAGGTGGAGCTGGCCGCGGTGCGGTTGCCGACCGGGTCAAGCGTATACGCCGCGTCGCCGTTGTTGCCGCCGTTATTCGCCGGGTCGCCGCTGATGGTTTCATTGGTCAACCGGTAGATGCCATCGTAACTCCAGTTGACGGTGCGGCCACTGGTCTCCGTTGCCTGAGTGCGATTGCCCGTGAGCCCGAGTTGGTAGGAGTAGTTGATCACCGGCGGTGTTGATTGAGGGGAATAGACAAGCTCGGTGAGCCGGTTCATTGAATCGTAGGTGAAGGTCGAGGTCAATCCGCTGGGATATTTTACCGTGGCCACGTTGCTGGCTGGGTCGTAGGTGGTGGTGTTCTGGCCCGGCAGATTGTTATCCACAACCGAGCTGAGACGATTGAGGTCGTCGTAAGTGTAGTTGACCGATGCGCCGCCCGTGTTGGAGGATTTTATGCTTTCCACTTGGCCCGCCGGTAGTAGGTGTAGGTCAGAGTGAATTCTGGAGTGCGTGGTCTCCCATGACTGAAAATCCAGACATGGGCCACCCAATCATTTGTGAGCGGACCTGGGCCACCCGCCTGTGCCACGCGCTGTCCAAACACCGAGAAGGGACAGCCCCGGCGGAACTATTATGCCAATCAGTAGCCCATTCGCCAAGAAGAATAAGCGAAGAAACGAAGGCTCACCCGCTACGCCAAAATGCATACCCATAAAAACATTGAACCCGACAAGTAGAACGCAAACTGTACCCATGACGAGCCAGTTCCCTCGCAACTTTGCTTTGTGTGACCATAGTAGAGAGAAAACCTGAATTGCGTACATTCCAATAATGATATTCATTACGAAATACGAAGCATGGTCCAACTGCAATGGCAGTATGACATTCTCTTGTTGTAACAAGAAGACAGTTATAATTAGATAACTTGACCCAATAGAGGCTGTAAGCGCCAGAATTCGGCCTTGCCCGTCAAGATTGCCCCGTCCGCGCCAAAATAGCCCAGCAAGATACAGTATTGTGGCAAGAGAGACTATTGGCAAGATGATCCTGCTGTTAATGTCACCTCCAGTCCACCTCATGCCAATTGCTCGCTGTGCATCCTCGTCGCCCTGATCTGCTGCCATCGCAAACCATTGGCCAGCTTCATTGATGTTTTGCTGGACACCACGTCCGTAGAGATATGCGTTTGCAAGGTTAAATTGCGCCTTCGAATTTCCGAGCACTGCGGCCTTCCGATACCAACTCAGCGCCACCGCATAATCTTGAGGAACACCCCTTCCGCTAGAATAGAGAAAACCTAATCCGTTTTCTCCCATGGGATCCCCTTTATCTGCTGCCTTGCGATAACATTCGAGAGCCTTGGAGTAATCTTGTGGAGCGCCTTGACCAGTGGAATACCTCAAACCCAAATAATACTGATCTCTCGCATTTCCCGCTTCGGCGCTGGCTCTAACTGACTCAAACGACCTCAGTTCAGATTCCTTCGAACGGTGGGCAAACTGTATCACTACAATCCCGATCGTGACTAAAGCAAATAATACAATGCCCTGAATCATCCAAAATGTCCTCATTGCTTGCTCCCTGTATCACCCGCTCCGCTATCAACATTAGGAAGGCAACCAGTATGTGGTTTGTGTACATTTGGCCCCTTCATATTTGCACTTACTTGATTAAACGTACTTGCAATTTCGAGGTACTCGCAGACAATTCCGATTGTCAAAACCGATCCAGATACGAGCACATAGATTGCCTTTTGCCCTTCCTCGGATCGGATGTACATAGGAATAATAACTTGTGTGACAACAAATACCCTGATCGAAATATCATTTATGATACCCAAATATTCTCCTATCGTTTGACCCAGGCCACCTAAACCCCCAGCTGGCTTTTTCATGGTAGCTCGACCTGTCGGATCAAGGCCATTTACCGGATCGCCACCTGCATAGAGATATTTGTGCAGGGACGCGGGCTCAGTAGCTTTTCCGTCTTCAGGATCGCGGGACATGAAGCGACCGGTGCTGGGATTGTAGTATCTGGCGCTGTAAGTTTTTCTGACGCCGTTCTCAGACACCACAACTTGCAACCCTAGTGTCACTGTGAAGTTGCAGACATTCGGCCCCGGATTCCATGCTGTTTTCTTGGTCGCGAACCCCAGATGCGGTTTTTCGCTTAGCTGCGGCATTGCGGCTAGTGGCGGTTGCGACAACACGGGGTTGGAGGCAAGTTGCATCTGCATCCGATTGTACGACTTGAGGGTCTGTATTGGGCAGCGGATTGTGCGCGGCATTGCGAACGGACTGCGCGACGGAAGAGCAGCGGACCGTGCGCCGCATTGCGCACAGACTGCGCAACAGAAGAGCGGCAGGTTGTGCGCGGCAGTGCTGCGAGTTGTGCTCGACATTGCGCACAGATTGCACGGCGGAAGTACTGCGGGTTGTGCGCGACACTGCGCATAGATTGCGCAACGGAAGAGCGGCGGATCGTGCGCGGCATTGCGCGCGGATAGAGCGCAGCTTGTGCGCGTTTGCGGATTTCCTTGCGGCGCGGATCGGCGGGGATTCTGTAACGCATCGGGGGCCGGTTCCGGGACGGAAGCGGCCCCTCTTTAGCAGCTAAAAGCAGCTACTAAAAGAAGAACATTATTACTGTTCTTCTTCGTCTGATTCTGCATCAAGAGCGGCGAACAGTTGCTCGGCAGTTGAAGCCGGAACTCCGGGCCACATCTGGCCTGGAACATTCTGAGCAAGCACGGCGCTTTCGACAGCTTCCTCCGGGACTTCTGGATCGGCTGAAGGCTCTGAGTTGCGCTTGAGTTGCGCCGCCGGATGAGTTGCCGAGTGGATTTGCTTGAGCATTCGTATCGAAACGTGCGTATAAATCTGCGTTGTGTCGAGCCGCGCATGACCGAGCATTTGTTGTATGAAGCGGATGTCCGCGCCGCCCTCAAGCATCAGCGTGGCCATCGTGTGGCGGAAGAGATGGCAAGCGCCATGCTTGCCGATTCCGGCCGCTTCGACGTATTGCCGGATGATGTAACTGAGCGTGGTACGCCCCAGCGGTTCGCCCTGCACGGTCAGGAACAGGGTCATGTCGTCCGGCTCGGTCGCAAGCCGGGGCCGCGCCTGGTCGAGATACTTGTCGAGCCACGCGACGGCCCGCTCGCCGATGGGGATTACGCGGTCTTTCTTGCCCTTGCCTTCGCGGATGGTCACGATGCCCGCCTCGCGGTCCACATCGTAGAGCCTGAGCCTGAGCAGTTCGGTGCGCCGCATTCCGGTCGAGTAAAACACCTCCAGCATGGCGCGGTCGCGGATGCCAACCGGGTCGGCGACGTTGGGCTGATGCAGGATCAACTCGGCCTCGGATGCCGTCAGCACTCGCGGCAACGGCTTGGGCAGCCTGGGCAACTCGATCTCCGAAGCCGGGTTGTGCAGCAAGTAGTTTTGCCGCGTCATCCAACGGAACCACATCCGCAAGGGCGACAGCCGCGAGTGCTGGCTGGCGAAGCTCAAGGGCTGACCGTCCTTCTTGCGGTAGTGGAAGAGATACCGCTGATAGCGTTCCAACACGGGCCGCGTGACTTCGACCGGCTCGGTCAGTCCGCGCTCCATTGCCCAACGCTCGAAGAGGCTCAGATGCTCGCGGCGCACATGGCGCGTGTCGTCGGTGAAGCCCCTCACTGCAAGGGACTCGATGTACTCTTCGAGCATGGCCTGTAACGGCGTACTCGGCGCTGTGCGCTGCTTGCGCGGTTTGACTACAAGGGCCATCTTCCTGCCTCCTTACCACCCCACGGACGAAGACCTGTCCGTGGGGACCCCGGTTTATTATGGTTACGACGAAGCGCCGATTTTGCTGCGCCCCGTATATGCGTTTTCTCGCGTCCGTTCACGGTTTCTTCTGTAACCCGCATGGACATTGGCGGCAAGTTGGTTTCAGGCAACCCGACACCCCGCCGACTTGGGGCCGACTTGGCCCCGACTTGGCCCCGACAACTGGCCTTTCTGCCCCGACTTCTTTTCGTCGTACTCATTCTTTTAGCTTGTCGATCTCGATCAGACCGGGCAGCGTGGGCTTGCCGCTGTCGGCCAGACGCGCGAAGACAAGCTCGTAAACGAAGCTCTGGCCGCGCCCGCCGCGATGCGCCAACAGGTACTCCATCTCCTCCAACCGGTGCAGATGGATTTTCAACTGTGTATCGCCCCAGCCGGTCGTCCCGCGCACATCACGGCGTGAGAAGCGGTAATCGGATCGCGCCATCTTCTGCCGCTCACACTCGGCTGTAACCATCGTGTCCACGGCAAGGAGCAAGCGCCTGGTCTGCGGCGGCAACTCGTCCAGCGAGCGGCCCAGCACTTCATGTGCAAGCCGGTTGGCAACGGCGATGTCGGCCAGCGCAACTTCGATGTACTCGACCGTGCGCCCACGATGCTGGACCGTCTTTCGTGGCCGCTGATGCTGATGCAACAGCGCGATACTGCGAATGAGCGTCAGATACTTCATGTGGTCGCGCCTGGTCCGCGTCTGCGAGTCGTGGAAGGTCAACTCCCGCGCGTATGGATTCGCAACGAAAACAGGCTTCAAGAGCCGCTGCGCGTTGCGATGCACGGCAAGGATGGTGCTGCGATCCCGCCGCTGGAGCAACCCTTCAAGCGTCTGCGCCTCGCGCTGCACTCGGTGGATGGCTTGCGTCTGCGCCCGGTCTTCGTTGACGGAGAGAACAAGGCAACGGTTCAGCATCTCCTCGTCAAGATCGATGGCCGTGGTCGTCAAGAAGATCATCACCGGCCCCTCGACGCGGTACTGATGCGTGAGCAAGCGCCCCGTCGCCGGGTCTTTGCCGGTGCTGGCGATAGTCAACACGCCTTCCGACTGCAACAGCTTCAACGCATAAGATGCCGAGTGCGCGCCCTCTTCCTCCACGATGGCAAGCACCTTGTGCTTCAAGTCCTGCTCGCCCATGTAAAAGAGTGACTGGCCGGTCATGGCGGAGTATTGAACACGCTGCTCGTCGGGCAGGAACGCGAGCACGGCTTCCATCAGCGAACTTTTGCCCGCCGCTGAACTCGACTGCACGATGACCGCAAGCGGCGCTTCCAAGTGCCGCGAGACCACGCCCAGATAGCCCACGAGTTTGTTGGTCTCCTCGCCCACCACGCCGCACAGCGCGAAGTCCTCGATGATCCGCTCCAGCAGGCGCGGATCGCGCAGCAACTCCATCGCCAGGGCGCGTTCTTCCGGGCCGATCTCGATCTCTTTCTTCTCCGGCTCCAGAGCCTTTTTGATCTGCTCGTCCTGTAGCTCCTCCAGCTTCATCAGCACTCGGCCCAGGTCGCGGCGGATCACTTCTTCCTTGACGCCGATTTCCTGGGCGGCTTGCTTGGTAAAGACGCTGCGCTGCCGCGCCACATACAAGTCGAGCGTGTCCACGTGGAAGGCCGATTCGCCGTGCGGCGTCATGCCAGAGACAAGCACATTGACCTTCAACAGTTCGTAACTCAGATTCTTGTGAAGGCCACGGATGCGGTAACGGCGCTCGCCCTGCTGGATGAAGATGTCTTCGCCGCGTATCTCAACCGGAACGTCTATGCTCGGCGCGGGCGCTGCCGTGGCTGGCTCCGGCTGCATCGACGCAACCGGCTCCGGTTCGGCGGCTAAGGAAAAAACCTCTTCTGTCGGCGCGTCTGTTGTCGGCGTTGATTCCGCGATTGGTTCCGGCACGTCATCCTCGATCTTTTTTTCTTTAGCTGCTGCTTTTGCTTGCCCTAGCAGTGGCTCGATCTCCGGCTCCGTCGCTGCTGCCCGTTGCCCCTTGCCCAGCCACGTAGCGCGATTTATCAGTACGCCCAGACTCTTTGCCGCTGGCGTCACTTTCAGCGCGTAGGCGTTGGCGTCGATGCCCTTGGGGAACTCCACGCGGAAACACTCGATACCTATCTCGATCAGTTCCTCGGCCAGCTTCGCGGCGGCTTTGTTTCCGGCGTCGTCGTTGTCGTATGCGATGTAAACCCGCTCGGTGCCGTGCTGGGCGAAGGCCGCGCGATGGTCGGCTGTAAAGCCGTTCACGCCGTAACTCGCCGTCACGTTGCGGTGTCCCGCAACCCAGAACGTAAGCGCGTCGATCAACGCCTCGCACAGGATGATTTCTTTCGATGCGATAAGGGCTTCTTCGTTCCACACGCCCCGATGTTCGCCGGGAAGATACAGGTGCAGCGGCGTTCCCTCGCGCAACCGCGCTGTGATCTTCCGCCCGTACATCTCGACCACCTCGCCTGAAGCATTGAACACCGGCACGACTACCGAGCCGTTGAAGTGCTCGTGTCCGCTCTCGCGCAGGATGCCAAGCCGCTGCAACCGCCCGCGCATCTCTGCGCCGGCGACGCGGTTCTTGTCTTCCAACCCGTAACCCAGCG
>Ga0224555_1003978_pt1 | contig 14244 bp, 10 predicted proteins | sample 714S23034metaG_FD_180687 | JGI IMG/M metagenome (GOLD analysis project Ga0224555, IMG submission 180687) | Peat soil microbial communities from Stordalen Mire, Sweden - 717 S2 30-34 | ecosystem: Environmental > Terrestrial > Soil > Wetlands > Peat | place: Sweden: Norrbotten County, Stordalen...
CATTAAATTACCTTCAGGCGTAGGCACATCGCTGGCAACATACGCTTTGTAGGAATTTGAATAAGTCATGTCGGGCATGTAGATTCTGCCGGGCGTCTTAGCATCTCTGCCGCATGAAGCCAGTATCAAAGCTATTGCTGCAACAGGAATTAATTTTATAATCTGGTTTCTCATCTTCGTTATTGGCAATTTCCGTTTTATAATCCTTCGTTTTCAGCAAACACTTTGTCTTTAACTTCAACAGCACCTTCTGTTTTGCAAATGCTTCTGATGGAATTCAATTCGTCCTCAGTTAGTTTTCCCGCGTCAAACACCAACGCAAATCTGTCATCCGTAGTTCTTTTGTCAAAAATCGGGGGAACACGTCCCGGCCATAGTTTATTCCGCACTAAATAGGTAAGTGTCATCCCCCATGCCGAGAACAATACCGTTAACTCAAAAGTAATTGGTATAAAAGAAGGCAAAGGCCAGTAAGGCTTTCCACCCACATTCAAAGGATAGTTATAGGTCATTACCCAGGTCATAAAAGTAAGTGCCAGAGTGGTACCGGTTGCCCCGAAAATAAAAGCAGCCCTGTGCAACCTTGTTTGGCGATAGCCAAGTGCATCTTCCAAACCGTGAACCGGGAATGGAGTAAGGCTTTCGTAAATTTCGATTCCTTTTGCCCTGATGTGCGCTATGGCATGAAGGTATACTTCTTCATGATCCCAAAGTCCTACTACAAATTTGTTTGATTCCATATGTTCTTTATCTCTTTTGATTCCTTAGTATGAAGCAATTGCTTTTTATAAGGTATTAGTTTTTATCATCTTTATTTAAAGGACCTATTGCCTGTAATCCCACAAAACCGCCATTATTCGCTGTTGAAGAGTTGGCTGCTTTTGCCCTCTCCACTTTAGCCACTTCAGACGAAATACGGAAGATGGCTTTCACTTCGGCAATAGCGATGGTTGGGAAGAAACGTGAGAACAACAGGAACAGGAACAGGAACACCGAAATTGACCCTAAATAGATTCCCCAGTCAACCCATGTTGGCGAGAAGTAGTTCCAGCTTGATGGCAGATAATCATCAGCCAGAGAGGTAACGATGATTACAAAACGCTCGAACCACATACCGATGTTTACGAAAATTGAAAGTGCGAATGTCCAGTAAAGGTTTCTTCTGATGCTCTTTATCCAGTAGAACTGAGGTGTAACAACGTTACAGGTCATCATGATAGTATAAGCCCAGAAATATTTACCCAAAATACGATTGTAGAAAGCAAACTGCTCATACATAAATCCTGAATACCATGCAATGAACAACTCGGTTAAGTAAGCGATACCTACTATTGAACCGGTAAGCACGATAATTTTATTCATCGACTCAATGTGGTTGATAGTGATATAATCTTCCAGGCTGAACATTTTGCGCGAAATAAGCATCAGTGTTTCCACCATGGCAAAACCTGAGAAGATAGCACCGGCAACGAAATACGGAGGGAAGATGGTAGTGTGCCATCCCGGAATAACCGAGGTTGCGAAGTCAAAGGATACTATGGTGTGAACCGAAAGAACCAGAGGTGTAGAAAGACCGGCCAATACCAAAGAAAGTGATTCGAAACGCTGCCATTGTTTAGCAGTACCCTGCCAGCCAAAACTCAGGATATTGTATGTCCATCTTCTCATTTTGCCTTTTGAGCGGTCGCGGATAGTTCCGAAATCAGGCATTAAACCTGAATACCAGAATAAAAGCGATACGGAAAAGTATGTTGAGATAGCAAACACGTCCCAAAGAAGCGGAGAGTTAAAGTTAACCCAAACCGGGCCACGGGTATTTGGTATAGGGAAGATAAAAGGAGCATCCCAAACGCGGCCCATGTGGAAGATGGGGAACATACCCGCACAAATTACCGCAAATATGGTCATAGCCTCGGCAGCGCGGTTGATACCGGTTCTGAAACGCTGGCGGAAAAGCAAAAGGATGGCTGAAATCAAAGTTCCGGCGTGACCAATACCGATCCACCAAACGAAGTTGGTGATATCCCATGCCCAACCAATTGTTTTATTTAAACCCCATGTTCCGATACCGAACCAAACAGTCCAGGTTAAACAGAAAACAAAAAAACAAGCTCCGGCACCGGTGATCAAAGTTGCTATCAGCCACATAGGAGTTATCCTTTCTGTAGGCGCAACCAGATCGTCCGTGATCTTGGTGTAGTTCTTGTCTAATCCATTGATTAGCGGTTCCCGGAATTCTGATTCGTATGCGTGCATTTCTAAAAATTAATCAGTTTAAAAATTAGTATTTAGTAGTTAGTATAAAGTATAAAGATAAAACCAATCTTCCCTCCTATCGCTAACTTCAAGTCTTTATACTCAATACTTTATACTCTCGTCTATTATGCTTTTGGATGATAGTAATCTATTACTTCATAATGCTTCTCTTCTTCGCGGTTACGTACCTGTGTTAAGTAAAGAACGTTTGGCATGGTGTGTATTTCTTCAATAACACCGAATGCTCTTTCGTCCTGGAACATTTTGGTCACTTCGCTTTCTTTGTTGTTTCTATCGCCGAAAGTGATAGCGTTGGTAGGGCAAGCTGTTTGACAAGCGGTGTGTATGTCGCCGTATTCTTTTACTGTTCCGTCTTCAGCAAGCTTAAGGCCTGTTAATACACGGTTAGCTTTTTTAGCTTCCAGTTTACCACCTTGTAAACGCTGAACACAGAATGAGCATTTTTCCATTACCCCTCTTGAACGAACTGTTACATCAGGATTCAATACCATACGTGTAAGTGGCTCGTGCATTTCAAGCGTTGTTTCGCTTAACGGGCGGTTGTTATCTGTGCCCCATTTCTTATCAAATGCATCGGCCTGCTGGTAATCGTACCAGTTAAACCTTCTTACTTTATAAGGGCAGTTGTTAGCGCAGTAACGGGTACCAATACAACGGTTATAAGCCATCTGGTTCAAGCCTTCGCTGCTGTGGTTGGTAGCGGCAACAGGGCAAACGTTTTCGCAAGGTGCGTTATCGCAGTGCTGGCACATTAAAGGCTGGAACACTACATCCGGATTGTCAACTTCGCCGGTATAGTAACGGTCAATACGCATCCAGTGCATTTCGCGGCTACGGCGAACCTGGTCTTTACCTACAACCGGCACGTTATTTTCAGCATTACAAGCTACCACACAAGCGCCACAACCGGTGCAGGTGTTCAGGTCAACTACCATCGTCCAGTGTGGGCCCGGATATTCGTGCTTGTCGTACAGGGTAACCATGTTTTCAAGAATCTCCTTGCGGTCTTCGTTACCGGCATTAGAGTCTTTCTTGTATTCGTGGAGTGTAGTTTCTTTAACAATCTTCCGGGTTTTAATGCCACCCAAATCCTTCATAGTAATGTTGAAGTGGGTCTGGGTAATAGCCAGCTGCTCGTTCTTATCGGTTTTATCCAATGTTGCTTTAGCAATGTTGCTAAAGTTTCCGTCTTTGGCAGCAGCTAAAAACTGGAACACACCTTTACCGTTTCTTAATTCAGGGTTAGCTATGCCTTCGCGTCCGTAACCTACGGCAATACCGAAAGTGCCATCCGGTGTTCCGGGAACGCCCACAACAGGCAATTCAACGGTTTGTCCGTTAGCCGTAAGCTTACCAACTATATATCTCTTCTCTTTAAAGTCGCCGTCAAAGTTGTAGCCGTTTTTCACTAACCATTTAGGGCTTGCAATAATGTAGTTATCCCAGGTAATTTTAGAAACCGGATCTGGCAATTCCTGTAACCATGGGTTATCAGCCCAGTATCCGTCGCCAATGGCAATTGATTCGTAGAATTTAACCTGGAAATCGCTGCCTAAAGATGAAGCAGTAGCAGAAACTGCAGAAACAGCATCAGAAGCGCCTTCAGCTTTGTAAGAGGCAACGCCTGTTGCAGGAATTTCAACTTCGCCATCAGCTACCGCTAAATCCCAGAATGACCAGAACAGGCCACCGTGCTCAGCTTTAGTTGCAATATTCGACTCCCAGTATTTTTGAATAAAGTCGTAATAGCTACCTTCTTTACCAGCCCATTTCAACAGTGTTTCCTGGAAAGGACGGGTATCAAATAACTTAGTAATAGTAGGCTGTGTGGTATTGAAAATACCGGCTTTAGGCTCGGCATCGTTCCAGCTTTCTAACCAGTGGTTATCAGGTGTAACGTATGTAGTTGCCAAAGAGGTTTCGTCCTGGCGGTTAGCGAAAGAAACTGTTACATCAGCTTTCTTCAAAGCTTCAGCAAGTCCTTTAACCGGAGAAGTATAAACAGGGTTCGATTCGTAAAACAATACGGCCTTGGTAGTTCCTGCATTCAAACCTTCAATTAATGAAGTGATTGCTTTATCAGAACCTTGTTTGGTGTTGTATGGACGGTCCCAGGTAATGGTTGTGCCATAGTTGCCCAAAGCATTATTGATAGCGTTAACCAGCAACTGAGCGTTAGTATCATTTGAACCACTTACTACAAGCGACTCGCCTTTTGCAGCTAAAAGTTCTTTTGCTGCCTTGCCAACTTTGTCGTTCTTAGCTGAACCACCTGCAACAATTACATTGTAGAGGTCAACTATAGCGTTTAGTTCGTCAGAAGGTTTAACAGCTATACGGGTATCAGATTTATATCCTGTAATGGTAGGAACCGATTCAATGTGAATGTGGCGGCTCATGTCTTTCTTATCGTCCGATACTCTTCTGTTGATTGCATAATCAGCAGAGAATTCAACCGGCGATAACCAGGTGCCTAAGAAATCGGCACCCACACCTACTATAACCTTTGCTTTAGCAAAGTTGTATGAAGGGATTAAACGTTTGCCGAATGATTTTTCGTTGGCATCCAGTATACCTGAATAAGAAATACCATCGTATACCAGGTGTTCGAATTTGCTTTCGCCTATTGATTTGCCAAACTCTTCAATAACCGCTTTGGTTGAAGGAGAAATAATAGTTGAAGAGAACAAGACTACTTTACCTGCAGCCGCAGCAGCTTTCAGCTTATCGCCTATTTCTTTATCGGCAGTATCCCAGCTAACATTTTCTTTTCCTCTTTTAGGACCTTTAAAGCGGGCGCCATCATATAAACTAAGTACGGAAGCCTGTGCACGGGCGTTGGTGCCGCCTTTGGTAACACGGGCATTTTTTAAGTTTCTTCCTTCAACTTTAATAGGGCGGCCTTCGCGTGTTTTAACTAACACAGCGCAGTAATCGCCACCCTCGTAAAAGGTAGTTGCATAAAAGTTAGCAATACCCGGGGCAATTTCTTCAGGCCTCCAGATATAAGGAATAGATTTACGAACCGGCATTTCGCAGCTTGCTGCTATGGCAGCAGCGGTTACGCTAAATCCCAGCATTTTCAGAAAATCCCTTCTGTTTGAATTGCCAGTAGAAATAGGTTCAGTGATAGAACTTAAAACAGGAAGTTCATCACGGAATTCCTTTTCAGCTAACTGACGGAAACCTTCAGATTGTTCCTTTTCTTCTATCCCTTTCCAGTAAATTTTTTCAGCCATTGCTTTATGTTGATCGTTATTGCTTAAATGAATACTAATTAGTAGTGGCACTTCTGACATTCCGTACCTCCAATGGTTTCAACAGTTACCTTGTCAATAGTTTTGTTCTTCAGGTCCTGGTGAATTTTCTCATAAGTGCTGTAGTAGTTGTTAGAGGCAAACTGCACTTCAGTTTGGCGGTGGCAGTTAATACACCAGCCCATTGAAAGTGGTGAATACTGATAAACCTGGTCCATAGTTTCAACAGGGCCGTGGCAGGTTTGGCATTGAACTTTACCGGCGTTTACGTGTTGAGAGTGGTTAAAGTAAACGTGGTCGGGCAGGTTGTGGATACGAACCCACTCAACCGGCTTAGCCGAAGCGGCGTTTGCATAGGTTTTGGTGGCAGGGTCCCAACCAACTGCTGCATATATTTTAGCAATTTCCTCAGTTCCATATTTAGGGCCTTTGCTTACATTCTTGTGGCAGTTCATACAAGTGTTAAGCGAAGGGATGTTTGAGTTTTTGCCTTTGTAAGCTGTTTGGTGGCAATATTGGCAGTCAATTTTGTGCGTTCCGGCATGCAAAGCGTGCGAGAATTTGATAGGCTGGTCGGGCTGATAACCCTGCTGGCGGCCTAAGTGAACACCCCAGTCAACAGTTGCATATCCGCAGTAAACAATCAAAACCAGGATAACAGCTACAATAAAGTTAGGTTTTTTGTAGAAACGAGTTTTAGGTGCAGTTACAATACCTTTCTTCTCATCAATAATCTGATCTAACCTGTTAGTTACACCAATCAGGATAGCAACCAGCACAATCAGGAAAAGGACAAAAATATAAAGAGAAGCGCCTGGAGCGTTTCCCCCTGATTGGGCAGAACCACCACCAGCAGCCGGTGCAGCAGCTGCAGGTGCGGCAAAAGCATCAGAATTCTCTACATAAAGGAGGATATTATCAATATCGGCATCTTTTAAAACACCGGCAAACACGTTCATTTCAGCCGGGCGGCTGCTACGCATAGCAACAGCGTAGGGATATTTAGCATTTACAGCATCGTGCCAGTTGTTAATCCAGACATGCAGCCATTGAGTGCCGGTTTTGCCCTGATAGCTTCCGCCGCCATCCCAGCGGGCAGTTGCTCCCTTTAATGCAGGGCCAGTACCATCCGCAGTAGGGTTGTGGCAGGCAGCACAGTTGCTTTTAAATAATGCTTTTCCTTCCGACCATTTGGCCTTATCAATTTCAGCGTGGGCTACCAGCATTCCTAAACACAGGAAAACTGTTAATAAGGTTGTGAGAGAAAGTTTCTTCGATGCTTGCGCGTGGTGTTCTAATATCATTTTGCAGAGAAATGTCATAGAATTGTAAAAAAAATGCGCGGCAAATATGAACACCAGCGACTAAAAAACCAAAATTTAGGCAATAAAATTTCGGACAAAATTTTATTTGGAATAGATTTAAATAAGCCATCAAAACCAGATTTAACAGGGGTTTCAGGCCAAAATAAATATTAAAAAAAACGCGCATTGTTGAAATGTGTATAACAACCAGCGTACGAATACACTTTGACTGACAAAAATCAGGTGCATAACCTACCTGACAAGAGTCATTACCTGGCTGGAAAATAATCGCTATAATGCACACGGATGAGGCTGTGCCTGTGTTTTATTTAACACAAAACAGACTGAAAAAAAGGGATTAAAACTTGCGGATTGTAAAATGGAAGGTAGTGCCTTTGCCTGTTTCGCTTTCAAACCAGATTTCGCCATTGTAGTATTCTACAATCTTTTTGCAGATAGCCAGCCCAATACCTGTTCCATCATACTCGTTTTCGTTATGCAGGCGTTTGAACATTTGAAAAATAGTGTCGGAGAACTCTTTCGAAATGCCTATACCATTGTCGTGCACCGAGAAAGTGTAGTAGTTAAGCGAATTGGTCCAAAATACATTGATTTCAGGCTTTTCGCTTTTATTGAACTTCAAGCCATTGGTAATCAGGTTCTGAAATACGTGATACATCAATGATGAATGCACATTATTAACCACCGGCAATTCCTTGCTTATAACCACCATACCATCTGCGGCTTTCAGCTTATCACTTAATTCAAACCGTACCGTGCTAACCACATCATTCAGGTTTACAGGAGTTGGATTTGGCAGGTTGGTGCCAATACGGCAATAGGAAAGCACATCGTCAATCAGCCGCTCCATTCGCTTGGCGCCATTGCGCGAGTAGTCTACAAACTCCCTGGCCTCAGGATTTAACGAATTACCATGCTTGTTAACCAACAGGTTCATAAAGCTGGAAATGTTTCTTACCGGCGCCTTTAAATCGTGCGAAATGATGTAAGCAAATTGCTCCAGGTCTGAATTTGACCGTTTTAACTCGTTGGTTTGAAAAGACATCTGAACCTGGGAAGACTCCAGTTCATTTTCGGCTTTACGGCTGTACATCACTAACTGGTAAATAGCTCCAATAGCCAAACAAAACTGAACTACTATGCCGATATGATACATGAGCAATTGCTGGTCGTTGCTCAAATAATAAGCTTTAAAATAAGGCATGGTCAATTCGCTTAAAAACATCAGCAGCAGCGGCAGGGCTGCACCAGTAACAATCAACGCCTTATCTTTTTTAAGATCGTAAATCAGGAAGGGAATAAGTAATGAAATTACAAAAATACTTTCGCCTTTAGCCATGGGGCCCATAGTTGCTACGGCTACAAACAACAGCAGGTTAACACCAATCATAAAGGTTATTCTTGACAGGCGGGTATAATTAAAGCCATTCATAAAGCCAACACAGACGCAAAGCAGGCTAACGCCTAAAGTAGAATACATCCAAAACCACTTTTCCCATAAAATAGCAATGGTAAGATATACCAGCGAGGCAACGAAAGCGTTAATGGTTAAAAAGTTGGTTATGCGAACGTATTTCTTTTGACTTTTCTCTATATCCGAGTCTGCTCCCACGCTCAACAAATTCTCGTACAGAGATACGAGGGGGTTCATCTCATTGGATTTCACCTTTTCCGAGTATTCCGCAGTCTTATCGGTTAAGGAGAAATCAATAGCGTTATCCCGAAAATTAGCCATAAAAAATCATTTTATTACACAATGCCCAATTTGTTTTACTCCATTTGTAACATAAATGTTTCAGCTTTTTACAAATAATTCATGTAAGCACCTCTGCCATGTCTCCGGGTTTTGCTAAAACAAAAGGTCGCCCCAGGGGGGCAGGCGACCTTTTGGCTAATTTAGTATTTTTTTATAATTGCTTTTCAGAGTAATAGAAATATATATTGTTTACGGGTTTTTATTAAAAAGGTTGTGATTTACGACAAAATGCTTTTAAAGGCATATTTCGCACGGAGTTAACAGCCGAGGAATACAAACCAATGCATAGTTTTTTTGAATTAGTCTTCATTTTTATTCCATGCATGCCAATGACAATTACTGTAAATAATTGATTCTCAATAGCAGGTTCACGCAAAGACCGCGAAGGAATACAGCGCAAAGAACCGCGAAGAATTATAAAAATCATTGCGGTCCTTTGCGTCACTCTTTGCGCCCTTTGCGTGAACCGGCTGTTGTTATTTGCAAATGGTTTCAGGGGCACCCCTGATGAGTTACTCCGTGCGACACTTGCCTTTGGCGTTTGCATTTTTAATAAAAGCAGTGCGGATTAGGTATATTTAAACCACTTAATAAAATATTCTATCCCCTACATCGTCTTTCATCTCATACAGGACAAAAGGACTATGGTTAACTTAAATATCACAATGGCCGATACCCAGAACGACTCTATCCGGCTAACAGTTGAAAAGGAACGTAAACGTTTGCTTGATTTTATACGCAAGCGGGTGCCTACCCAGGAAGATGCTGAAGACATTCTGCAGGATGTTTTTTTTGAATTGACAAATACTTACCGGTTGATGAAGCCGGTTGAGCAGGTTGCCTCGTGGCTGTTTACAGTAGCCCGGAACAAAATTACCGACCGCTACCGTAAAAAGAAACCGACATCGCTTGAAGACCACTTTGCCGTGCGCGCCGGCGATGATGGGGACAGGCTGGATATTTCAGACTTTTTGCCTTCCAACTCAAACAGCCCTGAAACGGAGATGATGCGGGAAGCAATCAGCGATGGATTAATGGCAGCTTTGGAACAACTACCAGCCGAGCAAAGGGAAGTATTTATTATGCACGAAATAGAGGATAAGAGCTTTCAGGAAATTTCGGAAATAACAGGGGCTAATGTTAACACCCTGTTATCGAGAAAAAGGTATGCTGTGTTATTTTTAAGGGAACAGTTGCAAAGTCTGTATAACGATTTATTTAATACTTAATTATTAATGCAAAATAGAACGCCGATTTATTATGATTTTTATGATGCGTTATAATATTGGTTAAAAGACAATTTAATTATTCGCCCGCAGGTTGGCACCTTTTAAGGGCATAAACACTAAAAACTAAAATTATGAAATGGATATTTAAAGGAATTGGAGTGCTGATGTTAATTGCACTTGGCGTGTGCCTGTTTGGTTATGGCACCATGTGGTTGTGGAATTACGTAATGCCGGAATTATTTCACCTGCCGGTGATTGATTTTTATCATGCTATAGCGCTGGTTATACTTTCGAAAATATTATTTGGAGGTTTTAAAGGCCGCGGACATTGGCAACGCCGCAAAATGTGGAAGGCAAAATGGGAAGGTATGAGCCCGGAGGAACGCGAACAGTTTAAAGCAAAGTTTGCTGACCGGTGCAGGCATAAATGGGGACGGGCTGAGAAGAGCGAGTAATTGAGGGTGCTTAAATACAGGGGACGCTGATTGGTTATGATGATTATGATTGAATACAGGTTATCAGAATTGAATAACCATCCGTCCGGGCAATAACAGGGATTAAATTAAAAGGCGGTCATAGTGGTCGCCTTTTTTTATTCCTTGTTACATCTTAACCCACTTTTGTTTTACCAAAGTATTGTTCACGTTAATTTCAGCAACGTAAACCCCGACCGGAAGAGAAGATATATCAAGTCCACTGTTAAGCGCCTGTTTTGTTTCGATTACAAGGCTTCCGATGCTGTTAAATATTTTTATATCTGTTTCTTCAGAACTGGTGGTTTTAAAATAGAGCAGGTAATTGGCCGGGTTGGGATAAACCTTAAAATCGTTTTGGGTGAGGTCAGTTGCAGGAGTATCGGCGTATTTGTTTACATAGCCGGGTATAACTTCGCTTAGGGGTCGCTTCCATACTCCGGAACCATTTGTTCCAATAAAAAGATAGTCTTCACATACGGGGTAAGCATTGATGCCTAGGGGAAACGGCAACCCCTCACCTATATCGGTCCATGAATTACCATTGTTGCCCGATAATAACAGGTGATTATTATCACCGGCAATAATATTGGTATCGTAAACAAATAATGCCGGACAAAATTGAGGCGGCAGGTCATTAGTTAATAAAGACCAGGTATTGCCGTTATTACCTGATAGATACAGCCCCTGATTTTGGACGGATAAAAAAAGGTTGCTACCACAGGCTGCAAGGTCAGCCCCATATGAATCATCATAGTTATCAACTCCTATAGGCACCTTACTTGCTGCCGAATAGTTTCCACTCCAAGTAGCTCCATTATCAGGTGAAAAAAAGTATTCATAGCCCCCGCCGGGACTACAGGGGTCCCACCAATCCGCCCCAACCAAAATACAAGTCCCCCCTACTGTTACGGAGTTTATTCCAAATGCTTGATGATCAGTCTGCCTAATAGCATATAGCAGATTCCATGAATTTCCATTATCTGTTGATGTAAAAAGCTCACTGCTATAGGCACTACCATAAATTTCGCTGCCGTTGTTAGCGAACACTTTGGTCTCCTGACCTGTCGGATCGCGGTTCATCGCTGCCCAGGTGTTGCCATGATTGCCAGATAAAAACTCGCCAGAGGTATAGGTTTGTACGAAAATTTCACTGTCGGCAGAAATTAATGAGCTTAAATTACCATTCGGTACATTTGAATTACCCTTTGGTAAGCTATCATTTATTATCCATGTGTTCCCGTTATCGGCAGAAGAAAACAATTCCCCATACCCCATGCCTCCTGTAGTGACAAAAACAACATTTCCACTTGTTACCATCGAACCTATTGATGCGGATGTTAAGCTGCTAATAACAGATGTATCACCAGCAGCCGGGCCATTGGCCGACTTCCATTGCGCCTGCAAAGTGTTATGGAAAAGGATAAGCGTAACGAGTATTGAAAAGGGGAGCTTTTTCATAATACCAGGTTTTACAATTATTGCAGGTTAATAAAATACAACATTTAATTTAATTGTTACGGCAGTTAACGCATGTTTTTGATACTTATTATCTGAAATGCAAATTCTTTGCACCAACCCGCAGGGTCCCCATTCCGCAGAGCCGGAAAGGGAGACCCTGCGGAGACATGGGGCGAAGGCCAACCCGGAAGTTTAAATGGATGTTTGGGCCCCATGCCCATCAGTGTTCGAAATATGTAACAACCGCAATTGTGTAGGGGCGATCCCTTGCGGTCGCCCTCTTGCACAATCAGGCAAATAATTTATGCTGCTTTAAACCGAAATAAACGGCGGTATTCCTATTTCGCCTTCGCCGCCAAAGGGCGACCGCAAGGGATCGCCCCTACAGAATTGCATTAATATAAAACAGATGTCCTTGCGCAGGTAATTCCCGTAAAAAATATGAAAATATTATCTGTGGCAATCTTCCGTTTTGTCTTTAAAGGACATTACCCGCAAAGACAAAGCGGAAGATTGCCACAGCCTTTTTTCTAAAATTTATTATTGGAAAAGGCTTCGCAATGACAGGCACTCAGTTTTATAAAAAGAAAAACCCTCGCCTACGAGACAAGGGTTTAAGTTCATATTCTTTCGGTCTGGTTGAACAAGAGATTAATTAGAACTGGTTGCCAAACCAGGGCCATTACCCGGTATTTGTATAGGCAGATGCGTTACCGGGTTTAATTTTTCGCTTTTTACCAAAATGCGGCCTTTGGCGTAATAATTCATTACTATATAAGGGATTCTTCCTTTGCCGTTAGGCCCTATTAAAAAATGGGTTTGCTCGTCGAGCACTTTGAAGGCAATATCTTTATCAGAAACAGGCGCCCCAGTAACTTTATTTGCATCGGTTTTGGTGACATCAGGAGCAGCGAGACCCCTAGGTTCCGGAAAAACCAATGCCACCCCTACGGTCTCTCTGTTAAGTTCATCAACAGAGGCATATTGTTCTTTGTTGTACCTGTGCAGACGGGCAAAAGCAGGCGCAGTAACTCGGGCAATGCTATCGTTTATTGCTTTCCACTGGACAGGTTCAGCGGCTTGCTCGAACAGCGTATCGCCTTGTACGTACGCCTGATAAATAAACAAACTATCCTGATGCGCCTGCACGGGACCATATACAGTAGCGTTTAGCAGTAAGAACATGATAGAGTGAAACATAGCGGCGATTTTTTAATGATTAATTAACTGTCCTATCAAGGTATGTTCAGTATACGTTGCTGTCAAGCATTAAGGATGCTTTATAGTAAAGAACAAAGTGGGGTGGAAGACTGCGCGTAAATGTTTACTGCAGAACAAGGTGGGGGTTGAGTAGGCTGGGGCTAAAACATCATTTCATCGGTTGCTAAAGCAGTGTCTCAGCCCCTTCCGTCCCCTAAAGGGGAAACCAAAGCCGAATACAAATACAGGGCATGTCGTCAAAACTGTATTTGGTTGTTTTGCCTTGGTTTCCCCTTTAGGGGACGGAAGGGGCTGGCTGTTAATGTGCATTAAAGACACAACGGAAGATTGCCACAGCCTTTTCTCTGATTGATTTTTTATTGGAAAAGGCTTCGCAATGACAGCCGCTCTTTTTATAAAAACAAAAACCCTCGCCTACGAGACAAGGGTTTAAGTTCATATTCTTTCGGTCTGGTTGAACAAGAGATTAATTAGAACTGGTTGCCAACCCAGGGCCATTACCCGGTATTTGTATAGGCAGGTGTGTTACAGGGTTTAATTTTTCGCTTTTTACCAAAATGCGGCCTTTGGCGTAGTAATTCATTACCACATAAGGTATTCTTCCTTTTCCGTTAGGGCCTATTAAAAAATGGGTTTGCTCGTCCAGCACTTTGAAGGCAATATCTTTGGCGGCAGCGGCTGGAGCGCTGGCAGTAGTTGGAGTACTGGAAGCGTCTGGAAGTATAAAAGTTGAAGGTTGCGGAAAAACCATGTCCATACCTATGGCTTCTCTGTTAAGCTCATCTATGTCAGCATACTTTTCTTTATTGTACTTGTGAAGCCTGGCAAATGCGGCGGCAGTTATCTGCGCTACGCTATCATCTACTGCTTTCCACTGGCGGGGTTCGATAGCCTGTTCAAAAACCTTAGCGCTTTCGGTATACGCATTATAAATGAACATACTATCCTGATGTGCCTGCACTGGTCCGTATTGAGTGGCGCTTAACAGTAAGAACATGATAGAGTGGAACATGGGGGTAATTTTAAATGGTTAACTAATTGTCCTTTCAAGGTAACCTCAGTATACGTTGATGTCAAGCATTACGCAGGGCTTTTAGTAAAGAACAAAGTGCGGTGGAAGATTGGTGTTTGGAGAGTGCTGCAGAACAAGGTGGGGGTTGAGTAGGCTGGGGCTAAAACATCATTTCATCGGTTGCTAAAGCAGTGTCTCAGCCCCTTCCGTCCCCTAAAGGGGAAACCAAAGCC
>Ga0224555_1003981_pt1 | contig 14235 bp, 13 predicted proteins | sample 714S23034metaG_FD_180687 | JGI IMG/M metagenome (GOLD analysis project Ga0224555, IMG submission 180687) | Peat soil microbial communities from Stordalen Mire, Sweden - 717 S2 30-34 | ecosystem: Environmental > Terrestrial > Soil > Wetlands > Peat | place: Sweden: Norrbotten County, Stordalen...
GGCAGCGATTCCGTACCGTCAGCAGCGTAGCTGCTTTCAGGTCGCCCTCCGAAGTATTCATTCTATTGGGTTTATGGTGGGCACAGCAGGATTCGAACCTACGACTTCCACCGTGTGAAGGTGGCACGCAGTGGTTTACGTACTTCCTTGGACGTCCGCTGACAACTAAAATGCTTTATTTATCAATAACATGACTTTTTTTAGTCCAAGGACGTCTTGGCACATTTAGGAGTGTCTATTACGTAAACTATTACGTAAAATGCAAGGTATATGGGACGCACCTCCTCAAAGACAAAATACAGCCTACTCAACCGAACGATGCGCGCCAAGCTTGCGATCATGCATGATCCATATTGGCATTTGATTGCAGAAGGGCAGCACATCGGTTATCGAAAGTCTGGGGAAGTGCGAGGCAAGTGGATCGCTCGCTATTACGTACAGGGGGGCGAAAAAAAGAAGTACCGATTCCGGACTCTCGGGGCGGCCGATGACACCGTTCCAGCCAACAACACTCATGTGCTGACGTTCTCACAGGCTGTCGAGCACGCACAGAAATGGTTTAAGGAGCGAAATCTGGCAGCAGCCTGCGGCGTCACCATCGGCCCGTACACTGTCAGCGACGCGGCCGCGACATGGATCGCCTCATGGAAGGGCAGCGATGCGTCCAGGCGGAACTCTGAGAGCAACCTGAAATATCACATCCTACCTATCCTCGGCACTATCGAGGTTGCCAAGCTCACCCGCCACCAGGTGCAAGACTGGTTGCAGCAAATGGGCAGCAAGCCGCCCGTCCGGGCGCGGCAGCATGAAGAACTCAAGAAGAAGCTGGCACCGTCCCGCCAGAGCAAGGCAGTGTACGATCCGAACGATCCGGAAACAAAGCGGAAACGTCAAGACACAGCAAACCGAGTCTTCAACGACCTGCGCGCCCTGCTCACACTCGCCTATGACAACCAACACGTCGTGACCAAGGCCGCATGGGAGACGGTCAGACGATTCGAGAACGTTGACGTCGCGAAGAATGAATACCTGACGCTCGAGGAGGCGGTGAAGTTTATCGAATACTGCCCGGACGACTTCCGGGATCTGGTGCAAGCTGCGCTCACCACCGGGTGCCGCTATGGGGAGCTCGCCGGCCTCAAAGTTGGTGCATATGACGCCCAGCTCCGCGCGGTTTCACTGGTTCAGGCAAAGACTGGCAAGCTGAAGCACGTCTTCCTGACGGATGAGGAGGCGACGTTCTTCCGCGATCGCACCAAAGACAGGCATAGTGGAGAGCTCATCTTCAAGCGTGGAGATGGTGAACCCTGGGGTAAATCAAATCAGCAGCCACGGATGAAGTCGGGCCTCAAGGCGGCTGGCATCAATAGGCATGTTCGCTTCCACGATCTGCGGCATACGTTCGCGACATTGCTCGCAATGAACGGGACTTCGATCCAACTCATCGCCAACCAACTCGGCCACTCTGGAACACGAATTGCAGAGAAACACTATGCGCACTTCTCTCCCGAGTATGTGGCTACGACGATCCGGGCGAATAAACCGAAATTGTGGATCTAACAGGTGCGCACGTGGAACACACATCGAGTTCCCATTACACCGGCGGACTGCCCAACCTCTGTAACGGCCGGTGATTTCGTGACACCAGGTGCCTTTTAATTCCATCTCCACTGGGGGCGAAACGCGTTTTAGGGACAAAGAGTGGGGAGTCATCTTTCAATTCACCCTCTGGTGAGACAACAGACGATGGCATCGAGCTCCTTGCGATGCGGAGCCGAACCAGCAGGTGCGGAGTCGGACCTCACTGCGAAAGCCGCATTGGATAACATCGACCTAGTTGGCCGCACACTCACCTATCCGAAGGTCGATACCGCGCCGCTGCTTCTTTCATCAAGCGACCAACTCTACCTCGCACTTCGCTTGGCCTACCTTGACGACTACGCCCGCAGGAGCGAGCCCGTTCCCTTCATCGGTGACGATATCTTCACCACGTTTGATGAACCCAGTACCCGCGCCGGCCTGCTTGCTCTCGCAGACATCGGCACCCACCTCCAGCCCATCCTCTTCACGCACCACCGCTTTGTTGCGGATCTCGCGCTTGATGCCCTTGGAGCCCAGGTAGACATCATCGACCTTTGAGCGATGCATCTCCCACAAGGAGCCTGTACCAACATCCCCCAAAGGGAGATTCGTTTCACGCAGGTTGGGCAACACGACATCAAGCCAACAATGGTTTCTTCGAAGGTGTTCCTTCGAAGAATCTGTTTGGGGATCAATGCCAGAACTGCTCCTATGTACTTCATCATGGTGCCTTGCGAACCGGGAGCGGAACCAAGCATCGAAACCATGCTGGTTACGGACAAGAGCATGGGAAAGAAACCGAGGAGAAACCAGAAGGCCAGCTCTGCGGCACGGTTCACAACATTGTTGCTCACTGCTCCCCGCCAGATAGTGCGAACCAGCTCTCGCCAGCTCAACCCTGCCAATTGGAGAATGGCCGCCATGCGGGCTCCTTTCTTCCTTGCCGTTCACGGCCTCGACGTATCTTGATGCACTGGTTGCCATCTCCTTCGTCCCTCCACAGCTGCGAAAAAGATGCGCATGGAAATCATTCTCTTCCGGTTTTCATAAGCCCCGCGGATGCTTTCCCGATCGCATGTAAACTTCAATCTGTTCGAGGGTCTTACCCTTGGTCTCCGGAACCATCCTATAGAAGAAGACCAGGGCGGCGACCGCGATTGCGCCGTATAACCAGAAGGTCCCCCCACGCCCCAGGACCCCGACCAGGCTGAGGAAGGTCACCGATACCACCAGATTCAGCACCCAGTTCGTAACAGTTACGGTGCTCATGGCCGCGCCACGGACCTTCAGGGGATAGATTTCGGAGATCATCAACCAGAAGATCGGTCCGAGTCCCATGGCGAACGATGAGACGTAGATCGCCAGGCTGCCAATGGCTATATAGCTTTTCCAACTCGCCAACTGCTGGAACTGGAATGCAGCGCCTAAAATTGCCAGGCCAAGAATCTGACCTGCGACTCCGATGAGCAACAAAGGCCTCCTGCCCACGCGGTCCAGCAGGAAGATGGAGAGTATATGAAAGCACCACATCAGCATGGTCAAACCCGCTCCGGCCAGGATCGCCGGACCAGCGGCCTTAATACCAGCGAACTTGAAGATCGTCGGAGCGTAATAGATGACCGTGTTGATGCCCGTTGTTTGCTGGAATATCGCCAACCCTAAGCCAACAATTAACGGCATTCTGAGTGACGGCTGCAATAGTCCGGCGAGGCCGCCTTTCCCTTGCTGCTTCATGCTTTCCTGGATGTCTCTTATTTCCGGAGTTACATCCGGCACGGTGCGAACTCGCTCCAGTACCCGCTTCGCTTCCTCCACCTTTGACTTGCTGATCAACCAGCGCGGGCTATCGGGCAATCGCCACATTCCAATGGCCAGGCCGACCGCTGGTATGGCTGCGAGGCCAAACATGTATCGCCATCCATGCATGGAGGAAAACGCATAGTCCACCAGGTAAGCAATCACAATGCCGGTGGTAATCGCAAGCATATTGACTGCAACCAGTGCGCCGCGGACCTTGGCCGGCACCAGTTCGGCAATATACATCGGGGAGATAAAGGAAGCGAGGCCCATAGCAAGTCCGCTGACGACCCTGCCGGTAATGAGCCACGGAATTGTGGGCGCCAGGGCCGTACCGATTGCGCTGAGCGCAAAGATCATGCCAGCCAGGATGATCAATTTGCGGCGCCCGAAGCGGTTGGTCAGAACGCCTCCTGCAGCGGCGCCGAAGACAGCCCCTACCAAGACGGCGCTGACGACGATCTCCTCCATGGTGGCCGAAAGAGAAAATTGGCTCTTGATGAACAGGATGGCCCCGGAAATAACACCTGTGTCGTAACCGAAGAGCAGCCCACCGACGGCCGCCACTCCTACCGCGACGTAAACAAAAGGCTTCACATCCGATTTCGCTTTATCTGTCATTCAACTCACTCCTTTTCAGCAGATGCAGCCGCAGGCCGCTCAAGCATGATCGGCGCGATAGATACGCCCTATTGCGAAGACCCCATAACCACGTGGGCGCTTCTTCTCCAATTCGCGTTGGCGATCGAGACGGACTTCCCTGGAGTTGAATTCAGCATTGGCGTTCTCACTACTGCGCATGCACCTGGTGATTCCGGCCTTCCCACTGTCCGCGATCCGGCCAAAAGAACGTGAAGTCGAGTTGTGACTGGAAGTCGTCCGGAAGGATATCGAGGAATTCGCCGCCAACGCCGGTCGTGTGCGATTCGCTATCCCGCCAGGTCTTCCAGTTGTCGACTGTCCAGCGGAGACGGAAAGACTCAGGCGCACAAATGCGAAGCGTATGGCCTTTGGCTGCCTGTCGGATCGGATGCTTTGGCAGCCAAAATTCTACTTTACTGTCGCTCCTGGCAACTCGATATCGAGCGACGACTTCGGGAATCTCATCGAACACCTTCCCGTCATGACAGGAACGAAGCAGGCGCAAGTATTCCGAATGCGCCCACAAGAGAGGGTTCGCCGAACCTGTCGGTCCGCCACGATGCAGGCGCGCTGTCGGAATATCCTCTTCATCCCAGACCTGTTCGGGTAATAGACAGGTAGAATTCGACAACTTCTCCAAAGCACGCAGCAAAGGACGGCAATCGTGACCGGCGGCAAGTTCGTAATGGCCACGCTCGCCGGTCAACAGTGGCCAAGCCCGGCCTTGACCCCAACTCGTGAAAGGACCGCCTCCGGGCTGCTGGCCATACCCGTCGTGGTTGTAGCGGTGCCAGCATGGACCGGAGGGAGTCGTCGTCTTGAGAATTGCATCTACGACTTTCAGACTCTGAACGATTAACGGATCGTCAGCGGAGAGGATTCCGTATCGAACCAGCTGCAGAAAACCCGCATCCACGATGTCGCGGGCCGGATACGATTGGGGCGCACCTGGAGGTTGATGCCTTAAATAGAGCTCGGCTGTGTTGACTGACCCTGGGCTGGCGACTGACCCTGGGCTGGCTGGATTCAGGCGCACGAGGTGCCGAGGAGACCCGGCAACAAGCGATCCCTCGGTTGTCACCGTCCACTCCTCGAGATGGGATCGAAGGAAATCGGCATAGCTCTCCAGAAAGGCCGCCGTGCCGTTGTCCTTTTGCGCTCGCGCGAGAGAGGCTGCACATACAAACGCCGAGATGATCACAGCCAGAGTGGAAGGAGAATAACCACTGTCTTCTTCCCACCGTTCTTCACCCGTCACCGGTCCGCTGTGCAGCAGAAAAGCGACGGCCCGGTTTACCATCACGCGCGGGTTGAACTCGCCCAGGAGTTGAAGCTGGTGAAGACGCCAGGCGAGCAGCACCGGGAACGCAACTTCGTCCAGTTGCATCCCTTTCCGGAAGGCGTCTCCATTCACCCAGAAATTCTGCGGAAAGCTGCCGTCCTCTTCCTGCCGGGCTGCCAGATAGATCAGAGCGCGCAAGGGGGCATGTGTATCGCCCGCGGCGAGCAGGCCCATGGCGCTCTCCACCATGTCGCGCGTCCAAACCAGGTGATACCCGCCCTTTCCCTGCTCGTCGTTGCGCGCTTCGCCCCAGGGAATCGTAAGCGATGCGATGAACGCGCCCCGATATAGCCTGTCTTCGTGCGTCAATAGCAGGTTGTAACTCGAAGCAAAGAGATGACCTTTGTCTCCACTGGACCTGGAGAGGGGCTTCCTGCCTTTCCCGGCCGTCTTCCATTGATCTATGAAATGCTGGCGTCTCTCTTCGTAAGCATGACCCAGGCTTTGAAACAGGCACGATACAGCACTGGGAAGCGTTTCAGCGAAGGCTACGCCGATGGTGAACTCCTGACTCTTTGAAAGATCAAGCTCTCCTGTCAGTGCCACATTCCCGCCCTTGGCCTCATCGAATTCAAAACTCATCTTGCGATTCTTCAGCAGGTCGGTGTACCCGTCGCTATGTCCGACGTATCCGCACGAGAGTCGCGAGAAATCACAGGATGCACCTACCGCGATCCAGCGGTTCTGCTTCTCTGCGACAAGCAACTCGCGGCCCGACACTTCGACCACATACGCGTTATTGCCTTCTCCTCCGACCTCCAAATGAGGAGCGCACAGTACATGGACTCTTAGCTTTCGAAGAAAGTCGACATTACCTTCGAGTTTTGTGTGGATCAGAACACAGGGCCGCGTAGGGTCCGCGATGATCTCATTCACAAAGGAGAACCGGCCTTCAGAATCGTGCCTGCTGATTCGATAGCCCTGAGAAGGAGAGATGCGTTCGACCTGATACTCCAGATCCTGCTTTTCCTCCAGGAACAATCCATCCCCATCGGAAAACAGAAACTCCAGGTCGCGAAGTTGAGGGCGATCGACGGTCGGATAATAGACCTCGGTGAGGATGCCGCGCCCGATCGTGAACCAAACCCTGCGGTCACCGGAATACGCCGTTCCAACTCCGTCCTTGGCGGCGCCAGTCCATCGAGGCTCGTCCCCCGGACCTCCGAACGCGCCTCTGTTTCCACGAAAATGCGCCATTTACGAATCCTCCTTCGCAGCGCGGATGATGGCCAGAAACTGGTCGGCCTTCAGGCTCGCACCACCGATCAGGGCGCCGTCCACACCGTTACGGCGAAGAAATGCAGCAGCGTTGTCCGGCTCGACGCTGCCACCGTACTGTATCGTGACGGCCTCAGCCGCTTCCTCGCCAAACAGCTTCGCAAATCGGCCCCGGAGCATGGCATGCGCATCCTCGGCCTGCTGTGGGGTGGCATGGTGGTCGGCATTGCCGATCGCCCAAACCGGCTCGTACGCGACGCTTATGCGGGGTAAGGTATTGACCGGCACGTCGGCCAATCCCAGGCTGAGTTGCCGGTCGAGCAGCGCTTCCGTCTGGTTGGCCTTACGTTGCTCCAGGGTCTCGCCGACGCACAGAATCACGTCCAGGCCGGAAGCCAGGGCAAACCGAACTTTTTGATTGATGAACGCATCCGATTCGCCCAACTTGTGGCGCCGCTCGCTGTGTCCCAGGATGACGTACCTGCAGCCGAGGTCGAGCAGCATCGTCGGGCTGACTTCGCCCGTAAATGCACCGTCCTTTGCGGGATACATGTTTTGCGCCCCGAGCGCGATGCGGCTGCCCTTGAGAATATCCCCGACAAGGGCCAGATAGGGGAAGGGCGGAGACAGAATGACGGAGACTGCGTCTTCTGCGCGCAAGCCCTCTACGACCCCACTTGCTAGTTGCCCGGCTTCTGCGGAGGTCGTATGCATCTTCCAGTTACCGACAACAACCTTCCGACGCCTGCCCAGTTTCATTGGGCGCTCCCCGCATGCTCTAACGTTGAAACGACGTACGGCGCATTTTCCCGGTGATCTGCTTCAACTGCTGCGTTGTATTCGCCAAGGCGCGCAGCCCGGTCGCACCTGGCTCGATGGTAGAGGGCTTGCTGTGCCGCCTGCACATTGCTTTGGTCGCCATGCCAAATCTCCAAGGCCGGCTCCTGGATGGCGCGCCCAAACGAAAATGCCAAGGCCCAGGGAAGCCGCGACTTGAATCTGACATTCATGGCATTCAAACGGGCAGAGGCAAGTTCGCCGGCTTGGCCGCCCGACAAGAACGCAACCCCTGGCACGGCAGCGGGAACGGCTCGCAGCAGACACCTCACCGTGGCCTCGGCTACCTCATCTACGGTCTCCTGCCGGGGGCAGGTCGATCCTGGAAGCACCATGTTGGGCTTTAGAATCAATCCTTCCAGCTTCACGCGTTGCGAGTAGAGTTCGTTGAATACGGCTCTCAGAACTCTTTCCGTGACCTCACAACAAGTCTGCAGCGTGTGATCGCCGTCCATGAGAACTTCCGGCTCGACTACGGGGACCAACCCTGCTTCCTGGCACAACGCCGCATAACGGGCTAACGCGTGTGCGTTGGCATGGATACACCCCTCGCTCGGAACGCCTTCGCCGATGGCAAGCACCGCCCGCCATTTGGCGAAGCGTGCGCCCATCTGCGCGTACTCCTCCAGACGAGCGCGCAGTCCATCCAGTCCCTCGGTGATTCTCTCTCCGGGATAGGCGGCCATCTCCTTCGCTCCTGTGTCCACCTTGATTCCGGGAATGATTCCCACGTCGACGAGCACTTTCGCAAACGGGGTACCATCGTCCGTCTGCTGTCGTATGGTTTCGTCGTAGAGGATTGCGCCACTGATCGACTCGCCAAGGCCGGGAGTGCGTACGATCAACTCTCGATAGTTGCGGTGCGTCTCCGCGGTCTGCGGAATCCCCCATTTCGCAAATCGTTTGTTGCAGGTTGCAGTGCTTTCATCGATCGCTATCAGTCCCTTGCCGTCGGCGACCATCCTCTTCGCGGTTGCTTCAAGAGCGTGTGCATTCACTTGGTGGCGCTCCATTTCCAGTTCCGGATCTCCGGCATGTCCTCACCGTGAGCGTCGATGTAGTGTTTGTGCTCGATGAGTTTGTCCTGCATCTGCTGCTTCAGATACGCTCCCTTGGAACCCAGATTGGGCACCCGGTCCACCACGTCCTGCACCAGGTGATAACGATCGAGGTCGTTCTGCACCCTCATGTCAAAAGGCGTCGTAATCGTGCCCTCTTCCTTGTATCCCCGCACATGCAGGTTGCGGTTGGTGCGGCGGTAGGTCAAGCGATGGACCAGCCCCGGGTATCCATGGAAGCCAAAGATGACGTGCTTGTCCTTGGTGAAGAGGGAGTCGTACTCAAGTTCGGTAAGGCCGTGCGGATGCTCGGTGCTGGGTTGCAGCTTCATGAGATCGACCACATTGACGACACGAATTTTCAACTCAGGCAGATGTTCGCGAAGAATAGAGACTGCAGCGATGATCTCCAGCGTAGGGGTATCTCCACAGCAGGCCATCACCACGTCTGGCTCATTGTTCTGATCGTTGCTGGCCCATTGCCAGATGCCGATGCCCTCCGTGCAATGCACGACCGCCTCGTCCATCGTCAGCCATTGGGGGAGTGCGTGCTTGCCTGCCACCACCACGTTGACGTAGTTGCGGCTGCGCAGACAGTGATCGAAGACAGATAGAAGGCAGTTGGCGTCGGCGGGAAGGTAACAGCGCACGAAATCGGCTGTCTTGTTGATGACGTGGTCGAGGAAGCCGGGATCCTGGTGCGTGAACCCGTTGTGGTCCTGCTGCCAGACATGCGAGGCAAGCAGGTAATTCAGAGACGAGATATCGCGTCTCCAGGGCAGCTCATTGCAGACCTTCAGCCACTTCGCATGTTGGCTGAACATCGAGTCGATGATGCGAATGAAAGCCTCGTAACTGTTGAACAGGCCGTGCCTGCCCGTTAGAAGATAGCCCTCCAGCCAACCCTCGCACTGGTTCTCGCTGAGCATCGAGTCCAGCACTCGGCCGGCAGGCGCGAGGAACTCGTCGTTGCTGTATTCACGCGCATCCCACTGACGATTGGTGACCTCGAAGACAGCTTGCAGGAGATTCGAGACGGTTTCATCCGGACCGAAGACACGGAAGTTATGCTTGTCCTGATTCAGCTTCGCGACATCGCGCAGGAACGCGCCCAGCACGAGCGTGTCTTCGATCTCGGCTGAACCCGGTGAAGTCACCTTGACCGCGTGATCGTGGAAGTCCGGCATATGCAGATCGTGAAGAAGAATACCGCCATTCGCGTGTGGGTTGGCGCCCATCCGGCGATCACCCTTGGGCGCCAACTCGGCCAGCTCCTGGATGAGCCTCCCATTCTCATCGAACAATTCCTCCGCCTTGTAGCTCTTCATCCAGTCCTCGAGCAGCTTGACGTGATCGGGATGCTTGGGATCGACAAGCAGCGGCACCTGGTGGGCTCGAAATGTCCCCTCGATCTGCAGTCCGTCGACGACCTTCGGCCCCGTCCAGCCTTTGGGCGATTTGAGAACGATCACGGGCCAGCGCGGCCGACTCGCGTCTTTGTTCCCGCGGGCATCGCTTTGAAATCGATGGATGTCCTCGATGGCCTTGTCGAGGGTGGCGGCCATCAGTTCGTGCATCTTCTCGGGCTCGTCACCTTCCACGAAGTATGGGGTCCAGCCGCAGCCTCTTAGAAATTGATCCAGTTCCTCATGCTCGATGCGGGAGAGGACGGTTGGATTGCTGATCTTATAGCCGTTCAGGTGCAGGATCGGCAGCACCGCTCCATCGGTCTTGGGGTCGAGGAACTTGTTGGACTGCCACGAGGTCGCCAGGGACGCCGTTTCTGCCTCGCCGTCGCCGATGATGCAGGCGACGATCAGATCGGGATTGTCGAACGCCGCACCAAACGCATGGCTCAACGAGTAACCCAGCTCACCGCCTTCGTGAATCGATCCGGGCGTCGTCGGGGCAACATGGCTGGAGATTCCTCCGGGAAAGGAGAACTGCTTGAACAGCTCTTTCAGCCCGGCTTCATCCTGGGTGACGTTCGGATAAACCTCGGTCCAGGTGCCTTCGAGGTAGACGTTGCCAACAATCGCCGGACCCCCGTGGCCAGGGCCTGCGATATAGAACATATTCAGGTCGTACTTCTTGATGACCCGATTCAGGTGAACGTAGATGAAGTTCTGGCCTGGCGTCGTGCCCCAATGGGAGACCACCAGTGGCTTGACGTGCTCCAGCTTCAGCGGCTCCTTCAGCAGCGGGTTTTCATAAAGGTATATCTGGCCGACCGATACATAATTAGCCGCGCGCCAGTAGGCATTCATTTTGCGAAGCAGCTCCGGATCGAGCGTGTGCGTGTCCTTGATGGACTCTTCTTTGCTTAACTCTTCGGGCGTCTCGTGGAGCAGTTCCTCGGTGGTGAGCATGTTGGTCGGCATCGTTTGATTCTCCCTTTGTTTCCATGAGTGTGGGAATGCACGGTTGAAATGGGGTTATGGCTGGATTTCTTGCTGCGTCGGCAGTCCGAAAGAGGCCAGCCTGACGCAGGTGGACTTGTAATCGACGTGAAGAATGCTTGGAATGCCCAGGCCTTCCGCGATTTGGACGAACATCGGCGTGTTGTCGATGTAGACGATCTGCGCCGGTGGCGTCTGAGCGATGTCCAATGCAAGCCGAAAGATGTCGGCATCTGGCTTGCGCATGTGAACGAAGCAGGAAGAGATGAAGGTATCCACGAGCCGGTCCAGCTTGAACGCGCGAATGCGATATGCGTTCATCTCGCGGGATTCATTGCTGACTACAACGATCTTCAGGCCGTGCCGGACCTTGAGATGAGCAACAAGCTCGATCATCCCCGGATAGGGCTTCGACTGCGCAAAGATAAAGTCCCGGAACTGACTCCGCGTGAACGGCCGCTTTCGATAGAAGACCACCCAGTCCAGATATTCTTGGAAGGTCATCCTTCCCTGTTCATGCGTCTCGAAGACCAGAGCGTGGCGCACCTCCATCTCTGCCCATGCCAGCTTGAAGTGTTTGGCCGCGCGACGGCGGGCCAGATGGTCCCATGCGTCGGTGAGCAGGACCTCTCCGACATCAAGGAACAGGGTCGTCACCGGTGCCGCTCTTTTCATTCTTCCTCTGGCGACGACTGCGCTTACGTTGCGGTTCTCCTCCTCACCGTGGTCCCGTCAAGCAGTTCGACGCAAAATTGCGGGATCGCGGTACAGAACCGAGGTGCAGCAGCAGCTTGCAATAGGTCTTTCAGCCGAGGGTCTTAGTGCTGCCTGCTTATCATGTCCTTCGGAATAGCCTCTGTCCGGACGGACAATAATCGCCGTTGCTGCCGAACAAACAACGACTGTAGGCCCTGATCTATGTGTATGTCGCGGCCACATACACTTCTTCTCCGGAAACCGCAACTCATCCAAGGGATATGCTACTTCTGATTGACATCGCGCAGGAGTTTGGTCCGGCGTTCTTCGTATTCCTCGCTTGTGATCTCCCCCGCGGCATATCGCCTTTGCAGAAGCTGCAGCGGCGATTGCATCTGCCGGTAGGTAATTCGCCTCACCGGTATCATGAAGGAAAAGAACAAAATCCAGAGGATAAACCAGAAGACCCACCAATACGCGTGCATTCCCCAGTAGTAGTACATAGACATCACCTCAATATGTTTCCGATATCATCACGCCGTGCCAGACTTGGCTATCCGATGATGGACCTGCCAACCCTACGGTGAGGTTGGATGCAGATATTGAACCGGGCGGCTATATCCATCTCGAAGTACAGGAACTCATTCCGCCATGCTCGCATCAAGCCCATCTGTGTCGGGACTCGACTATGGATGGATCGATAAGCGAGCTACTCATAGCGCTCTGTTCTCTTGTTACTTCCTCCGGCGTACGACAAGCAAAAGAGCGATACCGCCAAGGAGTGCTATCCCCCCGAGAATTGGGGGTACTGGATTCATCTTTTGCGGTTCGAGGGTCTCTTGCACCATGAATCGTATAGGGGATGCGAAGTATGCAAGCGAAAGTACTCCCAGGCCAATCAAAATGGCCCCGACGATGGTTGCAATTCTCATGAGATCTCCTTGTCAACTTTGCTAAGCTGCTGATTTTCTCAGTACTACCGTGTTACAAGGCAGCTGCCTTCTAAGACTGAAGTACAGGCCCAGGGCGCAGGGCTGACCCCTCGGACTCGGATCAGTCTTAAACGCCTTCTCGGGTGTGATGCAGATTCACTCGGCGATTGGCCCAGGAAATGAACTTTACCCAACGCGTGGGAACCAGCAGCGAGCGGCTGTGAAGCCATTCTCCCGCCTTCATCTCCAGATAGCCGAGATGCCAGGAGGCCTCGTCCAGGATGAAGCCTTCCAGACGCCCAAGTTCACCGTCCATACCCCGTACTTCGTAACCCTCCAGGTTCGAGATACTGCGGAGATGCAAATCTCCCTCGGTATGCATTGGGTACTCTATACCAGTGGGCATGGAGAACGTCAGAGGGGACCGCCTGTCGACCCAGTAGGCCAGCTTGCCAAAATAATCCCTCATGGCGATTTCCTGCTGACGGGAGCCCGGCTGTTTGGTATCGACGTCGGGACTCTGGCGCACCTACTCCTTCGTTAATTGGACGTGAAGGGTCTTGTTCTCCAATCGAGTTGTTTGATCGCCGTAACCGGGAGAACCACCTCCTCTCGAGAAAGCCAGCGTTTCACGTCGACGATTAAATAGTGGATCGCCCAGGTCTGGTCGTCGAAGAGAAAGTCTCTCGCGCTACCGATTCGCTGTCGGTTGCAGTTACGCGATGTTCAACCAATGTCTGTAAGCGGTGAAGCATATTCATCCTCCGGGTTACATAGCTAGCGCACCCGGGGTCCCGGTTCAAACTCCGAATCACGGCTAAATTCTACGCTGTAGGGAGAGTCGATTACTCGTCAAGATTGATCTGACATTGAAATTCTGGATCGGTATCTGAAATCTGAGCGCTCACTAAAATGCTCGAAGAAAGGCACTGAGCAGTCATTTAGGAGCCTGACCGCAATTGCATGAGCAAAACGGCTTAGCGCCCGCTCGTGGTCGAGAACGTATTTGCAGTACGAGTGCGTTCGAAAGCAGTTCTCACGGAGAGTTTTCCGGCCCGGACAAACTTTGGATCGGCTTAGGAATCTCATTTCAGGAGATGCACTTGCCCATCCTGATGGATGAACTCGCTTGCTGCGTGACTGTGCCACTCAGGCTCGTCGCCACTCCAATGAAACTCACTCATGCCATCGACCAGGAGCACATACCGTGAGTCCGACTCCAGAGAAACCCAACACTGCAGAACAACCCCAAGCCACGAGTGGGTCAAAAGACGATGCAAAGCCCGACGCTAATGGCAAACCGAAGGATGATGCCAAGGAAGACCTAAAGCCAGGCGCAAAGCCAACGTCGAAGGACGATTTGAAGTCGATCCCGATGGCCGATCTACAGGCCAAGCTACAGTCTTCTCCTAAAGGCCTGACTCAAGCCGAGGCTGCGAAGCGGCTTGCGAGCGATGGACCTAACGCCCTCAAGGTAGAGAAGACCAATGCGTTTCTGAAGTTCCTCTCCTATTTCTGGGGGCCCATTCCGTGGATGATTGAGGTGGCCGTTATTCTGTCGGGGGTCGTGCGGCACTGGTTGGACTTCTTCGTCATCCTGGCGCTTCTCTTCTCAAATGCCATCGTTGCGTTCTGGGAAGAGCATCAGGCGGGCAATGAGATTGCGGCGCTCAAGGCAAAGCTGGCGAACGACGCGACGGTCCTGCGCGACGGCAAATGGGCCACACCAAAGG
>Ga0224555_1003983_pt1 | contig 14232 bp, 32 predicted proteins | sample 714S23034metaG_FD_180687 | JGI IMG/M metagenome (GOLD analysis project Ga0224555, IMG submission 180687) | Peat soil microbial communities from Stordalen Mire, Sweden - 717 S2 30-34 | ecosystem: Environmental > Terrestrial > Soil > Wetlands > Peat | place: Sweden: Norrbotten County, Stordalen...
TGGACAAACTCAGTGCGGTACGAGGGAGACTTCGTGATCGTTAAGGACGCGTGGGACGCTACTACTGCATATCCTGTGGACTTGGTTGCAAAGGTTACGACAAACGAAAGTCGCTGGTAGGGGGGGTTGAGCGATGAGTAAATGGCGGATTTCAGTTAATTGGGAGCGCGAATACGAGTGTGACGACGAGGGTGCTGCGCTGGAACAGGCGGATGGAGACTTTGATTTGATTTAGCGACAAACCCCGTCCTTCAGGGCGGGGAAGGATAGTGCTATTTCGTATACGACGAAATAAACGCTTGACATTTGCAAGCAACTTATGTAGAATGTAAATATGAAACTTCGCTGGACATTTCGGTGCTACCCAAATCCCGAACAGGCTGAACACCTAAATCGGACGTTTGGATGCTGCCGTTATGTTTGGAATTGGGCGCTAAAGTCGAGATCGGATGCGTATAGGGCAGGGGAACGGATGAATTATCCAGAATCCTCCAAAGCACTTACGACGCTCAAGATTGATCCAGAGCATGAGTGGTTAAACGATGTTTCGTGTGTTCCTGTCCAGCAATCTTTGCGCGATTTGCAGGTCGCATTCTCAAATTTCTTTGCGAAACGGGCCAAGTATCCTGCATTCAAGAAGAAAGAATCTCGTCAGTCAGCGAACTATACAGCATTTGGATTCACATTTGACGCACAGAACAAGATTCTAAAGCTAGCGAAGATCGGCTCGGTAAAAGTAAAGTGGTCACGGAAGAGCGTCCCTCAACCGTCATCTATTCGCCTGATTCGTACTTCTACAGGCAAATTCTTTGTTTCTATGGTAGTCGAGGTCGCACAGCAGGAGCTTCCGAAAACTGGACAAGCGGTAGGGATAGACTTCGGAGTTTCCCGTCTTGCAACCCTGTCGAACGGTGAACGCATAGCTAATCCGAAGCATGGGGCAACGCTACAGAAGAGGTTAGCTTTTTGTCAGAAGCAACTTGCAAAAAAGAAAAAGGGAAGCAAGAGGCGTGAACTGGCGAAGAAGCGAGTTGCCGTGGTTCACGAGAAGATTTCCAACTGCCGTACTGATTCGATGCACAAATTCAGTAAGGACATGGTAAAACGTTTTGATGTGATATGCGTCGAAGACCTAAATCTGCGTGGCATGGTTAAAAACCACAACCTAGCCCGTAGTTTGAGCGATGCAAGCATTGGAACGGCAATACGCATGATCGAAGAGAAGGCAGAGCGATACGGGAAGCAGATGGTCAAGATTGACCGCTGGTATCCGTCCAGCAAAACCTGCTCAGTATGCGGTCATATAGTTGAGAAACTGCCGCTGTCTATTCGAGAGTGGGATTGCTCAGTATGCAATTCACATCACGACAGAGACGAAAATGCGGCGGTAAACATTCTAGCGGTCGGGCAGACCGTTCTTGCGCATGGAGGGACTGTAAGACTCAAGACGGCTATGGCTGTCAAGAGCAAGTCCCTGCGAAGTGCGAACCACCAATGCGTGTAAGCGCAAAGGAATTCCCTTCCTTTAGGCAGGGGAGGATGTCAAGTGATACGGCACAAGCAATCCGGGCGTTGGCGTAGTACCTTGTGGACGCGGCAAGGAAAACCAGTTTCAAAACGAGCGGCAGTGAAGGCTCTGGCAAGGGCAAAGAAGGATTGGCCTGATGAAGAGTACCGAATCGCCGAGGTGAAGTGATGGCCTGGTTTGGAGAGAAGATACTTGACTTTATGGTATGGATGGGGAAAAAAATACTCGGTTTGAGAACCTGCTACTCACGTTCTGTGGGTGGCGAGAAAAGAGGTACAGTGATGGCAACAGTTTTAGGTCGTAAACTTACCGCAGGAGACACCTCTCGGGAGATTCTCATTGCGGTCAAGACTCTGGCGCAAGATAAGAACCATCGTCTTTTGCAATCCGACGAAGATGAATGGATGCAAATGAAATTGAAGGAAATTGTGCGTCTGACTTCGATTCTAATCAAGCGCGAGCAGTAGCCCCGAGTGGGCGAGAGGAGTACGGTGATGGAAAAGGTAGTAATTTTAACCATTGTGGCGATTAGCCTTTTCGGGGTTTTGGGCCGTCTTTCCTCCTATCTGGAGAAGTCGAGCGCGACAATCGCGGCAGGAGAGCAGGATATAAAAGACTACAGGGAAATTGGCGCAGAATATGAAAGGACAGTCGCGGTATTTCAGCAACAATTGGCCGCCGCCAAGCTCCGCGCCGATTCTGCCGTCCACCAACTGGAAGACATGCGGGATAAACGGGACGAGTTGCAGCAGCAGGTGGAAGAGTGGAAGACGGCATATCAAAATGAGTGCATGTTGACCACCAAGCAAATCGCGGCCATCGCCGAGAAGGATGCGCGGATCGCGGAGTTGTTAGCGATTGGGAAGGCTTATCTGTATCCCAAAACAAGCAGCAGCAGCTCTTGAGTGGGCGAGAGGAGCAAGCAATGGAACAACACGGCAGATGCGATTGTCACGAATGTACGCAGGCACGCTATCGAGGGTCTCTTCAGGGACAGATAGATCAATTCCAAAATCTCTCGGCCCGATGCATTCATGGGGTACCGCTATTCACCGAGTGTTTAGAGTGCAAGAAAACTAGCTATACGCAGCGAATCGTCCCGACTGAAACACTACCGAATGCAATACTACGTGGGTGAGAAGAGTGAAATGATGTTGACCTTTTGGGTAGTGGAAAGATTCGAGGATGGCAACGCCAGAAGTCTCGGATATTGGACTGGTCACAATTCGCGGGACTTTACCCCTAACATCATCGACGCAATGCAGTTTATTAGGAAGGAAGATGCGTTGCTTGCGAAGTCTCCTTGGCATTGGAAAGACTGCGAAGCGACGGAACACAAATGGCTAGAACCCTCTTCAGAGTGGAGACAACATCAAGCGTGGTGTAAGTGTACTGATTGTCTCAAAAATAAGTCAGCACAAGGGGAGAGTCATTCTTATCTTCCTCCGTTGGGCGACAGTCGTTTTCATTTTGAGGATAAGCAGGTGATGGACGCCCTGGTTGGAACTGAATACTTGCGTACCGAGGTTCAACGACGGATTCAATTTATGACCACCGGTGAAAAGTGGTCGCTGTATAGGGCTGTGGCCAAGTTGATCGATATTGAAAAGGCAGGAGTGCAATCTTGACCACTGATTCCCCACCCACGCCAAAGGCTCCCGCCATGACCGTAGAGCAACAGGTGGCGAAAATCCGCAAGAAGCTCGCCGAGCACACCATTGGTTCGGATAACAACACTCACCGCACCAATAACCCGATTTGGGACGAAAAGGAGAACAAGTGAAAAAGAGGAATATAGAAGATATAGAGTTAGATAGAGAAGAGATGCGCCTTCAACTCGACAAGGCTTCTCTCGAAGGCATCAAGATAGAAAACGAAATCAAGCTCACCCAACTTCGGGAACTAAAGAAAGGGAAAAAGTAAACACATGAAACTCTATTCACTTCTCCCATTAATTCTTGCGCTTCCACTTGTGGCACAGACTCCTAAGCCGCCAGCTTTGCCTCCTACCCCGCCCACTGCGGCGGCGAAGCCTGTTCCGCCACCTGTCATCTCTGACCGTCTACGCGCCGATTTTTTCAAAGCGCAATCTCAGGCGATGCAGTCAAGTCAGTTGGCGAAGGATAGTCAGGCCAGTTTACAAGCCATTGTCGCCGAACTCCAGAAGACCTGCGGTGATAAGTACACTTTACAGTTGAACTCTGGCGGCGATCCAGAATGCGCTGCTAGACCAGTTCCGGCAAAGGAAGCCAAATGACAACCAAGAAGATCGTAAGTATCGCTCGTTCGCACATTATGGCTGCAATTGAATCGGCTCCCTGTGAGTTGGAGTATCCTCGCTACAAACTTATCTCCAGCCTGTACCGTCCAGCGAAGGGTGGAGGATGTAAGGGAGTGAGGGTTATGTGGGAGATCAAGTAATGGCGGACGAAACTTTCAAGATTTACCTGCCGCGTATGGTTCACGGGGACTGGCCTATCGGTCACAAGTTAATCGCCGATAAGGGTATCCATGATGCCGTCAGGAATCCGCACGGAGCGGTTTCGGTAGTGCTTCCAGATGGACAGCTACTCGGGGTAAAACCGGATGAGTTTGAGGAGATCGAAGGCTTAGAGTCAGTCGAGGACATTGCAGAGCGCACCTTTCCTGAAGAGGTAGCATGGCTTCGCAGGAATAAGGATAGCCTTGTGCCGCATATTGACTCTGACCGAACCGTGGGGAAAACGGATTGGGATAGAGAATGCCAAGAATCCGGGCGGCTCAATAGAGGTAAGACTTGGTAATCGACGGGAAGGAATATCTACCAGACCACAGAGGACGATACTACTGCCCCAACAAATGTGGGAACCCTGATTGGCCAGCCCCGCATTGGAGTACTGAAAAGGGCTTCGCTGGTCACATGGCGAAGTGCAAAGGGAAGCCGGACAATTTAGGGGAGTGGACACCGCCTCCAGTGCCGGACAAAACCGTTTGGGGAATATGTCCTGATTGCGGGAAGGACATATACGAGATGGAGTCCTGCTGGCCTATGAGCGACAGGACTATATGTGTTTCAAATGGATGTTGGGAAAAGTATTGTGAGCAAGGAATTGGATTCCACGACTGCGCGGGGCTAAAATTCCCAGAGATTACGCTTTCGCAATAATTACTTGACTTGAGCGCAGAGTTTGGTTTACTGTTCATTCGGGAGGAAATAAATGAAACTCGTGCTTGCAACACTGCTAACGATATTGGTTCTGGTTGGGTGTAGTAGCCATGTGAACCAGATCGCACCTGATCCACACGCCTTCAATCAAGCGGAATGGACGGCTCACTGGAACCAGATGCTTGTTGATTTTGCCGATGATCTAGGAGAAATCCAATACGATTACCCGGCGTGGACGCGACAAGTCAACTCTAAGCACTATCGGCTGGTTGAGGATGATGAGTGGCTAACGGCCCACCAAGGCGACGGGATGGATGGGCTGCAAAGGGCCGTCGATCTCCTTGCGTTTGCTGTCGAGTGTAGAGGTGGAGTTGAGTTGGACACCATTCGGTACAGGAACGGAATAGGCGAGAAACCGGACGCCACGGAAGCCTACAACTGCTTCAAATACGGGAAGGTAAAACCATGAGCGAAATCCACTCAAGTCCAGACCTGGACTCCCGCGCCCGTGAGTCCCTCATCTTCGCCCGCCTGCAAGCGTGGGACAAAGCCATCACGAGCGGCCTTGAGAGCCTGATAAACCATATTGAGAGGAAACCATGAAACTCGCACTCGCAATTCTACTCGCGGCCTCGGCGGTCGCGGTCGCCCAGCATCAACAGGGAAATGTTGCAAATGTTCCAGATCAGAAGTTCGATACAGCGGCGCACTGCATCTGTTTGGCGGATGGCCACGGCTGCCAGCATCCAACATCCGACACGAAGGATGCTTGCGAGTTGGTCGGAGGAACGTGGGTAGACCCGGCACCCCAGACGGCAACGAAGGTGTGCATCACAGACAAGGGGTTCTATCCACCCGAAGTGACAGAGAAAGAGTGTCTCGCAAAAGGTGAGCATGGACGCATGGGTGAGATACATGCCACTGCCATGCTGTCAATACCGAAAATAAACACTGGCGCGTCCGAGATTGACTCCCAGACCGGTCGAGTAGTCAAACTATCCGATGAAGAGTATGCGCGTCTCCAGAAGCTCCGCCAAGCCGTTGCCGACGAGGAGATGAAGATTGCAGCGGCGCACGGGGTTTTGTTGGTTCCAAAGCTGATTCATGCAGGGACGAACACCTGTCTCGCCACCAGCTACCTTACCGGATTACCGTCTTGCGACACTGACCAATACCAGGCAGCCGACCGCTGGCAATTCCGTGGGCAGTTTCTGCTTGTCAACGTGCCCAAGGCAGTGCAGACGGAGGCAAAATAATGCTATTCAAAATTGTCAATCCATCTGACCCATACACTATCGAGGCGAGTTCTCTGGACGTAGCTGTGATGGCCTCTGTCCTGCTCGGCCAAGGAAACTATCAGTTAACTTCACTGGATGGCGGACAGGACATACCTTTCTTTGCCTTTGGCGGCGGTGACAAGTGGAGCAAAGAACACTTCAAAGAATCCCTCATGGAGCTATCGAACAGGGTGATGGACACGAAATTGGCTGAGGTTGCCGACTCTCTTGACTCTGTGCTGTACGGCGATAAGGATGATCGTGTACAATTCCTAGCGAAGACAAAGGATATGGATCGGAACGACTTCATGGCCGAAAGGATCATGCGGCAGGACAAAAATCGTTCTTCGATGAATGAGATCGGTGAACGGGCGTATCGCATGGCAGCGCAGTTGCGGAAGTCGATTCAGGACGGAATCAGTACTCTCCAGTAGAGCAGTATCGGAAAGGATGTACAGGTGGGCAAAGGTAAATCTCCAGCGTGGTCAATCAAAGGATGCATATACGAAGATATTCCAAACGAGTTATCGCACTGGGAACTATTCCTCATCGCGGAAGGAATGGAAGAAGACAACGTGAGAGATAATCCAAAGGTACTCGATTTCATCCTGAAAAACTCACACTTATATTTTGTTCCGACTAAAGTTCTCAAGGCATACAAGATGGAGTGGTATGATGCGTAAGGTAATCCGTCCTAACACGCCACGGAGGGAGAAGGTAGATGCTGTTGCAAAGATCGTAAAGAGCGTCTGCGGAGTATCGCAGTCTGACGCCTTCAATATTGCGAAACAGGCTTGCGTGTTTAATGTGCAGAGAAGGAATGTAGGGAAGGAATCCGGGAGAGGAAAATAATGGCACGTATTGCATCAGCAGAAACTATCTACGCACGAGAACTTGGAATAACGGGAAAGAAATGCCACATAGTCATACGACGGCTTGGAGGGTGCGAGAAACTTCGTGCGCTGTCACCTGAATGCAGGAACATACTCCTAGCCCCTATGGGTCACGGGCATAGTCTTGAACTCCATAAGGGAGGATTGAGGGCGCGAGGAATGAGACGGGCGAAGGACATAAGGCTCCAGCCATGATTGACCAGCCATCTTTATTCGACGAACGCGCTGCTCCCACCGTGGGGACGCTGAACGCTATCGTTCTGGAGATTATGGCGGACGGGAAGTATAGGATGCCGTGGGAGATTTGCGACATAATCCTACTTGCCTACCAGATAAAGATTAGCGACTCTTCTTTAACTGCTAGGTTGCGCGATCTTCGCGCTGTAAAATATGGTAATCATACCGTAGAGAAAAGAATTAGAGAAGGTTCTCGTGCCTACGAGTACAGGATAGTAGAATAACATCAGTCCGGGAGGAACCATGAGCAACAGGCAACCAACAGAGGAATCGTTTCTGAACGACGTGTCCAAGCATGAGATGAAGGTGCTGCTGGACAACGGAATCTATCGGCATCTCAGGTTCAAGCAACCGGGTTCAAGCAACATGTGGTTCGATGTTGTGACGTGGCCGGGATTTCTCGCCTATGCGGGCGACATGGGAGCGTTCGTCTTTGCTCGGCTGGAGGACATGTTTGAGTTCTTTCGGACGCGTCCTGACGACAAGGACAAGCTATTTATAAACACTGGCTACTGGGGTGAGAAGTTGGAGGCTGTAGATCGCAGTGGGAGAGAGAGTGGGTACCTAGTATTTTCTCCAGAGAGACTACGCGAGCATGTGGAGGAAAGGATTAAAGATTGGGTTGAAGATGGCGATTGTCCCGAAGTCGAGTTGCGTGAGGCTATCAAGGAAGACATTTATAGCTATCTTGACGACGGAGAGTATGAGGCTAGGAGGGCGTTAGGAGAGTTTGGGATTGAAATCAATGGTCACCACTATGAGTTTTCAGATACTTGGGAGTGGGACTGCACGGAGTACACCTTCCGTTTTGTGTGGTGCTGCTACGCGGTTGCATATAGTATTCAACAGTACGACAATAGCAAGATCGCAGTGGAAGTTCTGGCATGAGCGATGAATCCTGCGCACGTCGGGTAGCTGTGCGGATTCTCAACACGAGAGACATTATTCGGGATGCTCTGATAGATCAAATCGGAGATACATTTGATTGCACCCGGAGTTGGAGTGCGTGGAGCGTGGGAACTATGAGTGAAAACGACTTTGTTCCCGTAGTCGAACGAATGGACGATATTGTGGATGCTGTAATAAAGAAATTAGGAGAGCCAAATGAAACCAGTCTCACCAGTTGCGTATGATCCAAAAACCCGTTGGGGAGTATCTGAAATAACCTTAGCAAAGGATCAGCCACAATACATTTCATTGCCTGTTCTTAGGTTCTCAGACGGTTTAGTGGTGTCGCGCTGGAGTTTGTCATGGGCGGAGAGGATACATCTTATCCTTGGCGGTAGCTTGTTTCTTGGCGTATTGACGTTCAATAAACCCCTGCAACCGATCCGAATGTCCACTTCAGTGGATGATGTTGTTGGGCTGATGCCGAAGGATGAGTAATGCCTACTCCGTACTTTGTTGATGAGGAATCTGGTATAACTCTGTATTTGGGGGATTGTCGGGAGATATTGCCGCAACTCAGTTCGATAGACCTGATTTGCAGCGATCCTCCCTATGGGATGTCGAATAATTCCGACTCATCCCGATTCAGTGGAGGAAACACAAGACGAGGGCACGGCACCAAGCATGAGCAGATATTTGGTGACGATGAAGATTTTGATCCATCCCACCTTCTCGACTATCCAAGGGTTATTCTTTGGGGGGTGAATCATTATTGGAACCGTTTGCCGAAAGGAGGATGCTTAGTTTGGCTAAAGCGGAATGATCCTGCTTTTGGTACGTTTCTGTCGGACGCCGAACTAGCGTATGTAAGCGGGATTCAAGGGGTGTACGCTTTCAGGCGTGTTTTCCAAGGATCAGAGAGGGCGTTGGACGCTGGATTCGACGCATACCAGCCGAGCGCACATCCGAATCAAAAACCAGTGGAATTAATGAAGTGGTGCCTCAGTTTTGCCAAAGATGCGAAGTTGCTCTGCGACCCATATTGTGGATCAGGATCAACTTTGGTAGCCGCTAAGGAAGAAGGAATCAAGGCGATAGGAATAGAAGTATGCGAGGAGCACCTTGAAACCACTGCAAAGAGGTTGAGCCAAGGGGTCTTCAAATTTGAGGGTGGATTTTGTACTTGACAACTGCGCCTCATAAGCGCAGAGTATCAGAGTGCCAGTTAACTCGCATCCGGGAGGATAGACGATGTACACGAAAACAATGTTGGTAACTCCACAGACGGCAACGTTGTGGCTGGATACAAAGAACAGCAACAATCGCCCTGTGTCTCAATCGACAGTAGACCGATACGCGCAAGAAATGAAACAAAAAAGGTGGGTAAACAACGGGCAATCCATCATATTTGGGAAGCCTTCTGACAATCTTCTGAATGGGCAGCATCGGCTTAAAGCGATTGTCCAGTCTGGAGTAACCGTAGAATGTACTGTGACGTGGGGAGTTGCAGACGACGCTTTCGATACGATTGACGATGGGAGCCAACGATCTTTAGGAGACGTGTTTGCCATTAGGGGAGAAGGACAACCTAAGCTGCTTGGCTCTGGAGTGCGGTTCCTTTGGGTCTACGCGACAGGACAGATTGCAACCCGTGACTTACGGAAAGGGAAGATTGCTACAAAGCCACTTCTTGAGCAGACTCTAGAGAGGCATCCGGGGTTGCGTCAGTCTACGAAATTCTACGCAATGCTCAAGTCTCGTCCGGGAGGACTCCTAATCGCCGCTGGTATGGCGATAGGACTTCACTACCTGTTTGCGCTGGTGGACGAGAAGAAGGCAGATGAGTTCTTCAATGTCCTTCAGTCTGGAGTGGGGCTGACAGAGGGGCATCCGATTCTCCTCCTACGCGCCCGTTTGATTTCAGGGAAGAAGGAGGCATCTATGAACCTGACCAGTTTGGCGATCTACTTCTTCACCGTCACGACATGGAACGCTTTCGTTTCCGATCAGCCATTGAAGAGACTGGCATTCGTGCAGGATGCACCGCCGCCTGAAATAGACAATCTTCCGAAGAAGTTCCTGAAAGATTTGCTGTAGGAGTATTCCCATGACCGCTTATCGAACTTTACTTCGTATCCTAGATCAAGCCCCCACCGAGAGTTGGAAGCATCACTTCGGCTATAGTTTCTCGACATGCACGGTCAATGGTGTGGACATGGTTTTGTACCGCTGTGGGTGGGTTAGCTTTGCTGGCAAGATGTACTGCGAGTGGCCGCTGTCATGGCGTGGAAGAAAACTGTTCAAGAAAATCCGCCCAATTAATGTTCCCTATGACCAAGCCAGCCTAGAACGAGCAGAACTAGAGAAACTCGGATTCTCGGAGGAATAATTATGTCTTTCGTAAAACTTGTTACCAGAGAGCAATGGGACAAGATGGCTCCTTGCCAGCAAGGGTACGTCTTGTATACACAAGGCGGAGTCAACGGTAGTGAGTTATGGAACGCATCATGTCCTTATCCGAAGGGGAGCAAGAAATACAAGGAATTTTCGGAAGGTGAGATCATCGCAGCATTGGATGCGCAGGACTCAGAAGAATAAACCAAAAGGAGAACAAACATGGCAGCACTGAATGAGCAACAGAAGTACCTCTTGGGACGCATCCCTAACCAGTACGCTTTCAAAGACCCAGACGTAGTAGAACCAACCGAAGTCAAGAAGGCCCGCAAGGTCATTGCAGCGTTCGACGATAAGACAAGCAAGTTTTTCTCTGAGCGAAAAAAGAAGTTCACCAAGGCTCGCAAGGCGGCTATAGAGACGGTCTACTTCAAACAGCCGGAGAAGGCTTTGGAAATCATCAAGGCTCTCGAAGCTGAGTTTCCCTGCAAAGATTAGGAGTAGCGATGGAAGAAAAATCGTGCAACTTCATGCAACGTGTAGGAGCATCCTCCTGCATCCGATGCGATTTCAAAACTGACGAGTCGCAATCCTTCGCGGAGCAGGATGCGGAAATGATGGCACATCTTACAGAAGCTCATCCGAACTGGATGTTCGATAAGGCCCATGCTCCAGTACAGAAATCTCCCGAACAAAAACTTCTTATTGCGGCCTATGATGCTCTCCGTAGTTATCAGTATGGGAACGGAAGCACGGAACTGGCAGAGGAAATAGCCAACTCGATAGGGCTGTATTTCAGTGGAGGAAAAGAGTGAAGGAACGTCCAATCTTAATGTCCGCTCCGATGGTTAGGGCGCTGCTTGAAAACCGGAAGTCCCAGACGCGCAGGATTATTAAGCCGCAGCCGGAACTAAGCGAATCCTTGGGTTTCGTCTGGAAAGGTCGCGCCTTTGGAAATGCGATCAGTGGCGGGGAAGAAGGTACTCGGAACAACTTTATCCGCTCCCATATTGGAAAGAGTCCAGTTTGTCCCTACGGCGTACCGGGAGATAAACTCTGGGCAAAAGAGGCATGGAGAGTAGGGAATACTCACGACGAAAGGACTCCGAATCAAATATGGGAGCATCTGACCGAGATTGGGAGGGGAGTTACCATACTCTACGAAGCGGGAGGATGGAGAAGCATAGCACCTGTAGAGCGAGTGGAAGTAAAGTACGAATACGATAAGCCAATGCCGGGTTGGGCGGGGAGGAAACGCTCATCAATGTTTATGCCGCGCCTATTCTCGCGCATCACGCTGGAGATCACAGATGTTCGGATTCAAAGGCTGAATGAGATCAGCGACGAAGACTGCATCGCTGAGGGGATCGACTACGACAAAGGGACGATGCACTGCGCGAACTACCTTGACCTCAAAGACGATGAGAGGATAGGGCGTTGGCTAGGCCCAAAAGGAAGCTATGCATCCCTCTGGGAGAAGATAAACGGCAAGGGGAGTTGGGATGCAAACCCTTGGCTCTGGTGTCTGTCGTTCCGCATGATTTAGATTAGTCTTGACAGAATGCTGCGCTTGGCGCACTATATCAAATAGTCCAACGTAAGGAGAACAGAATGCCTCGTCCTAAACCAACAGCAGATGACATCAAGGAGCGGAAAGCACTCGCCAAGACCTTCAAGGTGTTTCGCCGGGATTTTAAGATCACGCAGCGAGCCTTGGCTGACCTGATGCGCGAACCAGGCGACGATAGCCCCGCAGGTTGCCGCCGAACGATTCAGATGATCGAGGCGGGTCTAATTAGTCCGCACAAGTCCACTCTGACTCGCTTTGCCATCGTGAAAAACCGCTACGAATCGGAAAACGCCTAACATCTTCATCCGGGGGAGCCATAATGAAGCCATTCCAGCAGAGAGTAGTAACTGAACGTGACGAACTGGCCGAGAAGTTGACCAGCCTCGACTCTTTCATCGGCGGAGAGATATTCAAAGTCATTCCAGCAGAAGAGAAGATTCGTCTCGCAAAACAGGCTGGAGTGATGAAAGAATATCTCGACATTCTCAACGACCGTATCAACGCTTTTCCTCCCCCAAGTTTGACAATCGTTCCATAAGGAGAATCATGGCATCCGATCTAACATTTATTCCTGCGCTCTCCGGCGAAGAAATCGTCGTTGATATTTGTGGCCTTATCGCCGAAAAACTGCGTTCCGACTGCAACCTACGCCCGATTGATGGTTATGCTGGCGGGTACAAAGCAACCGTAAAGATTCATCTTGAAGCATTTGGTCTGGATCAGGCGGTCGTGGACTATACGGTTGAGGCAGACGAAACCGGGCCGGTACAGGACACTGAGAATCCTGTTGACCTAACGGAGCCGGATGTTCTGATCGACACTGAGGTTGAGGTTCCTGTTGAGCCTGACCTGAGTCTGGTGCGTGAGCGTGGGCAGCAGCCTACTCCTGACTTCGAGGCGAAGCCTGAGATCACGGCTGATGGGCCAGTCATGCCGTCGAAGAGGAAGTATTCGCGGCGGTTGAAGGCGTTGGCTGTAGCGCAGGGCGGTGCGGCTGAACCATTGAACGAATAGGATTTGCATCCGGGAGAAGGATATGTACTCTGATAGAAAGATTGGTGGTCGTATTCCAACTACTACCATACGATTAGACCATTTGGATATTGAGATTGCGAAGAATCTGGCGAAAGATAAAGGTATGCACTACCAGACTTACATTAAGGCGCTGATACACATAGCACTATTGAAGAACAAAGGATGAAAGATTGAGCTACACTGCTGCACATCTCGCTATCGTTTGCCCGAAATGCCATGCGGCCACAGGCGGGAAGTGTCTGGACAAAACTCTGTGGGGAAGTAAATATGTCGAGGAACCTCATCCTGAGCGAGTTAGGGAGGCTGGGAAATAGCATGTTTGATCCATTCACAAGCTACACCATTGCTCAAGAGATAGCGCACCTGATTATCAACATTACGGGCGACAGGACACGAGTTGCAAAGATTGTAGAGTTCCGTAGTCATCCACGGTGGAAAGTAGAGCGTTATACTGGATCAGATTGGGTGGAAGGATGAGCAGGATACGAAAATTTCTAATATGGCTATGCGGAGGCGACAGGAATGCTCTTCCTATCCCTCCATTCCCGACTCTGCGATGCGCGAAGTGCAATCGTCTAGTGATATTCGTTGAATATGGATTTCTTGAAGAGGATGAGTGGCTTCACGCAGAAGATGCGAGTCCTATCTGCCAGCCTATCGGGGTATACAAATCATAGGGGAGGGTTACAGTGACAAAAGACCAGGATGAACGTATTGTAGCCGCGTGGGAGGCGTTGGCGAATAGGCTAGGAGAGTGGAATGAAATCGCCAAAACCGCCATCGGAAAGCAGTGGCCAGAGCCAAGAGAACGACGAGACGCTGTTATCTCCAAGCTCCCCACAGAAGAAGACAAGCTCAAAGTCCAAACCGGAAACACAAGCGGCCCTATTGAAGATTGGCTCAGTGAGTTCGACGACGAACAAGGGGAAGTCGGTCCAAGAGAAAAGGCATGGCGAGAAGCCCACGGAGAAACAGGACAATCAAAACCTCCTGCCCGTCCCAAAGCCTCTCCCAAAGCCAGTGGATCGGGCACAACAAGCACTTAAGCGGCTAGGAGTAGACACTCTAGCTCTACGCTCCGCTCCTGAAATAACTCCTCTCCTAAAGAACGCTCAAGGTGGCCTAAAGGCTGTCTTGGGCGCAATGCGTTTTACAGCAGAAGACCCTTCAATTGCCGCATTCCTAGAGAAGTACGACTCTGTTCCTGCGGGTGACAGGGAAAGAGTTTCGTGGGAAGCTATAGCACTGGCGGCAGGAGTAGATTT
>Ga0224555_1003986_pt1 | contig 14221 bp, 10 predicted proteins | sample 714S23034metaG_FD_180687 | JGI IMG/M metagenome (GOLD analysis project Ga0224555, IMG submission 180687) | Peat soil microbial communities from Stordalen Mire, Sweden - 717 S2 30-34 | ecosystem: Environmental > Terrestrial > Soil > Wetlands > Peat | place: Sweden: Norrbotten County, Stordalen...
CAGTTGAAGTGCGAAAACAAGATCGCGCTCACTGGCACGCCGCTGGAAAACCGGCTGCTCGATTTGTGGAGCATCGTGGATTTCATCCAGCCCGGCTACCTCGGCAATCAGGAACAATTTCTGGAAACCTATGAGCCGCGCGGCGAAAACGCCGAAAGCGAACAACGCATTGCCCGACGCCGCTTGTCGGCAAAATTGCGTCCGTTGCTGCTGCGCCGCTTGAAGAAACACGTTGCCAAAGATTTGCCGGACCGGATCGAGGAGCGACGCGATTGTCCGCTCGGCGACGAGCAGCGCAAATTGTATCTCGCCGAACTGCGCCGCAGCCGCGATCAAGTGATGAAAACCGTCGAGACGCAGGGCTTGAACAAATCGAAGATGCACGTCCTCGCCGCGCTCACGCGCCTGCGCCAGGTCTGCTGCCATCCGTCGCTCGTCGGCAGCGACACGGCCAGCGGCAAAACCGACACGCTGTTTGAACTGCTCGACCCGCTCATCGCCGACGGCCAGAAAGTTCTCGTGTTCTCGCAATTCGTCCAGATGCTGCAAATTCTCGAAAAGGATTGCGCCGCGAGAAACATCCACACGCACATTCTCACCGGCCAGACCAAAGACCGGCAGTCAGTCGTCAACGCATTTCAAAGCGACACCAAGCCGGGCGTTTTCCTGTTGAGCCTGCGCGCGGCTGGAACGGGATTGAATTTGACGAATGCGAGTTACGTCGTGCTTTACGACCCGTGGTGGAATCCTGCGGTCGAGGCGCAGGCCATTGACCGCTCGCATCGCATCGGCCAGACGCAAACGGTGAACGCTTATCGCTTGATCGCGCCCGGCACGGTCGAGGAAAAAATCTGGGAACTGCAGCAGAGCAAGGCGCAGACGATTGCCGACGTGCTGGGCGAGGAAGGCTTCGCGCGCAGCCTCACGTCGGTGGATTTGGAATATCTTTTCTCGGAAGATTGACGCTTCCAGTCTGCGACACCGTGCCATCGGGTTGCGACGACCATCCGGCCATTTGCGACGCCAATCTTCCGTCTGCGACAACCTTCCGGCCACTTGCGACGGCCAACTTCCGGGTTGCGACGCCTATCCGACGACCTGCGACGCCAATTTTCGACCTGCGACGGGTGTTTGCCGGCTTGCGACATCCTGCCGACGACGTGCGACGGCATAAATTCCATCCGCGCAGCCATTTACAATTGAAAATTGCAGCCTATTCAAGCACCGTAGGTGCGAAATCCCTGTAGTTTTAACGACCATTCAGGCCATAAGCTCCGTAGGAGCGACATATCCAGACGATGCCGCTCCTACGGAGCTTGGAATGATTTTGGCGGTGATATTTCTACATAGATTCCGCACCTACGGTGCTGGAAAGCAACCCCTCTGCGATCTCCGTGTCTCTGTGGCAAAAATAATCTTGCACAGGCATTTAACAGGCGGATAATCGCCTCATAGAAATCATCCAATCATCAAAAAAATGAAACAAAAAATCAGCAGCCTCGTAGCCACGTTCAAAACCGTTGACGCCTTTGGCGTCAAATACGCCGCCGACTTCCCGGCGGCCAGCCTGGGCGGACAACAATTCGCCCTCGTCCATGCCGCCGTGCCGATGACCGCCACGCTCGGAGCCGCGCAGGTTTCCGGCGGCGAACAAACCCACAGCGCCGTCCTTGCCAAAGTCGCCGGACGCTTCCATTTGCACGACGACATGATTGGCATCACCAACGCCGTCCATTCCCTCGTGCTGCTTGGCACCGAAGGGCTGGCTGGAAAATTTCTCATGCCGCACAACAACGGCGCGCAAGCCTTGCTCAATTCCGCCCGCGCTTTTGCCGCCGACGCCACCGCGTTTCAGGCGCAATTCGTCAGCACCGGCCTCTCCGCCGATTTCATCACCACGCTCAACGCGGACATCGCCGCGTTTGAAAGCACCCTCACCACCAAAGGCTCGGCGCGGGAAACGCAGGCCGGAGCCACCGGCGGATTGGAGGACGCCGCGCACAAGGCCGCCATTGCGTTGCACGTCCTGGGAACCATCGTCAAGAACACCTACAAAAACGACCCGGCCAAGCTCGCCGAATGGGCGACGGCCAGCCATGTGGAAAAACACACGCCCGTCCCGCGCGCAAAACCGGCGGCGACTCCGGCGAAATGAAAAATAAGAACCGACTCCTTTATGGAAAAAATTCTTATGTCGCTGGACAAAAATTGGATACCTAGCAAGAGCAGGCGAGTGCGGTATTTAGTCACCGTCGCACCCGGACGTAACGTGACACTTGAGCATAGCAAGCGGAAGCGGTCAGATCTCCCGTGGGAGCGAATTGAGCGCGTCTATAAGGCTGCCTTGGACGGGATGGTGATCACGACCAAGAACGTCGATGAGTTGCTAGGAGATCACCCAGCCGGACGGAATGCCAGCACCATGTGCGCCTTGGTGTTGGCGATGATTGCAAAGAAAACGAAAGTTGGAGTTCATTGGTTGGGAAAGGAACAATTGTGAAAAACATCAAGATTATCAAGACGTTTAATGTGTTAGCATTGGCGATTCTGCTTTCTTGCTTCGCAGGATGCACCACGGCTACGACAAGCGTCCGCGCTCCAACCGTGGGGTATAGCGGCTTCGATAACGCTCGAACGGTGAGTATTGTGCCTCACGGAACCGCGCTGAATAGCATGATGGATGTGGCTACAACTTCCATAGGCGCACAATGGAGTGCATCTCATGTGGATCAGGTTACTTTGGTGATCGAGGTATATGGTGCCAGCTATACGGCGGTTACGGGTGCTGAACTTAACATAGACGGAGAAAAGATTGCACTGACACCCGCTGGATACGCTACCGATATGGAACCTAGCGGTATAGCCGGTTTCATGACTTCTACTAAATCGTTTCTGACAGACTTGGACACCGTAGAGAAAATAATCAAATCGAAGCGGACATGGTTGCGCGTGCAAACACCCACAGGCACATTGGAAAATATGGTAGCTGACGGAGCGAAGAACAGCAAAGCGTATTATGCTTTGATAAAATTTATGGACGCTGTAAAGACGAAATAGGTATATGAGGCCTCCGCGCTGGCCACCTGTGACCGTGGTTCAGTTTTGGATCGTTAGGCGATTATGATTGAACAAGCCTTGAAAGCAGCAATTCCCAGCCAACTGAAAAGTTTCAAAAAACTGACAGATGGACATGATCCATACTATTTTTGGAGGTGGGATAAAGTTGGGAGTGTTCTCGTTCTTCGTTATCGGTTCTCGAATAAGGCGAAGACAAAGCAGATAGAGAAGCGAGTTTTTATAAACGAGCTTGAAGATTTACTGAAACACTCACTTCGCGCAACGCGGATTTCTCGTGGGAACTTTCAGAAGTATTGTCATAAAACACAAAATGACGGGTCTTGTGGCTTTGCTGTAACCATCAGAATTCTTGAGCATTTTGGTGTGGTTGAAGTTGCAGACCGTGAATATAGAGTCAAGAGCGCGGAGAAAATACGCGAACTCCTGATCAATTAATGGTCGCCCAGAAAGCTTGTAAAAATTCGCCCGCGCCGAGCTGTTGCCTTAATTTTCATCCGCGGCTAAAAATTCCTTCGCGTCTTTCGCGCGACATTTTTCCTTTCGCAAGAGCAATCTTAATCATCATCCTCGACAGCCTTCACCGCCCATGCCGGATACGAAACTTGCGGGCCTTTGGCCGCGCGCCACAAAATCTGGTTGAACACGTCCTCCGGGCATTGGTCTTCCTTGTCCAGCGGCAGTTTGGCGGAAACCAGCGCGTCCTTCCGCAATTGCGCGTCCCTGATTTCCCTCGCCGGCGGATTCATTTCGTCCAGCGGCACCTGGTTGGTCACGGCGTCAAACGCGGTGAAGTCCGGCGTGTTCGTGAAGCAGTCGAACATCGGCGTGGCCGTCGCGTCCATCTGGTTCATCGGCGGCAGGCCGAGCATCAATTCCATCGTCCGCAGCAAACTCGTCTGATTGTATTGTGTGTTCACGACCGCGTGACGCTTCGTGTAAGGGCTGGCGACGTAAGCCGTCGTGCGGTAGCCGCTGACGTGATCCCAGCCGTTTTGCGGGTCGTCCTCGATGGCAAATATGCAGGTGTTCGTCCAGAATTTCGAGTGGCTCACGGCGTCGAAAACTTCTCCCATCGCCAGATCATTGTCCGCGACCTGTGCCTCGGGCGTGGGCGAGCCGGGTTTCGTCGCGCTGGTGTGGTCGTTGGGCAGCCAGAGAATGACGAGGTTCGGCAAATTGTCCGCCGCTTCAAATTGTTTCAACGATTTTATGAATTGCGCCGCGCGCCAAACGTCCGGCACGGCCAAATCCCAGCCGACGGTGTTCGTCATAAGGTATGGACGCAACGCCTCGATGTCCGGTTCGCACGAATAGGCGATGGCGTTTGAGCCGCCGGTGAAATCGCGGTAGCAGTCCAGAAAAGTGATGTTTGTGCCGCCGGAATTTTTCCAATGCTTCGAGGCGGTCGTGAATTCGCCGAAGTCGGCGACGGTTTTGCCGTGGGCGAGCGCGTCGTTCCAAATGAACCCTGCCGGTGAATACGCGAGCGCGTCCTCGCCGCCTTCGCCGAAGCCGCCCGCCGGATAACTGCGCGGCCAGCCGGCAAATTCGCGCTCGACATAATCCGTCGCGATGCCCGTGTCCGCCCATTGATGGCCGTCCGCGCTCAAAACGCTGCAGCAATAAGTGTTGTCAAGAAGGCAAAAATCACTGACGAGCTTGTGTTCGTTCGGCGTCACGCGCTGGCCGAAGACGCACAAATCCGCGTCGCCGTTGCCCTCGCGCACGTCGCCGAGCACCTGGTCGTAACTGCGGTTTTCTTTGATGATGTAAATGACGTGCTGAAACACGCTGGGTTCGCCGACGCGTTCGGGCACGGGCACGGCGGGCTGATTTGTGCGCGGCGACAATTTCGCCTGCGCCAGCAGCGGGTAACGCAAACCGGCCAGCGCGGTTTCCGTGAACGCGGCCAGTTTCTTTTCCGACGGAACCGGAACCAGCGAGAGCGAGCCGCTGTATTGGCGCGTGTTGAAGCCAAAACCGTTGCCCAGTTTCCTTTTGGCTTTTTCCATTCTGTCGCCGATGTTTTTGATGTTCGCGACGCAAATTTGTTTCCGGTTTGCATCAAACGCAATCGCGCCGGGAAACCAGCCGGACGGAATCAAACCGAGCATTTTTGTTTCGCCGGGTTTGAAACTTGCAAACGGAAACAATCCGAGAAATCTCTTCTCGCTTTTGAATTGAATGACGGCGACCGCGTTCTGCGTGCCGTTGCACACAAAAAGTTTTTTCCCCGCTTTGTCGAACGCCAGCGCGTCCGGCTGCGCGCCGAACAAATCCGCCGGATTTTGCCGCGCGCAGATTGTGTCCACGATTTTGTCTATGCGCGTGTCAATGACGCTCAACGTGTCGCTGCCCGCGTTGGCGCACACGAGAAATTTTTTGTCCGGCGAAAGCGCCAGCGCGCAGGCGTGAAGACCGGTCAGGAGTTCGGAATTCGGAATTCGGGACTCGGAAATCAAATCAATCACCGAAACCGAGCCTTCGCTGGCGATGCTGCGCTTGTCCACGCGGACTTTGGTTCCTAGTCCCGCCGGCCCAACCATGCTGTCCGCATCAGGCCGCCGCCCGCCCCAGTTGCTGACGTAAATTTTATTTTTGACCAGCACCACATCGAACGGCGCGACGCCCACGTCCCACGTCCGCAAAACATTTCCGTTTGTCGCGTTCAATTCGAGCAGACGGTTTGAAAGATTGCCGGCGACGTAAATTTTCGCGCCGTCGCGTGATACGGCGATGCCGGCGGGAATTTCGTTGGTGCGGCTTAAACCGGTGACGGACGGCAGCGCAAGCGAGCGCAGCGGCGAAACCCCGCTGTTTTTGTCCACCGCAAAAACCTTGATGTCGTCGTTGACGTTCGAGAGATAAATGCGCGAGCCGTCCGGTGAAAAGGCGAGGCCGGTAAAACTCAACTGCGCCTTTTCGTCCGGGTTCAAAATGCCCGCAACGATGGGTTTTTCCTCCTGAACCGTGTCCACCGGAAATGGAACGCGCTGCAAAATATGCCCCGTTGCCGGTTCAACAATGATCAATTCATGCGTAAGGCCGGCGGTCGCGAGAATTTTCCCATCGGGACTCAACGCCAGAGCGTTCGGACGGATGCCCGGCAGTTCGACTTGAATTCCGGCGGGTGTGACGAGCTGGTTGACAGGCGTTTCCAGACCGTTCGCGACCGGGCCGACGGTTGCCGTAGTCGAGTCGAAATCATCCGCGCGGAGCTGTCCGGCGGAAAGAATAAACCCGGCAAAAGCGCAAAACCCAAAACTCCGGATAAAAAGTCTCAATTTGATCACACGCATTATTATTACAACACGGCGGAACAGCGGCAAGTTACATGGCGGTGACAAACCTGGATGTCGAAGAGTGTTTGAATATTAGACTATATGGGTTATAGTAAAAATGGCGCGGTTGCTGGTCGTGGCTTGATTCATGCTGCGGAGCGGCAGGAGACCCTGAAGTTGTGAAGCCCGCAAGCCAGGAGCATGACGGCGTCCTCAAAGCCCGCCTTGGTGTTGCGGTAAAGGTCGGCCACGATATGACGGCGTTTGACTCCGGCAAGGGCATGTTCGACTCCGACGCGCAGGCGCGAGATGGCGCGGTTGATCGCTTTCCAAACGGCATCCAAGGGTTTTCCCCTGGGTTTTTTGCGCGGCATCCCACAAGCAATCTTAATTTTACACCCCCCTCAAAATCTATACAAGAAAAAGCTATTCACTTTTGAAGAATTCATCTGTCCGTCACATATCCGTCACTTTCCGTAGGGCGCTCCAACCTGCTGCCGGATTAAATGCGGTCAGGAATGTCGCGTCTGGCATTCACCAGAAGATTGCGCGGAAGGCGGACTATCCGCTCATCCAGGCCGCAGCCCGCCCTGGGCGGCAGTTTGGGAAGTGCGGCGTCCGTGATGTCAGCGCCGATGACGGCAAAGTCGCCGTTGTCCAGTTCCCAGATGTCCGGGCAGCCGACGGTTTGGATTTTTACGCCTTTCAACGGGCGTTGCCAAGATTTATTTTGCAAAAGAAAAAACCGTCGTGTTTTGCCTTTTCCAAAAAAGTTTATACAATTTTCGAGGTTGCGGTGTCTATGGATTGAAACCGTGAACGGCGACGAACATTCCAACTGGCTTGAAGGCTTCTACGAAGCGAAGGCGGCGGGGCTGATCCTTTATGGCCGCGCGCTGGGCTTGGGCCACGGCGAGGCGGAGGACGTTTTGCAGGAAACGTTCCTGGCGCTGATGCGATTGCCGGAATTGCCGCGAGAGCCGGAAAATTACTGCGTCCGCAGTTTTCGCAACCGGGCGCTGAATTACAAGCGCTCGCTCTGGCGGCGGTTGACGCGCGAACTGGAAGTCTTTGCAGACGGCCACCACTGGTTCGAGAAGTCGCCGGACGAAACCCAGCAAGCCATGCAGACGGACGCCATGCGCCGCCTTGCTGAATTGCCGCAAGAACAGCGCGAGGTGATTGTCCTGAAAATCTGGAACCGGCTCACGTTCGAGGAAATCGGCGCGCTGCTGGAGATTTCGCCGAACACGGTCGCGGGCCGTTATCGTTACGGCCTGCAAAAGATAAAATCAAAACTGGCCGCCGACGCGCTGACGCGCTTTGGCGCGCCGCTGGAAGGAGTCATTTATGAAAGAGACCGATTCACTGGAGAACCAATTGCTTTCGCTGCGGCCACGCCGTCCGTCGCCGGGGCTTAAGCGGAAACTGTTCGCCGCGCCGTCAGTCGCCACGCGCCGGGTGGCGTGGGTTTTGGGTTCGCTCGCGCCGGCCACGGCGTGCGCGTTGCTGACGCTTGCAGTCTTCAATCCGGGGAATTACGGCGATTCTTCGCATCCCGCGCCGATGATGGCGATGATTTTGAGCAATCAAAGTTCGGCGGCGTATGCGTCCGGCAACGGCGGGCAATCGCAGAACAGTTTATTTTCCGTCACTTTTGATTGGACAAACCAGGGTGTTTTGACTTCTAGTATGCCTTCTTTTTCACGGACAAGATGAATTGATTTTACGATTTGCAAATGAGCAACGACAAAAATAAAAATCCGGCGGCGAAACCGCAGCAGGCCAAAGCGTCGCCGGCCAAAACCGCCCCGGTTGTTCCTGTAAAAGTTCCGCCGCTGTTCCGGAAAATTGACTGGCTGGTATTGATCGTCGTTTTTGCGGTGGTATGGACGGCCTATCTGCTCACGCTCGCGCCGGAACTGACGCTGGAGGATTCCGGCGAGCTTTGCACGGCGTCGTTTTACGCCGGGATTCCGCATCCGCCGGGTTATCCGTTCTGGGCGATTTATTCGTGGTTTTGGACGTGGATACTTCCGATGGGCAACGTGGCGTGGCGCGTGGAGGTGGGCGAATCCTGCGCCGCCGCGATGGCGTGCGGGCTGGTGGGCTTCATGGTTTCGCGCGGCAGCAGCATGCTGATCGAAGGCATCGAGGAATTAAAAACCTTGAGCAGCAAATGGGAAAACATCATCTGCGTGGTCACGGGAATGGTCGCGGGCTTGCTGCTGGGTTTCGACCGTTTCATGTGGAGCGAATCGGTGGTCATCAACCGCATCTCGCTCTTCGACGTGCCGTGGATCATGATTGTTGTGCTCTGCCTGCTCCGGTGGATTTATGCGCCGCAGCAGATACGCTATCTTTTCATCGGGATGTTTTTCTTCGGCCTGTGCGCGACGATCCACCAGACGATGCTGGTGGCCGCGATGGGCATTGAAGTGTGCATCGCCATCGCGCACCGGCGCTACGGGCGCAATTTGTTTCTGGGAAACAGCCTCATTTTTTTCGCGGTGCTGATTTTGATGAACAGCAAAAAGGACGGCGCACCCGTCCTTCCCGCCTTGAATGATCTGGCTCCGATGTTCATCGCAATTTTTTATGTCGTCGGCCTGGGATCAATTGCGGCCTACGCCTGGCTCGCCGCCCTGACAAAGGAGACGTTCTTTGAATTTGTCCGCGACGGCTGCGCGCTTGCGGGCTTTGTTTTGATGGCCGCCGTTCCCACGCAAGGTTCCATTTGCGTCTTTCTCTCACTGGTCGCGTTTGGCTGTTTTTTCAAGTTCGCCTGGGACACGAGAAAATCAGACCTCGGATGGCTGCTGGTGATTGTATGCGGCATTCTTTGGGCTTGCGGCGCCGCGTTTTATCTTTATGAGCCGCTTGCGGGCATGACGGATCCGCCGATGATGTGGGGCTATCCGCGCACGGTCGAGGGATTTTTCCACGCGCTGTCACGCGGCCAGTATGAAAAGTCCTATCCGACGGACATCTTCCACGACCCGAACCGTTTCATCATGCAGCTTGGCCTGCTGGTCAGCGGCCTCGCCGATTCGTTCGGCTGGGTTTATTTGTTCATCGCGTTGCTGCCATTGTTGTTCCTCTGGCGGATGAAAAACCGCGAGCGCGCGTGGATCATCGGGCTGGCGGCGATTTATCTTTGCATCGGCGTGCTGCTGACAATCATCATGAACACCAGCCCGGACCGCCAGTCGGCGACGCTGTGCGAGGTGTTCTTCACGGCTTCTCACGCGGTCGTCGCCATCATGATCGGCTACGGCTTCGCATTGATGGCCGCCTATATGGCGACGCATTACGACAGGTTTCGGACTGTCGGCCTTGCGATGGGGGTGCTCGCCTTGCTGCCCGCCTTTCTGGTGCTCTTCGACGGGGTTGGCAACACCTTTTACGGCAGCATCGGTTCACTGACTTATCAAAAGACGCTCTATACATTTTTGAGCATGGTTGCGGCCTTTGTTCTGGCGGCCATTGCCGTGCAGTGGTTCATGAAAAAATCCAAGTCGTCGTCCGACGACAATTTTCCGTTCTGGCTGTTTGGCGGCGCGGCGCTGCTTTGCCTTGGGGTTTCAATATTTCTGGCCTTTTCCGGGGACGACCGGTTGAGCTTGAAGCAAGTCACCGATGTGATGCCGCGCATTTTCGCCCCGAACCAATACAGCCTCGAAGTCTGGGGGGCACTACTGATTGTGGGCAGCGTCATTGCATTCATCGTCAGCCTGCTGCTTTACCGCAACCGCGCGCCGGTGCTGATCACGCTGTGCATTTTTTGCGCCGCGCCGGTTTATTCGGGGCTGACGCACTGGTATAAAAGCGAGCAGCGCAACCACTGGTTCGGTTACTGGTTCGGGCATGATATGTTCACGCCGCCATTCGGCATTTATCCCGAAATGACGCGCAACACGATTCTTTTTGGCGGCACCGACCCCGGACGTTTCTGCCCGACCTACATGATTTTCTGCGAAAGTTTCATCCCGCACAAAGACCAGCCGTTGCAGGACCAGAAGTTTGACCGACGCGACGTTTATCTCATCACCCAGAACGCGCTGGCCGACGGGACTTATCTGGATTATCTCCGCGCGCAATACTTTCGAAGCCAGCAGCAGGATCCGCCGTTTTTCAGCCGGCTTTTCAGATACGTTGCGGCCATCGCCCTCGGCAAGTCGGCCAACGTGGTCATGGACGGCATTGACACGGGCAAGGGAAATACGGGAAATCCGCTGGTGGAAGACATCTGCAGCCTGCTGGACACGACCCTGGACAAACCGTTCACCGCGCTGGGCGCGAACATTGAAAAGCGCCGCCGCGCCGAGGGCGTCTATCCTCCGAAGGAAATTTACATTCCTTCACCGGAGGATTTGCAGGACTCTTTTCAGGAATACCGTCGCGAGAAAAAGTTGAGTTCGACTGACGGCCACATTCAGATTTCCGGCGAGGCGGATGTGATGAACATCAACGGCCTGCTTTGCAAGGTCATTTTCAACAACAATCCCACGAATGACTTTTACGTCGAGGAAAGTTTTCCGCTGGACTGGATGTATCCCTACGAAACGCCCTTCGGCATCATCATGAAAATCAACCGCAACCCGCTCCCGGAATTGTCGGACGACATCTTCAAGAAAGACCACGAATTTTGGACCAAGTATTCCGAACGGCTCTGCGGCAACTGGATCACCTACGACACCACCGTGCAGCAGATCGCCGACTTCGCCCAGAAAATTTACATTGGCAACAACTACGACGGCTTCACGGGCGACAGGAAATTCATCCGCGACGACGACGCGCAAAAAGCCTTCTCCAAACTCCGCAGTTCGCAGGCCGGAATGTATGCCTGGCGTTGCGCCATCGAGGGGCCGGGGTCGGGAATGCCACCTTGCGATCCTCAATATCGCCAGAAATCCCAAGCCGCCCAGAACGCGCTCATCCGCGAAACCGATTTCGCCTTCAAGCAAGCCTTCGCCTTTTGTCCATACAGCCCGGAAGCGGTCTTTCATTACGTCGAATTTCTCGTGCCACAGGGACGTATTGACGACGCGCTGATTGTCGCCAGAACCTGCCAGAAGCTCGACCCCAACAACCCCCAGATTCCAGAACTCATCACAAACTTGGAAAACATCAAGCAGCAGATGGCCGGCAATTCTCAAATGCAAAACCAGGTCCAGAAAATGGAGGCCGAGGCCGCCACCAATCCCGCCAACCTGCAAAACCTCTTCGGTCTTGCCGGCGTGTATTTGCAGATGCAGAAGACCAACAATGTTCTGCCCCTGTTTGATGAAGCCGTCACCAACGTGCACATTACGACCGAACAGCTCTTCGCTATCGCCAACTTCTATGCCGATTCCGGTAACTTCAACAAACTGGAAGCCGTGCTGGAAAGAATCGTTGCCATTGACCCCGGCCAGCCCGAGCCGCACTACGATCTCGCCGCGCTCAAGGCCGTCCTCGGCAAAACCAACGAGTCGCTTCAAAACCTGCAGGTCGCGCTTGAATTGAACGCCCAGCGGCTCAAGACCAATCCTGCGGCCAACAATCTTATGACGCAGGCCCGCGCCGACCCGCACTTCAACTCCCTGCACAACCTGCCGGAATTTCAAAAGCTCGTCCCGCCCAATTAAAGCGGATGTTGAACCGGGTCGGCCACGCCGTCAACGAACTGCCGCACAATTGGGTCTTGCGACGCGAAAAATTCCTCCGGCGTTGCGTTCGCGTAAATCTTTCTGTCATGCAACATCATCACGCGGTTGCCCACGCGCCGCGCCGTCCTCATGTCGTGCGTGACGACGATGCTGGTCACTTTCAAATGGTCGCGCACGCGGATGATGAGCTTGTCAATGCTGTCGGATACAATCGGATCAAGGCCGGTGGTCGGCTCGTCATAGAGAACAATTTTCGGCTCGTAAATGATGGCGCGAGCCAGTCCGACGCGCTTTCTCATGCCCCCGGACAGTTCCGCCGGATTTTTTTCTTCCGTGCCGGGCAGGTCCACGACTTCCAGCGCTTCGGCCACGCGTCTGGCGATTTCGCCTTCCGTGAAATGCGCGTGCCGGCGCAGGCCAAACGCGACGTTCTCCGCGACAGTCATGGAATCGAACAGCGCCGCGCCCTGAAACACCATGCCGAAATTCCGGCGCACGAGCAGCAACTCACGTTCGTCCATCGGCTCGATGTTCTGGCCGTCTATCAAAACTTTCCCGGAATCGGGTTTCAGCAGGCCGATCAGATGTTTCAGCAAAACGCTTTTGCCCCCGCCGCTGCGCCCGATGATGACGACGGATTCGCCGTTCTCGATGCGGAAGCTCACGCCGTCGAGGACTTTCTGGTCGCCGAAACTTTTTTGCAGGTTGCGGGTTTCGATCATAACAGTCCGACCAGTTTGCCCATGACCAGCGTCAGGAAAAAATTGGTGATCAAAATGGTGATGGAGGAATAAACGACGGCTTCCGTGGTAGCCTGACCAACGCCTTCCGCGCCGGGTCCGCAGGTCAGTCCCTTGTAACAGCCGATCAACCCGATAATGCCGCCATACACGAACGCCTTGCTCACCCCGATGATCACGTCCACGTCATGCGTGAAATGCAGCATGTTTTGCCAGAGAAACGCGGGGTCAATGCCCAGCATCTGCACGCACACCACATAGCACGCGCCGATGCCGCAACTGATGGATTCAATCGTCAGCAATGGCAGCGCAATGCTGGATGCCAGCAGCCGCGGCACCACCAGATAATCCACCGGGTGTGTGGCCAAAGTCCGCAGCGCGTCTATCTGCTCGGTCACCCGCATCGTGCCCAGTTCGGCGGCGATGGCGGCGCCGACACGCCCGGCCACCATCAAGGCCGTCAGCACCGGCCCAAGCTCGTCACACATCGAAACGCTCACGACCGCGAGCGTCGCCGTGTCCATTTTGACCTTGTGAAACTGGAAATAAGTCTGCGCGCCCAGAACCATTCCCGTGAACGCACCGGTCACCAGCACGACCGTCTGCGATTTGACGCCGATGAAATAAATCTGGTAGAGCAGATCGCGCCACGCGACCTTGAACATCAGCGCCGACGCGAGGACATCCTTCGTCAGCAGGGCGATCTGCCCCAATTCGGTCAGGACATATTCAATGCGCTTGTTGGCGAAAACATTCATCGTCGTGTGGAAAATAACAATCCGCGCCGCGTTTGGCGAGTGCCGCCTTCGCAGAAATTCGGTGACAGCCGCCGCCCAAATTGCTAAACTGAAATCCTCGCGATATGAAAAATTCATTGACCGTCTTCAACGGTTCGCTCCCAAAAATCGGCATCCGCCCGACCATTGACGGCCGGCTCGGTGGCGTCCGCGAGTCGCTCGAAAAACAAACGATGGACATGGCTAGGTCCGCCGCAAAATTGATTTCGTCCAGCCTGCGCTATCCGAACGGCAAGCGCGTCGAGTGCGTCATCGCCGACACCTGCATCGGAGGCGTGGCCGAGGCGTCGGCTTGCGCGGAGAAATTTGCGCGCGAAGGCGTCGGCGTGTCGCTCACCGTCACGCCCTGCTGGTGCTACGGCAGCGAGACGATGGACATGAATCCGGCGATTCCGAAAGCCGTCTGGGGTTTTAACGGCACCGAACGTCCCGGCGCGGTTTATCTCGCGGCGGTGCTCGCCGGCCATTCGCAAAAGGGCATTCCTGCGTTCAGCATTTACGGTCGCGACGTGCAGGACGGCGGCGACAAATCAATTCCCGCCGACGTGCAGGAAAAAATTCTCCGCTTTGCCCGCGCCGGTCTGGCGGTTGCCTTGATGCGCGGCAAATCGTATCTCGGCATGGGCGGCGTTTCGATGGGCATCGCTGGTTCAATTGTGGATCAGCCATTTTTT
>Ga0224555_1003988_pt1 | contig 14212 bp, 14 predicted proteins | sample 714S23034metaG_FD_180687 | JGI IMG/M metagenome (GOLD analysis project Ga0224555, IMG submission 180687) | Peat soil microbial communities from Stordalen Mire, Sweden - 717 S2 30-34 | ecosystem: Environmental > Terrestrial > Soil > Wetlands > Peat | place: Sweden: Norrbotten County, Stordalen...
AACCCGCATCAGTCAGACAAAACACGCCTGTGGTCGGCCAACCATTTCCATCCTAAATGCTCTTCTCTTTTCTTCAAATTCCTACTCGTTTTTCACCTGTGGTAGCCACGAAAAACCTCGAATATCCAATTGTTCCAGCGAGCAGCCAACCGTCCTGTGCGTCAGACGAACCGGCCAAGTCCACGTTCTTCCAGACGGGGTGTTCGAGTCTGTCGCAGATAATGAGCGCGAAGTTCCGGCTATCCGCAGAGTAGTCAAAGTGATTCGCCTTTATCACTGCGGCATTCGGGCCGTCCGGCAGTATTTGCAGATTTGGCGCCGGATTCGTGCAAGCTGGAAAACGGGTTAGGATATTGTAAAGGTTTGTTTCGCCGAGAGACACATCGTTGGTGTCCGCAAGAAACGTGAACCGGATTTCCTGAAACTTTTGCGCGTTGCGCCGCGTATCGGGCGGAGGCGATGTGTTGGTTCCGCCACTACCACCACCGTTACCAATTCCCGGTGGTTGAGTATCATCCATCGTGGACATTGTCCCGGCTTTCCCCCCGGCAGCGGATGTATTCGCGGCGGCGCTGATGACAGTGGCGCTGTTATCGACCAAATATTGGCCATTGCCGATGGAATAAACATCGGCTCCGGGGTCGGGCATGACCGGGAACGGCGGCATTGGTTGGCCGTCTTCTCCGTAGGCAAGCCAGAACGTGCCGGATGCGGGCACTTCGTTCGGTTGCAGCAAGACAGGATTCTGTGTGATTTTGACGTTCGGAATATTGAACCGAAGTTGCTGGCCTTGGACGATTTGGGCCAAAAGACAGCCCAGAGAAACCGCTATGATCTGACGTGTCATTTGAGAGCCTTTCATAGTCCTAAGTTTTTGTTGAATATTCACTTTTCTTCCGGAACTTTTGCCCGGACTCGAAACCCTTTCAACACCTTGGAAAGCGAGAGGCGCGCCCCAGCACGCCCCCGTTTCAAGGCCACAGCGACGCGGCCCAGGCAGAAAACGCGCCAGGACGCGCGATTGCCGCGCGTCGAGGCGAATTTCCGCCTGTGAATGCTTCTAACTTTTTGTCGCTGTGTTTTAGAAACGGGATTCGAGTCCTCGCAACGCAAATTCGTAAATGCGAAGGCTCAACGCCAGAGCGGGCCGACCCGTTCCGGCTATCTCAAAGAACTGCCTTCCACACTTGACTCCCTGCTCGCCGAAAGCAAGAACTATTTTGCCGCCGCCTGTTACAATTTCGCGCTAGACGCATTCGGAAAACCCCATGCCCCGCGCGCCTTCAAATAATCCGCAAATGAGCCTGGACCGCCGCGTTCATGGCGAGAACCAACAAGTCGGCATCCGTCGATGGATTTGGCGGAAACGAAGCGCCTGACGCCTTGTGAAATTGCCGAGTTTGGCCCGCCCGGTGAACGGCCTGGGCAATCTCGAGACTCAGCCGTGGCCAGAGAAGCCGGAAAGTGTTTTCACTCTTGTCGTATCTTTGCCCCCACGCTTTCGCAACCGCTCGCTCGGCGGCATCGCTGTCAAGAAATGCGCCGGGACGGTCCCGAAAATGCAGAAGTAGCCAAAGCTCCACGCTCGGCGTTGAAAGAGCAGCTTTAATTCCCTCGCTGCGCGCCAACTCGAGCGCCGGGGCCAGTTGGTCCTGACGGTTAGGAATATCCGTATCAAACACGACCCAAACGTGATCGAACTTCTCGATGTCCCGGTTGCCGAGTTCGCCTCGCGAACGGCGTTGCGGCGGTTCGTCCCTCAGGTGGACAGCGGCTTGAACCAAACCAACGGCGTCGGTGCAACCGGGATGCACAACACGCACGGTTGCCGCCTTCAGCCGCAATCTCGCGCGCAGGGACTCGAAATACAGCTTCTCGGTGACTTCGCCCTCCGTGACAATGAGAAAGCTGTCGCCCAAGTCTGGCCGGCCAGGGACATCCGGCAACGACTCGGCGCGCTTGTAACTCCGCCGTTCCTCGTGCGGCCGCAAGGGGCCGGGTTTAGCCGGCATGGGGAACGTTCTCCGTTTGATTTGCCGGCTCGTCTTCCGCGCCCGCGGTCAATCCTCGCGGAATGAAAGGCACGGCTCCATAACGACCGGACAAGTAGCCGCGCACCAATGACTCGTCGGCGCGCGGCTTGTAGTCTGTGAGCGGATAAAGAAACGACTCCCCTTCCTGGCTTTTGTCCACGAACCAAATCTGGTCACGGCGCAAGATCGTCATGTCCAGAAGGAGGGGATTATGGGTGGTGAAGATCACTTGAGAGCCGTCCTTGCCGCCGGCGCGTTGAAAGAACAGGCGCAACAGCTCCGCCGCCAGAGACGGATGCAAGCTCGTGTCCAACTCGTCCACACAGAGCACTTGGTTGTACAGGGCGACGGAAAGCCACGGGCCTAAAATGGTAAAAAACCGTTGCGTTCCTGCAGATGCTTCCCCCCATTCGATTGGAAATAGTTCACCATCTTTGCCTTCGTGCTGGAAAGTAACCCGCCAGGCCTTTTCTGGCATTGTGTTGGCAGGAACTCCTGCCTCACGCACAAAGGTCTTTAACGCTCCAAAAGTCTTAATCGCCCTTTCTGTCCTGCTTTCATCGACGGCGGAAATATTTTTGACGCCAAAATCTGCCGATTGCAAAAGGTCCGTTATGAGTTTGCCCGCGTCGCTCGAACTGCTCACCGTTTGCGCCGTGTAGACGTATTCGTTGAGGAGCAACTGCTCCGGTCCCAACTGAAGGAAAAGCAGTTTGCTCGCGAACCATGTGTATAAAGGAGCAACTTGGGCGTTGTTCCATTGTGCGGCGGCGGAAAGAAACAAGGTATTCGGACGGGTCTTTTCCACGATGTCTGGATCGCGCTTAAAATCGGTCGCGGCATCGCCCGACCACTCGTACGACTTGGTCTCCTCATTCCACACACGATCATACCAAATTTGGGCGTGACCGTTCGGGTAGGCCACCAACCGTTCCTGCACCACGCGCTCTTTGGTCACCGCCACAGCCAATTCGTAGCGCACCTTGTCGACCACAAATGTTAGATGCAGCATCGTCGGTTGTCCTGGCGACTCCTTATCCAACGCGAATGGCTGAACAGGCAACATGGCATCAGGCTTCTGGCCACTGGCAGACTCGATCACAAGCCATTTTAGAAAGCTCAACGCCACCAGGACATTCGTTTTGCCGCCCGCATTCGGCCCGTAGAGAGCCACAGCTTTGACAAGCCGAAGATCAGGTAATCCTGGCAATTCTGGCGCGATGATGTTCTCCGGCAGCGACTTGTCGTAATTGCTCGCCACAAAACTCAACGTCTGTTCCTTGCGGAAGGAGCGATAGTTTTGAACGCGAAATTCGATAATCATGGTCGTAATATCGTCAATTCTGTGGATTTGAGCAAGTTTTATCGAAAAATCCGCTTAAATTCTTAATCTCCTCACCGTCCCACCCAATCAAGCCGCCGCGCTTTCACGACGCCGGCGAATTCAAGCGCGTATCCGGCAAGCGCAAGAAGGATTCCGATGCTGGCAAATCGAATGTCCTGTGTGAGCAAGTAAATAAGAATGATCGCCCCGGCGCCCAGGACAATGAGAGAGATTTTTTGACAGGTTTGTGAATCCAGATTTGCGGCCACAAAAGGCAGCACCGCCGCTGCAATGCCAAGAAGCAGGACGCACCAGCCGAGTCCGTGCGCAATATCGCCGGCCGCAACAGAAATTGTCATGCCCTGGGGCAACATCCCGCTGATATTGGGCATCGGCATGCCTTGAATCCCTGGCATCTGTCTCATCATGTTGTTCATGTTGTTCATGGCTTCTTGAGCATCACCGGTCTTGATGACAAACCAGGGAAAGAAGAAACCGACGATCAGCAGTGCCGCGCCAACCCACACCATCTTGCGATGCGGAGCCGGGGGGGCGGATTGCGGCGCGCGCGCCTGGGCAGAGTGGCCCAGCGCATTGAGCAATTCGGCGCTTTCCTGCGCGGTGATTTTGCCGTCATCCAGCATTTTAAGAACACGCTCGCGTTCCGGTGAAAGGCTGTCACCCGCCGCCGGGGATGTTTGCGGGGTGGTTGTGTCCATCGCCAGGTTCAAAACGGGAAACGCCAGCAACGCCATCAGCATCAGCACCAAGGGCATCCAGGAGGAATATCCGAAACCCAGCCAAAGACAGAACGAAATCAGGACGACGCAGAGAAGATTGCCGCCGCGCAACCAGGCGCGGATGCCTTCGATGCCGGGGGTTTTCTCCGCATCCGTCACGGCACCGGCAATCCATGTCAGATAGAGTTTGGCGAGAAAAGGAATTGCAGCCCACGCAAGGAGGGATGCAAAACAGATCGAGAGAACATCTTTATCTTCCAGGCCATGGCCCTCGAATTGATTGACCCGGAAATAGCCGAGTACGACGGAGCCGATAAAGCAAGCGAGCATCACCAGAGCGCCTTTCGAGCGTGAAACGCGCAGATAGCGGCCGTAGATGTTCGCGACCAACAATATCACCATCACAACCAAGGTAATGGCGGCCATGAGGACGACGGAAATGCCAACAGGGTGAGTCATACGATTCTTTCTTTCAATAGTTGCGTTGCTTCTTGCACGGAGATTTCTCCCCGCTCGAGTTGTTCGAGGATTTGAGTGCGGTTGACCGGCGGCCCCTTGTTGCCCAAAAGTTCGTTGACCAGATCAAGCCGTTTGCAGACCGTTGGATACGAAATCCCCAATTCCTTTTCCATATCCCGGATTTTCCCCTGGCACCGCAGGAAAATCATGACGAACTCCTGCAAATCCGGCGGCAGCCGGAAGAACAGCGGAATCTGCAATTCCGAATCAATCTGGGTCTTGCATCCACAGCACAAAAGCCGCGCAATGGCCAGATCATCGCCGCAAAAAGGGCAGCGCGTGATCAGTTTCTTGCCGGCTCCAGACAGATTTTTCATTTAATAAATCAAGGTTATACTTGAATAATTCACCATGTCAATGGAAAAAAATGACTTTTATCGATAAAAAGGTTGATTTATAAGTGGTGGGGTGGGGGCGAGCCAGTCACAAAAAACAGATTCGCGCCAGATCGGATTTGGCCTTTGAAGTTCTTTTTTGAAAGCCTCCCGGCGTTGCGGTAGATTGCCCGCATGTCATTAACTCCGTCCAACATGCTGCCGCTCGGAACGCCGGCGCCGGATTTCCGGCTTCCGGACACCGCCGGCATTCTGGTCTCGCTTGCCGATTTCGCGTCCGCCCCGGCGCTGGTCGTCCTGTTTATTTGCAATCATTGCCCCTACGTCCAGCACATCCGCGCCGGCCTGGCGCAATTTGGCCGGGACTACCAGCGCCGCGCCGCCACCGTCGCCATCAACTCCAACGACGCCAGGAACTATCCCGCCGACAGCCCGGATAAAATGGCGCTGGAAGCCCGGGCGGCCGGCTACACCTTCCCCTACCTGTACGATGAATCGCAGGCCGTGGCGCGCGCCTTCCACGCCGCCTGCACGCCGGACATATTTCTATTCGACAACAACCGCAATCTGGCCTATCGCGGACAATTCGACGACAGCCGTCCCGGCAACGGACGGCCGGTGACGGGCGCCGATTTACGCGCCGCCCTGGACGCGGTGCTGGCGGGAAAGCCGGCGCCGGCCCGCCAGACGCCCAGCATCGGCTGCAACATAAAATGGAAATGAATTAAAGCGCGGACGGGCGCTTTCGGCGGCTTGCGCCCGCTCCCGTTGTTTTCGCCCTTTTGGCCGGCGCATAGCGGACCTCGGGGACGGGAGCGCCCCCCGCCGGGGCCGCGTCGCCGAAGGTGCGTTTCAATTCGCGGATTTGGTCGCGCAGCAGGGCGGCCTTCTCGAATTGCAGATGGTTGGCGGCCTCCACCATTTCCTCCTGAAGGCCGCGCAGCGTTTCTGTCACGTCGAAATTTCCCCCCACCTCGTTCAACAGGAACGCCGCCTTCCGCCGCGTGCTTTGATACACCGCCAGGCTCTCCTCCACCGCGCGGCTGACGCTCCGCGGCGTGATGTTGTGCTCCCGGTTGTAGGCCAGTTGCCGGGCGCGCCGGTATTCGCACACCGCCAGAAACTTCTGGATGCTCTGCGTCATCACCGCCGCGTAGAGAATCACCTCGCCGTGCAGATGCCGCGCCGCGCGCCCAGCCGTCTGGATCAGGCTGGTCGCGCTCCGCAAATATCCCTCCTTGTCCGCGTCCAGGATCGCCACCAGGGACACCTCCGGCAGGTCCAAACCCTCCCGCAACAAATTGATCCCCACCAGCACGTCGAATTCCCCTTTCCGCAGCGCCCGCAGCACCTCGACCCGTTCGATGGCGTCGATCTCGCTGTGCAGGTAGCGCACGTTGATGCCCAGTCCTCGCAGGTAATCGGTCAACTCCTCGGCGGACCGCTTCGTCAGCGTCGTGACCAAGGTTCGCTCTCCGGCCTCCGTGCGCCGGCGCACCTCCTCAATCAGGTCGTCGATCTGCCCGGCCAGCGGTTTGACCGTCACCTTCGGATCGATCAACCCGGTGGGCCGCGCGATTTGCTCGACCACCGCGCCTTGCGACCACGCGATCTCCCTATCCGACGGAGTGGCGCTGAGGTAAATGGTTTGCTTCTGCAACGATTGAAATTCCGCGAAATCCAGCGGCCGGTTGTCCAGCGCGCTGGGCAGGCGGAAGCCGTGCTCGACCAGCACCGTCTTGCGCGAACGGTCCCCCGCGTGCATCCCGCCGATTTGCGGCACCGTCGCGTGCGATTCGTCCACCACCAGCAGATAATCCGACGGAAAAAAATCCAGCAGCGTGCCCGGGCGCGAGCCGGGCGGACGTCCCGCCAGATGGCGCGAATAATTCTCTATGCCCGAGCAGAACCCCATTTCCTCCATCATCTCCAGATCGTACTCGGTCCGCATCTTGATCCGCTGCGCCTCCAGCAATTTGCCCCGCCCCTCGAACCAGGCAATCCGGTCGCCCAGTTCCTCGCGGATCGCCAGCACCGCCCGCTTGATCTGCGGCTCCGGCGTCACGAATTGCTTGGCCGGAAATATAATCACCGACTCCAGCGTCTCGCTCTTCTCTCCCGTCAGCGGATCGAATCGCGTCAGCCTCTCAATCTCCTCTCCGAAAAACTCCAGCCGCAGCCCGTCTTCCGTCCCCGACGGCCTCAACTCCACCACGTCGCCGCGGACGCGGAACTGTCCGCGCTCGAAGGCGATGTCATTGCGGGCGTACTGCAAATCCACCAGGCGGCTGAGCAATTGATCACGCGAGAGCGCCATGCCCGCGCGCACATGCTCGATCAGCGCCTCGTAATTCTCCTTGCTGCCGATCCCGTAGATGCACGAAACGCTGGCCACGACAATCACGTCGCGCCGCGTCAGCAGCGAACTCATGGTCGAAAGCCGCAGCCGCTCAATCTCCTCGTTGATGCTCGAATCCTTCTCGATGAAAGTGTCCGTGCGCGGAATGTAGGCCTCCGGCTGGTAGTAATCGAAGTAACTGACAAAGTACTCGACCGCGTTGCGCGGGAAGAACGCCTTGAATTCGGCGTAGAGCTGGGCCGCCAGCGTCTTGTTATGGGAGATGACCAGTGTGGGCCTGTTGACGCGCTGGATGACGTTGGCCACCGTGAACGTCTTGCCCGATCCGGTCACTCCCACCAGCGTTTGATGCGCCGCTCCGGCCAGCACCCCCTCCGCCAGCTTCTCGATGGCCTGCGGCTGATCACCGGCCGGTTGATACGGGGCGCACAATTCAAACATCTCCCCCAGCGTACGAACGCTCCGCCCAACTGTCAAACCGCCCCGCGGACTCCCGTTCGCCGGCGTCGCATCCCACTTTGGGAACATAGGCATGCGCCGTCAACGGGTGAAACCACAATACACCGGGGGAAAATGACGAATGTCTAAGCTCCAATGACGAAAGAATTTCCAAATGACTTAATGACGAAATGGCCGCTTTAGTCATTCGGGCTTCGTCATTCTTTCGTCATAACAGCTCAACCTCACAAAATGGCGGAAGGGGTGGGATTCGAACCCACGTTAGGGTTTCCCCTAAGCCTGATTTCGAGTCAGGTGCCTTCAACCACTCAGCCACCCTTCCACTCGCGACCTATCGTCAACCATCTGTTTCGCACGCTTCCGCGCCAGGGGCAAGCGGATTCGCCGAGCGGATTCGCCGGAGGTTGAAATCCGGCCAGATTCCCGTCGCCAGGAATGCCCGGCTGATTTTGGGAATCACGCATTAGCCGACATCATCAGATAGGTCGTTCAAGCTCTCCCAATAAACCACCTCCCGGGTTTGGCAACGATCTTTTCTGCCCGGCCTTCGGCCGCTTTTTCTCGCGGATTTCGACTTTTTTGATGCTCTCGGCCACGGGCAGATTCTCCGGCATCGTCCCGCCCAACTCGCGGATGGTCTGGCGGACCTTGCGCCCCACTTGGTGGTGAATCTATTAAGTCTGGCCCAAGGCGACAAGCCGTTTGCTTGGATCGGCGTTTTGGATGACAAGATAACAGGCGTAACGGGAGAGCGCCCAATCCTCGAGTTCGCGCTGCGCGCCCGAACCGATGCCGCCCCTATTGCGCATTTCCGCAAAATGGTCGGCAATCGAATGACCGCTTTTGACGCACGCCTCTTTCGCCTTCTCGATTACTGGCTGAAAGTTTCGGAAGACGGCATATTCCAGCGTTCGCGCAAGGTCGCGTGCCGACCATGATTCATTTCCTTCCGGGCTCACGCGCTTGATGCGCTCGAATGTGTTGTCGGCCGCGGGAACTGGTGGTTGATCGCTCATAAGATTCCTGCTCGATGCCAGATTCGTGTTCTTCATTCAAAGCCAAAATCGTTTCAGTCGGATTGGCGAAGCTGGGCAATGGTGTTCGGTTCGTGCTGTTTCTCTCACCGGACTTCGCTTTCCAATCTCACATACGGCTTGAGCTGCTCCATCAGTTCCTTTGGCAGGCGTTGCGGTTTCTCTTCCAGGCTCGCGCAGACGTGCCGCGTCTCCCCTTCCGCCAGCAACCCGCCGCCGGGATGCGCAATCCGAAATCCGATGTTCAGACGAACGCCCCTCATCTCGTTGACCCACAATTCAATCGTCACCACATCGTCATAGCGCGCCGGCCCCTTGAAATCGATCCGCGCGCCGATCACCGGAAAGGCCGTCCCGCTCTCCTGCCACAGCCGCAGGGGCTTGCCCGTCTGCCGGAAAAATTCCCCGCGCGCCTCCTCCAGCATATCCAGGTAGCGCGCGTAATAGACGTGGTTGCCCACCGTGCATTCCGCGTAAATGATCCGGTGCTGATGTTTGAATACAATTTCCGCCATGTCCTCATCCTTCCAACGCCGCTCCGCCATTGTCGAGGGAAATTGCAATTTGCGCTTTGCCGCCCGCGTGGGAAAATGGGGCGTTGACATTCGACTCCACAGCCAAAGTCCTGCGCGTTTCCGTCCGCGAATTGGCCGAGACCGCCGGCTTCAAGCGCATCGGCTTCGAGCGCGGCGAAGGCTGGCATCGCCTCGGCCTCGGCTCCGAATTGCACGCCCGCGTCCTCCAAGCCCGCTGCCAGGCGCGGCCCCAATACCGCCGCGAGGTCCCTCTCGATTCCTCCTGGCCCGTCGAAGACTGCACCGCCCTCATCTCCGGCCGCCTCGACGGTTGCGTTCAGGACGCCGACGGCTCCTGGCTCATTGAAGAATTCAAATCCTCCTATCTCCCCTCCGCCGACGCGCGCCGCGCCGACGCCGCCTTTGACCGCCACCAGCGCCAGCTCCTGCTCTATTGCCACCTCTGGCGCCGCTTGGGTCACTCCCCGGTCTCCGGCGCCCTCATTTACCTCGACCTCGCCACCGCCGCGGAATTCGCCGTCGCCGTCCCCTATGACGAATCCTCCATCGACGCTGACCTGCGCCGCCGCCTGGCCCAATTGCTGGCCATCTGCAAGGCCCAGGCCGCGCTCCTGCGCCAGAAAGCCGCCGCCGCCGGCACCCTCGCCTTTCCTCACCCGCGGCCCCGGCCGGGCCAGAAGCTTATGATTGACGCAGTTCGCCAGGCCCTCGACGCCGGCGATCACCTCCTTGCCGAAGCGCCGACCGGCTCCGGCAAAACCGCCGCCGCTCTTTTCCCCGCCCTGGCGCATGGCCTGGCCACCGGCCGCCAGGTCGTCTTTCTCACCTCCAAGACCCTCCAGCAAAAAATGGCGGTCTCCGTCCTGCGCGCCTTGAATACCGACGCCGTCTTCCGCACCGCCCAAATCCGCGCCAAGGAGAAGATGTGCGCCAACGACCGCGTCCTCTGTCACGAAGATTTTTGCCCGTTCGCCAGGGATTACCCCGGCAAAATGGAGCGGTCCCATCTCCTGGACCGCCTCCGCCAGGCCCACTCCCATTCCGATCCCGATACCGTGTTCACCGCCGCCAAACGCGAACAAGTCTGCCCCTTCGAGGTCCAACTGGAGCTGGCCCGCGGCGCCGACGCCCTCGTGGCCGATTACAACTACGTCTTTGACCCCGGCGCCGCCTTGAGCCACCTGGACCGCGACGGCCTTGCCGCGGCCATCCTCCTGATCGATGAGGCCCACAACCTGCCGGACCGCGCCCGCCAAATCTTCTCGCCGGAATTGTTGGAGCAATCCTTCCGCGACGTGGCCGGACGCCTCCTGTTCCAGGCCGGCGCCTTGTTCGAGGCTCTCGCCCGGATCGTGGACAGCGCGGCCGCCCTGCTCCGGGAAACCGCCAGCGGCCTGGAAAACACCGAAACCATTGGCGAAGTCCAGCCGCCGGCGCCCTCCCTGCGCGAATTGTGGAAGGAGTGGGAACCGGAATTCGTCCGTTACCTCTCCTGGAAACGCGAAGTCAAACTCGCCCTTCCCGAAGACCCGATCGTGGACCTCCATTTCGCCTGGCAGCGCTTCATCGCCATTCTCAATCTCTTCGGCCCCGGCTTCGCCTGCGTCGTGGAAAAACGCCCCGACGGCATTCGCCTGGCGCTCATCTGCCTGGACCCCGCCGGCGCGCTGGCCCCCATATTCCGCGCCGCCTCCGCGGCCATTCTTTTCTCCGCCACGCTCTCCCCCATCGCCGTCACCCGCCGTCTCCTGGGCCTGGAGAAAGACCGCGCCCGCGCCCTGGCCCTGCCTCCGCCCTTCCCGCCGGAGAACCGCAAAGTAATGATCCTCCCGCAAGTGCAAACGACCTTTGCCGCCCGCGCCCGCCACTTCGGCGCCATCGCCAGCCTCATTGGAGAAATGTCCGCCGCGCAACAAGGCAACGTCCTGGTTCTGTTCCCCAGTTACAAATTCCTCCAGCAAGTCGCCGAAAAAATGCCGCCCCTCCGCTCCGCCCTCGTCGTCCAACGGCCCGGCCTGGGCGAACAGGAACGCGACGCCATCTTCCAATCCCTGGCCACCGCCCCGCCGCAAGGCGTGGTCCTCTTCGCCGTTCTGGGCGGCATGTACGCCGAGGGCGTCGATTATCCCGGTGAACTCCTCAGCGGCGTCTATATTGTCTCGCCCGCCCTCCCCCAGGTTTCCTTCGAGCGCGAACTCCTGCGCCGCCACTTCGACCACACCGACCAGGCCGGCTTCGAATACGCCTATTTGCAGCCGGGCATGACCCGCGTCATCCAGGCCGCAGGACGCTTGATTCGCAGCGAAACCGACCGCGGCGTCATTGCCCTCCTCTGCAGCCGCTTCCTTCAGGAACCCTACGCCAGCCATCTCCCCCGCGATTGGTTCCACGAATCCCCCTTGGAACTGGCCGCCCAAAACCCCGCCGCCGAAATTCACGAATTCCTCCTCAAATGCGGCAGAAGCTCCGCCGCCACGATGTAACCCGCGCACGACCGCGCCCCGCAATGGCAGCGATGCTCCCGGTAATTCTCCAAATCATACCCGTAATTGAACGTGACCTCCTCCCCCGACTCAATCTCCCGCAACGCCACAATCCAGACCCGCCCCTCCTCGAACACCGCCTCGCAATTCGGCTCGCAACTATGATTCAGAAACCGCGCCGCGTTCCACTCCACGTTCCCATCCAGATCAAACTCGTCGTCCAACCCGAAAATGAACCAGTTCTCCGCCTCGCAACGCCGCGCCGATTCCGCCTTCGTGATCCTCTCCCCGACGTACTCAATCACCCGCGTCCCCGCCGCCAGCCGCGCGCTGGCGAACCCGCCCCGCCCATGAATCGGCGACGCCGCAATGTGGATTACCTCAGACATCATCTGAATTCTGGCCGAGCCAAACCGCCCGGTGCGAGACAAAAACCTTCACCTTTCCAACCCGGGAAACCCTCACCGCCGTCCATTTAAGCCGCCAAAAGCCGGCCCACAACCCGCGTTAAGCGAAATGTTAAATGTTTAAGTACGACCCCAACGTCCCCAACGTCTTTTCCAGAACTCAACGATTCGGTCAAAAATGCGCGTTTCACCGTCGCGGTACCGGCGATTTGCCAAGAAACATAAACAATCTGGGAAAGGATTGGCCCGGTTCGCAAAATTCGGTTTGCTGTGCATTCATTCGACAACTTGAACGCTTACTCGCTGTGACTCCGTGAGGAGCGAGGGCACGCAATTCGGCCATCCAATAGCCCACGCACTTCAAACCCTTAACTACCGGAGGGACTTAGCTCCATCTGCACCGGGAACGGAGCCACAACAGGCACCCGCACATCGGCACCAAGTTCTCGCACTCGAAACCTTTCAAACTGCTCAAGCTTGAATGCGTTGATGCGCTGAAGAAGCTCTTCTTTCACTTCCGTCCGGTTCACCTCAGAAGCTCCCGGTTCCAACGACAACGCGGAAATGTTGATCTCAAATTCAGCGCTCCGGTCCTTTTTTGCGCCGAAATCCGGAAATTCAAAAATGACTGTGCAACTGCCATGGGCAATAGGACATTCAAATGTGAACTTCGCCTCCATGCCATGAAGCAACAAGAACTTGTGGTTTGCTTTCTCCTTTATGACAAGCGTGTTTTCCAACGCCCTGCCATTAAATCTCAAATCGTCCACGCCTTCACCCATTAATTGCAATCTCGCAGGCAGTGTCGTATTGTCGTCGGGGCACACTTCAAACTCAGTCGTGCCGATGGATTCAAAACCTGCCGCTTTCAATCCCTTTGTAAGGCTGAGAAAAAAGCCGATGCGTTTCTCGTTGTCGAAGCTGGAAAACAAAATAGTCTCAACTTCGCAACCGTTCTCGACATTGCCGGTGGCTTTGAAATGGGACGTCAAACATTCCACCAACTTGCAGTTAAGTTGCTTCGTCTCGCTTGCCGTATGGGTCAGGACAAAAGTGATCGACTCGCCCGTACCCCCTTTTTCAATTTGAAGCTTGCCTGTGAAGTTGCTCTTTGTTGCCGCCCAGTTCTGTGTCAAGTCCGTCCGCTCGATTTCAAACTCGCAGCAAATATGATCGGGGTTACTGGCAATTGCGACAAAGGCCGGAGTGCCAACAATCCGGTAATTCACGTAATCCCCCACAATGAGAGATCCCAGGTCCAAGCTGGCTGGAATCGCCTCTAGCAACGGTATCTTCGATTTCCACAAGATCGTTCGCGTTATGGTTTTGGGGTTATCTTCTCGCGTCGCCTGGCATTCCCGGAGATCGTCGAATTCTTTCGGGCTTAAAAGACAGCACACGAGAACCGGGATAGTATCCCGCTTTGCATTACGGCTGAGGAATACACCTCGCCCCCTAAGGGTTCTTTTAAGATCACTCTCCGATATGAACGGCTGTTCCATGAAACCCCGCAGCGACTCGCCGCACGGTAATAGCAGTTCTATGTTGTCCGGTATGTTCTGCATCTCAATGCCTCACTACGCGAAAATCCTGATCGTAACAATGTACCTCTGCCCCTTCAGCAAACTTTGCATCAGAAAAACAACCCTTGGCTGCCTGCACTATGTTCTCGTGCTCCAACGCGTTGTAGTCATGAAACCCAAGCATAACTCTGCTGCACCATCCTTGTGAAAGGTGCTGAGCCAGGCCCAAAAGGCGCTTTACTCCTCCATCGCTGAAAGCGTCCAGGGTCGTAAGCATAAGAATCCGCTTCGGCGAAACAGTGTCAACGATTTTCAACGCCAGCACGCTCGAGTTGATATACTGGACAGTGGAACGTTCAGGCAGCCTTTTCCAGTCCAAGAATGTCGGCGTAGCCGCAGCGGGCGAGACTGATTTTGGAGGCGAGGAATTTCTTGAGGGTAACGCTTTCGGGTGAACCGG
>Ga0224555_1003989_pt1 | contig 14211 bp, 11 predicted proteins | sample 714S23034metaG_FD_180687 | JGI IMG/M metagenome (GOLD analysis project Ga0224555, IMG submission 180687) | Peat soil microbial communities from Stordalen Mire, Sweden - 717 S2 30-34 | ecosystem: Environmental > Terrestrial > Soil > Wetlands > Peat | place: Sweden: Norrbotten County, Stordalen...
TGACGGCGGCGCGGCCACCAGCGCGCAACTGAACAACCCCATCGGAGTGGCGGTCGACGCGAGCGGTAACGTCTACATCGTCGATAGCGCCAACAACGCGATTCGTAAAGTGACGGTTTCGACCGGCGTCATCAGCACATATGCGGGAGGCCCCAACGCGAACTGCTATACCAATTGCTCTGCCAGCGACACGATACTGAATTACCCATACGACGTGGCGGTGGATGCAAGCGGCAACGTTTACATCTCGGAATATTGGGGAGGGTTTATTGCTGAGGGGACGGCATCAACCGGGATCGTCAACACGATTGTGGGGAGTAGTCCGATGGGGTACTCCGGCGACGGTGGCCCTGCCTTGAGCGCGCAACTGTATTACCCGGCCGGGGTGGCAGTCGATACGCACGGCAACGTGTATGTATCGGATGAGGCGAATGTACGGATTCGAAAGATAACGGCATCGACCGGGATCATTAACACGATTGCGGGGAATGGCACGGCGGGGTACTCAGGCGATGGCGGCCTGGCCACCAATGCGGAAATAAATTACTCAAACGGAGTGGCGGTCGACGCGAGCGGCAACGTTTACTTCGTGGACATCTCTGACAACTTAATCAGGGTGGTGGGAGGCAGCAGCACCACGCCGAGCATCAGCGTGGCCACTTCAGGAACCCCGTCGGCTTTCGGGGCCGCGGTGACCTTCACAGGTACCGTGACCAGCGGCGACACGAATCAGGTCATCTTTTACAGCGGCAGCACTTCGCTCGGCACAGCTACCCCAAACAGCAGCGGCACGGCGACACTGACGACCAGCAGTCTGTCACTGGGATCGAACAGCATCACGGCCAGTATCGCGGCCGGCGGAGGTTACAGCGCTGCCACGTCCAGTGCTATTACGCAGACAGTGAACCAAGCGGCGCCGACGATTTCAGTTTGGCCGACGCCGGGTGCGATCATCTTTGGCGAGACCCTTGCTTCATCGACGCTCTCGGGGGGAACGGCTTCAGTTGCCGGAACCTTCGCATGGACGACTTCCTCCACAGCTCCCAATGCGGGAACACCATCTGAGAGCGTGAAGTTTACGCCGACCAACACGACCGATTACACGACTGTTAGCGGTGCAGTGAACGTCACGGTTTATCAAGCGATACCGACGATCAGCGTGAATAGTTCTCCTAACCCGTCAGCCTACGGTAACTCGGTGACTTTCACGGCCTCGGTGACAAGCGCCGATGCGAATACGGTCACCTTTTTTAACGGCAGCACCTCGCTGGGCGCTGCCACGCCCATCAGCGGGACGGCGACGCTGACGATCAATAATCTGCCAGCGGGATCAAACAGCATCACGGCCGAGATTGCCGCTGGCGGAAATTATGCCGCTGCCACTTCTTATTCGATTACTCAGACAGTGAATCAACCGACCGCGAGAATCATCAATACCTTCGCGGGCACTGGGGGCAGCTGCGGTTACGGGGGCGACGGCGGCGCGGCTACGAGCGCGCGCCTGTGTTACCCAGAAGGCGTGACGGTGGATACGAGCGGCAACGTCTACATTGCGGATTACGGTAACCACGCGATTCGCAAGGTGACGGCTTCGACCGGCGTCATCAGCACGGTTGCGGGAATTGGTGGCTCAGGTGGGTACTCGGGTGACGGTGGGCAGGCCACGAGCGCGCAACTGGCTCTGCCCATGGCCGTCGCAATCGATTCGAGCGGCAACATGTACATCGCGGACTATGGCAACGATCTGATTCGCAAGGTGAATTCCAGCGGCGTCATCAGCACGTTCGCTGGAACCTATAACTCTAAGGGGTATACGGGTGACGGCGGCGCGGCCACCAGCGCGCAACTGAACAACCCCATCGGAGTGGCGGTCGACGCGAGCGGTAACGTCTACATCGTCGATAGCGCCAACAACGCGATTCGTAAAGTGACGGTTTCGACCGGCATCATCAGCACATATGAAGGGGGCCCCAACGCTTCATGTTACGGCAATTGCCCGGCCACCAACGCTGTACTGAATTACCCATACGACGTGGCGGTGGATGCAAGCGGCAACGTTTACACCTCGGAATATTGGGGAGGGCTTATTGCTGAGGTGACGGCATCGACCGAAATTATGAATATTGTTGCGGGGGTGGGGAGTCTAGGGTACTCCGGCGACGATGGCCCTGCGACCAGCGCGCACTTGAATTACCCCGCCGGAGTGGCGGTCGACGCGCACGGCAACGTCTACATAGTGGATTCGGCTAACCTACGGATTCGAAAGGTGACGGCATCGACCGGCGTCATCAACACGATTGCGGGGAATGGCACGGCGGGGTACACCGGCGACGGCGGCCTGGCCACAGATGCGGAAATAAATTACTCAAACGGAGCGGCGGTAGATGCGAGCGGCAATTTCTACTTCGCGGACGTCTCTGACAACGTGATTCGGGTGTTGAGCGGCAGCGCCACCACGCCGAGCATCGCCGTGGCCACTTCAGGAACCCCGTCGGTCTATGGGACCACGGTAACCTTCACGGCCACAGTGACCAGCGGCGACACCAATCAGGTTACCTTTTACAGCGGCGGCACTTCGCTGGGCACGGCTACGCCCAACAGCAGCGGCGCCGCGACGCTGACGACCAGCAGCCTCGCGGTCGGCTCGGATGCCATCACGGCCAGCATTGCGGCTGGCGGGAACTACGGGGCTGCGACCTCAAGCGGCATTACACAAATGGTGGACTCCGCAGGCAGTAACTGGGACGCCGGCACGGTGACCTTGACTGTGTACAACTCAAGCAATAGTGCCATTTTTTCGCAGTCCGCCAGTTATGGCCAGGGTTCGACGCCGAATTCTGTCGCCGAGGGGCTGGCGGGGTCCAACTCGAACATCAACGCTACTGCCGTCAACGATACGCTTTATGTCGAGGCCGCTGGGACAGGAGGAGCGAATACGGACTCCTACTACTACACCGTGACCCAGCAATCGACCGCGGGATTCGCTCCCGCCTCGTTCCAGGGCGCTCCAGCCAGCGGCGACCTGTCGGGGGGAGCGAATGCGAGCGGCACGCAATCGGTCGTCTATGCCTATTGCATTGGCACGACAACCTCCTACTGTTCTTCGCCAAGCCCTGGATACGATCCCGTTGGAAACGTCGTTAATTACAGCGACATCAATTCCAGCGGCGGATCGGTCATGGGGACATGGGGCTATAGCTACGACTCGCTGAACCGGCTGACGAGCGGACAGAACGCGGCCACGACCAGCACCTCGCAGCAGTATGCCGGGCAGAACCTTTGCTGGGTCTATGACTCGTTCGGCAACCGCACCGTTCAAAGCCAACAGTCCGGCACTTGCCCGGCCTCGTCCTCGTCCACGCCTATGTGGGTCTATAACGCCAACAACCAGGTCTCGGGCGTGATCCCGCCGGGCGGCTCTCAAGCCTCGCCCTCGCCGTATACTTACGATCAGGCGGGCGATGTGACCCAGGATTACACTACCGGCAACCAGTACCTCTACGACGCGGAGGGGCGCATCTGTGCGTCCCAGAGCCGGTCCGGCGTCGGCGGCTGGATCATGTCCGGATACGTCTACGACGCCGACGGGACGCGCGTGGCCAAGGGGACGATCACGAGTTGGAGTTGCGATCCGTCGGTCAACGGGCTGGCGACGGCGGGCAACGAGACCGACTACGTGCTCGGTCCCGGCGGCGAGCAGGTCACGGAGCTGGCCCAGGACGCAAACGGCAGTATGAATTGGCAGCGGACCTACGTTGATGCAGCGGGAGCACTCATCGCTACCTACGGCCCGGTCCCCAATCCCGCCTATAACCCCTCTAACCCGTCCGCAGCGCCGCAGACCGTGTACCTGCCGTCCTTCCGTTTCACGGATTGGCTGGGGACGATGCGGGCGACGACCGATTCGTATGGCGTTGCGCAGGGCACGTGCGCGGGACTGCCGTTTGGTGACAGCCAGGCCTGCAGCGGCAACATCCCCGATCCGCACTACCTCACCGGCAAAGAACGGGATGCCGAATCGGGCAACGACTACTTCGGGGCAAGGTACTACGCATCTACGATGGGAAGGTTCCTCTCCCCGGACTGGAGCGCTAAAGTCGAGCCGGTGCCGTACTCCAAAGTAGACAATCCGCAGACGCTGAATCTCTACGCGTATGTTCTGAACAATCCGCTGACGAGGTTCGATCCTGACGGCCACGAGGTTGACCTGAATGGAACGGATAAGCAGAAGGCAGAGGAGCAGAGCAGGCTGGCCGCAAACGCGACCCGAACCGACAAGAACGGGTTGAAGGAATCTTCTCTGTTCAAGAACGTAACCGACAAGAGCGGAAAGACCACGATGGTCTTGGATAAAGCTGCAGCTGCGAACTGGTCGGGTGGTCACTCGCAAGGGTTCAAGGACATAGTGCAGACCATCAACAACAAGGATGTGGTCTCGGTGAATCTTGTCAACACTGATGAAAACCAAACCCGCTTCGATGGCAATGGTCACTTCACAGTCAATCTCGCGACAAATCAGACAGCGCTTGATCGTATAGCTCCGTTAAAGAACGGAAACTCTCTGGATATCATCGCCGGACACGAAATCCTTGGGCATGCCCGAATGGGAATGTTGGGGATACCAGACTGGAACAGGGACGGTCCAGGCTCACCCGTTTTCCAATATGAAAACAACGTTCTGCGACCGGAATATATGCAGGCGCATCCGAACGGCCCAATTACCGGACCGCGTCTGGACAATGAACCATGATCGGAGCGAGCAGCCATGCGTAAAATCCTTGCCGTCCTCTTGTGTATCTTCTCGTTTTCAGCCTTGGCTCAGAAGCCGAAGGCGGCGGATGTTCGACTCGAAATCCAGCCGGACCCGGCAGGAAAAGCGTTAGTGAACTGGAGCATCACCAACAGCTCGAAGCTGGCGGTTTACGTGTACGACTTTTTCCTGTGGGGGCCTGGGGAATGGAATGATCAAACGGGAGGAGTGACGATCCTCGGGACTACGCCGTCCACGGAAGAAGCGACCTGTCCTCCGAACCGGGTTGCCCCTGTTCTGCTCTTGGTAATCGCGCCGGGGCGGACAATCCAGGGGAACTTCGTAGATGACCGTCTCAAACTTGCTTCTCAGACCAAAGTCGCCATGCGGATAGCAGTCTTCGGCGACCCGTACATCGTCGTTGAAAAAGCCAAGACCTTCGCGAACAGCAACTGCAAGCACAGCCCATACGATGCCCTCGTTCAGGAAGGGACAATCGTGGAGAGCAATACCGTGCAGCTTCCGTAGGGAAACGTATTTAGGATGCAGACCGATTTCATCTACGACGGCGCGCTGCGCTTTGTGCATTTGTACAAGCTGAACGTGTCTCGTTTCACCGGCAAAGAACGCGATGCAGAATCTGGAAACGACTACTTCGGGGCGAGATACTATGCATCGTCGATGGGGAGATGGTTGAGTCCGGATTGGAGTGCGAAGGAACAACCTGTTCCGTACGCGAAACTTGATGATCCTCAAACCTTGAATCTCTATTCATATGTCACGAATAATCCGCTGACAAATGCGGATGCCGACGGACATGAAGGCGACATTCTCGTTATTGAGGATGGTCCGACCCAGGGAAATCCAATTGGCCACACTGCGGTTGCGATTACAGGGAGGGGTGTGTTCAGCTCCGGAAACAACACGCCGCTTGGATCAAGTACAACAGACTATCTACAGAATCAAACTTCTAGGAGAGATCAGACCGTCACCATCATTAAGACGACACCAGAGCAGGACCAAGCGGCATACAACGAGCTGATGAAGCAGAACGACAAGGGGGGCATCAACACGTATCCGGACAACTGCGCCGCAAGATCTAATGCGGCACTGGATGCGGCAGGCGTCCCGGCAGCGCAACCGGCAGCGCTAAGCAGTCCTTTTGCGATCAGTCCGATTGCCCCGGACACATCGATGCCCGGAACAGCCGGAATGAGAGCACAAGCTACGCCAGGAAGCCAGACTATTGATATCCCCAAAGACTCGAAGACGATACCCACGAATCTAAATCAGTTCAACCCGAAGCCGGGGACGCCGCCTCCGCCGCCGGAGAAGAAGACCCCACAGCAAGGATCGTCCTAATGAAGAACCGATTCTTGATTACCTTTTTGGCTGTGCTTCTTGCTGTGGCCTCCTGTGCCAGTGCATTCGAGTGGCTAAGACAGCACAAGATCAAAACCGTTTTCGCCCGTGCTAATGAAGGGATGTCGCAAAGGGATTTGGAAATGAAACTGGGAGACCCATGGAGGGACTCAACCTGTGGTGCGGTTTTCGGAGGGAACACTCCGAGCGACTGCGTCAGGGAGCTAATCTACAGATCCCCATTGGCTCCTGCGGTACCGAATTATTGGGCGTTCCGATTCGACCGAAGCGGGAAGCTTGTGGACAAGTACCACTACGTGTCTCCTTAAGACTGAAGGTTGGCAGCCCGCCGTTTCGTGTCTGAGTCGTGATCGAAGAGCACGCTGCTTCGCATCGGATTTAGGCAGGACACGTCACCCCCAGCGGGTTGCTGTAGAGTTACCGGGCGGTAACTCTGCGGGAACGCTTGCGGAATCAAGAAGCTACGGCCAGCGGATGCGAAAAATAAGGTGTTTACAGGTTTACGCAGGTAAACGTGTTGAAAACAAGCGACTAAAGGGAAAATGGGCGGTTGGCGGTTCCTGCGGGAGTAACCTTGGGTTGCTGCGGCGTTAACGTGTTGAAAACAAAGGGACTCTTCTTGGCGAGGTTCGGCGGCGGCGTCCGTCTGCCGTCTGCGGGCCAATGGAGGCCAGGGCCGTGGTCAGTTCGTGGGGAATCTGGTAGTGGAACATAAAGCGCAGCGGCACAATGGGCATTTTCGGAGCGCAAGCCGAGTGTTTTCAACGCCAAAATATGACGCACCTATGTACCTTTAAGCAGGCAATGTGCGGCACAATGAAAATCGGCCAGCCAGGGCGGAAAAAGGCTCACAAAGGCTCAGGAAGCCTCATTCCGTGCGGCGGCAGGGCGATGAGGCTTTATGAGGGAAAATCGGCTTTCGTCGTGGTTGTTCGTTGAAAGCCGTGGAGAGTCGGCCTTTTTCGCGCTCACGCGCGGTACCCTCCGCTCCGTCGTCCGTAAAGGCTCTCCGCTACGCTCCGACCGCTGACGCGGCTCCCTTCGGTCGGCCTTGACTGACGCCTCCGCTGCGGGTGTTTTCCAGCTATGAGAAAAATGTCTTTTTCTCATGTTCCACATGACCAGGGCCACGGCTCCCGGCCCTCGGCAGCGCGGTGAGGTCCAGCAATGAAGCGTGCAGCAGCGGGCCGCTTTCGGGGTTCAGTGGCGCATCCGGCTGCGTGTTGGGAGCAAGACACCATCCCTTGCGCTGACGCGCAAGGCGGGCCGGAGAGCAGCCCGGCACCGAACGGAAATCGAATGCAACCCGGACGCTGTGCGACCCTGTGCGACATCAGTTTCGTGGCCCCGCGGATGAACGGGTCGCCATTCTGTCCACGATTAAGTTTCAAGAACCGGTTGGGCCAGACGAGCATTCGCCCGATGGCAGAATGCTCAAGTCGTGCGGAGAACCTCGCCTAGCAGTGTTACTCGACAAGAACTGGACGGTGTGTCACCGCAATTTTGTTGACACAGTGTTGACACAGAAACAGACATCACGGGGAGCCCTTTTCGTGATTGCTTTATTTCTATGATTACATTGGATTTAGTGGTGCGCCCGGAGAGATTCGAACTCCCGACCTACTGATTCGTAGTCAGTCGCTCTATCCAGCTGAGCTACGGGCGCACATGTGTGGGCTTCAAGACGAAGCCGCGTGGACCTACTCAGATTACCAAGGTTGGAGCCGTGGCGCAACGCTTGTGTGCGTCAGGCTGTGGGGGCTGTGGCTGCCGGCGTGGGAGCTGGACGCTGAGGCAGGTTATCCTCGAATCCGGGCTCGATTTCGAGGCCAGTTTCGCGCAACAGTTTGGTGACCGCGGCGGCATTCAGGCGCGTGGCGTCGAACTCGATGCGCAAGGTGCGGGCCGCGCGGTCGAAACTGAGCTGCCGGATGCCGTAGACGTCGCGCGCGCGCGCCAGCGCCGTAGCCACCTGCTCCGTGGGCGCAGCGGCGTAGCGATAAACGATCTCCACCGTGGTCATACTGAAAGAATAGCAGCGGCTGGGGTGGCCGGCCCGGCGCCCTCAAAGGCTGTTCAGATAATTGCGGATCTCGGGGCTGGTCCAGTCCTGGGGGCCCACGAATTTGCGGCGGATGATGCCGTTGCGGTCGATCAGATAGGTTTCAGGCCACATGTCAGTGTGATAGAGCTGCGCCGCGGACTCCGATGGGTCGCGCACCGTGATGAGATCGACGTGGTGACGGACCAGGAAGCGGGAATAGGTGGCGGCATCGTCGTCGATGCTGACGGCGAGGATGGTCAGGCTGGGCATCTGGTGGTGCAGTTCGAGGAGCGAGGGCAGCTCCTCGAGGCAGGGGGCGCACTCGCTCCACCAGAAGTTGAGCAGCACGACCTTGCCGCGATAGCTGGCCAGATGAACGGTGGTTGTGCCGTCGGCGACCGTAAAGTCGGGCGCGGCCTTGTCGGTTTGCGCGGGATGCGCGCCGCGGTTGCACGCCGCGAGAAGGGCGATGGGCGCCAGAAAGATCCAGATCAGGATACGAGGAAACCGCACATCTCTATAATACGGAGCGAAAGGGTAGGAAGAAAATGGTGGGGCGTAATGGGCGGCGAGATTGATCTAGCCCTGAAGATTTGCGGCGAGGTTTCCCACCCTTTCCGCAACAATTTCAAGAAGCGGGTTCTTCGACTCCCCTTCGACTTCGCTCAGGGTCGCTCGGAATGAGAGAAAGGATGGGGCACGGCATGGCATGGGGCGATAAGGCAGGGCAGGGCGAATCGGGCGGTTGGAAGCCGGTGCTGGGCCTCGTGGACCCGGCTGAGGCTGCGTCTCCGAGGGCGGATTGGCGCGAATGGGCGGCCAAGACGGTTCCCGGGACGGTCTTCGATCAGCCGGAGCCCGAGGAGCTTATCGAACTCACGGTCATCGTCCCGGCGCGGAACGAGGAGGACTGCCTGGGCGCGTGCCTCGAATCGCTGGTCAGCCAGTCAGAAGATATTTTTGAGCTGGGCAAGGATTGGGAGCTGATCGTGGTGGACGACGGCTCGACCGACCGGACCGTCGAAATTACGCTGGGCATCGCCGGAGTCACGGTGATGGAGGCGGAGAAGCTGGAGCCGGGCTGGACGGGCAAGAACAACGCGATATGGACGGCGGCACGGCGGGCACGCGGGCGCTGGCTGCTCTTCACCGATGCGGACACGATTCACGAGCCGGGCGGCTTGCGGCACGGCCTGCACGAGGCGGAGCGGCACAAGGTGGGCATGTTGAGCTACTCGCCGCGGCAGATTGTGAAAGGCTTCGCGCAGCGGTCGCTGATGCCGCTGGTGTTTTGCGAGCTGGCGTTGGCCTATCCGCCGGCCAAGGTTTCCGACCCGGCGCAGCGCATTGCGGCGGCCAATGGGCAGTTCCTGCTTGTGGAGCGCGAGGCGTATCGCAAGCTGGGCGGGCACGCGAGCGTGGCCGGCGAGGTGCTTGAAGACGTGGAGCTGGCCGTTCTAGCCAAGCGGCGCAGGGTGGGATTGCGCTTCCGTTACGCGGACGACATCGTCTCCGCACGCATGTACCGCACGACCGCGGCCATGATCGAAGGCTGGACCAAGAACTTGAAATTGTTGTTCGACAACGCGCTGATGCTGGCGATCTTCAGAGCCATCGATATTGTGCTGCTGTTTGGATTGCCGGTGTTGGCCTGGAAGCTGTGGAACGCACGGCTGGGAGCGCATGGCCTGGAGTGGATGGGCGCGGGATGGATTCTGGCTCTGCTTTGGCTGCGCACCCTGTTCCGGTTTTACAGGCGAGTGGCAAAGTCGAACTTTCCGTTTCTCGATTGCGCAATTGCGCCGCTGGGTCTGCCGCTGTTTGTTGTGCTGCTCTATCGAAGCTGGTTTCAGCACCGGATTCTGAAGCGCGTAAGCTGGAAGGGGCGGAGTTACGCGGCCTAGCGCATAGGGGTCGAGGCCCGAAGCCTGCGCCGCTTATGAGCGCGCCGTGAATGCCTCGCGGGTTTTTCGATGAGACGCAAACCTGCATCGATTGCGTGAACCGAAAGAGCAGTTAACGGCATCTTTTTAATGTACGAGGTCAACATGATCTTCCTGACGCGGCGGGCGACGTTTTCCGCATCGCACTATTACTGGAACGAGGCCTGGCCCGCGGAGAAGAACGAGCAGGTCTTTGGCCGCTGCGCGAATCGCAATGGGCACGGGCACAATTACACGCTGGAAGTAACCGTGGCCGGCGAGCCCGATCCCGTGACCGGCTTCGTAGTCGATCTGAAGTGGCTCAAGGACGTGATGGAGCGCGAGGTGCTTTCGGCGTACGACCACAGGCACCTGAATCTCGAAACGCCGGAGTTCAAAAACACAAATCCGACCACGGAGAACATCGCGATTGCGGCGTGGAACAGGCTGGAGCCGGCCATCAACTCCGGGGGCGGCGGGTCTGGGAGCGGCGCGGCGGCGGGCGGCGCGAAATTGACCCGGATTCGCGTGTACGAGACGGCGGAAATCTTCGCGGAATATAGAGGTGAGGCGTGAAGGTCTATTTCGGCCGCCGTTGCCTGGTCAGCGCCAGTCACCGGCTGCATACGGAGGCTCTGACCGCAGAAGAAAACCGCGCGGCGTACGGAAAGTGCAACAATGCGCACGGCCACGGGCATAATTATTTCGTTGAGGTTCTGGTGGGCGGCGCAGTCGATGCGGAGACGGGGATGGTGGTGGACCTGGTGGCGCTGGACAAGACGGTTGGCGAGCGCATTTTGCAGCGTTTCGATCACGCCAACCTGAATCTCGATCCACTGTTTGCGGATCGCGTTCCCACGACGGAGAATTTCTGTCAGGCGATCTTCGCTTTGTTACGTGATGCGTTGCCGGCGGGGGAACTGGAGCATGTACGCGTGGAAGAGACGGAAAATAATTTCTTCGAGTGTTCGGCGCAACCGGTCTCATAAATGGCAACACAACGCGCCGCGCAAGTATGGGACCCGCCAACAAGGCGGGTTCCATGAAGCAGGCGAGTTGATAAGGTTGGTTATGAGACCGGTTTGAGAGGATGAGCAGCGATGGCACACCCGATTGTTGTGAGTAACCCCGTACAGAAAGCGATTGAGGCCGCCGAGGGACTGAGCGCATACAGCACGCAGGAGATGTATCGCGAGATTCTCTCGCGCCTGGGCGAAGATCCCGATCGCGACGGCCTGCGCGCGACGCCGGAGCGCGTGGAGAAAGCGCTGGCCTACCTCACCAAGGGATACGATCAGGATCCCGCGCAGATTCTGCGTGACGCGCTGTTCGAGGTGGATTACGACGAGATGGTGATCGTCAAGGACATCGAGATGTTCTCGCTGTGCGAGCACCACATGCTGCCCTTCTTCGGCAAGGTGCACGTGGCCTACATTCCCAAGGGCAAAGTGATCGGGCTGAGCAAGATTGCGCGCCTCGTCGAGGTCTTCGCGCGCCGCTTGCAGGTGCAGGAGCGGCTCACGCGGCAGATTGCAGATTCGATCCAGGAGGCCATTGCGCCGCAGGGCGTGGGCGTTGTGATCGAAGCGCGGCACCTGTGCATGATGATGCGCGGCATCGAAAAGCAGAACTCTTCCACGGTCACCAGCGCCATGTTGGGCTGCTTCCGGCAGAAGGAAACCCGTTCGGAGTTCCTGTCGCTGGTGCGCTCACTGGGCACCGGCTCGGCTTAAGCCGAGGCAATCTTTATCGGCTTCAAGCGCCCATCGCCAGGGGCATGTTCAGGTATTTTCCGCGCAGTGCATTGGCCGCGGCAAGCGCGCGTTCGAACCTGCGCTTGACGGTTTCGCCGATGCGGTCGAGCAGCGCGCGGTCTTCGTCGTAAATGAGCACGGCGCGCGCAATCTCCTCTAATTGGTGCCAGTCGTGCCAGTCGCCGATGCGGCGCTGCACATCGCCCAGCGCTTCCACCAGGCTGGCGTCGGCCTGCGCGTCCAGTTGCAGGGTGTAGCGCAGCTGCTTCACCTTCAGCCGGAACTCATGCAGATTATCCGCATCGAGGGGCTTCCAATCGCCCAGCTCGCGCATCACGTTCATGGCAGAACTGTGAATCTCCTCCTGCGTCCGGCTGGCCTGGGCGCCTGAGCGTGAGCTGGATTGCGCGTGCTTCGCAACCAACGCGACAAACTTCGAATACTCCTTGAGATCCTCCAGCACGGCCTTGCGCCGGTGGTGCAGCGCATGCTGCAACTCCCCCGCACTCTGCTGCCGGGCAGCTTCCAGATGGGCAACAAGGTGGGTCAGCGATTCGCCGTCGCAATACCGAGCCAGTTTGCGCGCATCCGCCAGCAGCACGTCCATATCGCGCACGCCGCCGGCCGCCTTGCGCACCGGCTCGATGGATTTGACGAGGCGCCGCGATTTCTTGCCGTCGGCGGCCTCGAGCACGCCGGCAATGGCTTCAACCCGCCGCGAACTCGTGCGCAGTTTGTGCACGTCTTTGGGCGCGGAATCGCCGTTCAAGCTCTGCAGCGATTTGCCGAGCTCGCGCAGCGCCTTCCGCACGCGTTCCAGTTCGTCCGCCATCTGTCCTTAAGCTTCGTCCGTCGCCGGGCAGGTTGGCAAGGGGACCCACGCGGACTAGAGTGTTGATGTGAACGGGCTTCTTGTTATCGATAAACCAGGCGGAATGACCAGCCACGATGTGGTGAACCGGCTGCGCAAGATTACGGGGGAGCGGTCCATCGGCCATCTGGGCACGCTGGACCCCATGGCCACCGGCGTGCTTCCGCTGTTAATGGGCAAATACACGCGGCTGGCGCAGTATTTCTCGGCCGCTGAGAAGAGCTATCGCGGAGACATTCGGTTCGGGTTTGCGACCGACACCTGGGACGCCGACGGCGAGCCGGCAGGACCGGACTGCTGGCCGGAGATGGCGACGGCTATTACTGTGGAGCGGGTGCGCGCGGCGGCGGCACGATTCGGCGGCGAAATTCAGCAGATGCCGCCGCAGTTCTCGGCCAAGAAGATTGACGGCCAGCCGGCGTACAAGCTGGCGCGCGAGGGCAAGCCGGTGGAATTGAAGCCGGTTCGGGTTCGGATTGAAGCCTTTGAAATTCTGGCGCTGGAGGGACCCGTGGCCAGCTTCACCATTGACATCAGCTCCGGCGGGTACGTGCGTTCGGTGGCGCACGAGCTGGGGCAGGACCTGGGCTGTGGCGCGCATCTGAGCCGCTTGCGGCGCACACGGGCCGGCATGTTTACGCTGGAGGATGCGCACACATTGGAGGAGCTGGAGGCGCTGGCCAGCAATCCCGGCGCGGCCACCGCCACAATGATTGAAGCCGCATGCGTGCATTCGCGCTTGTTGCTGCCCGAAATGCCTTCCGTCACCGCCGATCCAACGGCGCTGGGCCGGTTGCGCAACGGCGCACAGGCCAATTTGCCGGAGTTCTCGACGGCGCCGCTGGTGAAGGTCTTCGCAGGCCCGCGGGAGCTGGCCGCAATCGCCAAACGAGTGGCCGGAACGCTGTTTCAGCCGGTGGTGGTGATGGGGTAAAGGCAGGGAATAGGGGACCGAGGGACCAAGAAGACGAAGGAGCATCGCAATGATCGGAAGTTTTCGTTGCCCCGCTTCCTTGTTCCCTTTTTTCCTTGGTCCCTTGGTCCCTATTTTCCGCTCCCAGCCCCCACGGCTTAGACTAATATTTCGCAGTATTCCCAAGGAGTAAACCCGCCATGGCTTATCCCGCAAACTATCGTTATACCCGCGAGCACGAATGGATCTCGGTCGAAGGCACAACCGGCTCGATTGGCATCACGGATTACGCGCAGAACTCGCTGGGCGACATTGTCTACGTGGACGCGCCCAAGGTGGGCGATACGGTGACCGCCAAGGCCACCTTCGGCTCGGTGGAGAGCGTGAAGGCCGTCAGCGATCTCTATTCGCCCGTCAGCGGCACAGTGACTGCGGTGAACGAGGTACTGAAGACCGAGCCGGACAAGATCAACCAGGATGCGCACGGCACGTGGATCATCAAGGTGGAGCTGTCCGATCCGGGCGATGTGGCCGGGTTGCTCGACGCGGCGGCGTATGAGGCGTTTATTGCGGA
>Ga0224555_1003990_pt1 | contig 14209 bp, 12 predicted proteins | sample 714S23034metaG_FD_180687 | JGI IMG/M metagenome (GOLD analysis project Ga0224555, IMG submission 180687) | Peat soil microbial communities from Stordalen Mire, Sweden - 717 S2 30-34 | ecosystem: Environmental > Terrestrial > Soil > Wetlands > Peat | place: Sweden: Norrbotten County, Stordalen...
CGCGCCAGATATTACAACCCCTATATCTGCCGGTTTGTGAACCCGGACCCGTCGGGCTTCTCTGGAGGACTAAATTTTTACCAGTTCGCCAATGGAAATCCCATCTCCATGATGGACCCGACCGGCTTGGGGGCGGTGGGTGACAACAGCGCCGCCGCTTCGTGGATTAACAACGCCAGTGGTGTCCCGGCGAATCTTTCAGATCCGTTTGGAGTGAATGCCAACAATCCTAGCACCGGTACACTGGTGGGCAACGGGCTGAACAACACGGTGTCCGCGATTGGCCAAACCATCGGCCAGGGGCTATACGACCTGACTCACTTGCAGTTTTCCACCGCACAATACAATCAGATCGCCAACACAATGTACTCGACAGCCACGCCGGAGAATCCGGCGGCAACGCCTTACGTGGAGGGCGCTCTGGCCGTTTCGGGTGCTGCGGCACTGACCGCAGGCGCGGCGGGCACATGGGCAGCGGCGGGGCTTCCAACAATGAACGTCGCCGTTGGTGCAGGAGAGCCTTTCCATGTGGCCTATGGAGTTGGAGGCACATGGGTTAATGCAGTCGGGAGTAGCTTGGGCAATTTAACAGTGAGTCAAGCCTTTGCGGCTGACACAGCAGCAAGCGCTTATTTTACAGTCACCGGAATCCCGGTTGTTAATTCGGCGGCGGTCGTGGCTACCGGCGGGGCCGCCTGGACTTGCGTTACCGCTGCTGGCTCTGCATTCGTCAGAGGTTGGCTTCCTTAAAAAACAACCTGTCACGTCAATTTTTATGTTTGGATTCGTCGTTTATGCGTGGCCGAGCCAGTTGTCAGATTGCTGGTGGATGCCTATGGAGCGAATGGGGTTCACTGTCCAGCAGTTGCCTGCGGGCAGCATCGTAGAAAAATCCGGCACCAAGGTTAAGGTTCTCGTCGGAAAGGATAATTGCGCGACGATTTACGGCTGGTCGTTTCCGTGGACGAGACGGCGCAAGCTCGGATATGCAGTAGAACGGATTTTGCTGGCCTCTGGGATGCAGGCGTTTTGCAAACCGCATTCGACAAATCTGATCTACCGACTTGGCGAGGAACCTGGCAGCGAATGGCTGGAACGGGTGAAGCCCGAAGGAGTCGAAATCCGCCGCGAAACGGACAGCGCCGACGGTTCAGCCAAAGAACGGTATCAGTGCGGTTCGATTAAATCCGGCACCAAATCAATACGCTTTTGGACAGGCCCGGCAATCAATCCAGAATCCAAGGTGCTTACCCATTATCTCGCTTTGGACGCAGACGCTTCCAGCGTTAGCAGTGACCCGCTTCTACAGTCGCTTGATTCGGCCTTGGCTGCTAGTGGTGCTACGCGCCTTGAAACTCAGCGTAAATTGGACAGATAATTCGCACGTCATGTCTTTGAAACCACGCCTCGGGAACAACGTCGCTATGATTTTAGGAGGCTGTGCTCTTTCCGTGGTCGGGCTTGGCGCGTGGATATACATCGGCGGCTACGTTGGTCTCATTCCCGGCGTGTTTGGTCTGCTCGGCGTGCTCTGGGTTGTGATTGCCAGTCTCGCACTCGCAAAACGCGGCCACATGACCATTGTGATTGACGATGCTGGCATAGAGCTACCCGCATTCGCGGTGTTCCAGCGGAATCCACGCAGGGTGTTTATTCGCCGCGAGGACATTGCCACCGTATCGAAGCACGAGTCGGTGAAGGGACGCCTTATCAAAATTGTTACACTTGACGGAGGCAATTTGTTTGTGCAGGCGAGGCACTATTGCGAGCTTGACGATTTCATTTCACATTGCAAGAAGCATGGATTACCAGTGGCCTAAATGTGACTATGCCGAGGCACGAGCAATTACGCCTTGTTGTGACTGAAAAGGAGGTCAGCTTGCTCACGGACGGCAAAGAGACTTGGCGACTTGGATGGAGTCAACTCACCAAGATCGTAACCTACAAGCAGGACCTTTTCGCTGTGGATCGGATTTGTTTGGACTTCTTCGTCGAATCTCTCCAATTGCCTTATCGCACAAACGAGGAGATGCAGGGTTTTCAAGATTTGATGGAGCGGATGCGTCAGGTGTTTCCCTCCATTGACGAGAACTGGCACCGACAGGTCACGTTTCCTGCATTTGCCCAAAATCTCAAGGTTTTATATGAGAGGCAACCGGCTAACGAACACCGTGACCTTTGACAATAGCAGCACAGAGCGTTGCGGGTCATTGCGCGGATTTTGCGCCTCGCTGCGAGGGTTTTTTTTCATCAATGGGCGTGATGCCGATGAAGGCGACGTAGGGCTGGTTGCGCTCCAGTTCGGCGAAGCGTTTGGGCAGGATGCGGACGGCGGCGAGGTTGTTTTCTTGGAGCTTGTCGGCCAGTGTGCCGAGCCGCCAGCCGAGCACCTCCACGTCGGCGGTGGAGAAAACCAGGGCCAGTCTTTGCGGCGGGATGTCCTTGTCGTCCGCCGCGTCCGGGTTGGGTTCCAGGGTGTATTCGATCAACTGGCTGGTGCAGAAGGCGCGGCGCTTGTGTTCCGACAGGTAAAACTCGATGGCGGAGCAGTATCTGCCGGAGATGGAGTAGCAGGAATCATCTTTGAGCATAGGCGTTCAGATGTGAATGCCGCCGGAGCGGCGTTGTTGTTGACGGTGTGCTTGGTGGTGCCGCAGAGCCTCCCGGACGGTGCGGGCCGGTTTGACCGTCTCGGTTTGCTGGACGGACTCGGCCGGTTTGACCGACTCGGCTGGCCCGACTTTTTCGGCGACCGTTTCCTTTTGCTCGATGGCTTCTGTTTGGTCGTGACCGAGCCAGCGGCGCACGTCCTCGACGGCTGTGGCGAGTCGTTGAATCGTTGACAGGCGCGTCGGGCGCACCGGGCGGCGCTGGCGCACGGCGCGAGAATCTTCCACGACTGGCGCGGCGGTTTTTTCCTCCAGCCGTTCCTTGCGGATGAAACCAAGTTTGGCCAGTCCGTCGCGCAGGCCCTGCAACTCGACAGCGGCCTTGCGCGCGTGGGAATCAGTGACGCGGCGGGCGAGCAGATCGGCGTCATCAGTGAAGACGTGGACGCGCTCGCGGCCACGGGAAATGGAAACGTAAAACTGCTCGCGGTTGACGGCCCCGAACGAGCGTGACGAGGCGACCAGCAGCACCTCGTCCACGGTCTTGCTTTGGGAACTGTGCGACGTGACGGCGTAGCCGTGGGTGAAGGCGTTGAACCCGGCCGGGAGCGTGCGGCCATCGGCCAGGGCGATGCGGCCGTTTTGGATCTCCCGGACTTGGACGCGCTCGCCGTTGATGAAGTGCTGGCACACGGCCACCGCGTTGGCCTGCAAGAGCAGCCAGTCACCAGCGGCCACTTTCAACTCGCGGGCCTCGCCCACGTCAAAGGAGGCGGCGACATTGGCCGAGATGAAATTTACTTCCACGCCATCGGCACGGCGGACGCGCAAACCGTTTTCCACCGTGGCGACCACTTCCACGGTGTCGCCCCGGTCGAAATGTTTGGTCTGGCGAACGAAGCGGAGACGCTGGCCGGGCACGAACTGGCTGGCGTTTTTCTTTTGCGCTTCCGTCCACGAGAGCGAGTCAAACACGGTGACGGCTTCCTCTGGTTGACCGAGGACACCCTGCGCTTTGAGCGTGTCGCGCACCTTCTCCGTGACGGCCTCAATCTCGGCCCACGTCGGCGACACGAGCAACGCGGACTTGCCCTGCCTCGTGGCCGACAAGTAAGCATCGGCGGCACGTTGGTAAAGCCTGCCATCATCGGTCAGTGTTTCGGTGACGGCCCCAAGTTCGAGCAGCTTGGCAAACGCCTTGTCCGTCTGTTTGGCGGCGGCCAGTTCGACCACCTGCCGGAACGCGGCGGGTTTTTGGCGGCGGATGGTCGTCAGTTCGCTGAAACGGTAGCCCGAGTACTGTTCCAGAATCCTCAGCGCGTCGCCACGAGAGACGCTGGAATGCTGGCCGGTGTCGCCGCAGAGCACGACGCGAAAGTCCTTGCGGACGGCCAAGTCAAAAAGCCGGACCATTGCCTCCAGACCCACGGCCCCGGCCTCATCCAGCACCACCACCGAGCGGGGCGAGAGTCGGCTGCGCGTGCGCAGATCGCTGTAAAACCGTTCCAGCGTCATGGCATCTTCCAATCCATCCCGGCGGAGCGTGTCGGCGGCGGAAGCAGTCGGAGCGCAAAACACAGCCTCGAAACCCTGCCGGTGGAGCGTGTGGGCCAGTTCCACGAGCGCGGTGCTTTTGCCCGAACCGGCCAGGCCGCGGAATCCGGTCACGCGGTCCGGGCTGGTCAGCACATGGGCCACGGCCTTGCGCTGGTCGTGGCCGAGATAGCCAGGCGGTTCGTAATGGCGGGTGACCGGCGCGACGGCCTCGATGCCGGCATTGACCGTGCGAATCAGGGCAAGCTCGCGGCTCAGAATGTGGCGCGTGGAATACTCCGAACCGACACGCACCAGGTGGTCGTCAGCGGCCAGTTTTTCCTTTAGCTGCGGCAGGTCAAGCTGGCCCCGGCCCTTGACCAGAGCGGCCTCCAAAATCCGATGCTCCGGCGCGACCGAATTGCGCTCGAAGACGTGAGCCAGGCCGTGCTCGACGGCCTCATCCGTTCCGACCCGTTGCGCGAAATCTTTGGTCCGACCGTCAGCACCGGCGACCACTTTGCGCAGCGCCCGCTTCTCAAAAAATCCAATCTCGCCGAGTTGTTGTTTGCGCACCTGCTCATCACTGGCGCCCTTCAATTTTTTGGGCCGGGTCTGGTGGACGACATTGGCGACCTCATCCTTGGTGAGCTTGCGACCGAGGCGCACTTGTTCTTTGGCGACGGCGGCGTCCCGTTCCTTGGAGCGTTTGGAAAACCGTTCGATCAACTCCGGTTCGACGCCCTCAATCTCGAAGGCCGAACTGGTTTGGCGAATCTTATAGCCGATGCCTTGCAGCCGTTTGACCAGCTCGTTGCGATAGACTTCCGTGCCGTAATGGATGGCGTCGAACATGCCGGATGTTTGCAGGGCTTTCCAACGGTCTTCGGTCTTATCCCAAGTGGCGTTGAACAGGACGAAATGCGTGTGCAGTTGCGGGTCAAGGGCGCGGGACGACGTGTGCATGAAAGCCGCGCCGACCAGGTTGCCGGTAAGCCGGTCTTTGTCCTCGATGCCGCCCTTGCGAATCCGGGTGGCGGCGAACCGTTCCAGTTCCCGAAGCGCGAGCGTGGAGGCTTCCCTGTGGGCCTCGATGATGCGCTGGTCGTTCATGGTGACGGCCAGAATCGAAACCGATTTTGGTGGAGCGCACTGGAAATCGAAGAAGATGCGGCGGTCTTTTATGGTGGTCAGCGTCAACTGCTGGCCTGTCTCCGGGTCCAGGTTGTCGCACAACTTGAGGAAGGCATCGCGCGTGACCACTTCGCCCGGCCTCAATCCCAATCGCTCGCAGCCGACGCCAATCCATTGCCCGGCCTGAGTCTGCGTTTGGGTGTAGTAATCGTTGTGCGACAGATGCTCGTCGAAATAGGTCGTCGCAGCACCCCGGTTCTTCTGTGGCTTGCCGGTAAACATAGGTCAGCAGGTTAAGCCAAATCCCCGGCTCAACTTGTTCCATAGCCTGAACAACTTGAACGCCTCTTTGCCGGTAATCTGTGGCGATGAAATGCGCTTCACGACTGGCCAATTTACCGGAACCGTCAGGAGCAAGTTGTAATGAAAACGGTACAACTTGCAGGCTGTCACCGTGGCAAAATCAGCCGTGATGAAATGGCCGTTCATCAATTTTGAACATGGCACAAAGCCCGAAGAAAAAAGTGTGTGTGATACACAAAATAACCGGGCTGAAAGGTTATCGTTAGCAGCAATGAGCATGAGCTTCATGCCGTCAATGTGGCCCACAACTGGCAGCCAGAATGTCCAGAATCCTGGACAAAATGAATGGCATGGATGTGGTAGTAAAAAGTGGAAATGGGGTATGACACCAACCCCTCCGGCGAAGGCGTCGCCGGGAGGAAACGGCGGTGTTCCGGGGGACGAAACGAGCGCGATCCCGGCGCGTGTCAACGGACACGGCGGGGCGCAAAACGGAGAACGACTATGAAAGAGAAGCCAAATTATGCGGAACTGGAAAAGCGGATAGACTTCACGGCCTTGGCCGGGAAGCTCGGCCAGTTGACGGAAGCCGACAATCCGCAGCCCAAGACGGTGTTCACCTTGCTGGACAAGGTGCGCGAGCAAATCCTTGCCGCCCGGCGCACGCGCAACGTGAGCTATCAAGTGCTGGCCAAAGAGTTGACCAGCGCGGGCCTGACGGTGAGCGAGCCGACGCTGCGAAAATACATTCGCGCCCAGGGCGGGGAGAAGAAGCCACGGCACAAGGCCGCGCCGAAAACCGGCAATGGCGACGGCAAGCCCGCCACGCCAGTGGCGAGCGCCGAAACCAAACCGGCGACGCCAACCCGAACGCACCGTTTCAATCTCAATGTGTGACCGGCAAGAGCCGGAGGCACGGCGCAGGCCCGTTCCTGTCATGCCGCTTGCGAACATGGCAAGCGTCACGCCAGCAACGCGCCTGTTTCGTGCAAATGAAAATCAGTCTGTCCGTGCCGGCGTCCGCTTCGCTCTCCGGGAGACGACGAAACGAAGTTGAGTCAGGCTGTCGTCTCCCCGGACGCTCGCGGACTTGGCACCGACAGAAAGCGGCTCGATGCTGGCGCAAGAGTGGCGATGTTGACAAAATCCGCAGTGTGCCGGAAGTTGTCCACGCTCAGATCAAAGCTTTGATTTTTTTACGCCGATGGCGTGAGCAACGCCGGAATTAGGTGAAACGTCCGAAGCTCTGAGTTTTAACGGATGGTGGAAACGCCATCCGTTTTTCATTTTAGCCGTGGAGACCGAGGGGCGCAAACGTGCCAGGCCGCTCAAGGGAGCGCAGCAGAAACAAGCTCTGGTTCATCCGCTTCCGTGGTTGGCGTCATTGTATCCTGCGATGCTCGTTATCAAGGTCGTATGCCGCTGGCCCCTTGCGCCCCTCCAGCCAGCGTCATCTCCACCTTGACAACTGCGCTTCTCGGATGGTCGCCGACCAAAAAGGAAGCGTATGAAAAAATCATCCAAGATAGACTCGATCAACATCCGGCGGCATCACCTGGGCGTGACCGGAATCGTTTACTCAGAGGGTTACGCCTACGCGGTGCGTTACGCGCCGGACACGCGCGTCACCGAAGAACTCATTCGGAAAAGCTGGCGGGAAAGCCGCCTGAGCTTCCGGCCCTACAATGACTCGACGGATATGTTCCTGTAAAGAAACGGGGCGCAGTCGCGCCCTTTTTCGTGTACACAGTCGGAGTCAAATCGAATGAAGCGCAGTCGCGCAAAAATCCGTGGGCGAGCAGAACGCTCGTGCTGCCGTGGCTGCTTCGTGTTTGCCGCTGGCGAGTGTATGGCTCCGCTGCGCTTGTCAAGGTAGTGCCCCCGTCCCCCGCTGCCTCCACCTTGACAATGCTCGCGTCGCCGGGAACTGCGGCGCTTAGGAAACACGAAGCGAATCATTAAGCCTGACGGCTCTGGAAAAGTCCGAGTGTGTGCAGTGGCACGAAAGGCGGGCGCATTCGCTTGGCGAAACGGGGAACACACACGCCGCTTTCCTCTCTTTAGCCGCTGGTGCAGTTGCTGCAAAAAAGACGAGGAAGCGGCGCTGGTGCGCCGTTCCCTCGTTTGTGTTTGGCCGCTGACGATTAGCGGCCTGTCCAATCGCCCGTGTGATGAGGCGTCAATGAACTGGTTCCATAAGAACCAGTGACTGGCGCTGACACCGAACACACCGTTGGCGTTGGATAGTTCGACTCAATCGTATGAGGATGAGTCGTCGGGCCGTCTTGACAGACGTTCCAGAGGAACGTCCCGACGAGCACGGGTATTATGATTTTGTTTTTATCCATAGTTTTGTTTGGGGGTCTTCCTGAGAACCACCTTCCGAGGAGTCCAATCCGAAATCCACCCAAGCATAATTACACTTCAGAAAGTCCAAAACGCTGGTGGGACAGCATTTTTTTGAAGATTTATTTTAGGCCAAAAGCAGGGTGGTTTTGCCTCGGAAAGGAGTCGAATGCTCAATGCCGTTGCGACTTGTTTAGATGAATAAGGCCGAGGCGGGCGGCGCTGACGCGCCGCTCCGCCACGGCCAATGGTTCAGCCGTACGGCTAAAGAGAAAAATCAGGTGTTGCCGTTGCCGTTCTGGTGTCCGGCCACGAAGGTCTCGACGACATCCACGATCTTTTGCTGGTGGTGTCGCGGCAGCTTGCTCACCGCCTCGAAGGCCCGGCGCGCTTTGCCCGTCGGGCCGGTGCCGCGCTTTTTGGTGGTTGCCACGCCCAACAGATGATCCGCGCTCACGCCCAGGACGGTGGCCAACTGCGCCACTTGTTCGGGCCGCAGCGCAACTGACTCGCGCTCCCACCAACTGAGTGCGCGTTGCGTGATACCGAGCTTGTCGGCCAACTCGCGCTGGCTCAAGCCCGCTTCTTCGCGTGCCGCGACGAGGCGCTCACCGAACGCCGACCGCTTTCGATTGGATGGTCTGCCCATGTTTGGCATGTCGGAAAGATACATGGAGTTTACCGCAATGTGAGAAAGTGCTTGCATACATTACCGTAATACGTGAAACTCATTGGCATGTCAAAATCTTTCAAAACGGGCTTGACGGGTTCCGGCCAAAGGCCGTCCCGCCGCTCGAAGCAAATTTTTGGGGGCACGGCGGAACGCCCCGCCCAGGCACCAGCCCGACGCCAGGTTTTTACGGCCAGCGTTGACAAACTCCATGATGGCTGCTGCGTCCTGGAAATGCTGGCCCAACTCATGGCCGGTTACAGCGACGAGGGGCCTCTGCCCGGCGAAACGGTTCGCCAGGCGGGAACGATGCTGGCCGAACAGGTGTGGAAACTCAGGGCGGCGGTCACAGAGTTGGAGGCGGCGCGATGAAAAAGTTCCGCCGTCCGCTGGACATCTTCGACTCGGAAGTGCTGCAATGCACCTTCGGCCAGTATCCGTGGGACGACTGGGAAAGGGACGCGCTGGCGGCGGGCGTGTCCAAGGACTTGGCGGGCCTGGGCCGGTTGACCGTGCGCGAGGCGTATCAGCACGGCTGGGACGACCGCTTGAAATCCCTCTGCGGCTGGTATGACCAGGGCAAACGCATGATAAAGCTGGCGCTCCGTTCACCCGGGACCGCCGCGAAACGCTGGCAACGGTTGCTCGACACGGACGGTTATCGCGGCGAGTACGACGAGAAAACCGGCCAGTGGAACTCATGGCTATGAAAGTGGACTTCGACCAGATCAAGCGGACGACCGACATTGTGCGGGTCGTCGAGTCCTATGGCATCGCGCTGAAAAAAGTCGGCAAAGACCATGTCGGCCTGTGCCCGTTCCATGACGATCACCACCCGTCCTTGCGCGTGACGGGCGGCAAAGGGTTGTTCCGCTGCCCGGCCTGTGGCGCGACGGGCAACGTCATTCAGTTCGTGGCGAAGAAGGAAGGCATCGGCCAGCGCGAAGCCGGAATGAAATTATTGACACTCATTCCGGGAGTTCATCGCGCCGCCGATGCGCCGACCAACGGCAAATCAAACGGAGCGCATCCGCTGCTTGAGGAACGCGCCCAACTGCTGCTTGAACGTGCGCTGGCGATTTACCAGAAGCACTTCACCGACCAGCCCGAAGGCCGGGCGTATCTGGAAGGCCGGGGCGTCACCGGCGCGAGCCTGTGGGAACGGCACGGCGTCGGATACTGCGACGGCAAACTGCCGGAGTTGCTGCCCAATGACGAGCGAGTGCATGGCGAACTGAAAACGCTGGGCTTGCTGTTGCCTGACGGACGGGAACGCTTCGCCGGTTGTGTGGTCTTTCCCATCCGCGACGGCGAGGGACAAATCACGACCCTCTACGGGCGGCGTTGCGCCGCCGACACGCCGAAGGAAAATCGTCATCACTTTTTGCCGGGCCGACCGACCGGGCTTTGGAATGCGGCGGCGTTGAAGACGCACGCGCACGTTGTCCTGGTCGAATCTGTTATTGACGGCCTGAGCGTGGAACTGGCGGGCAACGCCAACGTCGTGGCCGTGCAAGGCACCAACGGCCTGAGCGCCGCCGACGTTCAGACCTTGCGCGAATACGGTGTGCAGCGCGTCACCTTGTTGCTTGATGCAGACAAGGCGGGCCGCGAGGCGGCCGGGAAAATGAAGGCGATGCTTGTTTCCTCCTTTAGCTGTGACGTGCTTTCGTTGCCGGACGGCGAAGACCCGAACAGTTACCTGCAAAAGCACGGCAAGGACGGACTGGCCGCGTTTATCGCCGCCGTTGATGCCAGGACACCAGCAGCGCCGCCGACCGCGTCCGCAGCGGCGGTTCCGGGCCTCACCGCCCTGCCCGGAGGCTTCGCCGTTCAGTTTGGAATGCGCCGTTACGAAATCCGGGGCTTGGAACGCGGGCCGCGCAAGCTCAAGGCGACCGTGCGCGTGGAGCACGCGGGCAGGCTGCATGTGGACACGCTCGATTTTTACTCCGCCCGCTGGCGTCGGCAGTTGGCCCAAGACCTGACGCGCCTCCTGGACGAAGCCGCCGACGTGATCGAAGCCGACATTGCCAAGCTGATGAATCTTTGCGAGGCCAGCCAGACGGTGTCTGGACTCAATGCGGCTACGCCGCAGGCCGAGGCGATGACAGCGGAGCACCGGGCCGAGGCGGAGGCGATGGGCAAAAGTCCCGATCTCATCCAACTGATTTTGGACGACTACGAGCGTTGCGGGCTGGTGGGCGAGCGGGCCAACAAGCTGTTGTGTTATCTGGCCTTGACCAGCCGGAAAATGGAGAAGCCGCTGGCCGTGCTCATCCTCAGCAGTTCCGGCGCGGGCAAGACGATGTTGCAGGACACGGCGATGGGGTTCTGTCCGCCCGAAGACCTTGTCAAACTAACTTCACTTTCGGGCAAGGCGCTTTTTTACAAGGAGGGCGGCAGTTTGAAAAACAAGGCGCTGGCCTTGGAGGAAGGCGACGGCGTGGAGGAAGCCATGTATGCGCTGCGCAATCTTATCAGCGCCGGGGAACTCGTCACCGAGTCCACCATCAAAGACCCGGCCTCGGGACGGCTGACCACGATGGAGAACCGCGTGGAGGGGCCAACGGCGGTGTTTTTGACCACGACCAAGCCGGACGGCGACCCGGAAACCAAGAGCCGGTTCTTTATCACGAGCGTGGACGAGAGCCGGGAGCAGACGCAGGCGATACTGGTTTGCCAGCGCCGCCGCCAGACGCTGGCGGGGCTGGCCGAGAAAATGGCGATGGAACCGATTTTGCAAAGGCATCGAAACTTCCAACGGCTTTTGAAACCGCTGCCGGTGGTGAACCGTTATGCCGACCAGTTGAGCTACGCTGACGACCGCTTGCAGGGACGGCGCGACCAGCCGAAGTATCTCAATCTCATCAATGCCGTGGCGTTGTTGCGCCAGATGCAGAAGCAGGCGCGTCCGGTTCGCAATGGCAATGCCGCGACGGTCGAATACATTGAAGTGGACCGGGAGGACATCCGGCTGGCGAACGAACTGGCGACCGAGCTTATGGGGCACAGCCTGGACGAGTTATCCCGGCCCGCCGCCGACTTGTTGCAACTCCTGCTCAAGATGGCGCAACCCACGGAGGGTACAGCTAAAGAGAAAAGTCCACAGCCACCGGAGCCGCCGCCGTCCGTTCTGGTTCGTCACGCTCCCGGCTTCACGCGCCGTCAAATCCGCGAGTTTACCGGGTGGAGCAATGCGCGAGTGCATCGTTACCTCCAAGAGTTGATTGAGTTGGAGTTCGTCCTGATGGAACACGGACGCAACGGCGTGTTGCACCGTTACCGGCTGGCCTATGACGGCCAGGGCCAGGACGGGGGCAAGTTCCTGCTCGGTTTGAAGCCGGTGAGCGAGTTGAGGGATTAGCCTCAACCGTTGCACCAGCTTTCCAGCACCTTTTCACCGCCTTTTTGCCACCTTTTCAGTGGCTCAAAAGCGCATCGTTGCCCCGTAAACACAGGGCTTTTTCGCAAAACCGTTTCATTCCCCAAGAAAGGATAGATATATGAAAAATCAGCAAAACGCCGCGCATCATAAACGGACTCCCTTGCCGGACACGGCCACGCTGGCCCTGTGGCCGCTGGTGGAGCAATACGGGCGGCACCTGGTTGAACGCCACTGCAAACCGAACAGCGTCTATCGGGCCAAGCACAATCTCAAACGCTTCTGCGCCTTTGCCGCCGAGCTTGGACGCCGGACGCCTGCCGAGATAACGGCGTTTGACTTGGAAAGCTATCCGCTTTCCCTCGCGGCCATGACGCCCCGCAGCCAGCAGCAATATCTTATTGACGCGCGCCAGTTCTTTGGCTGGCTGGAAAACACCTGCCAACTCTTTGTCAACCCGGCGGAAAAACTCCGCATCCCCAAAGCGCCCAGGCCGCTGCTCCGCCTGCCGACTGAAAAACAGGTGGCGCAGTTGCTGGACGTGCCCGACCTCAAAACCGTGTGGGGACTGCGCGACCGGGCGTGGCTGGAAGTCGCCTACGCGACCGGCGCGCGCCGCATTGAAATGACGCGGCTCTCCGTCGCCGACGTGAACTTGCAACAGGGCTTGCTCCGGCTCTTTGGCAAAGGGGACAAGGAGCGCGTCGTGCCTTTGGGCAGGCAGGCGATCCGCTGGCTGGAAAAATATCTGGACGAGTCACGGCCCAAACTGCTGAAAGGAAAAACGCATACGGCGCTCTGGTTGAGCACACGCGGCGGGCCGTGGGGCTACGCCGCCATTCAGGAGCAGTTGGACACCTATGCCCGCAAAATCGGCCTGCCAAAATCGTTATTGACAGCGCACAATCTGCGCCGCGCCTGTGTCTCGCACATGCTCCACCACGGAGCCTCGCCCTTGTTGCTCAAGGAGCTTTTGGGCCACGTCCGCACGGCCACGCTCAGTCATTATCTGCGCCAGAGCGTGGCCGACCTTAAAGAAACCCACCGCAACACTTCACCCGGAAAATAGCTTTATGAAAACACTTCGAGACTGGTTGGAATCGCATCTGGCTTACGGACGCGCCTTGCGCCAGAGCCGCCATACCCTGCGCACCCGCTCTTATCACGGACGCAACTTTTTGGACTGGCTGGAAACCCATTACGGCGTGACCACGCCCGACCGTCTGCGCCGCGAGCATCTGGAAAGCTGGACCAAGCATCTGGCCGGGCAAACGAGCTGGCACGGCCTGCCGCTTCACCCGCGCACCATCAACAAGCTCATTGAAAGCACACGCGCTTTCCTCAGCTATCTGGCCGAGCATCACCTGGTCATGGCCTCATTGCTCACGGCCTTGGTTTATGTCAAAGAGCCGCAGTTGCTGCCGAGCGTGTTGCGGCACGAGCAGACCCGCGAAATCCTCAGCCACATCCCGACCACCCAGGCGGCGGGCTGGCGCGACCGGGCCATGTTGGAAATGCTCTACTCCACCGGCATTCGGGCCGGGGAACTTTTGGGCCTCAACGTGGCCGACGTGGACTTTGCGGGCGCAATGGCGCGGGTCTTTGGCAAAGGCCAGAAAGAACGCCTCGTGCCCATTGGCAAAACGGCCTTGCGCCTGCTGGAAAGCTATCTGCGGGCCGTGCGCCCGTTCCTGGTGCGCAACCCGAAGGAAACGGCGTTGTTCCTCAACCGTAAGGGCGAGCGAATGCCGTATCACACGCTGTTGCGGCTGGTGCATCAGTATGCCGGGAGCCAAAAGCTTGATGTCAACGTGACGCCGCACACCTTCCGGCGCAGTTGCGCCACCGAAATGATACGGGCCGGGGCCAACCTGTATCACGTCAAAGACCTGCTGGGGCACGAGACGCTGGACACGCTGCGGCATTACGTGAAACTCAACGTGGAGGACATCCGCAAAACGCTGGCCCGTTGCCATCCACGCGAGCGCAAGTCGGAGTCTTGACCCGGTGTTTTTCCTTTAGCCGTAGCCCTTCGCCTGATACGATGCGCCCGTGGTTGAATGCCGGGCGCATCCTGTTTTTGCCGCCCGCTCTCGTGGAGGGAGTGGGAGCCGCAGCCGTTTTCCTGTCCGCGCCTGTGAACCAACGCGCAGCCGTGTCCGCAGGCGTCGGCCTGTGAGGGCTAAAAACCGCTGTACGCGGGCCGCTGGACATGCAGTATATCGCGCC
>Ga0224555_1003995_pt1 | contig 14190 bp, 14 predicted proteins | sample 714S23034metaG_FD_180687 | JGI IMG/M metagenome (GOLD analysis project Ga0224555, IMG submission 180687) | Peat soil microbial communities from Stordalen Mire, Sweden - 717 S2 30-34 | ecosystem: Environmental > Terrestrial > Soil > Wetlands > Peat | place: Sweden: Norrbotten County, Stordalen...
CCACGCGGCCAGCGTTAGATTCGGCCAGACTCGCAGGTAGCCGCTGTGCGCTGAATCGGGCTCGACGAGACAACTAAGCGGATGTGACCGATGATGGAGCGATGCGACTTCTTCTCGTGCTGGCCAACGTCGCCGTCATCATCGGCCTGGCCGTGCCGGCGCTGGCCGACCCGTCCGACCCCCCGGCGCCGCCCGACCCTGCTTCCGATGCGACTTTCCTCGACTCGCTCAACAAAGCGGGCATGACCTTTCGCAGCGGCTCTGATGCCGTCGCGGCCGGCAGACTGGCCTGCGCCATGATGAACCAGGGGACATCGGAACAGGACGTCGTCAACAAATTGTCCGCGCTCAATCCAGGATTGACCACCGGCGGTGCCATGAAATTCGCGGCGCTTGCATCCAGCGCTTACTGCCCGGACTACCTGAATAAGTCGAGCCAGAAGACCACACAACCCCTAATCCCCGGTCTTGGCCACTGAGGCCTTTAAGAGGCCTTTGAGAAGGCCTTGAAACGCCTGCTCCCCCGGGTGGACTCGAACCACCAACCCTTCGGTTAACAGCCGAATGCTCTGCCAATTGAGCTACAGGGGACTGCTCGGTCTCCGCATGCACGCTGGCGCGGATCGCTGGATGACTTTAGCGTACCGGGGTGCTCACGCCCAACCAGAGTGATCGCCCGCCGCGGAGCACCTGTTCGCTCGCATGGGGCAGGATGGACGGATAAGCACCAACCTCGGAAGGGACCGCTTTGATCCGATACGTCGTCGTGCTGGGACTGGGCTATGTGTTGGGCGCCAAGGCCGGACGGCGTCGCTACGAGCAGATCGTCGGCACCTACCGCGCCCTCACCAGCAGCCCCGCCGCCAAGTCGGCGATCGAAGCGGGACGGCGCAAGGTCGCGGATCGGGTTTCCCCCGACGCGCGGATGGTGACGTTGACCGAGATCGACGACGCGACCAGCGTGGTCGAGCCGCAGCGACCACACCGTGACGATCGCAAGCGCGGCGAAGCCGGGCGCAGCGGGTCGTCACGCAGGTCAACCGCACCCTGACGGCGAGGTCTCAGGCGGTGAGGTCGTCGCCGCTGGCCTGCTCCAGCAGGCTGCGCCGGTAGGCCTCCATCGCGACCAGATCGCCGAACAACGCGTGGTACTCGTCGCCCTGCTCGACTGGTGACATCCGCTGCAACTTGGACTTGACGTCTGCGATCTGCCTGCCGACCCAGACTTCTTGCAGACGGGCCAACACCCCGGCGATGTAGCGCGGCAGCTTGTCATCGTCGTCGACCCGGACGCCCTCGACACTAAGCTCGCTGATCAACCCGGCGGCCGCGGGCGACGGGGCCTTTTGGCGCACCGCATCGAGCCATTCCGCCCCCCCGATACCGGTTCCGGTGCCGCCGGCCGCGTCAATGGCAGTACACACCGCGGCGTAGCCGGGATGGGTGAAGCTTTCGACGGTCAGCGCGTCGAACACCGGGCCGGCCAGCGCCGGGTACTGCAGCGCAGACTTGAGCGCCTCGCGCTGCGGCCACAGCGTCGGGTCTCTCGGGTCGGGGCGAATGGCCTTGGGCGCCGACGCGGCGCTGTCGGCCGGGGCCACAGCGGTGCGACGGGGTTTTCCACGATTTTGCGACGTCGGGTTTTTGGCTTCTTCCCGCACCCGGCCGATGACCTGTGCGACGTCCGACCAGCCGACCCAGCCCGCCAGTTGCCGCGCGTACTCGTCGCGCAGGGTCGGGTCCTTGATCTGGGCGACAATCGGGACACAACGGCGCAGCGCCGACACCCGTCCCTCCGCATTGTCCAAATCCACGTCGCTCAGCGTCGCGCGAATCGCGAACTCGAACAACGGAGTTCGACGCGCCACCAGATCCCGCAACGCGCCGTCGCCGGAGGCCAGCCGCAAATCACACGGATCCATGCCGTCGGCGGCGACCGCGACGAACGACTGGCCGGCCAGATGCTGCTCACCAGAGAACGCCTTGAGCGCCGCCGCCCGGCCTGCTTCGTCGCCGTCGAACACGTAGATGAGCTCACCGCGAAAGAAGTTGTCGTCCATCATCAGTCGGCGCAACATCGCCAGGTGTTCGTCACCGAATGCGGTGCCGCAGGATGCCACCGCCGTCGTCACCCCGGACAAATGCATCGCCATCACGTCGGTGTAACCCTCGACGACGACGGCCTGATGACCCTTGGCGATGTCACGCTTGGCCAGGTCGATACCGAACAACGCCCCCGACTTCTTGTACAGCAACGTCTCTGGAGTGTTGACGTACTTGGCTTCCATCGGATCGTCGTCGAACAGCCGTCGCGCCCCGAACCCGATCACCTCTCCGGCCGACGTCCGGATCGGCCACAACAGCCTGCGGTGGAACCGATCGATCGGGCCGCGGCGACCCTCCCGCGACAAGCCCGCGGCCTCGAGCTCTTTGAACTCAAACCCCTTGCGCAGCAAGTGTTTTGTCAGCGAATCCCAGCCCGACGGCGCAAAGCCGCAGCCGAAGTGACGGGCGGCGTCGGCATCGAAATTCCGCTCGGTCAAGTATTTCCGCGCAGGCTGCGCCTCCGCGGATTCCAGCGCCGCTACGTAGAACGCCAGCGCCTCGGCATTGGCGGCGAGCAGCCGGCTGCGACTGCCCCGGTCGCGCTGCACGCTGGTGGCCGCCCCGGTGTAGCTGATCGTGTGCCCGACCCGGTCGGCCAGCAGTTCGACGGCCTCGACGAAGCTGACGTGTTCGATCTTCTGGACGAAGGCATACACGTCGCCGCCCTCGCCGCAGCCGAAGCAATGAAAGTGGCCGTGGTTGGGCCGCACGTGAAACGACGGCGACTTCTCATCGTGAAAAGGGCAGAGGCCCTTCAGCGAATCCGCGCCGGCACGCCGCAGCTGGACATAGTCGCCGACGACGTCCTCGATGCTTACCCGTTCGCGGATGGCGGCGATATCGCGATCGGAGATACGGCCGGCCATCGGCACAGTGTAGGAGGTCTGGTCCGTCGCCGAGGCCGTGACGATTGACTGGCTGTGGTTAACCGGTACCGATCACGCCGCACGCGAATCGCTTCTCGGCGTCGGGGCTGTGCTCGGCGCCGTGCAGCAACAGAGCCGTCTTGTTGCCCGCCAACAGATCGTCCCTGGTGAACGCGTCGGTGGTGGTCACCAGGTATGCCGCGCCGGCTTGGCGCACTTGCAGCGATGTCAGGTCCCCGCTGGGCGGCTCCCCGGTGTGCCCGGGCGCCTGATAATGCATGCCGGCCGACATGAAGTCGCCGGGCGCGCCGCCCATCATCGCGTCAACCGAGTTCGGCTCGCACTTGCCGACATCGTGGATGTGCAGGCCGTGGAAGCCCGGCGTCAGGATGTGGTCCGCGGTCGTCTTCACGGTGACGGTGGCGTATCCGTTGGCGAATTCGAAGGTGGCAGTGGCCACCGACCGGCCATCGGCGGTGTGCAGCTGCGCGCTGAGAGTCTGAGCACCCGCTGGGGCGCTGGTCGAACTGGCGGTGGACGACGGCTGATGCGAGCTACAGGCACTGAGTGCGGCGGCGAGAGACATTGCGGCAAGAACGGCACTGGTCTTGAACATGGTCGGAGCCTAGTCCGGCGACGATGCAGTCCGGCGCGGACTGCTGAGGAGCCGGACCATTCGATCTAGTCCGGTCGCCTCGTGGCGACGATGCAGTCCGGCGCGGACTGCTGAGGAGCCGGACCATCGGCTCAAGCCTGGGTGGTCTCGATGCGTTCCAGACGGCCCTCGGTGTAGGAGGCGATCTGGTCGACGATCACGCGCAGCCGCTCACCGTCGTCGGCGGCGGCGTTGAAAACCGGCACGAACACCGGATCGAGGGTATTGGGCGCTCCGGCCAGCAGACCGTGCGCCACCCGATGGATGCGTTCCCGTTGCCGGGCCTGGATTTCCTGGTGTCGCGGATCGGACATGATGAACTGCAAGGCCAGCGTCTTGAGCACTGCGACCTCAGCGCGCACCACCTCCGGCACGGACAGGTCGGCCAGGTAGCGAGCCAGCGGCCCGGAGCCGGCGGCCGACCGGCTCGCCGCAATCGCCACCGACGCGAACCGGCCCACCAGCTCACTGGTCATCCGCTTGAGTGCGACCGCGGCCGACAGCGTGGCGTCGTACTTGCCGACCGCGGCGACCACCGGCAGCCCCGACAGCCGGTGGGCGGCCGCGGCCAGGTCGTCGCCGCGCATCCCGGCGAAGTCACGTTCACCGAGCTTGGCCAGCGCGCCGGCCTCGTCATCGTCGGCGAGCACTCGAAGGTCGATCCGCCCGGAGACGACACCGTCCTCCACGTCATGCACCGAATAGGCGACGTCGTCGGCCCAATCCATCACCTGGGCCTCCAGGCAGGCCCGGTCGGCCGGCGCGCGGTCGCGCACCCAGGCGGCAGCGTCGCGGTCAACGTCGTAGAAGCCGAACTTGCGTTGATGCCGACCTCGCGACCACGGATATTTGGTCACCGCATCCAGCCCTGCCCGAGTCAAGTTCAGGCCAACGCTATGCCCTTGTGAGTCAAGGATTTTGGGCTCCAGGCTAGTCAGGATCCGGAAGTTCTGGGCATTTGCCTCGAAGCCACCGTGCGCCGCCGCGACCTCGTCGAGAGCCTGCTCGCCGTTGTGCCCGTACGGTGGGTGGCCGATGTCGTGGGCCAAACCGGCCATGTCGACGAGGTCGGGATCGCAGCCCAATCCGATCGCCATTCCCCGCCCGATCTGGGCGACCTCCAGCGAGTGGGTCAGCCGCGTGCGCGGGGTGTCCCCTTCCCGCGGCCCGACCACCTGTGTCTTGTCGGCGAGTCGGCGCAGTGCGGCGCTGTGCAGAACCCTGGCGCGATCCCGGGCGAAGTCGCTGCGGCGTTGGCCCTCGGTACCCGGCAAGCCCGCGGTCTTCGGCGCTTCGGGCACCACCCGCTGGCGGTCGAAATCGTCGTAGGGGTCTTGCTGAGTCATTGAGGCACAGTCTGCCAGCCGCCCGGGGCGGTGCCGCGCAGTGCACTACCTGGATCGCCCCTGGGACCCGCATCGTTGCGGGGCTAGATTGTCGAGCATGAGCACTGTCCGCTCGGTCGCCGTGTTCATGGCGATGCTGATAACCGCACTAGTGGTGGCGCCACCCGCCGCGGCGCAGCCGCCGTTCCGGCTTTCCACCTACATCACCGACGACGCCGGGGCGTTGAACGGCCCTGGCCGCGCGGCGATCCAGTCGGCGACCGGCAAGCTCTACTCCGAGCGCCGCATCCAATTGTGGGTGGTCTTCGTCGACAACTTCTCCGGACAGCCGGCCGTGAGCTGGACGGAGAACACGCGGGCCGCCAGCGACCTGGGCGATTTCGACGCGGTGCTCGCCGTGGCGACCGTCGACCATTCCTACGCGTTCCTTGTTCCCAACCGGGTCCAGACGATCAGCGCGGGCCAGGTCGACAATCTGCGCCGCAACCAGATCGAACCCGCGCTGCGCCGCGGCGACTGGAGCGGCGCGGCGGTCGCCGCAGCCAACGGACTCAACCGAGGGCAGGAGCCAACGAACAGGGCGCCGCTGCTGATCGGGCTGGGCGTGATCGTGATCCTGGTGCTGGTGTTGCTCGTGGTCATGCGTTACCGGCGCCGTCGACGGCGGGCCGCCGAGTTGGCCGCAGCGAAACGCGTCGATGCCACCGACCCGGATGCGTTGGTGGCACTGTCGTTGGGGGCCCTCGACGACCTGTCGCGGTGGAAAGTCGTTGACGTCGATAACGCGGTGCGCACCAGCGCCAACGAGCTGGCGCTGACGATCGAGGAGTTCGGCGAGCAGCGAACCGAGCCGTTCACCCGCGCGGTGAACAACGCCAAAGCCGCTCTGGCACAGGCGTTCACCGTACGCCAACAACTTGACGACGCCATACCCGAGACGCGGGCGCAGCGGCGCGAGCTGCTGACCGAGGTCATCGTCTCGGCGGCGCGGGCCGATCGTGAGCTGGAGTCGCAGCAAGGGGCTTTCGAAGAGATGCGCGACCTGGTGGTCAACGCACCGTCGCGCCTCGACACCCTGACTCAACAGATGGTCGAGCTGACGGCACGCATCGCCCCGGCCGAACAGCGCATGACTAATCTGCACAACGAATTCGACGCCGCCGCGCTGACTTCGGTGGCCACCAACGTCGGGACCGCTAAGGACCGGCTGGCCTTCGCCGACCAGAACCTGACCCAGGCGCGCGATCTGGCTGCTCGGCCGGTCAGCGGCGAGCAAAGCGGTCTTGTCGACGCCGTACACACTGCGGAATCGTCGCTGGGGCAAGCCCGCTCGTTGCTCGACGCTGTGGACAGCGCCGCCAACGACATTCGGCACGCGGCCGCCACACTGCCGTCGCTGATCGCCGACATCCAGGCGGGCATCGAGCACGCCGACACGCAGCTGCGGGGCGCACGGAAAACCAGTGCGCCGCACATCCGCGATTTGGCCGGCGCCCGGGACACGGCCGCCACAGCGCTCAACGCTGCCCGCGCAGGCGGTTCAGCCGACCCGCTCGGCACCTTCACCCGATTGAACAAGGCCGACGCCGACCTGAATCAGCTGCTCGCCACGGTCGCCGAGGAGCAGGCAACCGCCGAGCGGCTCAACCGCACGCTCGAGCAGGCACTGTTTACGGCGCAGTCGCGGATTCACGCTGTGTCCGAATACATCGACACCCGGCGCGGCAGCATCGGGCCCGAGGCGCGGACCCGTCTCGCCGAAGCGAGCCGGCAGCTGGAAGCGGCGCAAGACAAACGGTCCAGTGATGTGAGCGAAGCGATCACACTTGCCAATACCGCAGCGAGACTGGCCGCTCAGGCCCAGTCACTGGCCGATGACGATGTCCGATCGGCCCAGCTCGCCTATACCGGACGCTACGGTGGCGGCAACCATATGGGCGCGATGATGGGCGGGATCATCATCGGCGACATGCTCGGCGGAGGCGGCGGGGGCGGCGGATTCGGCGGCGGCTGGGGCCCGACATCGTTCGGCGGTTCGTCGGGCTCATCCGACGGCGGCTTCATGGGCGGCGGCGGCCGGTTCTGAGCGCTGCATACCGGGGTATGCGTCAACGAGCGACTGCGGAGAGGGCCGATCATGCGTGTTATCGCCTTGGAGGAACACTGCGACGCAACGGTTTATCGACGGCCCTGGCAGCAGCTTCCTGAACCGGATGTCATCTGCCGGGGGTGAGCAATTCGCGGGCGGCGCTTCGGGCCTACTCGAGCGATTAGCGGACCTGGCCGACGGGCGGATCGCAGCGATGGACGCGGCGGGTGTCGACGTCGCGGTGCTGTCGCTGACCTCTCCCGGGCTGGAGCAGTCGACCGCCGCGGAAGCCGTGCCGCTGGCCCGCGAGACCAACGACCAGCTCGCCGCGGCGATCACGCAGAATCCGCAGCGACTGAGGGGGTTTGCCGCGTTACCGACGGCCGATCCCACCGCGGCGGCCGACGAGCTCGAGCGGGTGGTGAGCCAGCACGGATTCGTCGGCGCAATGATCAACGGGCATACCCAGGGCCGCTACCTCGACGACGAGTTCTTCTGGCCGATCCTGGAGCGAGCCGAAGCGTTGGCGGTTCCGATCTACCTACACCCCACACCGCCGCCGGAAGCGATCATCCAGCACTCGTATGTCGGCAACTTCCCGGCCCCGGTCACACAGCTACTGGCCACAGGGGCCTGGGGTTGGCACGTCGAAACCGGCAATCACATCCTGCGGATCATCCTCAGTGGCGCTTTCGACCGCTTTCCCGGGCTGCAGTTCATCATCGGTCACATGGGCGAGATCCTGCCATTCATGCTGCCGCGGCTGGATGCGACGCTGTCGACCGAGGTGACGAAATTGCAGCGCGCGCCGTCGGACTACCTGCGCCAGAACGTGCACTACACGTTTGCCGGATTCAATTGGACGCCGCAGTTTTTGACGCTGCTGTTAGAGGTCGGTGTCGACCGCATCATGTTCTCCACCGACCACCCCTACGCGTCGATGAGCCAAGCGACTGCTTTTCTCGACGGCATTCCGGTTACTCCCCACGACCGGGAGCGCATCGCTCACGGCAACGCCGAACAGCTATTGCGGGTGTGACGCCGGACAGTGGAGGACGCGGCAGCTCACCACGCCCTAGTGAGCCGCCGCGTCGACATACTTATGATATTGATCATGTGACCAGTAGTTGCTGAGTTGGCGAAATTTCTTTAGCCAGTTTGCTTCCGCGCGCCGTTGCCAGCTAGCAGCCCTTCAGCCGCGTGCCCACATAATCGGCCACCGCGTCGATGCCCACCCGATCCTGAGTCATGGCGTCCCGTTCGCGGATCGTGACGGCGTGGTCGTCGAGCGAGTCGAAATCCACCGTCACGCAATAGGGGGTGCCGATCTCGTCTTGACGCCGGTAACGCCGCCCGATCGCACCGGCGTCGTCGAAGTCGACGTTCCAGTACTTGCGTAACTCCGCGGCCAGGTCGCGGGCTTTGGGACTCAGGTCGGCGTGCCGGGAAAGCGGCAGCACCGCGGCTTTCACCGGCGCCAGCCGCGGGTCGAGCCGCAACACGGTCCGTTTGTCAACGCCGCCTTTGGCGTTGGGCGCTTCGTCCTCGCGGTAGGCGTCGATCAAAAACGCCATGAACGAGCGCGTCAGACCCGCTGCAGGTTCGATCACGTACGGCACGTACCGGGTTTCGCTGACCTGGTCATAGAACGACAAGTCAACACCGGAATGCTTTGCATGCGTGGACAAGTCGAAGTCGGTGCGGTTGGCCACACCTTCGAGTTCACCCCACGGGTTGCCCGAGAAGCCGAACTTGTACTCGATGTCGACAGTGCGGTCGGAATAATGCGACAGCTTGTCCTTGGGGTGTTCGTAGAGCCGTAAATTCTCCGGGTCGACACCGAGATCGACATACCAGGCCAGCCGGGTATCGATCCAGTACTGATGCCATTCCGGGGCGGTCGACGGCTCAACGAAGAACTCCATCTCCATCTGCTCGAACTCGCGGGTGCGGAAGATGAAGTTGCCCGGCGTGATTTCGTTGCGAAAGCTCTTGCCGATCTGGCCGATACCGAACGGCGGCTTGCGGCGCGCCGTCGTCACCACGTTGGCGAAGTTGACGAAGATGCCCTGCGCGGTCTCGGGCCGCAGATAGTGCAGCCCCTCCTCGGTCTCGATCGGGCCGAGATAGGTCTTGAGCATCATGTTGAACTCGCGCGGCTCGGTCCACTGGCCCGGCTCGCCAGTCTCGGGGTCGCGGATGTCGGCCAGCCCATTGGGCGGCGGATGCCCGTGTTTGGCTTCGTAGGCCTCGATGAGATGGTCGGCCCGATAGCGCTTGTGGGTGATCAGCGACTCCACCAGTGGGTCGTTGAAGACCTCGACGTGCCCAGAGGCGACCCACACCTCGCGCGGCAGGATGATCGAGGAGTCCAGGCCGACGACGTCGTCGCGGCCGGTGACGACCGAGCGCCACCACTGCCTTTTGATGTTCTCCTTGAGCTCCACGCCCAACGGCCCGTAGTCCCATGCCGATTTGGTGCCGCCATAGATCTCGCCGGCGGGATAGACCAGGCCGCGCCGTTTGGCGAGGTTGACGACGGTGTCGATGATGGACGCCACGAGGTGATGACTCCTGTGTTTCGATACGCGGGCGATTTGGCCGGCCACGAGCCGGTGAGCATCCGTCATCGTAGCGATCGACACCGAGCTCTTTGACATGCGTGATCATGCATGTGACAGTGGAGCAGTATGTCCCTCTCATCCTCGACCGCAGCTGACGGCGACGAACTGGTCGGCGAGCACCAGCACAGCGCTTCTGTTGAGCTGCCTCCGCCACCACCGCGGGAAATTCTCGACGCCGCCGGCGAGCTGCTGCGCGCGCTGGCAGCGCCGGTGCGGATCGCCATCGTGCTGCAGCTACACGTGTCCCAGCGCTGCGTGCACGAGCTGGTCGACGCGCTGGGCGTGCCACAGCCGCTGGTCAGCCAGCACCTGAAGATTCTCAAGGCCGCGGGCGTGGTCACCGGGGAGCGGTCAGGACGCGAGGTGCTCTACCGGCTGGCCGATCACCACCTGGCGCATATCGTGGTCGACGCCGTCGCACACGCCGGCGAGGACAAGCCATGACTAACGCGGGCGTGCGGTCCACCCGGCAGCGTGCGGCGATCTCCACCCTGCTGGAGACGCTCGACGACTTCCGCTCGGCCCAAGAGCTGCATGACGAGCTGCGGCGGCGAGGCGAGAACATCGGCCTGACCACCGTCTACCGAACACTGCAGTCGATGGCGGCAGCAGGCATGCTCGACACGCTGCGCAACGACACCGGTGAATCGGTCTACCGGCGCTGCTCCGAACACCATCACCACCACCTGGTGTGCCGCAGCTGCGGGTCGACCGTCGAGGTGGGCGACCACGAGGTCGAGGCGTGGGCGGCGGAGGTGGCGACTAAACACGGGTTCTCCGATGTCAGCCACACCATCGAGATCTTTGGCACCTGCTCGGAGTGCCGCCGCTGAGCGGCTCAGCCGGTGAGCACCCGACGAATCTCGGCGCCCTTGTCGAGCACCATCAGGATCAGCGTGCGCAGCGCTTCGTCACTGAGGCCACCGCCCGGAAAGTTGTAGCGCAACACCACGTCTGCGGCCTTGCCTGAATTACGTTTGGTGGGCGCGTCGGCGGCCTTCTCCACCAGCGCGACCGTTCCCAGCAGGGTGCTGTGCGACTGCTCGGTCACGCTGTCTCGAATCTTTTTGGTCAGCACCAGATCCCACGCCACAATCTGGGTCAGCGACACCAGGTCGAGGTCCTCGGTGATGGTCACCACCCGCAACGATGCGATGGTGCCGGCGTGACGAACGGTCAGCGCGCCGTCGGATTCCTCGTCGACGGGTAACACCTCCGAAAGCACGGTCAGCAACTGCTCCTGCAACGAAGGCATCACGCCGTCCCGAACCGTCGATGCCGTGATGCGTACTCTTCGCAGGCCGCCCACAGATCGCGACGGTCGTAGTCGGGCCAGAGGGTGTCCTGGAAGATGTACTCGGCGTAGGCCGCTTGCCAAAGCATGAAGTTACTGGTCCGCTGCTCGCCCGAGGTCCGCAGCAACAGGTCCACGTCGGGAATGTCGGGGCGGTGCAGGTGCCGGGAGATGGTCGCCTCGGTGACCCGCTCGGGGTTCAGCTTGCCCGCGGCGGCTTCGCGCGCGATATCCCTTGCAGCTTCGGCGATTTCGGTTCTACCTCCGTAGTTGACGCAATAGTTCACCGTGATCACGTCGTTGTTCTGGGTCATGTCCTCTGCGATCGCCAACTCGTTGATGACGCTGCGCCATAAGCGTGGGCGCGAGCCCACCCACCGTATCTTCACACCCATCTCGTTGAGGTTCACCCGGCGCCGTCGCACCACGTCGCGGTTGAACCCCATCAGGAAACGGACTTCCTCCGCGGACCGCTTCCAGTTTTCGGTGGAGAACGCGTAGAGGCTGAGCCACTTGATTCCGATTTCTATTGCGCCGCAGACGATGTCGATGACCACGGCCTCACCCATTTTGTGGCCTTCGACGCGGGCCAGTCCGCGCTGGGTGGCCCAGCGGCCGTTGCCGTCCATCACGATGGCGACGTGATTGGGCAGCTGGGCCGCCGGGATCCGCGGTGCGGCCGCCTTGGAGATGTGTTGCGGCGGCCGGCGAGGGCCGCCATCGCGCGACGGGGGCAAAGGGGGAAAAACCACCGGCCATGTCGACTTGTCGGGGAAGACCGGATAGTCGTCAGGCGCCGGAGCGAGCTGCGGGAAATCGATCTTCCGCTTGCGCTCAGCCCTCCGCTCTGAGCGGCTCACCCGGCTCGTCCCCATGGGCGACATCCTGCCTGACCAGAGCTATACGACGGTCGAGGAGGCTCTGATCTATCACATCGACAGGCCTCATCCGCTCGACTAGCGGCAACGTTCGCAGCTGCCGTTCCAGATGCCATTGCAGGTGAGCAGCCACCAATCCGCTGACATGGCTGCGGGCCGACTGCGGCGCGGTCTCCGCGGCCTCCCAGTCGCCGTCGCGCAGCGCTGACATCAGATCCAGCACACCCAGCGGAGGTGTCGTCGCACCGGCGGGGCGGCAGTAGGTGCAGACGCTGCCGCCTGCGGCGATGTGAAATGCCCGGTGCGGGCCAGGTGCGGCGCAGCGGGCGCATTCGGTCAGTGCCGGGGCCCACCCGGCACTGCTCATGGCGCGCAGCAGATAAGCGTCGAGCAGCAGCTCGCGGGGTCGGCGGCCGTCGGCCACCGCCCGCAGCGCACCAACCGTGAGCCGGTGCAATTCCGGGGCCGGTGCCCGCTCCTCGCCGGCGAGGCGCTCGGCGGTTTCCAGCATCGCGCACGCGCTGGTGTATCGGCCGTAGTCGCTGACGATGTCGGTGGCGAATGCGTCAAGCGAGACAACCTGCGTGACGATGTCCAGGTTGCGGCCCGGGTGCAGCTGTACGTCGATATGCGCGAACGGCTCCAGTCGCGCACCGAACTTACTGCGGGTGCGGCGCACACCCTTGGCCACCGCGCGGACCAGCCCATGGTCGCGGGTGAGCAGGGTGACGATCCGGTCGGCTTCGCCGAGCTTGTGCTGGCGCAGCACCACCGCACGGTCCCGGTACAGCCGCATCACATCAGTGTGGCACTGCGTGACCACATTGCGGCATACCCGCGCCGATACGCTCGTAGGCGATGACTCACTCCCCCGCATCCCGCTTCCCCACCCTGACCGACCAGCTCTACCAGCTGGCCAGTGGTGAGGTGACCTCTGCCGAGCTGGTGCGTCGCTCGCTGCACGCCATCGCCGTCAGCCAATCCACCCTGAACGCCTTCCGCGTGGTGCTCACCGAGTCGGCGCTGGCCGACGCTGCCGCGGCCGACCGGCGGCGCGCCGCCGGGGACCAGGCACCGCTGTTGGGTGTCCCGATCGCGGTCAAAGACGACGTCGACATCGCCGGGTCGCCAACCGCCTTCGGCACGTCCGGGGCAGTCCGGCCCGCCACCCAGGACGCCGAAGTGGTACGCCGGCTCAAGGCGGCCGGTGCGGTGATCGTCGGCAAGACCAACACCTGCGAGCTGGGCCAATGGCCGTTCACCAGCGGACCCGGATTCGGACATACCCGCAATCCGTGGTCACGCAGGCACACACCGGGCGGATCGTCGGGCGGTAGCGCGGCCGCGGTGGCCGCCGGCTTGGTCACAGCCGCAATCGGCTCCGACGGAGCCGGCAGCGTCCGCATCCCGGCGGCCTGGACCCACCTGGTCGGTATCAAGCCCCAGCGTGGCCGCATCTCGACGTGGCCGCTGCGGGAGGCGTTCAACGGCATCACGGTCAATGGGGTGCTCGCGCGCACGGTCGCCGATGCAGCGCTGGTGCTCGACGCGGCGTCCGGCAACGTCGACGGCGACCTGCACAAGCCCCGACCGGTGACGTTGTCCGACCGCGTGGGCACCGCGCCCGGTCCGTTGAGAATCGCGCTGTCGACACAGTTTCCGTTCACCGGGTTCAGAGCCCGCCTGCATCCGGAGATCACGGCGGCGCTGGAATCGGTGGGCGATCAACTTCGACTGCTGGGCCACAGCATGGTTCCTGGCAACCCTGACTACGGGCTGCGGTTGTCGTGGAACTTCCTGTCGCGTTCGACATCCGGCCTGCTGGACTGGGCCGAGCGGTTGGGCGACGGCGTGGAACTGGACCCCCGCACGCTGGCCAATATGCGGATGGGGCGGCTGCTCTCACAGTCGATACTGCGCGGCGCCCGCGCGCACGAAGCCGCCGATCAGCGTCGGGTGGGCTCGATTTTCCGCATTGTGGACGTCGTGCTGGCCCCGACGACCGCGCAGCCACCGCCACTGGCGCACGCTTTCGACAGGCTCGGCGGCCTGGGCACCGACCGTGTGATGATCGCCGCCTGCCCGGTGACCTGGCCGTGGAATGTGTTGGGGTGGCCGTCGATCAACGTCCCGGCCGGGTTCACCTCCGAAGGGCTGCCGATCGGCGTGCAACTGATGGGACCGGCCAACAGCGAGCCGCTGCTGATCTCCCTGGCCGCCGAATTGGAGGCGCTGGGCGGCTGGTCGGCCAAACAACCCGCAGTGTGGTGGAACACCGGCAGGGACACCCCACCCGTCTCCAGCGGGCCTGCGCTGCGATGACGCCGAACCT
>Ga0224555_1004002_pt1 | contig 14169 bp, 15 predicted proteins | sample 714S23034metaG_FD_180687 | JGI IMG/M metagenome (GOLD analysis project Ga0224555, IMG submission 180687) | Peat soil microbial communities from Stordalen Mire, Sweden - 717 S2 30-34 | ecosystem: Environmental > Terrestrial > Soil > Wetlands > Peat | place: Sweden: Norrbotten County, Stordalen...
GCCATGGAACCGAGTGCGCCGCCGAATGCGATAAGAAGGTATTTCTGCAAACCTAAGCCTCCCTTTCGATGGTTTCGCTTGCGTCAGGACTCTCATTTGCATTCCAGTTCCGCAACAGAGCCAGGTCTTGTTCGAGCTGAGGTGCGTCGATCGCGCCATCGGAAGTTCCCGAGATCCTTTGCAGCTGAACTCGATAGGCATCTGCATAGGAACTCACCAAGAGCACTATCTTGCTCACAAACTGGTTGCTCCACCGAGACAACGCATCACCGTAAAGGTGAAGCTCCTGTTTCACAAGAGGACCAATGCTTTCCCGCAGCGCCTTTCTGATCCGGGAGCGTACAAAGCCAGCGCCGAGGAACATCCAGTGGCTCATATTGAGGGGTTCGGGGAGTAACGCCAACTCAAAGCGCGGCATGTCGCGCAAGAGGCTTTCCACCTCCTCCGGCGCAGGCACGTCGATGCGCCCCATCTCCTGCGCCACTGTTTGCAGCGTGAAAATTGCACGCTGGCTTACGCTGCGCACGCCCTCGATAGGACGTTGCACGGACTTCCAAACTGCATCATGGAGCCACTTCGAGAGTTGGAGCGACGTGACACGAGCATTGGAATTCATTTGCATCCATTGAAGTGTGCAGTCCGCCGTTTCGTTCAGAACCCTCTCCGGCGTCTCGGCGAGTTCAAAAAAGGCGTGGCTGAGTACGGTGCGTTGCTCTCCGATCTCGCCGGTCACAAGGCGCAATTGCTCTTCGAGATCATGCACATCGTGCGGGATATCCTTTCCCCTGCGCTTCGTCTGGTCGAGAGTCGTCTCCAGGGCCGCGATCATTGAGCTACGCAGGGCTCCGATTTTTCTCGCAACAGAGGCGTTCCTAAGATTTCGGACCTGGTCGAATCGGGGAAGCAACTCCCGCTCAAAGAAATGATCGAGCAGGATGGCGTGATTGGGCAGTGAACTAACGGGGTGCACATTCATCCCCAGGCCCAATTCGGCTTGCAACTGTTCCTGAATATAGCCGGTGACCCGATGGAGATCCCCTTCCGCCAGCAGGTCAGCCTTGCTGAGCAGAACGATCGCCGGAATTCCGCCCTCGTAAAGCAGACGGAGCGTCCCAATGTCCTCTTCATTCAAGGCCGTTCCCGCGTCAATCAGAAGCAGCGCAAGGTCGCACGATGGAAGATAGGCAAGGGTTTCCGCAGCACCCCGTCTGGCCAGGGAACCAAGTCCCGGCGTATCCACGAGAACGATGCCCTTTTTGAGGCGGGGCGACGGGACTTCAACAACCGCACGCACCACATTCCGCAGATTGCCGGGATTCCCTTGTTCCGATACCAGCTTGGCGAGCTCTTCGAGCGTGACGGTTTCTTCTCTCCCGTGGCCATATGCCACGTCAGCGCGAAGGGTTGTTCCATAGCGCAATTTCGTGGGGACAGCAGTGATGGGGTTGATGCCTACCGGAAGAACGTCTGTGCTCAGGAGCGCATTCAAGAGGGAGGATTTTCCACTGCTGACTCGGCCGAAAAGAGCCACTTCCAGGTTGTTGTCCTCCAGCCGGGACGCAAGCGAATCGATGCGCGACCGGAATTCCACCAACCCGTGACGAGTGATGAGTTGCTCGATCAACCGCAAAAGAGCCACGTCGTATCCGGTCTCTTCCAGCTTCTTTAGACGCGACTCCAAATTGGTGCCCAACTCCTGGCGTAGGTAGCGTTCCATGCTTCCAGCCAGAGAGCGAAGCTCATGGACTACTCCATTGAGCTCGTTCACCGCATCCTCTGGCACGGCCCCGCATCCGCGCATATAACCGGGTCTCAGCTCCTCAATCGCGATGTTGATAAAAGTAAGGTCTACCGTGATCGAGCGTGTGACTGGAATCTCCGGCGGTTCCGGCTTCATGTGCTGCCAGTCCAAGGCTCGCAACAGTTGAGACCGAAATCGGCGAATATGGTCTTCGACCACCCGCGCCTGTGCAGGAGTGATGTCAACGACGTAACGGGGAAACGGGGACAGCGATGTTGCGGAATGGAGAACTTGTTCGATCTCGCGCAACATCTTGTCGATGTATTGGCAGGTGATGATCAGGCGTCGCTGCTGGGTTTCGTTCAGTTCCCCAGGGTGTCGCGTTTTTACGATTTCTATTCCTGTTTTGGGCATGACTCCTCCAAGTGATGTTCAGCTTCGAGGAGTCATCTGCCCAGTTGAGCGGTATTCAGGTGGACTCCAACACCCTCCAATCTCCTGCCGCGTGCTATGCCTTTACCGGTTTGTGCCACCGCTCGTATACGCCGGCGCCTGCGTAGCGTGCCTTCGTCCCGAGTTCGTGCTCAATCTCTAGGAAGCGGTTGTATTTTGCGATGCGCTCGCCGCGACTAGTCGAGCCGGTCTTGATTTGGCCCATGCCGGCAGCCACGGCCAGGTCGGCGATGCTGGTGTCATCGGTTTCGCCCGAACGATGCGAGATGACCGCGCCGTACCCGTTCTCACGAGCAATCTGAATGCATTCGAGCGTTTCCGTCAGTGTGCCGATTTGATTCAGCTTGATCAAAATTGCATTGGCGATTCCGTCCTTGATGCCCTGACGAAAGATCGTTGGATTGGTGACAAAGTTATCATCGCCGATTAGTTGAATCCGACCACCAAGTGCTTTGGTCAAGAGCTGCCAGCCGGCATGATCATCTTCGGCAACTCCATCTTCAATGGCCCAGATCTCGGGATAGCGGTCAAGCAAGCCCTTCCAGAATTCGACCATCTTCTCGGGGGATCTCCTGCTCTGGTCCGACCGCTCGAAGAAGTACGTGCCGTCGTCGAAGAACTCGCTCGTTGCCGGGTCCAGCACCACGACCAGGTCCTTCCCCGGCTTGTAGCCGGCCTTATGGATCGCTTCGAGAATCAGCTCAATAGGCTCTTCGTTCGACTTCAACTGAGGAGCGAATCCGCCTTCATCTCCGACACCTGTGTTGTAGCCCTTCTTGTGCAGCACGGATTTCAGTGCGTGGAAGGTCTCCGCTGCCGCTCGCAAGCCTTCGCTGTAGTTGGGCGCGCCTACGGGAGAAATCATGAACTCCTGAAAGTCCACATTGCTGTCCGCGTGGCTTCCACCGTTGAGCACGTTGAACCACGGCGCCGGAATCAGATTGGCCTTCTCGCCTCCCAGGCTTGCATAAAGCGGTAGATCGTGGTCTGCGGCGGCAGCCCGTGCAACTGCGAGCGAAACGCCGAGAATCGCGTTGGCTCCAAGCCGCGCCTTGTTCGGCGTTCCATCGAGTTCGCACAGCTTCTTGTCCAACGCCTTCTGGTTGTTGGCATCGAATCCATGAACAACCTTTTGAATCTCGCCGTTCACGTGATCCCTGGCGTTGAGCACGCCCTTTCCGCCATACCGTGCCTTGTCGCCGTCTCTCAGTTCGACGGCTTCCCGTTTGCCGGTTGAAGCGCCGGAAGGTACCTTTGCAGTTGCTTTCACGCCGTTCGACAGGGTTACAGTGACTGCCAACGTCGGGTTCCCGCGGGAATCGAGGATTTCAAGGGCTTCAAGTTTCGCGATTTCAGACATGATGATTACGCTTTCCCGGCCGTGAGGCCGCTAATTGTAAGGGCTTCGATGATGTGCTGGTGGACGGCATCCAACGTCTGGATCGACGGAGCTTGCGCCCCTGTACTTTGCCGTTCACAGTGTTCACGATCTTCATAGATGGAACTTCCAATCAGTGCACGATCATCACTGGACAGTGAGCATAACGCAGGACGCGCTCTGAGTTTGAGCCCAACATCCAGCGATGGAGGATCGTATGGCTGCGCTTGCCCATGACGATGAGACTGGCCTGGATAGTGTCCGCCTTGTGTATGATCTGTTCCGCCGGATGGCCCAGGACAATGTCGGTCTCAAGTTCAACGTCCTTTTGCTTGGCGCATTCGCGCAACGGGACAAAACATTTCTCATAGCGCTCTTGCCCGTCTTCAAGCACAGCGTGGAACTCCGCGCTCTCGGCGGGCTCGGGCGGCCGAATTACTGCGACGACGAAGAGCTTGGCTTTCATATCGCTCGCCATCGACAGAGCCACATCCAAAGCGTGCTCCGCGTGCGGAGACGCGTCGAACGCAACCAGTATTCTTTGAATTCCGACAAAAACCGGGCTTCCCATGCGCTTCACCTAACCTTCTTCTGCGGGTACTGGCCGCATAACTTCCTTCTCTGCTTTTTGGGCTGCTTGATTGTGGGGAAGAAGATGCCGGGGAAGAAAGAACGAGTTCGCAATCATGGTTGGAATCACTGCGCTCGCAATGACTGTGCCCACGATGTAGGAGTACTGCGCCTGCGTGATGATCTGATGATTGAGACCGAACAATGCCGAGATGGTCCCGAAGGTGAGGCCGGTCGACATCATCAGCGTATAGTAAGCTCCGGATTTGCCGTCGTATTTGTGCATTCGCACCGCCGGATACACCGCTGCTACCTTGGTGAGAGACTTCGCTCCAAATAGGACGAGCAGCGTGACAGGCGCAGCCATCAACGCCGGCACGGATACAAACGATCCAGCGCGGATGAAGTAGAACGGGGTGAGCAATCCGAAGGTAAGTGTACGCAGACGGCGAATCAATGAATGGTCTTTTCCGACCGTTCCGGCCAACACCATCCCAATCATGTAAGCCGGCAGCACCGCTTCGCTTCCGGCCCACACAGCCAGTCCGCCCATGGCAAACAGGAAGAACAGAAGGTACTTAGCTTCGAGCTCGGAGACGCGTCCGCCGTATTTCTTGAAAAACCGCGGCGTGAGAAATGGCAAAACGACGAAGACCACGATTGAAACCACTACAAAGATCAGCGTCTTGATAGTGAACGGAGAAAAGATCAGTCCAAGCGCAATGACGGTTCCTAGGTCATTGATGAAGCAGGCGGCAAGAATCGCTTTGCCGTATTCCGTGACGTTGAAACCAAGTTCCAACATCACTGCGTACACAACGGCGACGGACGTTGTTGAAAGAGCAACACCGCAAAGCCAACTGGGCATGGTGGCCCAGTGCAGGACGTAATGTGCGATCGCGGTGCAACCGAGAAAGGGACCGAAGAACCCCGCCAGGCCAATGATTGACGCTTCACGCCACTTGGTTTTGAAGATAGCGGGATCGAGTTCCGCGCCGGCAAGGAACGTCAGGACGATTGCACCTGTTCCAGCCAGGAAAGTGATCCACTGCGTATTCCCGGCCAGCCCGCCCTGCGCAAACCCAAAAAGCCCGGCAAGGAACACGCCAATGACCAGTTGGGCCACTGTGCCGACCACAATCTCAGAAAGCGCCGTCGAGACCTTGAACCAGATCGCGAGCAGCGTCGCCGCCAACGCCAGACCCACCCAGAGCGCACAAAGAGCCCAAGTGTTCGTCATAAGTACGAACTCCTAAATTGTGTCGTTCAGGGAACCCGGCCGGGACATGACTCCGCAACAGGTTTCCCTGTCAGGAGTCATCATCTGTCCGGCCTATTGGAATGGACAGCGGTTAAAGGTGAACTCCCTCACCTCAACGTTGCTTGAATCGTAGGATTTTCCACGGCTAAAGTCAAGTGACTGTGATCGCTCTCCGGAGCCATTTGACAGGAGAAAGAATTGCCTCTTCCACGCTTCCAAATGATCAACTCATCTACCCACATCTTTGGCAATCCTCGGCTTCAGATCACCTTCGCCGAATCGCCAGCAGCGCCATTCGATCACGCAGTCATGGAGGTTGAACTGTGATCAACGAAAGCGACACATCGATTAACGCCACGCGGTCCTCCAAGCCGCTGACTCCCAGGGACGCTGCCAGCTTCCTTGGCCTTGACGAAAAAACCATCACCCGCTGGTGCAGGAAGGGATACCTCCCAGCTCACCCTCTCGGTGAAGGGAAGCGCAAGTTCTGGCGTCTTTTTGAGAGCGAGTTGTCAGCTTTTCTGGCGGCGCAGACAAACGGGGCATGCTTCGCATGGCTAATGCGCTCTTGAACTCTTTCCCTGAAGATTTAGACTCCACATCAGCCATCAGTGCGCGTGCAAAGGAGAAAATCCGTATGCAGGCGCAACGTTACCAACGAGGTTCCCTAAGCATTTTGAAGCGCAAGAGCCAACCCGACGCATGGGCTTTCCGCTACTACACGGAGGAGAACGGCCATCGTATCTACAAACGCAGGATCGTCGGTACGGTGGTCGAGTTCCCCAAGCACAAGGACGCGGAAAAGGCGGTCATGCAGCTCAGGGTCGACGTCAATGAGGGAGCGGCTTTCGCTTCCATGAACGTGGAACAGCTCGCCGCCCAGTACCAGACCGTCGAGATTCCACTCAAAGCTCATTCAACTGCTGAGGGGTACAAGAATTTCCTGAAGATACATGTACTACCCAAATGGGGAAAATACGCCTTTCCACAATCAAGGCCGTAGAAGTCGAAATCTGGCTCCGCAACCTATAGAAAATCAACGGTCAACCGGCAAGCCCTGCTACCAAGTCGAAGATCCGTAACCTGATGTCCGCGCTGTTCTCTCATGCCATTCGCAATGAGTGGGCAGCGAGGAATCCCATCACATCAGTCCGTACCTCCGCCAAACGGCTCAGCACCCCCGACATTCTCACTGCGAGTGAGTTCCAGGCACTTTTGCTGGAATTGTCTCAGCGTGAGCGCGTCATGGTTCTTATGGCAGCGGCCACCGGGCTGCGTCGGGGGGAGCTGATAGCCCTCCGCTGGCGCGACGTGGATCTTGAGGAGAAGCTGGCGAACGTTACTCACTCCGTCTTGCACAACGTGGAAGGGAATACAAAGACCGAGGCGTCCGGGAAACCTGTGCCACTCCCAACCCTTGTGATTGATGAATTGAAGCTATGGAAGCTCAAATCACTTTACAGGTCCGAAGCAGACTACCTTTTCCCTTCCATCGCAAAGAATGGGGAACAGCCCATCCAGCCGGACATGATTCTCAAACGTCACATCCGGCCGGCGCTGGTACGGGCAGGTGTCAAGAAGCGGATTGGCTGGCACTCATTCAGGCATGGGCTGGGTACGATGCTCAGGCAAAAGGGCGTGGACATCAAAACGGCCCAAGAACTGCTCCGTCATGCCAATAGCCGGATCACGCTGGATATTTATCAGCAGGCAGTTACCGAGGAAAAGCGGCGCGCGCAGGATATGGCTTTCAACGGCTTTCTGGAGGTGGGCTCAACTCAGCACCCTTCAGCACCCTCGGAGCCAGACTGAAAGAAGAGGTCACTACTTTAAGTCATTTATTTTAAGTGATTTATGGTAGGCACGACTGGACTCGAACCAGCGACCTCTTCCGTGTCAAGGAAGCGCTCTAACCAACTGAGCTACGCGCCTGCGCAGATACAGTTGGTAGTTTAACAGGATCGAGGCGGTGGGGGAAGTTGGTGGTGTCGCGGAGCGGAACCATACTGTACGATCATGAGCGAACGGCAAACTCTGCGCCGCCGGCGAAACGCGTTTCCTCAGAGCGGATTCAGTAACGGGTAGGGCTTGAACGACGTGAATTTGAATGGCCTGGACGAAAAGGGCTTGTGAATCGTTTACGCTTTAGTCCAGTCAGAGAAAACTGCCGGCGATCGAACCCGTCATGGCCGAAGAAGTAAATATACGACTGAACCTATTCCGGACCGCTCCCAACCTGCTCACGCTGCTGCGCATCTGCCTTGCCCCATTTCTGGTGGCGGCCATCCTGGAGAGCAGGTTTGCGCTCAGCTTCGGGCTTTTTTTAGTGGCCGGCCTGACCGATGCGCTGGATGGCGCGCTGGCGCGAGTCTTGAAACAGCGCTCTCAGTTGGGCGAGTACCTTGACCCGGTGGCCGACAAGCTGCTGCTGAGCACGCTGTTCGTGGTGCTGACGCATATGGGGCTGATTCCGGCGCGGGTGACGGTGCTGGTTTTCGGCAGAGACGTGGGGATCCTGGTGGTGTCGGCCATCCTTTATGCCGCGGTGGGGCGAAGGGAATTCATCCCCAGCCTGCTGGGAAAGGCCAATACCCTGCTGCAGGTGAGCGCAGTGGCCGCTGTGCTGCTGTACCAGCTGAACACTGCCGCGTGGGTTGCGGAGGTGCGCATGCTGACGTTGGATGGCACGATGGCGCTGACCGTGATTTCCGGCCTGCATTACGCCTGGACGGCGTCGCGGCGGGTCGGTCCCCAGACGGCTAACGGACACGGCACCAAATGAGGCGGCACACAGAAGCGGGCTGAGAAGCCGGTGTTATCGTTCGTTCTCGGCTTCCTCCGGTTCAGCGGTTTCTTCAAGCTCCATGTCGCGAAACTCGTCGGAGTCAAAGACCTCGCCACACTCCAAGCACTCGACAAACTCGGTGTCTTCGTGCCGGGAAACGATTCGTACTTTAGGGTGTTTGCAGATGGTGGCCATCGCTTCTGAATCAGGTGGTTAAATTGCTCTTTCCGCCAGATTGTAGCGATCTTTTCATGAATTGAAAACGGGTATTTGTTGAATCTTTTGTTGGCCGGACGGATTTTTTCCGGAAGGGGGCGTGCGATTCCCCCAAGTGGACTTGAAATCCCGACAGAATCGGTCGTATACTGAATGCGGACCGAAGAAGTCGGATATTCAATGCTAAAGCTGACCAAGAAGGCCGATTACGGGTTGATGGCGCTCAAGTACCTTGCCGAGCACCCGGAGACGCCTGCGCTGAGCGCCAAGGATGTGGCCGACGCCTACGGGATTCCAGCGCAACTGCTGGCCAAGATTCTGCAGCTTCTTACCCGAAACGGCCTGCTTCGTTCGCACGCGGGCATGAACGGCGGTTACGCGCTGGCCCGGGATGCACGCGAGATTTCGGCTTACGAGGTAATTCTCGCCATCGATGGGCCGTTTTTTATTACTTCCTGCACCAAGGGCGCCAAAAGTTGCGATCTGACGCCGAGCTGCACCATCAAAGAGCCCTTGGCGCGGGTAAATGACACAATCGCCGGGGTGCTGAAGAGCATCAGTATTCAAGACCTGGCGGAACACGAACAACCCGCCTCACGGCAGCACCATGCGCAGGGGTTGGTTTCCCTCACGTTGTAAAAGATTTGACGCAACAGATGATTTTTCCCCTCCGTGATGAGCGGAACAGGGCATTGAAGAGGATGGAGAACACGATGAGCACAGTTGCCAGCCAAGTGGAAGTGCCGGCAGGGGTAAACCTGCCAATTTATATGGATAATCACGCTACGAGCCCCTTGGATCCCCGGGTGCTGGAGGCGATGATGCCTTATTTCACCAGCAAGTTCGGGAATGCGGCCAGCCGCAATCACTCTTTTGGCTGGGAAGCGGAGCAGGCTGTGGAAACGGCGCGCGAGCAGATTGCCAAGCTGATCGGGGCCACCGCCAAGGAGATCATTTTTACCTCTGGCGCCACCGAGAGCAATAACCTGGCCCTGAAGGGCATTGCGGAGATGTACCGCGAGCGCGGCAACCACATCATCACCCAGGTGACCGAGCACAAGGCGATTCTGGACACCTGCAAGCGGCTGGAGAAGAACGGCTACCGGGTTACCTATCTGCCTGTTAAGGCAGATGGGCTGATCGATCTCGAAGACCTGAAGCGCGCGATGGATGACAAGACGATTCTCGTCACCATCATGGCGGCCAACAACGAGATTGGCGTGCTGCAGCCGATTCGCGAGATCGGCAAGATCTGTCATGAGAAGGGTGTCATCTTCCATACGGACGCGGTGCAGGCCGTGGGCAAGGTTCCGGTGAACGTGATCGCCGACAACGTTGACGTCCTGTCGTTGTCGGGACACAAGATTTACGGACCCAAGGGCGTGGGCGCACTGTATGTTCGCCGGCGTAATCCGCGCGTGCAGATTGCGGCGCAGATCGACGGCGGCGGCCACGAGCGCGGTATGCGGTCCGGCACGCTGAACGTCCCCGGCATCGTTGGTCTGGGCAAGGCTTGCGAGATTGCCTACGCGGAGATGGATACAGAAGCGGCGTATCTGCGCGGCCTGCGCGACCGTTTGAAGGCGAAGCTGGAGTCCGAGCTCGACTACGTCCACGTGAATGGTTCGTGGGAGCATCGTTTGCCGGGCAACCTGAACATGAGTTTTGTGTATGTCGAAGGCGAGTCGCTGCTGATGGGCATCAACGATGTGGCTGTTTCCAGCGGTTCGGCATGCACCTCGGCCACGCTTGAGCCGTCATATGTACTGAAGGCTCTGGGACTGGGCGACGATGTGGCGCACAGCAGCATCCGGTTTGGTCTGGGCCGCTTCAACACCCAGGCGGAAGTGGATTATGTAGCTGCCAAGGTGATCGACATTGTGAAGCATTTGCGCCTGCTTTCACCGCTTTACGAGATGGTACTGGACGGCATCGACCTGACCAAGATTCAGTGGGCGGCGCACTAAAGAACAGTGGTTAGTGATTAGTGGTTAGTCGTTACAAACGATTGACCAGAAACTAACCACTAGTCACTAATCACTAATCACTTTTAAGCGGCTTCCCCCGCAGAAGGATGGAACAAATGGCATACAGCGACAAGGTAATCGACCACTACAACAACCCGCGCAACGTGGGCCAACTGGACAAGGCATCCACGGAAGTGGGTACGGGCCTGGTGGGCGCACCGGAGTGCGGCGACGTGATGCGGCTTCAGATTCGCGTGAACCCTGAGACGCAGGTGATTGAAGAAGCGAAGTTCAAGACCTTCGGCTGCGGCTCGGCCATCGCCAGCTCTTCGCTGGCCACCGAGTGGATCAAGGGCCGGACCGTTGAGGATGCGCTGGCGATTAAGAACACTGACATTGTGAAGGAACTGTCGCTGCCGCCGGTGAAGATTCACTGTTCGGTGCTGGCCGAAGATGCGATTCGCGCGGCCATCGGCGACTGGAAGAAAAAGAACGGCGTTGCGGAAACGGCAGATGCCGCGGCTGTAGCGCACTAAGAGGCTTCCCCTTTCCTGAAGGGGTCGCGGCGAAGGCTGCGACCCCGCGCTTACGGGGAATTGCGAGTGAAAAGGCAAGTATGTCGAACATGGTAAGCATCGAATCGAAGCCCGCGGAAGGCGCTTTTGGAGCGCCGCCGAAGCCGGCTGCACCACAGGCATCCGTCGGCGCGGCGGGCGGACTGCAGTTGACCGAGCGGGCCATCAAGCGCATTCGTGTGGCGATGGCCAAGGAAGGCGTGTCGCCGGAAGAAGGCGGACTGCGGCTGGGCGTGATGGGCGGGGGGTGTTCGGGTCTTTCGTACTCCATCAAGTTCGACACGCGTCCACGCGAGCGCGACCGCACCTACGACTTTGACGGCGTCAGGGTTTTCGTCGATCCGAAATCATTCCTGTATCTCCACGGCATGACGCTGGACTACGAAGAGACGCTGATGCGTCAGGGCTTCAACTTCATCAATCCGAACTCCACGCGGTCCTGCGGCTGCGGTTCGTCGTTCTCGTCGTAGCGTCGCGCAGGCTTCCGATTCGCAAGAGTTCACAATTATGATCAAGGTCCTCGATTCCGCGGTTCCGATTGCCTGTTGGTCGTGCTCAATCGGGCATAACGACTCCACGTTGTTTTGCCCGCACTGCAGCAAGATTCAACCTCCACCGGGAGGCGATTTTTTTCAAGTTTTCAGCCTGGAGCGCCGCTTCACCATTGATTTGGCTGCGCTGGAGCACGAGTTTCACCGCCTCAGCCGCAAGGTGCATCCCGACCGCTTTGCCCGCGCGGGCGAGAATGAACGGCAGTGGAGCCTGGCCGATACGGCGCTGCTCAACGACGCCTATCGCACGCTGAAAGATCCATTGCACCGCACGGAATATCTGCTCAAGCTCGAAGGCGCGGAGATTGGCGAAGAGCATGCGGGTAAGAATCGCGCGAGTGAGGACGGCAAGGGCGCGAAAGATCCGTCGCGGGTTCCCGCCGATCTGCTGGAGGAAGTCTTCGAACTCAACATGCAGTTGGAAGAGATGCGCATGGCCCGCAAGATGGGCGAAGAAGATCCTCAGCTCTTGTCTGATCTGCAATTGGCGAAGAGCAGATTTGAAGGCCTGCTGAACGAAGTCGACGAGGGTCTGCGCGCCGAGTGGCAAGTGTGGGACGAGGGCAAAATCGCCGAACGCCATGCTGCGCAAAAGACAATGGTGGCGCTGCTGGACCGGCGGCGCTATCTGAACAACCTGGTCCGCGACGTGAATGAAGTTCTGGGAGCCTAAAAGAGAAGCATGGCGGAATTGAACTCGATTGGCCGCGTAGTTGGAATCGACCTGGGGACCACCAACTCCCTGGTCGCATATATGCAGGGCGACGCGCCGGTGGTGATTCCCGGCGTGGATGGCTCGAACCTGGTGCCATCGGTGGTGGCTCTCGATCCTGTTCCGGCCGATGGTGGCCGGCCCACGGTGACGGTGGGCAACACCGCGCGCAAGGCGCTCATCGAGACGCCGGAGCGGGTCATCTACTCAGTGAAACGCCTGATGGGGCGCGGTCTTGAAGAGATTCAGGACGAGCTGAAGCTGTTTCCGTTCCGGCTCGCCGACGACGTGGAAGCGGGCGAAGTTCCGCGCATCACGCTTGGTGAAATGCGCTTCACGCCGCCGGAGATTTCGGCATACATTCTGCGCCAACTCAAGCGCAACGCGGAGCGTTTCTTCGGCGCGCCGGTGACGCATGCCGTGATTACTGTGCCGGCCTACTTCAACGATGCGCAGCGCCAGGCCACGAAGGACGCGGGCCGCATGGCTGGTCTTGAAGTGTTGCGGCTGGTGAACGAGCCCACAGCGGCCGCGCTGGCTTACGGGCTTGACTGTGCCAAAGAGGGCACCATTGCGGTATATGACCTGGGCGGCGGCACGTTTGATATTTCGATACTGAAATTGCGCGATGGGATCTTCGAAGTGCAATCGACCAATGGCGACACGCACCTGGGCGGCGACGACATCGACAACCTGCTGCTCGCCATTGCACTTGACGAAATTCACGCGGAGCACGGCGTGGATTTGCGCGGGCATCCGGGCGCTGTGCAGGCGCTGCGCAAAGCCGCGATTGAGGCCAAGATCAGCCTGTCCACGGAGGATGTGGCAAGGTTCGATATTGAATTGCCCAACGGCGACCGGTATCGGCGCGAGATTCCGCGCGGGGTGTTTGAACTGCTCATTGAGCCGGTGCTTGAACGCACGGCCGGGCCCTGCAAACAGGCGCTTGCCGACGCGGGCATCACGCCGGAACAGATCGATGAAGTGGTACTTGTTGGTGGGTCGACGCGTATTCCCGCCGTGCGCCAACTAGTGGACGATCTCTTTCATCTCACGGCGCGGGGCAAGAAGCCGCACATTGATTTGAATCCCGACGAAGTGGTGGCGCTGGGCGCGGCGGTGCAAGCAGACATTCTGGCCGGTGCATCGAAGACCACCGAAGAGATGCTGTTGCTGGATGTGACGCCGCTTTCGCTGGGCATTGAGGCTTTGGGCGGGACCGTTGCGCGGATTATTCAGCGGAACTCGACGATTCCGGCTTCGGCCACCGAGCACTTTACAACGGGCGTCGAAGGCCAGACCAACGTGGCGATTCACGTGGTGCAGGGCGAGCGCGAACTGGCCGCCGATTGCCGCTCATTGGCGCGATTTGATCTCAAAGGCATTCCGCCGATGAGCGCAGGGTTGCCACGTATCGAAGTGAAGTTCCTGATCGACGCGGACGGCATTTTGAAGGTGACGGCGCGCGAACAGCGCAGCGGCCAGGCAGCGAAGATTGAAGTGAAGCCGACCTATGGGTTGACCGATGAGCAGGTTGAGAGCATGATTCTCGACTCGTTCGATCACGCAGAAGAAGATTTCGCCAAGCGCCTGTTGATTGAGGCGCGCAATGAGGCGGAGACGATTCTTGCGGCCGTCGAGCGCGCCCCGGAAAGCCCGGCGTGGAATCAGTTGACGGGCGAAGAGCAAGCTGCAATCGCTTCGGCGCGCGATCACCTGGCAAGCGTCAAGCTGGGCGAGGATCAGACCGCCATTCGCGATGCTACGCTAGCTCTGGATCGTACTACGCGGCGATTTGCGGAGCTGATGATGGAGGCCGCGGTAACAACAGCGTTTCGCGGGAAGACGATGGGGGAAGCCGGTGAGGAGTTGGGCAACGACGTCACCGCTCCTCATCCCATGGCTGCGGCGGAGTTTAAATGAAGCGAGTCGGCGAGTCAGCGGAGCAGCAGGACAGCAT
>Ga0224555_1004004_pt1 | contig 14165 bp, 14 predicted proteins | sample 714S23034metaG_FD_180687 | JGI IMG/M metagenome (GOLD analysis project Ga0224555, IMG submission 180687) | Peat soil microbial communities from Stordalen Mire, Sweden - 717 S2 30-34 | ecosystem: Environmental > Terrestrial > Soil > Wetlands > Peat | place: Sweden: Norrbotten County, Stordalen...
CGGTGTTCAAAAAAGCGGACAGGTTTGAGTCCGCACCCCGTCGCGCCGGAAAATCCAGAAAATACCCGGGACTATCGAGGTAAAATTAGACCGTTCTTGTTGACTCTATGTCAGGAGTTCTGGATTCTGAACCCCAGTAGAACTTCGTCCAAAGAACAGGAGGAAGCGATGATGGCATTCTTTGGGGAGGCACCGGGCAATGATTCTGGCTGCACTGGCTCTTTCCAACTGGACTCAGCCTATCAGGGAGAGGAAGGCCTTGGTCTTGTGCGAGAAGCCATGAAACAGGGCCAGCCCTACGCCACGGCCTTCATCGATGTCCGGATGCCCCCGGGCTGGGATGGGGTCAAGACGACCTCAAAAATCTGGGAGGTTGATCCCGATCTGCAAGTGGTTATCTGCACGGCGTTTTCGGACTATTCCTGGCAGGCCATGCTGGAGAAGCTGGGAGGATCGGACCGGCTGGTCATACTAAAGAAACCTTTCGATAATATTGAAGTCGTGCAATTGGCCAGCAGTCTGACCCGAAAATGGCATCTTTTGCAGGAGTCAAAAACGAAAATGGCCGGCTTGGAATCAATCATCATGGCCCGCACGGCGCAAATCACGCAAGAACAGGAAAAGTTCAAGGCCATTTTCGAGAATTCGCCGGAAGGCATCTTTCAAACCAGCGAGGATGGTCGTTTCCTCACCGCCAATCCCACCATGGCCTCCATGCTCGGATATGCCTCGCCAGAGGAATTAATCGGCCAATTGACCGATATACAGAACCAGCTCTATGTGGACCCGGACCGGCGGGTTGAATTCAAAAAAATACTGCGCGAAAAAGGAGAAGTCCGCGAATTTGAGTTGGAAATAAAATGTCAGGATGGTTCCAGGAAATGGCACAGTCTAACCGCCAGCCGGATTACCAAACCGGATGGCTCCCTGCTGTATTATCAAGGATTTGCCGTGGACATCACCGCGCAGAAAGGGGCGGAGAGGGACCGCCACCTGATCGAGGCCCAACTGCGCCATGCGCAGAAACTGGAATCGGTCGGCCAGCTTGCCGCCGGGATTGCGCATGAAATCAACACCCCCATCCAGTATATCGGGGACAACATTCACTTTATCGAGGAGTCATTCGCTTCACTGGGCGGGCTGCTGCAGGATTACAAGAAACTTTCCGCAGCCGTTCGCTCCAACGCCGTGACGCAGGAAGTGCTTTCGGCGGTGGAATCCTCCATGCAAAAGGCCGACCTTGATTATTTGAGCAAAGAGATTCCGCTGGCCGTCCAGCAATCGCTGCAAGGGGTGAGTCATGTTTCCCGCATTGTCAACGCCATGAAGGAGTTCTCGCATCCCGGCAGCAAGGAAAAGGAAGCGCTGGATCTCAACCACGCCATCGAAATGACGGTCACGGTGGCGCGCAACGAATGGAAATACGTCGCCGAAATGGCAACCGATTTTGCGCCCGACCTGCCGCCTGTGCTGTGTCTTCCAGGGGAGTTCAACCAAGTCATCCTCAATCTCATCATCAACGCCGCCCACGCCATCGGAGATGTGGTGAAGAAGGTGGAAGGGAGCAAGGGAACCATTCGCATCAGCACCCGGCTGGACGGGGATTGGGTAGAAGTCAGAATCTCAGACACCGGCACGGGGATTCCGGAAGAAATCCGCCACCGGATTTTCGATCCGTTCTTCACCACCAAGGGAGTGGGCAAGGGGACGGGCCAGGGGCTGGCCATCGCGCGGTCCGTGATTGTGGACAAACACGGAGGGACCCTCACCTTTGAAACTGAAGTTGGCCGCGGCACTACATTCATCATCCGGCTGCCGACGCAGGAAAGTGCCGGGGCAGGAAAGGGGGCATGAAGAAGCGAATTCTTTTCGTGGACGACGAACCCCTGGTCTTGACAGGGTTGCAGCGCATGTTGCATGGCATGCGCGAGGAATGGGAGATGGAATTCGTGGCCAGCGGCGCGCAAGCGTTGGAGCGCATGGCACAGGCGCCATTTGACGTGATTGTGACCGACATGCGGATGCCCGGGATGAACGGGGTGAAATTGCTCGACGAAGTAATGCGCCGCCATCCCAAAACTGTCCGCATCGTTTTATCCGGCCACGCGGACAAGGACCTCATCCTCAAGTGCGTCAACTCCACCCATCAATATCTGTCGAAACCGTGTGATTCCGCTTCCATCAAAGCCAGCGTGCAGCGGGCGTGCGGCCTGGAAGACGCGGAGGAGAACGAAAGAGTCAAACAATTGGTCGCACAGATGGCGAGGCTTCCCAGCCTGCCCTCGCTCTACGTGCAAATTGTCGAAGAATTGAACAGCCCATCGGCGACCATCGAACACATCGGTGAAATCATCAGCCAGGACATGGCCATGACCGCGCAATTTTTAAGGCTGGTCAACTCGGCGTATTTCGGACTATCGCGCACGGTGACCAGCCCCACCGAAGCGGCCATGTATTTGGGGGTTGATACCATCAAGTCGCTCGTGCTTTCCATCCACACCTTTTCCGAGTTTGACGATCTCAACAGTTGCGGATTCAAGCTGGATGCGTTGATGCATCACAGCCTGAGGACCGCGGGGCGCGCCAGGGAGATCGCCCAGTTGGAAGAAGCCAGCCAGAAAATCAGCAACGAATGTTTCGTCGGCGGCATGTTGCATGACATTGGCAAGCTGCTGATAGCGGCCAATTATCCCAAGGATTATGAGCGGGTGACGCGCCTGGTTGACCAGGAAGGGTGCCCGCCTTGCGCCGCTGAAAAAGAAATCTTCGGCGTTAATCACGCCAGTGTGGGCGGCTACCTGCTCGGTCTGTGGGGCTTGCCCGTGACAGTGGTGGAAGCCATCGCGTTGCACCATTGTCCACATCGAACCAGCAGCCCCGGATTCTGCGCTCTCACGGCCGTTCACGCCGCCAACGTGTTCGAACACGGGCGCACCGACTGTCCCAGGCCGAACGCGGAGAATGATCTGGACAGTCCGTACCTTGCCAGGCTCGGGCTGGCCCACCGCGTGGCGGCGTGGCGTCAAACCGGCCAGACCGCCGAATCCAAGGCAGCACATGCATTGATATGAACTCAAAAATACTATTTGTTGACGACGAAGCCAATGTTCTGAATGGATTTCAGCGCAGCCTGCGCAAGGATTTCGCGTTGGATATTGCCCTGGGCGGCGAGCCGGCGCTGCGCATGATGGAGGAGCACGGGCCGTACGCGATCATCGTCTCCGACATGCAAATGCCGGGAATGAACGGGCTTGAGTTGCTCGCCAAAGTCGAGACCCTGGCGCCGGATACCGTCCGCATGATGCTCACTGGCAATGCGGATCAAAAAACCGCGGTGGATGCGGTCAACCGGGGACACATCTTCCGTTTCATGACCAAACCGTGCAAATCCGAGTTGCTGTTGGAAATGCTCAAGGCCGGTCTCAAGCAATACGGGCTGATCACCGCCGAACGCGAGCTGCTCGAAAAAACCCTGCACGGCAGCATAAAGGCGCTGACCGACATTCTCTCCATGTTCGATCCGCAATCCTTCAGCCGGGCGCAGCAATTGCGCGAGTATATGAGCGCCTGTGCCCGTTCCTTCAACATTGCCCGGCCTTGGGAACTGGAAATGGCCGCGATGCTTTCCCCAATCGGCCTGGTGACCATTCCGCCGGATGTGTTGAAGAAGAAACATTCCAACCAGAACTTGTCCAGCCTGGAGAACGACTTGCTGGCCCATGTGCCGGAAATCGGCTTCACTTTGCTTTCCAATATTCCGCGCCTGGAAGCAGTCGCCAACATCGTCCGCTATCAAGCCAAAAACTATGACGGCTCCGGCTATCCGAAGGATAGCGTGGCCGGGGAAGACATTCCCATAGGCGCGCGGATTCTGCGTGTCGTCGCCGATTTGATTCTCATTGAAAACCATGACCTGACCAAAATCAAAGCCCTCTCCAAAATGCAGCAGTGTCCGGGCCGTTACGATCCGAAGGTCCTGGACTTTGTCGCCGCGGCATTCGATGTCTTTGTTCCCATTGAATCCAATCCAAACTCCTCCGTGCGGCCTGTGTCGTTCAGAGAACTCCGGGCCGGCCAGGTGCTGATGTCCGACTTGGTGACACGGGACGGTATGAAGATAATCATGGCGGGCGCGCCGGTGACTTCGGTATTGCTGGCCAAGCTGCGGAACTTCGCCTCCCTCAGCGGCATTCAAGAGCCAATTCTGGTTTCAGGATAGGCAACGACGCTTTCCTGAACCGTCCGGCTCGTCCGGGCCCGGAGTGTTGCGTTGCGACGAAGCTTGCCACGGTTTTAACGGATTTCTTTTTTGCCCGTTGTAGCTCACTATCCGAGGCAGCATTATGCGACTCAAATCTTTCTGCCTATCTGCTCTTATCTTCCTTGTCCTGGCGGCTGCGAGCTTTGCCGGGGAGACCCCACTGCCTTTGGTCAGCCCGATGTTTGGCGACAACATGGTTCTGCAACGCGGGAAATCGGTCCAGTTTTGGGGATGGGCCAAGCCGGGAGATGTGATCCGGGTGGAGTTGGCCGGGCATGGCGCGACGGCGGTCGCGGGACCCGACGGCCGCTGGCAGGCCGGCGTCAAACCGCCCGCACCCGGCGGTCCCTACACGGTCAAGATCGTCGGGCCGGAGAAGAGCGTCGAATTGCATGACGTCCTGGTGGGCGACGTGTGGCTCTGCGGCGGACAGTCCAATATGGAGCTTGGCCTGGGCCGGGCGGAAAATGGCGCCGATGAAATCAAGGAGGCAAATCATCTCGCGCTGCGCTTATTCATCGTGCAGAGGCGCGTTGCCTATTCTCCCGCGGCGATTCCGAAAGGTTCATGGAAAATCTGCACGCCGCAGTCTGTGGCTGAAGAAGGGGGATTTTCAGCAGCCGCCTATTTCTTCGGGCGCAAACTCGGGGACGAACTGCATGTGCCCATCGGCCTGATCGAGGATTGCATGGGAGGCACACCGGCGGAAAGCTGGATGAGCGCGGGATCGCTGCGCAAGCTGAAGGATTTTGACCAGCCGCTGGACGAAATCCGGAGACTGCGCGCCAAAGGCGCCCCCGAATACGGCAGCTTCCTTATGCACTGGCTGGAGGAATATGACGCGGGGTTGAAGGGCAACACCTGGGCGGCGGCCGATCTGGATGATTCCAACTGGAAGACGGTTAAAATTCCCGGCTGCTTCGCGGAGTTGGGCGTGGCGTCTTCGCCGGCGGTTTGCTGGTTTCGCAAAGAGTTCACCCTGCCGGATCCGCTGCCCGCCGGGCCGGCGACGCTTTTTCTTGGCTCGATTGAGAAGATGGACACCACGTACGTCAACGGCCATTGGGTCGGCGCCAGTTCCTGGGCGGAGAATCCCCGCGTTTATCAGGTCGCTGCAGGCTTTCTGCGGCCCGGGCGGAATGTGATCGCGGTGCGCGATTTCAAATTGAAGCCGCAAGGAGGGTTTCTGGCCAAACCGGAGGAGATGCGGCTGGTTCTGGGCGGCAAGGGCATAATCCCGCTGGCCGGTGAATGGAAGGGGGCGTTGAGCGTCGATGCCCGGCCGCCGCATCCGCTGCCGTTGAGCTTCGAGAATTATCCCACCATGCCGGCCGTGCTGTATGAAGGCATGATCGAGCCGGTGGCGCCGCTGTCAATACGCGGATTTATCTGGTACCAGGGCGAGGCAAATTTTGAGCGGGCGCACCAGTACCGGACGCTTTTGCCGGCGATGATTGGGGATTGGCGGAGGGTTTTTCACCAGGGAGGCCTGCCGTTCTACATGGTGAGCCTGCCCGCCTTCATGCACCGCCGCGACCAGCCCGGTGATGACGCCTGGGCGGAATTGCGTGAGGCGCAAGCGTTGACCGCGCGCAAGTTGAAACACTGCGGCCTGGCTGTCACCGTCGATACGGGCGACGCGGACAACATTCATCCGAGGGCCAAGAAAATTGTCGGGGAGCGCCTGGCGCTGTGCGCGCTGGCCAATGAGTATGGGGAAAAAATCCCCTGCGCAGGACCCACTTTCGCCTCGATGAAGCATCTTCCGGGGGCGCTCAAGCTGCGGTTCAGCCACGCTGACGGCGGACTGGTGGTGAAGGGGGACAAATTGGAGGAATTCTCTGTTGCCGGCAAAGACCGCCAATGGCATTGGGCCGAGGCCAGGGTGGAAGGCGGCTCGGTAATCGTCTCATCCGCCTTGGTGCCGGAACCGGAAGCGGCGCGTTATGCCTGGCAGGCCAATCCGGCGGCGACACTCTTTAATGGCGCCGGGCTGCCCGCCGTCCCATTCCGCACAGACGACTGGCCTGGCGTGACCGACAACCACAAGCCGTGGTAGTCAGTAGCAAAGCCAATGATGATTTTCGGAATACAGGCGTGGAATTGGATGGAACAGCATCATAGATGCGAAGTGATGCAAATTACGTATATTGACATCATGCATAAAACAGGGCATCGTTTGGGCATGAGAACGACGCTGACTTTGGATGATGACGTTCTGGAACACGCTGCCCGCCAGGCGAAATTGCGGGGCGTTTCGCTCGGCAAGACTGTGTCGGACCTTGTGCGCCGAGGCTTGAGCGCCCCCACACCTTCCCAGGACAAGGGCGGAGTCGTGGTTTTTCAATTGCCCGCCGATTCACCTCCCGTGACGACCGAGGAGGTTCGTCGAATTGAGGCCGAGGGCGCATGAAGGGCTACCTGCTCGACACCAATCTGCTGATCGCCCTGTTGTGGCCAAGCCACGAGCACCATAAGTTGGCCGTGGAGTGGTTCACTCGCCACCGTGGCAAAGGCTGGGCCACTTGCCCGATGACCGAGGCTGGTTTCGTCCGTATCGTGTCCAATCCCGCCTTTTCGCGGGATGCCGTCCAGCCCCGCGAGGCGGTTCAGGTTCTATCCGCGAACACTGCCGCCAAGGATCACCAGTTCTGGCCGGATGAACTGCCTCTGGCCGGGGCGGTGGCTTTTGCCGGAGTGCGGCTGATGGGCCATCAGCAAGTGACCGACGCCTACCTGCTCGGGTTGGCGAGCAGCCGGGGCGGCGTGCTGGCCACGTTGGACAAGCGGATCGCCGCGCTCATTGAACCCAAGTCGGCGGCCCGGACGGCGATGGCATACATCTGGGCTGGAGCCAGGACTTCAGGCTCATGAGCCATGGTCTGGTTTAAGTCCATGCTTTGGGCCTGGCCTTTGCCGCTGGAAAGCGTCGGCAGGAGGAGTGCGGCCAAAATGACGATGATGGCAATCACGACGAGCATCTCCACAAGCGTGAAGGCGCTTCGCGCCGAAGACCGAATCAGCCGTGTGTGGCGCAACAAGTTCGTGCTTACGGTTCCCATAATTCCGGGTGAGGTTGATGGTCGTAGTTCCACATGGGAGCAGTAACCTGTATGACGATGGAGAGGGGAAAGTCCTTTGCAATCTTTTTCAACTTGAACCGCTGGACTTCGCTCTTGCCAAAGGCGGCCCGGCTTTTTAAGTTTTAGCTTATGGGAATGACGGACAATCAACTCATACAATACGTCCCGGTGCTGTTTCTGGGAATTGTCGCGGTCTTGTTTGCCGCTGGCACACTCGTGGCGTCGGTCCTGGTCGGGAAGCGCGGCAAGGATTCGCCCATCAAGGACACAGCCTACGAATGCGGTATGTTGCCGGTCGGGGACGGCACCGCCCGGCTGTCGGTGAAGTTTTATCTGGTCGCCATGCTGTTTATTCTTTTTGATATCGAGGTCGTTTTTCTCTATCCTTGGGCGGTGATTTACCGGGGGATGCTGGCCCACAACGCGGGTTTGATCCTGGGTTCGATGGGCTGTTTTATGGGGATCCTTTTTATCGGGTACCTCTATGCGTTGAAAAAAGGGGCGTTCGATTGGAAACATTGAAGTGATTTCCGATTTCGACCCTGTTCATCGGCTCCGTCCATGGCAGAACACCAAAAAACTTTCTTTAGCCGGCTGACAGCGCCGTTCATGGAAATCTTCGGGCTCAGCCGGGGAATGGCATTGGGCGTGGTTTTTCTGGCCGGTGCGGTCCTCTTGTTGGCGGTTTTCTGGTTTTTCCACACTGCCCCGCCGCACACCATCATCATGACGAGCGGCGCGCCCGGAAGTTCCTTCCAGGCGAACGCCGAGAAATACCGCGACATTCTGGCGCGGGAAGGGGTGGAGCTGAAGATCATTCCATCGGAAGGGTCGCTGGAGAATTTGCAGCGCCTGGGCAACCCGAAGCTTCACCTTGACGTGGGATTCGTGCAAGGGGGCATAACCAACGCTCCGGGCAGCGACAAGCTGGTTTCCCTGGGCAGCATCGCTTACGAGCCGTTGCTGGTTCTTTATCGCAGCGCCACTCCCATTACGCTCCTCTCCGGCTTTTCCGGGAAGCGCCTGGCCATCGGCTCGACGGGCAGCGGGACGCGCTCCCTGGCCCTGCAATTGCTGGCGCTCAACGGCATCACATCAGGCGGCGCAACCACCCTGGTGGATTTGGACGGAAGCGATGCCGCCCACGCGCTGTTGACCGGGAGCGTCGATGCGGTGTTCCTGATGGGGGACACAACTTCGGGGGCGGTCATGCGCCAGCTCGAGTTGACCCCCGACATTCATTTTTTCGACTTTACACAAGCGGACGGCTATACGCGGCGCATTGGCTACCTGAACAAGCTGGTGCTGCCGCAAGGGTCGATGGACTTTGGCAGGAACATACCGGCGCATGACGTGAACCTCATTGGCCCGACGGTCGAGATTCTGGCGCGGCCAAACCTGCACCCCGCGCTGTCGGACATGTTGATCGGGGCTGCGCAAGAAACGAATGGCGCGCCCGGCCTGTTCAAGCGCCGGAACGAATTCCCGGCCCCGCTCCAGCATGACTTCCCCATCAGCGCCGATGCCAGCCGCTTTTATAAGTCAGGAAAAAGCTTTTTCTATCGTTCCCTGCCTTTCAGGCTGGCCAGTCTGGTGAGCCGCATCGTCGTCGTCTTTGTGCCGCTGATTGTGCTCTTGATCCCGGCGTTGCGCGCCATTCCAGCCGTCTTCAAATGGCGGATGCAACTGCGCATCAACCGGTGGTACCGCGAATTGCTGGCCCTGGAACGGGGCCGGACGGGCGAAGGCACTCCGGACGGGCGGGAAAAGCTAATGGCCCAACTTGGGCGCATCGAGAATGAAGTCAACAAGATGAAAGTGCCCACCTCGTTCGCAGGACAGTTCTACGATTTGCGCGGCAACGTCCAGTTCGTGCGCGGCCGGCTCCTGCAAAACCCCGCGCCGCGGTGATCAGGAGTTGGAAGACACTTGACTGTGCGGGGTGATGCCGCTTATATTTGGCTCTGTTGTTGCAATCATTAGTCAGTCACTTGAACCAATTATAGAAAGAGTGCGCTTATGAAATCCATTCTGCTTTCAGTTGTCACGGTCCTGGCCCTCGCCCATTTGGCGCAGGCTGAGGATGTCACCGTCAAAATCAGCGATGTCCACCTCTGCTGCCAGAAGTGCGTCAAGGGGGTGGCCACGGCCGTCCAGGGAATCGACGGCATCAAGGCCGTGGCGGATAAGGATACCGAGGAAGTCGTGATCACCGGGCCGGACAAGGCCACGGTGCAAAAGGCGGCCGATGCGCTGGTCAAGGCCGGTTATTTCGGCACATGCTCCGACCCCGGCATTAAAATCGACTCGTCCACAGGGGCCAAAGGCGTCAAGGTGCAAACCTTGAAGGTGGTGGACGCCCACGTCTGCTGCCCCAAGTGTGTCAAGGCCATCAATCATGCCCTGTCGGAGGTGCCAGGCGTGGTGACCAACACCGCAACCAAGGAAGTCTCCTATTTCACTGTCACCGGCGATTTTAATGATGCGGATGTTTTTGCCGCGTTGCAGAAAATCGGCCTGACTGGCAAAGAAGGGCAGTAATCCGCCCGCGTCACATCTGCTCGGTGGTCTCGATGCCCAGCGTATCGAGGCCCTGCTTGAGTACGCGCGCGGTCAGGTCGCACAGGCCCAGCCGCGAGCGGCGCGCAGGTCCATCGGCCTTGAGCACCGGGCAGTTTTCATAAAACCGCGCGAAGTGGCCCGCCAGTTCGTAAAGATAGGAGCATAGGAAATTGGGGCGGTAGTCTTCCGCCGCCCCCTCCAGCGCGAGGCCGAAATTCAGCAGGTGCCGCGCCAGGGCCGTCTCTTCCGCGGCCTCCAGTACGAACTCCGTACCGGCTTCAGGGCCGGTTTCGCCGCCTTTGCGGAAGATGCTGCGCACGCGGGTGTAGGCGTAAAGCAGGTAGGGCGCGGTGTTGCCTTGCAGCGCCAGCATTTTGTTCCAACTGAAAAGATAGTCGCTCTGCCGGTTTTGCGAGAGGTCGGCATATTTGATCGCGCCCAAACCGACCACCCGCGCGATCTCCCGTTGCGCGGCCTGGGCCAGTTCCGGATTCTTTCCCGAAACGACCTTGAAGGCCCGTTCCTCGGCTTCATCCAGCAAATCCTCCAGGCGGACGGTGTCGCCGGAGCGGGTCTTGAACGGCCGCCCGTCCTCGCCCAGGACGGAGCCGAACCAGACGTGGGCAAGGTTTACGGCCGCTTCGGGATGCCAAAGGTGAAAAATCCCGAAAATTTGCTGAAAATGAAGCTGCTGCGGAGCGCCTGTCACATAAATAATGTCGTCGGGTTTTGCGCCCCAGCTCCCGCCTTTGAGGCGGAATTGCAGCGTGGCCAGGTCGGTGGTGGTGTAGTTGAAGCCGCCGTCGCTTTTTTGCACGATGGCCGGATGGTCCTTCAGCTCCGGAATGCCGTCGAAGAAAACCACGCTCGCGCCTTCGCTCGTCCGGGCCAGGCCGCGCCCGGCCAGGTCGCGCACCACTTCCGGGAGGCGGGGGTTGTAATAACTTTCGCCGTATTGGCAATCGAAAGTGACGCCGAGCCGGGCATAGACGCGCTGGAATTGCGATTCGGAGAGGGCGATCATCTCCCGCCAGATGCGCAGGTTTTCCTCGTCGCCGCCTTGCAATTTGACCAGTTCCTGTCGGGCGGCTTCCAGGGTTTTGGGGTCCTGTTCGCAGGCGCGGTTGATCATTTGGTAGAGGCGCTCCATCTCGCCGATGGGGTCCGCGCGCAACGCCTCCGCGTTCAAGGCCGATTTCCAGCCGACGAGCAGTTTGCCGAACTGCGTTCCCCAATCCCCGATGTGGTTGTCCGTTATGACGCGGTGCCCCAGCAAGCGCAGCAGGCGCGCCAGCGATTCCCCCAAAATGGTGGAACGGATGTGCCCGACATGCATCGGCTTGGCGACGTTGGGGGAGCTGAAGTCAATAATAATGCACCGCGGCCGGTCTGTTTTACGGAAGAACAAAGGGCCGCCTTGGGCGGCGTCGCGCAACGCCGCCGCCACGGCGGACGGCTTGAGCCGGAAATTGAGGAAGCCGGCGCCCGCCACCTGCACCGGTTCGCACCATTGGGCGATTTCCAGCTTCGCGGCCACGTCGGCGGCCAACTGGCGCGGATTCATTTTTCGCGCCTTGGCCAGAGCCATCAAGGCGTTGCTCTGGTAATCGCCGAACTTCGGGTCAGGACAAGGGCGCACGCGCACACCGCCCACATCGGCGCCGGGCAGGGCCGCGGCGGCGGCTTGTTGCAACTTTTGTTCGAGGATTTTATGGAGCACGGAATTGCCGGGTTAAAAAGATCCCTGTTGGCCCGGGCAAGCAAGCCGGTCAGGCCGGCTCGGAATACTTCTTGATGATGGCATACATGGCCGCAGCGTCGGGGGCTTGTTCGAGTTCCTGCCGAAATTCCTTGATGTGAAGCAGTTTGGCGATGTTGGCCAGGGTGTGGAGGTGTTTTTGAAATTGTCCCTGTGGCACCAGGAAAAGCATGACCAGATTGACGGGTTGATTGTCGAGAGCGTCAAAATCCATCCCCTTGTTGGCGCGGCCCAAGGCGCCGACCACTTCGTGGATCAGATCCGTCGAGGCGTGGGGAATGCCGATGCCGAAGCCGATGCCGGTGCTCATGGACGACTCGCGTTTTTTGACCACGGCCACAATGGCCTCGCGGTTGGCGGGTTGGATTTTGTGGGTGGCCACCAAATTATCGATCAATTGATCAATGGCCTCCCACCGGTTTGTCGCTGGCAAGTCCGGGAGGATGTTCTCCAAGCTCAAAATATCGCCAAGGTTCATATAGTCGCTCGTGCATTTCGCCTCAATTCCCGCACATCCGCAAGCGTAATCCTGCTTTTCATTGCTCTTTCTGAAATCGGGCCGTCAGAGCATATTGGCCAAGCGCTCCATTATGGCGCGGTTGCAGTTGAACCACAGCCCCAAGGCGTGCAGAAGGCTGTGTCCGGTCAGGAGCGGGACCGCGATGACCAGCACCATCGCGTTGCCCAGAAAAATGACCACCGCCGAGAAAAGCCGCCCCTGGCTGGTGATGTCCGTCTGGCGGTTCTTCAATATCTCCCAGGTCAGCGTGACGTGAAAGGCGTAGGCCGCTCCGAGCAGCAGATGAAACCAAGGCAGGTAGGCGCGGCGCCATTGCCACAGCAGATCGCCGATGAAAAAAACCGCCACCACCAGCACGGCATAGAGCGGGAAAAAATAGGGCGCGAGCGCGATGATGAAATTGCTTTTGGTGGTGATTACCTGCCCGCCGTCCGACGTGGCCTGGAATCGTTTGACCCGACCGCCAAAAATCCAGGTCCAGACCGCGTGAGTCAGCTCATGTCCGAAGACATAGACCCACATCGGTTTGGGAAGGAGCAGAAAAATGACGATCCAACAAGCCGCCCCCGCCAGCAACGGCAACCATACCCGCTCTGCCATGGCGGCGGAGGCGAAAAGGATCTTCCACAACGCCTGGGCAGTGCCCAGACAAACGGGCAGCAACAGAACACCCAGCAACATTTTGACCCATTTGGGCACGCGCCAGAATTGAAAATTCCGGCGCGGGAAGCGAGAAGTTTCTGCGGACCTGCCGTCGGGCGCAGTTCAACTTTTGTCAGCGCCGCAGGCGCGAAGGATTCAAAGAGTTGCTCCCATCGTGCAGGAGTTGCGGTTCAAGATTCCACCGCGTGACGTAGTGGGTTGCCCCCGCAAACTCGACGCGCAATGGCCTGGCCATGACTGCGCCATTCCTCCCCCAATGCCAAGATCCTTTATCGTTTCCAAATCCAGAGGAGCGCGCGGACATCATACTTTAAAACGGGCCATCCAAGGCCCAGGGGTCAGTTCGGTTCCGCTACGCTCCAAAATGTGTGGCGGCAAATTCATGCAGTCAGTCCTGGCTCATCACAGGGACGCGTTCCTGTCCTGATCCGCCTTACGATACGTTCACTTCGATTTGTTTCGGGCGGGCTTTCTCGCTCTTGGCCAGATGCACGCGCAGCAGGCCATCCTTGAACTCGGCCTTCACATGATCGCCCTGGGCGTCGTCGGGGATGCTGAAGTTGCGCTCAAACCGGCCATAATAGCGTTCCATGCGATGGAACTTGCGGCCCTTCTCCTCCTTCTCCGCTTTGCGTTCGCCGGAAATGGTCAGGGTGCCGTTTTCGACTGTCACTTTGACGTCGTCCTTTTGCACTTCGGGCAGTTCAACCTTGATCAGGTATTCCTTGTCGTCCTCGGCAATGTCCACCAGCGGCGACCATTCCGGGATGGTGATGTTTTCATCCTCCGGCACCAAATTGGCTCGGCGGAACAGTGTAGGGGTCCAATCCAAAAGTGAGGACATCCGCTCCATTTCGCGGAGTGGATTCCATCGTGTCAATGTATTCATACAAACCTTTTCTTTCGCAGACAAACTCAGTTCGTCTCCGTCCGGAGTCTGCGTCGTTAAGGCCGGTTGAGACGGTGGAGAATCTGGCCGCCCACTCGAACGGCAATTCCGCACACGATGACTAAAAAGCACATGCGATGCCAGCCAATTGAAAAGTCATAACATGCTATGTGTAAATTAATTATGATGTATGACACAGTTGTAATGCTGTGTCACTCTGAGTCATATTGGCTCAGTAAAGAGCCAAAAAGAACCACCTGGGCAGTCCTGCCCAGGTGGAACGTGATTAAGAATGTCTATTAAGAGCCTGTTTAAAAACGCCTGAAATTCCACTTTAACGTTAACTTGTACTTTACAGCGCGTACCTCTATAAGCTGAGGATGCGTTATACACATGATTTGACAGACCAACAATGGAACTTGATTTCA